>Ga0207710_10000474_pt1 | contig 25583 bp, 24 predicted proteins | sample KBSS24metaG_FD_184400 | JGI IMG/M metagenome (GOLD analysis project Ga0207710, IMG submission 184400) | Switchgrass rhizosphere microbial communities from Kellogg Biological Station, Michigan, USA - KBS S2-4 metaG (SPAdes) (version 2) | ecosystem: Host-associated > Plants > Roots > Rhizosphere...
CCATCGCGCACGGCCGGCGAAGCGGTAGCGCAGTGTCCACGCGGCGCCGTCGCGCGTTTGCTTTCTGAAGTACAGTCCTCCGCCGTCGCAGAGCATCACGGGCTGTCCCTCCCGATGCGCGCGCTCGACAGCGTGTGCTGTTAGTTTTCCGGGTGCCATAACGTCCTCTGTTGCAGCGAGTGTCGGTGTGTAGCTAGAAACCCAAACGGGGTTCGGTGTGCGTTAGCTACAAATTAGCTACACGCTTAGCTACAAACCGGAGGCAACCCTACTCGCGACTCGACAGGACGTCCAGAGTCACTATTGGCCGAAAAGGCCTGAAAACAAGGGGAATTCGAAGGGCAGACGGGACGGAGAGAAACGGCCCGATACACGGCAAAACGCTACTCTACGTTCTGCACCTGCTCCCTCATCTGCTCAATTATAACCTTCATATCCACCGCACTACGCGTCGTCTCGAGATCCTGTGACTTGGACGACAACGTGTTGGCCTCCCGGTTGAGCTCCTGCATCAGAAAGTCCAACCGCCGCCCCGCGGGCTCATTCCCCCCGATCACGCGCCGGATCTCGACGATGTGACCCGCCAACCGGTCCAGCTCCTCGTCGACGTCCAGCCGCTGCAACAGCAGCGCCAGCTCTTGCTCCAACCGATCGTGATCGACGTTCACCTGCAACTCGGCCAACCGCTCATTCAGCTTGGCGCGCACTCGCACCTGCACTTCGGGAAGCCGGGCACGCACCTGCGCAACCAATCCCTCCAGCGCAGCGCAGCGCAGCTCCAGCAACTCCCGCAGCCGCTCACCCTCACGCGCACGTGCCGCTACCAAATCCTCGACCGTAGCCCCGAACACCGCACGGGCGGCCACCAGCAACTCGTCGCCTACGTCGGAGTCGTCACGGATCACACCCGGCCACCGCAGCACATCCAGGACATTTACCGTATATAGGTCCGGCAGCACCCGGACGATGTCCCGCACGCGCGCCGTCAGCCGGTCGAGCGCCTGCGCGTCTACCTGGAGAGCACTATCGGCGCCCTGCAGCCGCCGATATGACATAGAGCAGTCCACCTTGCCCCGCTTGATCTCCTTCGCAAGCCGCTGGCGCAGCTCAGATTCTGTCTGGCGAAGCTCATCGGGCAGCCGAAAGCCGGCCTCCAGGAAGCGGTGATTGACGCTGCGAATCTCGCAGACGAGGGTTCCCCACGGCCCCGATACCTCGCGGCGCGCGAACCCGGTCATGCTGGCTATAGTTGTCAAGGGGAGCGGAAACTACGCTCGTTTGCTGCGGGGTGATATAAAGCAAGATCAAGTCTAACAGATGTACGGAATTCTTCTTGCGGGTGGACTACGCCGATATCACTCTCCTGGGCGGACGCGAGGAGAACCAGGACAGAGTCTCGGCCGCGGTGGCGGAGCACTCAGCATTGCTCGTGGTCGTTGACGGCATGGGTGGCCATGCGAACGGAGCAAAGGCCGCCGAGGTAACGCAGCAGGTCATCCTCGAGGCGTTCTGGCACACCCCGCAACCGCTCTTCGACCCTATGGGCTTCCTGCACCTGACACTAGGCCGTGCACATGAAGAGGTCGTGAAGCTCGGCGCACACCTGTCCATCGAGCATAGACCTCGAGCGACTTGCGCCGTATGTGTTGTGCAGCAAGGCGCGACTTGGTGGGCGCACGTAGGCGATAGCCGTTTGTACCACCTCCGACAGGGCGCCGTTGTGTCGCGGACACGGGATCACAGCCATGTTGAGCTGCTGTTGCGCGAAGGGTTGATTACTGCCGACCAGGCGCAAGTTCACCCGATGCGTAATTTCGTCGAATGTTGCCTGGGAGGAGATCCCATTCTGCCGGATATGACACTGACCAAGCGCAGACCGCTGGAGCCCAACGACGTGCTGTTCGTCTGCACTGATGGTATGTGGGCCGGTGTACGCGATACGGAAATTGCGACCGAGCTTACCGCGGCGGATGCGCCGTTGCGTGAGACGCTCAGGGAGCTCGCCGAGCGGGCGATAGTTCGAACTGGTGCTGCGAGCGACAATACGTCGGCTGCGGCCTTGCGCTGGATTGGCGAAAAATGACAGTGAGCAGGCCGAGCAAGCGCGCGCCCGATGAATTACGGCCGGTGACATTTACCCGGCGCTTTACCAAACACGCCGGCGGCTCGGTGCTGGTGCAGTTCGGTGATACGCATGTTCTTTGTACCGCGAGCGTCGAAGATACCGTCCCCTCATTTCTGCGTGGCAAGGGACAAGGGTGGGTGACCGCGGAATACGGGATGTTGCCGGGCTCGACTCACACCCGATCACCGCGCGAAGCCGCCAAGGGCAAACAAAGTGGCCGCACACAGGAGATCCAGCGGCTGATTGGCCGCTCTCTGCGCGCGGTAACCGATCTGAAAGCGTTGGGTGATCGCACAGTTACAATCGATTGTGATGTGCTCCAGGCGGACGGTGGCACGCGGACCGCGGCAATCACCGGGGGATACGTAGCTCTTGCCGACGCATGCGACCAACTGGTGGCACGCAAGGCAATTGCGGCCAGTCCGCTCCACGGCCAGGTCGCCGCAATTTCCGTCGGGATATTCGCAGGGACGCCCGTGTTGGATCTGGACTACGCGGAAGACTCCAACGCAGAAACAGACATGAACGTCGTGATGAACAACGGCGGCGGCTTCATCGAAATCCAGGGTACTGCGGAAGGACACGCGTTTCGGCGCCACGAGCTAGATGCGCTGCTCAACCTCGCGGCGTCCGGAATAGGCCGCCTGTTCGCACTGCAGGCGCAATCCCTCCAGTCGGCGTGCGCGTAGTCCTCGCAAGCGGCAACAGCGGCAAGCTCCGCGAGCTGGCCTCCCTTCTCGCGCCGTTTGGCCTCGACCTTGTAGCGCAAACCACGCTTGGTGTTGAGACTCCACCTGAAACAGGAAAGACGTTTGCTGAGAATGCGCTCCTGAAAGCGCGCTACGCCGCGGCAGCTACCAAGCTCCCGGCTCTTGCCGATGATTCAGGAATCGAAGTAGACGCCTTGGACGGACGCCCAGGCATCTACTCGGCACGCTACGCAGGCGAGGGCGCCACCGACCAGGCCAACCTACACAAGATGCTGGATGAGATACGCGACGTCCCCGCACGGCAGCGTACCGCGCGCTACCAATGCGTAATCGCCTTTGTCGCCAGTGACACAGATACCAAGCCCATACTTGCAAGCGGCACCTGGGAGGGTACGCTGATCAGCACCCCCAGGGGCTTGGGAGGCTTCGGATATGACCCCATATTCGTCCCTCAAGGCTTCGATCGGACGGCCGCGGAGCTCGATCCCGAGGAGAAGAACTCCCTGAGCCATCGAGGCCAAGCCCTGCGGGCTTTGGTCACGCAACTGCAGAACCGCCCTAAATAGCCAACGCAGCCGCCGGGCCGGCCCGGCCGCAACGCTCCACCGCGACTCAACCCGCAGATCTCATGCCACTGCTCGCCCACCCGCCCCTGTCGCTCTACCTGCACTTCCCGTGGTGCGTGCGCAAATGCCCCTACTGCGATTTCAACTCCTACACTCTCCACGGAGAGTTGGCGGAAGACCGCTACATTGACGCCATCGAGCGCGACATTGAGAGCCAAGCCCCCGACGTCAGCGGCCGGGAAATCACCAGCATCTTCATGGGAGGTGGCACCCCCAGCCTCTTTTCCCCCAACGCAATCGCCCGGGTGCTCGATGCCACACGCAGGTACCTGGTGGTTGCTCCCGATGCCGAAGTCACGATGGAAGCCAATCCCGGAACCATCGAGCGGGGAAAATTTGCGGAATACCGTGCCGCGGGAGTGAACCGCGTTTCACTCGGCGCGCAGAGCTTCAACGCACAGCGGCTCGAAACGCTCGGCCGGATACATTCACCGCAGGAGACCCGGCGGGCGGCCGAAGAGTTGCACACCGCCGGAATTGAAAACTTCAATCTCGATCTGATGTACGCCTTGCCCGGACAGGATGTGACCGAGGCGCTCCACGATGTCGAGGCCGCGATTGCACTCGCCCCAACGCATCTGTCTCACTATCAGCTGACACTCGAGGCCGGCACCGTGTTTGCCGCACAGCCGCCGCAGCTGCCTGCGGATGACATCGCTGCCGAAATGTTGGTCGCCTGTGGCGAGCGCCTGGCAGCCGCAGGCTTTGCCCAATACGAGGTATCAGGCTATGCGCAGCCAGGCCGGCAATGCCGCCACAATCTCAACTATTGGACGTTTGGCGACTACCTCGGCGTTGGAGCCGGAGCGCACGGTAAGTTGACTTTCGCACCGGACACCATTGTGAGAACGGTGCAGCCGCGCGAGCCCCGGCGCTATCTTGCGGCGACGCCCGCCGCGGCGCTCACTCGTAAAAACGTTCCCACCGCCGACCTGCCCTTCGAATTCATGTTGAATGCGCTGCGCCTGGTCGAGGGATTCGAGGCCGCAACCTTCGTCGAGCGCACCGGTGTAGAGTGGGAAGAGATCGCCCCCAAGGTGGACGCCCTGATAAAGCGGAAGCTGCTGATTGTCCAGGGAACACGTCTGATTCCGACCGTGACCGGTTTGCGATTCCTCAACGATATGCTGCTTAGCTTCCTTGCTGAAACCCCACAAACGACCGGGCCTTTTGGATTGTCAACGGCGGTTTAAGAACGATTTGGGTTCCACGCGCCGGCTTTATACACAGGCCGGGAGGGTCAAGTCGGCAAATGAGTACATTACGAGCAAAACCGGCGATGTTGCCCAATGATGTAGTCGTAACTCATTGAAAAGAAAGCAGAAAATACCCTGGTCATTTTTTCACCAAGGTAACAAATATGCAATATGGCCGGGATTTGGCCCCTTCCCGGGGCAAGCAGTCCACAGACTTATCCACAGGTTCTGTGGATAAGGAAACGCAATCTCGGACCCAGGGTGGTCTGCTGCCATGCAGACGCCAGAGCTCACCGTCCGACAATGCGTCTGATGCTTGAGCAGTCGGCCTCATGCCGCTAAACTCCCGCGCCCTTTAATTCTGAATCGGGCGCCGCCATAGATAGCGGCCGGCGTCCTTCAGTGGTGACTCATGAAAGCCTCAGGCCATCCCGAATACTCAGAGATTACGGTCAATTGCACGTGCGGCAATTCGTTCAAGACCAGCTCGACCCTCGGACACGATCTGCAGGTCGAGGTGTGCTCGAACTGCCATCCGTTCTATACCGGCAAGCAGAAGATCGTTGACACGGCCGGCCGCGTGGACAAGTTCCGCAAGAAATACGCCGCCGCCGCGGGCAGCGCTGCGAAGTAATCACGCGCTAGAGTTGCGGACCATAGGACTCGCAAACGGGAGTCGCCTGTGGTCCGCAAGTCTCTCGTAGCAGCCATCGCGGCTGCTACCGTTCTCACCGCCTCAGCCTGCGCGACGAACCCCGCAACGGGGGGCCATAACGTCGTCTTTACTTCCGTCAAGGGCGAGCAGGAACAGGCCAAGCGCGTACACCTCGAGATCATCCAGTTCTATGGTCTCTACGCGGACCAGGCGGTCCAGGACTACGTCCAGAGCGTCGGCGCGAAAGTCGCCGCGCAAACACCGATCGCAAACTGGAATTTCAAGTTCTTCGTTCTCGACGACGATGAGGTGAACGCGTTCACGCCAGGCGGCGGATACGTGTACATCCACCGCGGGCTGATGAACTACCTCAACTCCGAAGCCGAGCTTGCATCGGTGCTCGGCCACGAGATAGGGCATGACGTCGCGCGCCATCCGGCCCGGACACAGACACGCAACGTGTTGATGTCTGTGGGTGCCGTCGCCGCGGCCATCGCGAGCGGATCGCAAGCCATCGCGGAAATGGCGAATATCGGCGCGACTGCCTGGATTCAGGGCTACGGCCGCGACAACGAAATGGAAGCCGATCGCCTGGGGCTCGAATACGCCACCAGGGCAGGCTACCGCCCGGAGGCCATGGCCACACTCTTCAAAGTCCTCAAGAGCCAGGAAGCCTTCGAATTGCAACGCGCCAAGGAGGAAGAGCGCGAACCCAACATTTATCACGGCGTGTTCTCAGATCACCCGCCCCCTGATGCGCGGGCGATCCAGGCTGCACAAAGCGCCGCACACATCACCACAGCGCCCCCGGGCGGCTGGCTCGACAACCGTGAGGCGTATCTGAGCGCAATCAACGGGCTGCCCTACCGCTCGAGCCGCGAGCAGGGCATCGTTCGCGACAACCGCTTCTATCACGAAGGCATGGGTCTGACAGTCGCATTCCCGCGCGGTTGGACAGTTCACAACCTGCGCGACCGGCTGCTCGTCTACACGAAAAAGAAAGATGCGCTCATGCAGTTCACCATCGAGAAGCGTCCCGAGAAACAGTCGCCACGCGAATATCTGCTCGCGAAATTAAAGGGCGGCTCGTTTGCGCGCGGCGCGGATCTGTCGGTGGATGGCATGGAAGGCTACGCGCTGATCACGCGATCAGGCTCGCCTCTGGATGGGGGCGAAGGCCCGGTGCGTTGGGCAGCGCTCTATCGGGACAAGAGCGTATTCCTCATCGGGGGCACGAGCCGCTCGAGCGCCAGCGGCGCACCGGTCGATGACGGCATTTTCATGAGCAGTATTCAGACCATGCGCCATCTCAAACCAGCGGAATATCCACTGGCGCAGCCCTACCGGCTGAAGATCGTGACCGCGGCCGCGACGACGAAAACAGACGATTACGTCAAGCAGATGCCCGATGAAAAGTTCAAGCAAGAACAGTTCGAATTGCTGAACGGCTTGTATCCACACCGCGAGCCCAAAGCCGGTGATCCTCTCAAAGTCGTCGAATAGAGTCGCGGGCTGTCGTCCCCCACGCGACCTCTCCCGTCTGGCACCTTGATTTCAAGCGGCGGACACTGTATTTCTCGGAATCAGCCTGCGCTCGATCAGCGTGTCGACCCGCCGCGGGCTTATCAGGAACCGATTTCCGGGCCCGCAGATATTGAGCACTGCGCTTAAGCTGCGTGGCTCGCAACGAGCGCACAAAGCTCAATTTTCGTGAGTGGTTTTATCGCATGACCGAGAAAAAGTTCGAGCTGGTCGATCGCGCCACGGAGCGCAAAGTGCAGCTGCCCGTCCGCAGCGGCACGATCGGGCCCGCCGTGGTGGATGTCTCATCGATCAACAAGGATCTGGGCATCTTCACGTACGACCCGGGCTTCGGCATGACAGCCGCCACCGACAGCAAGATCACCTACATCGACGGTGATGCGGGCATGCTGCTGTACCGCGGCTATCCGGTCGAGCAGCTCGCCGAGAAGAGCTCGTTCATGGAAGTGGGCTACCTGCTGCTGCTGGGCGAGCTGCCCAGTCAGAAACAGCTCGAAGAATTCAGCGGCAACATCCGTCATCACACGATGATCAACGAGACGCTGCTGCGCTTCTTCAACGGCTTCCATCATAACGCCCACCCGATGGCGATGGTGTCCGCGGTGATCGCATCGATGTCGGCGTTCTATCACGACACGATGGACATCTATAACCCCCGGCACCGTGAGATCTTCGCTCACCGCATCATTGCCAAGATTCCGACGATTGCCGCGGCAGCGCACAAACATTCACTCGGCCAGCCGTTCATCTACCCGCAGAACAATCTGGACTACTGCAGCAACCTGCTGCACATGTTGTTCGCAGTGCCCTGCGAGCCGTACCAGGTCGATCCGATCGCAGCAGAAGCCCTCGATTTGCTGTTCATCCTGCATGCGGACCACGAGCAGAACGCGAGCACTTCGACTGTGCGCCTGGCGGGAAGCACCGGCGCGAATCCATACGCAGCCATTTCCGCCGGCGTGTCGGCCCTGTGGGGTCCTGCTCACGGCGGCGCGAATGAGGCCGTGCTGGCCATGCTCGAGCAAATCGGCACGGTGGAGAACATTCCGAAGTACCTGGCGATGGCCAAGGACAAGTCCAGCCACTTCCGGCTGATGGGCTTCGGGCATCGCGTGTACAAGAACTTCGACCCGCGCGCCAAGATCATCCGCGAGATGTGCCACAAGGTGCTCGCGAAGCTCGGCCGCTCCGACAACCCGCTGTTCGAGCTGGCTCTGCGCCTGGAGGAGATCGCGCTCAAGGACGAATACTTCGTCTCGCGCAAGCTCTACCCGAACGTGGACTTCTATTCGGGCATGATCTACAGCGCGATCGGTATTCCGCGCTCTATGTTTACGGTGATGTTTGCGATCGCGCGCACCGTGGGTTGGGTGGCGCACTGGCAGGAGATGATCTCCGACCCGGCGATGCGCATTGGACGTCCACGCCAGCTGTACACGGGCCATACGCGCCGCGAGTACGTGGATATCACTAAGCGGATCGAGAAGGCCCCGGACCTGCGGGGCCACAACTGATTTCTTGGCCGAAATCGCCTGCGGCCCAAATGGGCCAGCTTTTCGGCGGAACTCATCGCAGTGCCTGTAGCGGCGCCCGGAAAAAGGCGCGGCTTTTTCCGGGTAGGTGCCGTTGCGGCTCAACTGTCGAGCAGCGACTCCACTTCCAACTTGCTGGCGCGGCGCATCGGCCGCCCGTCAACCGGGCTCACCGGCGCCTGCCGGATGCCATCCGTTGGAAACACGGTGGCCTCGATGGACTGCTCGTCGAGCTCGAAGCGGACACCGGGATAGGCCAACACCCGTTCCGCGCTCATGCGGACCCGCTTCTCCGTCACCTCGTGCGGGATGCCCTCGTCCATCAGTTTGATCGTGACCGACTCAGCCCGGTCGGTGAAGAGGTGCAACTGCACGTCCGAGTGCTCGGTGGCCGTGCCACTCAACACGGCGCCTACGAGGCGTGGCTCGAACTCCTGTAGGTATAACATCGCATTGAGTGCCGCGCGGCGCTGGGCATGCAGTGACTCGACGTGCGACTCGCCACCAAAGAGGCGCTGGTACTCGGCGAGCGCATCTTCGATCTCGACATTTCTGGGCAGCACCGCTGCGACATCCGTAACGCCCATGCGCTCGGCCGCCTTGCGCTTCGCGATCAGAAAGTCCCGAATACCGTGCTCTGCCATGATCCGTGCCGCTTCCTGGGCCAGCGCGCGCCGCAAGTTGTCCGATCTCGTAGGATTGTGTCTGCTCATCGTTCGGGACCATCCACGCCAAGGGGTTGTCAGAAGATAGGCTCTGAGCTCTGTGCCCCTCCTTCGGCGCCCTGCGCCACCGAACCTCCCTCCTCGTTGCCAGCCGGCAGGTGGTCCGCCATGAATGTTTCCATGAAGCCGTCCGGGTTCTCGGCGCCCACCAGGGCACCCGTGCGTGACGATACCCGAAGCTGGACCAACCCTTCAGGCATCGGGCGGCGTTTGTCCGGCACGCCTTTCAACGCTTCGCGCATGAAATGAATCCAGATCGGCAGGGCGGTCTTGGCACCTTCCTCGCCGCCGCCCAGCGGCCGCTCCTGGTCGTATCCGACCCAGACCGATGCGACCAGGTTGGGCGTGAACCCGTTGAACCAGGTGTCCTTGGCTTCGTTGGTCGTGCCGGTCTTGCCCGCAATGTCGGCCCGCCCAAGTGACCGAGCCCGCACACCCGTTCCCCGCTTGATCACATCGGCCATCATATCGGTCATCAGGTAGGCATTCTGAGGGCTGATCACCCGCTCCGCGATCTGATCCGGCGGCAGGGGGCCCCGGCCGCCGCGCAGCGAATCCGCGTTCTGCAGATTGTCCTGCGCATTGCCAGTAAGCACCAGGTCTCCCAGATCTACCGGGCGCTCGCACGCTTCGCAAGCTACGCGCGGCTTGGCCTGCCAGACAACCTGCCCGGCTCCATTCTCAATACGGTCTATGAAATACGGCATGACGCGGAAGCCATCGTTAGCGAACACTGCATAACCCGTCGCAACCTCCAGCGGGGTAGCCTGCACCGTGCCGAGCGCCAGCGTCAGATTCTGAGGCAACGCGCGCTTGTCGAAGCCGAAGCGCGTTACATAGTCGATCGTGTACGGCGTGCCAAGTTCCCGCAGCAATCGAATCGAAACCAGGTTCCTTGAGTGAACCAGCGCCTCGCGCAAGCGCATGGGCCCGCTGAACTCGCCATGCGAGTTTTCCGGACGCCAGGACGCTTCGATACCGTCGCCTTCCATGACCACCGGTGCATCGAGCAACACGCTGGCGGGCGTGAAGCCATTCTCCAGGGCGGCCGAATACAGGAACGGCTTGAATCCCGACCCCGGCAGGCGGCGCGCCTGGATCACCCGGTTGTATTTGTTTGTGAAGTAGTCAAACCCGCCAACGAGCGCCGATATGCCGCCATCCTCGGGGTCGAGCGACACGAGCGCGCTTTGTGCCTCGGGCACCTGCCCGAGCTGCGCCACGCCGTTGCTGTTGGCGACCACATAGACAACATCGCCCTTCGCGACAACATCGCTCGCTGTCTTGGGAGGAGTGCCCAGCGCTTCGCCGCCGGCTGCCGCCTTGCGCGCCCAGGACATGCCATCCCAGTCGATCTGCGCAAACCCGCGGGTCTTCACATACACGCGCGCCGATTTTTCCGCCACTGACACAACAATGGCCGGTGACAGAATACCCACAGTCGAATACTCATCAACCTGACCGTCCAACTGCTCCGGGCGTCCCTCGGCCGCCACGGTGACATGTCCAACGGGTCCACGAAAACCGTGGCGGCGATCGTATTCGATGAGGCCGATGCGCACGGCACGGTTGGCCGCAGCCTGCAGCCGCCCGTCGATCGTCGTGTACACCTTATATCCGGCGCTCTCGGCCGCGATTCCAAATTGTTGACGCACCTGCAGCCGGGCCATTTCGGCAATGTACGGTGCCTCAACATCGAACAACGGGCCGTGCGCGCGCGCCTGCATGGGCTCCTTGTTGGCAGCCTCCGCGGTCGTAGCATCGATATAACCCACATCGAGCATCCGGCGCAAAACGTAGCTGCGCCGTCCGGTCGCAAGCTGCGGATTGACGATGGGATTGTATGTAGAGGGCGCCTTCGGAAGTCCCGCAATCGTGGCTGCTTCGGCCACCGTCAGCTCATCCAGCGACTTCCCGAAGTACGTCTCCGCGGCAGCCGTCACCCCATAGGCGCGCTGCCCGAGGAAGATGACATTTAGATAGAGTCCGAGGATCTCCTCCTTGGTGAACTCGTGCTCCATCTCGTAGGTAACGAAAGTCTCCTGTAGCTTGCGGCGCACCGACTTGTCGAGCGTGAGGAACACGTTGCGCGCGGTCTGCATCGTGATGGTGCTCGCGCCTTGCGTCTTATGTCCGGATATTGTGTCAACCAGCACCGCGCGGACCACGCCAATGTAGTCAATGCCGTGATGTTCGAAGAACCGGTCGTCCTCGGCCGCCAGGAACGCATGTTTGACCAGGTCCGGGATCTGCTCATAGGTGGCAGGAATGCGGCGTTGCTCGCCGATCTGCGCAATCAACCCGCCGTTGCGCGAATAGACCCGCAACGGCACTTGGAACTCAACGCTACGCATCGCCTGAGGGCTCGGCAACGTCGGTGCCAGGTACACAAAACTACAGATGAGGGCATAGCCCGCCAGAAGTGTGATTAATGTCACACAGGCTGCTACAGCTCCGATAATCCGAAAGTAATTCCATTTCACAGAAAACAACTCTCTTGGCTTGCGCTCCCAACGGGCGCTATGCATAGTAACGGCCGTTTCAAGGGCAAACTCACCGAAAGGTGGGGACGCAAAGCCTCCGGTCTACGGGACAGAAGTGTCTACGACAGCGGGGTTGCCGGCTCGAACGTTAACCCACTGGCGCGCATGCCACAAAGCGCGCGGCAGATCACGGGTTCGGCCGATCCTCGCAATGCCTCGAGCATGCCAGCGAACCTGGCGACATCTGTCAAATCCGTAGCCCATTTGCCGATGCGTCTCCTGGACGATAGTTGGACATGGCGCAGCACAAATCGTTGACCCTCTGGATGAGCCTGGTCTGTATACGTGAGACCGGTAGCAATTCTGGAGGTGCCGTACCGCAATCACAGCTTTTGTGTGATGGGCCGCACGTTCTATTTAACAATGCGCTGTTATATAGTGGCCAGAGCTTTGACGTGGGGTCAGCGCTTTCAGGCATAAGTACCTGAAAAGGAAATAAAATAATGTTCCTCTTCCAGCGCAAATACCGCCCGTTGCTGGGCCTCGACATCACCACCTCCTCAGTCAAGCTGATTGAGCTGGCGATGGCGGGTGGACAGTACCGGGTGGAGGCCTATGCGGCGGAGCCCACGCCGCAAAACGCCATCAACGAGAAGGCAATTGTGGATTCCGAGGCCGTCGGCGAGGCGATTCGCCGTGCGGTGAAGCGCGCCGGCGCGAAAAGCGGCGAAGTGGCCATTGCCATCAGCGGCGATGCGGCCATCACCAAGGTCATCCAGATGCCGCGCTCGCTGCGCGCCACTGACCTTGAGGCCCAGGTCGAAATGCAGGCCGACCAGTACATCCCCTTCCCCATGGAGGAGGTCAGTTACGACTTTGAAGTACTGGGCCCATCGGAGAAGGATCCCGAAACGAATGACGTGCTGCTCGTTGCCACTCGCACCGAGAACGTCGAGCAGCGCCAGGCCGCGGTCAAAGCCGCCGGCCTGACCGCGAAGATCGTGGACGTGGAGGCGTTTGCCCTGGAGAACGCCTGTAAGCTGATGACGCACCAGATGCCGGACGGCGGCATCGACCGCTCGATCGCAGTGGTTGACTTCGGAGCGAGCAGCACGACGTTCAGCGTTCTTCGCAACCTGAAAGTCGTGTACACGCGCGATTTCGCGTTCGGCGGGCAACAGCTCACCGAAGAGATCATGCGCACCTATGGCCTGTCCATGGAGGAAGCGGGCCGTGCCAAGAAAGAGGGCGGTCTGCCGGGCAACTACCAGTCGGAAGTGCTCGATCCGTTCATCGATGACATGACGCAGCAGGTCAGCCGCTCGCTGCAGTTCTACCTGGCCTCAGGCTCGGGCCGCGAGCAGCCCGAGAAGATCGTGATCTGCGGCGGCTGCGCCAACATCCCCGGAGTGGCCGATGTCATCTCCAGCCGGGTGGGTATCTCGGCGGAGAAAGGCGATCCGCTCGGCCAGATGAAGTTGTCTTCCCGCGCCAAGGCGCAGGCCGTGCAACGCGATGCCACGGCGCTCCTCACGGCCTGTGGCCTCGCACTGAGGAGTTTCGACTGACATGCCACGCATAAACCTACTTCCGTGGCGCGAAGACGAGCGCAAAGAGCGGAAACTCGCCTTTACCGTGGCGCTGGGCGCATCGGCGCTCGGGGCCGCGGTCGTGACGTTCGCCATCTACCTGATGTACGGCACCATGATCGATGCCCAGGAGCACCGCAACGATCAGTTGCGTGTCGAGATCAAGAAGCTCGATAAGCAGATCGAGGAAATCAACGATCTCGAAACCTCCAAGCAGAGGTTCGTCGCGCGCATGGACATCATCGAGAAGCTGCAGCGCTCGCGGCCCGAGATCGTGCACGTGTTCGATGAGATCGTGCGGACGCTTCCCGATGGTGTGTATCTCACCGGCGTGAAGCAGACCGACAAGAAATTCAAGTTTGAAGGTGTAGCGCAGTCGAGCACCCGTGTGTCCTCGTTCATGCGCAACATCGACGGTTCCGAATGGCTGCGCAACCCCGAGCTGGAGGTCGTCCAGACGGCCAAGGACAAGGGACCGGGGTCCAACTTCACGTTGTACGCCCAGCAGGTGTCCACCGTTTCCGAGGATGAGGGATCGGGTAAGGGCAAAGGCAAACCGGGCGCCAAAGTCATGGCCAGCCGAGGTGCGCGATGAACCTGATCGAAGAGCTGCGATCGCTCGATCCGCGCGACCCGGGCCGCTGGCCACTGGCCGCGCGCGCGGGTGCCGCGGGAGCGTGCTTCCTGTTGCTGGTCCTCGTGCTCGGTTACGTGTTCATCTGGGACGACCGGCGGCCCGAGCTGCAGCGCCGCGAGGATACGGAACAGACTCTGCGCGAGGAGTTCAAGACGAAGCATGCCAAAGCGGCGAACCTCGAGATCTACAAGCAGCAGTTGAAGGACATCGAGCGCTCTTTTGGCGCGCTGCTGCGCCAGCTGCCCGGCAAGACCGAAGTGCCCAACCTGTTGGTCGATATCTCCCAGAGCGGACTGTCGGCGGGGCTGCAGGAGAAACTTTTCCAGCCGCAGCCGGAGCAGAAGAAGGATTTCTATGCGGAGCTGCCGATCAAGATCAGCCTCACCGGCAGCTATCACCAGTTCGGCGAATTCGTCAGCGGCATCGCCGCCCTGCCGCGCATCGTTACGTTGCACGACATCGAGATCAAGTCGGTGAATAAAGATGCTTACGACCAGCTCACACTCGACCTCACGGCAAAGACGTATCGTTACCTCGATGAGGATGAGCTGGCGGTGAGCGAACCCAAGAACGGCGCGCACCGCCCGAGACCGGGTAGCTGAGGACCAACGACCCCAACGGGGGGTTGATCAACATGACACCAAACAAAAGTCAGTTTCGCCGCGGCCCCACCGTGGCGTATGTGTTGCTCGCCGGCCTGTGTATGGGCCTCGGCGCCTGTTCGAGCGCCGATGACGAGCTCACGCGCTTCATCGAGGACACGCGCAAGGAGCCGGGCGGACCGGTCAAGGCGCTACCCGAGATCAAGCCCTACGAGACCTTCGTGTATGCCGCGGCCGATATGCGCTCGCCGTTTCTGCCAGGCGGCTCGGGTGCCGGCTCCGGCATGGCAGGCCTGCGCCCTGACTCGAAGCGCAATCGCGAGTTCCTCGAGCAGTTCTCGCTCGATACGTTGAAGATGGTGGGCACGTTGAAGCTCGGCGGCCACATGTACGGCCTCGTGCAAACCAAAGACGGCCTGGTCCATCGCGTCTCCGATGGCAACTACATGGGCCAGGCGGACGGCAAGATCACAGATATCGCCCCGGCCAAGATCACTCTCACCGAAATCGTTCCGGACGGTCTTGGCGGCTACATGGAGCGCCCCGCGGCGCTGGGTCTCAACGAATAGTCAGTTAGCACCGGGCTATGTGCCCCAGTCCTTCAGGGAGCTCTCACGAAATGAAACGTCATAACCCGATGAGTCGGATCCTGGCCGCCGCTGCGTGGCTCGTGATCGCAGGCGTTTTCGGGATCCTCCCGAGCCAGCCGGCACGCGCGCAGGATGGCCCGAAATTGGAAGCCATCGACGTGCAGCCGTTGCCTGGCCAACAGGTGCAGATCACCATGCGCCTCTCGGGCCCGGCCCCGCAGCCGCTGTCATTCACAATTGACAATCCGGCGCGAATCTCCTTCGATCTGGTCGGGACCACGCTGGCGCTTCCGTCACGCCGTATCGACGTGCACACGTCTGGGTTGGATTCGATCCTCGCCGCCGAGACGAAGGACCGGACGCGATTGGTCATGAACCTCGACAGGCTCGTGCCCTACGACACGCGCGTCGAGGGAAACAACATCATCGTCAGCCTGGGCGGCGCCAATAACACCAGTGCGAACGCGGGGAGCGCTGTGTCTGCGGTGCCGAGCCGTGCAGCCGCTGCCTCTGCTGCTCAGCGCGCCATCCGTAGCATCGACTTTCGCCGCAGCACTGATGGCGCTGGCCGCGTCATGGTCCGGCTGACAGACCCACACACTCATATCAACCTGCGTCAGGTTGGAAACCAGATCGTCGTTGACTTCGATGCCGACCTCCCGAAGAACCTTGCTCGCCGCTACGACGCCAGCGACTTCGGTACGCCGATCAGCTCGTTTGACGCAACGCACATTGGCACCGGCACCCGAATTGCCATCAACGCGACCGGCGACTACGAACAGCTCGCTTATCAGTCCGACGACCAGTACGTCGTCGAGATTCAGAAGCAGCGCAAGGCCGCTGCAGCCCAGGACGAGAAGCCGACGTACACGGGCGAGCGTCTGACACTCAATTTCCAGGAGATCGAGACGCGCGCCGTTCTGCAGTTGCTTGCCGATGCGAGCGGTCAGAATATCGTCGTCAGTGACTCGGTGACCGGCAACGTGACCCTGCGCCTGCAGAACGTTCCGTGGGATCAGGCGCTGGACATCGTTCTGCGTACCAAGGGTCTCGACAAGCGCAAGCAGGACAACGTCATCATCGTCGCGCCACAGGAAGAGCTGGCATCGCGCGAAAAGGCGGACCTTGCGGCCAAGAAGGACATCCAGGAGCTCGCGCCGCTGCGCTCCGACTATCTGCAGGTGAACTACGCCAAGGCCGCTGATATGGCGGCTCTTCTCAAGACGCAAGGCGGCACTTTGCTATCTGCACGCGGTAGCGTTTCCGTGGACGAACGTACCAACACGCTGTTGCTCCAGGATACCTCCGATCGGCTGGCCGACATCCGCCGGCTCGTGGCCACTCTGGACATTCCGGTACGCCAAGTGCTGATCGAGGCGCGCATCGTCATAGTGAACGACGACTTCAAGCGCGACCTGGGTGCGCGAGTGGGTTACACGACAGCCCAAGCCAATGGCGCCAACGGCATCTGGACCACCAGCGGCACAGCCGCCGCGACCGATACTGCCATCAGCTCCGCCATCGCGAACCGGGCAGGAACTGGCACAGGATTCATTGCCGTCCCAGGCGGCGCCAATGCACCGCAGCGCTACAACGTCAATCTTCCGGTTGCGACCCCGGCGGGAAGCTTTGCTCTCGGGCTCCTCGGCTCCAACTACATCGTCGATCTTGAGCTCTCGGCGGCACAGGCTGAAACGCGGGCCGAGGTCATTTCGTCACCGCGCGTCATCACGGCGAACCAGAAGGAAGCGACCATCGAGCAAGGTACGGAAATCCCCTACCAGCAGTCCGCTTCCAGCGGCGCGACCACGATCTCGTTCAAGAAAGCGGTGCTGTCACTGAAAGTGACCCCGCAGATCACACCGGACAACCGGATCATTCTCGACCTCGACGTGAAGAAGGACACCATCGGCACGATTACCGTGTTGTCGGGTGGCGTCAACGTGCCCTCCATCGACACCAAGGAAATCGTCACTCAGGTACTGATGAACGACGGGCAGACCGTCGTGCTCGGCGGTGTACTCGAGAGCGAGCATCGCGATGATCAGACCAAGGTGCCTTACCTCGGCGACATTCCGATTCTCGGCAATCTCTTCAAGCAATCGACCAAGAGAAACAACAAAGATGAATTGCTGATCTTCGTGACACCGAAGATCGTTCGCGAAGGGGTCAACGTGTACTGATGCGGACGGATCCGCGCCCGCAGCCGATTGACTCCGTGAGCTGAGGGAACCCCCATATCGGGGGGGTGTCTTCGCGATAAGGGTGCATGTGCGGCCGCCTTCGGGCGGCCGCTTCGTTTTAGGTATGCTGCGGGCTACATGCTCGCTAGATCAAATCTGTTCCTGGTCGGCCCCATGGGCTCTGGCAAGAGCGCTGTCGGCAAGCAGCTCGCGCGGCTGCTGGGGCTGCCGTTCTACGATAGCGATACGGAAATCGAGCGGCGGACCGGGGTGGACATCCCGTTTATCTTCGAGAAGGAAGGCGAAGCCGGATTCCGCCAGCGCGAGCACGAGACCCTCGAGGTACTGACCGCGATGAGAAACATCGTGCTGGCCACGGGCGGCGGTGCAGTCCTGCTGCCCGAAAATCGCCGGATACTGTCCGAACGGGGACGGGTCGTATACCTGAAGACATCCGTTACCCAGCAGGCAGAGCGGGTGCGGCAAGGGCGGTCCCGGCCGCTGCTGAGCAAGGGGGATCCGGCTGTGAAGCTCGGAGAGCTGATGGAGCTGAGGGCCCCGCTCTATACCGAGATCGCGGACATCACGGTGGCTACCGATAACCGCAAGGTTCGCACCGTCGCGGAAGATATCCTGCGGGAACTCGACGCTGCGCAGCTGGCTCGCTAGGCTGAGCGTTGTGAATACCCTGAAGGTCGAACTAGGCGATCGGAGCTACCCCATCCTGATTGGGGAGGGCCTGCTGCGCCAGCCGGAACTCGTTCGGCAACATGTGGCTGCGCGCGACATCCTGATCGTCAGCAATACGACCGTTGCCCCGCTCTACGTGGAGTCGCTTGCTGCCTCCCTTGGCGGGGAGCGCGTTGTGGAGGCCATCCTTCCGGACGGCGAGGCGCACAAGACGCTGGCGACCGTATCCCGGATTCTCGATGTCCTGGTCGCCAATCGCTTCGGTAGGGATTGCACGGTGGTCGCTTTGGGCGGCGGAGTGGTCGGTGACATGGCTGGCTTTGCCGCGTCGTGCTATCAGCGCGGCGTACCGTACGTGCAGGTGCCCACCACTTTGTTAGCGCAGGTGGACTCTTCAGTGGGTGGGAAAACGGGGGTTAACCACCCTGGCGGCAAAAACCTGATCGGAGCGTTTCATCAGCCGAATGCAGTGCTGATCGACACCTCGACGCTGGCGACGCTCCCGGTTCGCGAGCTACGTGCCGGACTCGCCGAGGTCATCAAGTACGGGCTCATCTGCGATGCGCCGTTCTACGACTGGCTCGAGGCCAATATGGACGCGCTCCTTGCGGCCGATCCCACAGCGCTTGCCCATGTCATCCAACGTTCCTGCGAGATCAAGGCGCAAATCGTGGGTCGGGACGAGCGGGAGCAAGGCGACCGCGCGCTTCTCAATCTGGGTCACACGTTTGGTCATGCGGTGGAATCGGCGACGCACTACACGCGGTGGTTGCATGGCGAGGCCATCGGTGCAGGGCTGTTGATGGCTGCCGCGATGTCACACGAATGCGGGTTGTTCGAGGGCGACGAGGTGGAGCGGCTGCGCCGGTTGTTAGAGCGAGTCGGTCTTCCTGTGAAGATCGATGGAGTGTCACCGAGCGTTGCGCTCGAGCACATGCGGATCGACAAGAAAGTCCAAAGTGGCCGGTTGCGATTGGTCCTCCTGCGAGCCGTCGGAGATTCATTCGTAACGGCGAACTACCCCGAGCCCGCTCTGCAGCGGACCTTGAGTGCCTACTTCGGATGACCGCGTGAACGCTACAGTCCGAGGTAGCGACGTCTTAGCGCCCTATGCTGCCCACGACGAACAGTCGCGCGGCCGTCGTCACCCGGAACCCAAGCCCGCCTTTCGCACCGAGTATCAGCGCGATCGCGACCGTATCATCCATTCGAATGCGTTTCGGCGGCTCGTCTACAAAACGCAGGTGTTCGTGAACCACGAGGGCGATCTGTATCGCACGCGGATCACTCACTCCATCGAAGTCGCGCAAATCGCGCGCACGGTGGCCTTGGCGTTGCGCCTCAATGAATCGCTGACCGAAGCCATCAGCCTCGCACACGATCTCGGTCACACGCCCTTTGGGCACGCCGGACAGGAGGCTTTGAATGAATGCATGCGCCCCTATGGCGGGTTCGAGCACAACCTGCAGTCGCTGCGGGTTGTCGATGAGCTCGAAGAGCGCTATGCCGAGTTTCGCGGCCTCAACCTGACATTCGAATGCCGTGAAGGGATACTGAAGCATTGCTCGGTGCGTAATGCGCGCGAGCTCGGCGAAATCGGCGAACGATTCATACAGCGCCGTCAACCGGGCCTGGAAGCGCAAATCGCCAACCTCGCCGATGAAATTGCCTACAACAATCACGATGTGGACGACGGCCTGCGCGCCGAACTGATCGAAATCAGCGATTTGATGGATGTGCGCCTGTTTCGCCGCCAATACGACAGTGTCGTTGGCCAATACCCCGATCTCGGCGAGCGGCGGCTCGTGCACGAAGTCGTGCGCCGCATGATCAACCACATCGCCACCGATCTCATCCAGACCACACAATCCAACCTCGATGCCGCCCGACCCCAATCATTGGACGAGGTCCGTGCGCAACCCAAACCGCTCGCCGCTCTCAGTCCAACAGGCCATGAGGAGCATGTTGAGCTGATGATGTTCCTGCGGGAACATCTGTATCGCCACTACAAGGTGGCGCGCATGACATCAAAAGCACGCCGCGTGTTGAAAGCGTTGTTTGATGCCTTCTTCGGTGATGTCAGCCTCATGCCACCCGAGCATCGTGACATCGCGGTTGCCGCCGAGAAGGAGCGTGGCCCCGACGGCCGCGCCCGGGCCGTCGCCGACTACATCGCCGGCATGACCGACCGCTTTGCCATCCTCGAGCACCGCCGTCTCTACGACGCAACCGAGCGGACCTAAGCCTCAACGCACCCGGACGAAAGTCCCGTTCCTTGGTGCAAAGCGGCAATCCCCCCGTCCCCAAAAGCGCCTTCCCATTCAATAAGTTAAATACCCGGGAGCGACTTTCGCCTCGCGCCCAAGCGGGTCGTCAACGCCTCCTCGCAAAATTGTGGCGACTGTCACAATTTACTGCTACTTTGCGTTACATAAGACATTTTGCTGTCGGTGTTTGCTGACGGTTTTTGGGGTTCGGGGAGGTTTCGGTGGTCTCGTTCCGGCGTGAGGAAGTACGCGCGGCTGCGTGGTGCGCAGCGGCCGCCTGCGTTGATGCGCCGCAGCATTGTTGCGAATGAACAAAACGAGCAAAGAAAAAGAAGCCGTACTCAACGTGTTCGCCGCCCTGGTGCGGCCGTTGATGCGGGTTGCCTTCGAGTACGGAATCTCCGCGGGCGAGATCGCGGGCGTCGTACGCCGTGCCTACATACAGGCACTCGAGGCGCGCCTCCAGGAACAGAGCCGCCCTACCACGGACGCCCGCTTGGCCGCCGTTGCCGGCTTGCCGCGATCCGATGTCAGCGCCCTTCGGGACGCCTTGCGCGCTGGAGCTCCCCACAGCTTGCGCGCTGGGGTCAGCCTCGACCAGATCACGGCTTTGCTGACTGTCTGGCATACGCATTCCAACTTTTCGGGGGCGTATGGGTTGGCGATGGATTTGGATCTGCAGGTGGTGCAGGGGTCGCCGCGCCGGACATTCAAAGAGCTGGTCGCCATCGCCTGTCCAGGAGTTGACGAAGATGCCTTGCTCGACGAGCTCGTCGCCGCGAGATCGGTAGAGGTCATCGACGGCGTTACAGCTCGGTGTCTGTCACGCGCATATGTCCCTCAGACTGCAGACGTAACGCGAATTGACCGGATGGGACGATTCTTGGGGTTGGTAACTCAGAGCTTCGTTCACAACCTTCTTCGAACTGACACTGATCCGTCCTACTTCGAGCGCACAGTGGTATCGGACGAGGCATTGTCGGAGTTGGGTCGCGACAACTTCATTTCGCTCGCGAATGAAAAAGGTCAAGAGTTGCTTTCGGAACTGGATACGGCTCTAACCCACATCACAGGTGCCGAAAGAAGCACATCTGGAAAGAAGTACGGGGTTGGTCTTTATTTTTTCGAAGATTCGGCTAACGAGCCTTCGGAAAGACAAATTGAAAAAAACTATCAGGTTATCAGCAGTCCTCAGCCTCCGATCATCGAGGAAATCGATGTTCTCGCGGCGGTGCGTCGCAAAGACTGAGTTTGCTGTCAGAGGGATTACTGGATGAAAAGGTTATTGAGCTACGCTGGAGCATCGGCCCTCCTCGCGTCAGTTGGCATCGCACTTGCCGCCCAAGCTTCAGACGAGCCGTCTCTGCTGGTCATTGGGCCTGTGGAGGCAGTTATTCCCAAAGAACGAGCCGCCATCGTTCTTGGGCAAAAAGTCCTTTTGAACTCGCAAGACAACCTGACGGTCGGTGAGACCGCGATGGTCTTCGGCAAGTTCGGCGCTAATGGCGTTGTCCTTGCTGCTGACGTACGGCACCAGGGCCAATACGTCGCCGGTGCAACCACCGTACTGTTGACCGGTGTCGTCCAGAAGAGCGATGCGTTTGTTGGGCGTGCGCAGGTTGGTGGTTTAACTGTTGACTTGACTCCAGCTATGGCGTTTGGAGGCGTCTCTGCAGCCGTGGGAACCACCCTGCAGGTCGTCGGCACTCAGCCGGCCTCTGGTGGTCTCGTTCTCGCAAACGGGATCAGCGGCAGCGGACTTACTACCAACGGCATTAGCGGCAGCGGCCTGGCGACCAATGGCATTAGCGGCAGTGGTCACGCGACCACGCAGGGGATCAGCGGAAGCGGCCTCGCAACGAATGGGATCAGCGGCAGTGGACGCGCGGTCACACTGGGAATCAGTGGCAGCGGACTTACTACCAACGGCATTAGCGGCAGCGGCCTGGCGACCAATGGCATTAGCGGCAGTGGTCACGCGACCACGCAGGGGATCAGCGGAAGCGGTCTCGTAACGAATGGGATCAGTGGCAGTGGACGTGCAGTCACACAGGGAATCAGTGGCAGCGGCGTTGCTACAAACGGCATCAGTGGCAGCGGCCACGCGAGCACGCAGGGAATCAGCGGAAGTGGCCTCGCAACGAATGGAATCAGCGGCAGCGGTCTTGCGACCAACGGTATTAGCGGAAGTGGTCTTGCCGCGAACGGCATTAGTGGCAGCGGTCACGCGAGCACGCAGGGAATCAGCGGAAGTGGCCTCGCAACGAATGGAATCAGCGGCAGCGGTCTTGCGACCAACGGTATTAGCGGAAGTGGTCTCGCCACGAACGGCATCAGTGGCAGCGGCCACGCGAGCACGCAGGGAATCAGCGGAAGCGGCCTCGCAACGAATGGAATCAGCGGCAGCGGACGTGCAGTCACACTAGGAATTAGTGGCAGCGGCTTCTAGCGCCCCCATTTCGTCAGCTAGCTACCCAACCGACGTTCATACGGATGCTCCGCGCACGCGGAGTTCCGTGCGGTACGTCGACTCCATCGAAATACCATTCGACTGCGCGTCGAAGTTGAGAAGCGTTTGGAGTCTGTGAGGGCGAACGAGGGAGCTGCTCCACGTGGTGGCAACAAGCAGCCTCTCAGGATGCGCAGAGCAGCGGCCTCCGGTCGAATGCGCGGGCAAGATCGTCGTGAAAATCTTCAGAGACGAGTGAGATTCGAGACTCTGGCAGGTCCCGTTGGAGGTCGGCTCGGGGATCTCGGTCATTGGCAGCATCGATCCCGACGTGAAGGAATTCACGGGTATCTCCTGGTTCAGCAGTTCTCGCGACCAAGACCGCTCTCTTGGGAATAAGTGGCAAGAGCCAGCTTGGATTCGGCGCACGGCTAACGAAATGCGAGTTGGGAACGCCTGAACAGCAGCTCGATCTCACCGGATATCATGGAAGAATCTACGCGAAGAGACCCGTGCCATTGCCCTGCGAAGGAACCGAGTGCGTCCACGGTGACTATCTGGTTACGCAGCAAGGGATTGAGTGTCATTCAGAGTCCATTTTGCGTGCTATGCCATAACGTTAGATCGGGATCGCTGACACGCCTCAACTACGCTTAATAGGCCGCCGCGGAATGGAAACGAGCGCCGGCCCCGAGCGCAAAGCGCGGACGAGAGTAGTCAGGAACACCCTGTCAGGGTATGTATGCTTGTATTTGGTGATCTCGACGCGGTCCATGACATGGAACCCGTAACGCGCAAAGAGCGAGTCTGTCCGGCGCGCTCCGTAAGTCACCATCTGGCCGTACACCTTCCTGTGGCTACGGCTGTGCAACAGCTCCAAAAATGCTTCTATGAGCAGTCGAGTATGGCGGACGCTACGCGCACGGTTTAGGAGGTTGATATGAAAGTGCGGAGCCTAGCGGGGCGCCGCAGGTAGTTCACGCGAATGATTGTAGGATCTGGCCACGCTCACCGCTACATAGCTAGTGTTGCTTCCTCAAACTCATGAGCTCATGACACAACTGACCTTCAGGTAGCTATCGGCGGAGGCCAATTATGTGGGCATTCATAGCTGAGCTAGTCTCCACGGTGGGCATGATTCTCCTCGCCGGAGAGTTTTTGCGCGGGGATGATGGGCGCTTTAACACCTCCCTGGAAAGTATCGCCCTGCGATTTTTTCCGTTGAAAGCCATTGGCCTAGGAACCTATGGGGCGAACATCCTTGCTCGAAAAATTGTTGATCGAAACGTAGTAACGATTCTGCTTTCTGTGATTCTGCCGATGACATTCGCTCTCACGTACTCTAGTCTGTCGCTCAGCGAAATCAAAAGATCTGATGCCATACAGTGGGAATCGGAGCAGCAGCTTTTAAATGCGTTGATGCATGGCGACGCGATGGCACGAAAAAAACTAAGCGCAGTTTACGGTGCGCGTGTAGAGCTCATGAAGAATTGCGGTCCACTAATCGAGAGACCGAATCAGCCGAATCCCACGGAGGCAGAAGTGCAAGCGGCCAAAGCTTGCCTTGACGCATATGCTAATCGTGTGTGGTTCCATAATTTCCCTCTTCCACCTATACCGGTACTGGTGAGACGACTTATAGAGGCGCGCGATTGGGACCATCTGAGTTTGGCCGCCTCGCTGGCCGTCATTCCTGTATTTGGCACTTGGTATGTACTATCACTCCTGATATTGGTGGCAAGCGAATATGCTCGGCGCTTCGGCGTCAAATCATTTGTGTTGCCCCTTGGGTTCGCCCTCACTGCCACCGGTCAGGTCATACGCCTTATCATTGCTATGGTGGGATAAGCCCTCCGGCGGCAGCGGGCGCTCGGGGATTTTGATCCAATTAATGAGTGGCGAGGGCAAGATACGGACGGGTAAAGCACCTGTAAAACGCGCGCGCTGCTACTGAGATATTAGCGAGGGAACGGTAAGTTTGATTCGCGAGTGGCCGGCTGCATCCCAGCAAATACCCACTGACCTCTCCTTCAACCTCGCACACGAGCGAAGCGTCCGGCTCGAGACGGAGGTAGTAGTCGGTCAAATAGTCTGCGAAGAGTTCGCGATCCTCGAATATGGGGTCGATCCGCTACCCGAGAAACCCTGTATCCGCACAGATGCGGCGGATCGCCAGGCGATCTGCTTCCCGGTAAGGTCTAATGACAATGCCAGCTGCGTGCTCGCTGGAAGGATTGGGCATACATAGGAGGGTAGCGGGAGAACATTGCACTTCGAGGCAAGCATTCGATCCGAGTGTCTCCCGTCGTCGCGGCGCCCCCAAGTTTTTTGGGTCAAGCCTGAGGCAGCGGTACTCTTCGCAGCCAATACGCTGCGCTCGTCTATCCGCCGGGCGGTTATTCCGCAGTCGGGGGTAAATATTTAATGCGAGTTTTCCTGAGATTCATCCTGCTGATTGCAGGAGCCTGGATACTGACTGCGATGTTGACCTATCCATCGTGGTGGCTCGTCCACACGCTTGTAGATATTCCCATTCATCGTGTCCGGGACCGAGTCGCCATGCTGCTGATCATGGCCGGCTTGGTGATCTTCTTGCGACGTTGGGGCTTGGCGACGCGCGATGTTCTCGGATACTCGTTACCGCGGCGTGAGTTCGTTGGTCAGCTGTCGATAGGTTTTGCAGCTGGGTTTGTGCTGATGGTGCCATTGGTGTTGGCACTGTTTGGTTTGGGGATCCGTATGTCGGAGACTGACTTTCGCCCATAGTGTTTGGCGACTCTTGTCGGTCAGGGGGTGGTCACGGGTCTGGCGGTTGGGTTTATCGAAGAGACCTGCTTTCGCGGTGCCATGTACGGTGCTATTCGCCGAGAGTCGGGCGCCGTCCTTGCTATCGTTCTGCCTACGGTCCTGTACGCGGCGGCGCATTTTCTTGGAGGCAGTCTGCGCATTCCGTCGGACGAGGTCACATTCCTCAGCGGGCCA
>Ga0207710_10000477_pt1 | contig 25496 bp, 31 predicted proteins | sample KBSS24metaG_FD_184400 | JGI IMG/M metagenome (GOLD analysis project Ga0207710, IMG submission 184400) | Switchgrass rhizosphere microbial communities from Kellogg Biological Station, Michigan, USA - KBS S2-4 metaG (SPAdes) (version 2) | ecosystem: Host-associated > Plants > Roots > Rhizosphere...
GGTGCTGAGCGGCCGCACGCTCAGCGAAGTGGCGGGGTCGGGTTAGGGCTCTCGCCGCAGTTGGGTGACGCGCGGGTCGATTCGCTCGATCTGGATCGCGTCGCGCACGGCCCAGCCGACGCGCTCGACCAGCTGGCCGGAGAAATGGGGCGACTCGAGGTCGCTGGAGGCGACCCGCTCGCGGTAGACGACGGAGCTCTCCTGCTCCTGCTCGGGGTCGGTGATGACGAGAATCTGGGGCATCGCTCCCTCCTTCCAAGGGGGTGTTGCGGACACCATCGTCCCTCCGCCTTAGCGCCAGGTCAAAAGGCCGTAAAGAAGTCAGCCCGATCGGGTCAGCGCATACTTGGTGAGTTGAAGCCCCACCGACAACTGTCTTCGCCCCGACTTTGCCGAACCTCCGAGCTGGCGGCGTGAGCCGGGTCGCGATCGTCACCGGCGCGGGGCGTGGGATTGGAGCCGCGACGGTGCGGGCGCTGGCGGCGGAGGGCTGGAGCGTCGTCGCCCTCGACCGCTGCGAGGACGATCCGCGCATCCCATACCCGCTCGCCACCGAGGCCGAGCTGGAGGCGGCCGTCGAGGCGGCAGCCGCCGCGGCGGCGGAGTTCGCGAGCGAGCAAGAGACCGACGTTGCGCCCGAGGTGATGCCCTTCCGCGGCGACGCGACCGACGAGGCGGCCCTCACCGCCGCGGTCGCCGAGGCGCGCCGGCTCGGCGATCTCGAGGGGGTTGTCGCCGCCGCCGGGGTGATCGCCGGCGGTCCCGCCTGGCAGCTGCCCGCCGAGCAGCAGCAGGCGGTGCTCGAGGTCTGCCTCGGCGGTGCGATCGTCGCTGCCCGTGTCGCCGTCCCCGTTCTGCTCGAGCGCCCCCAGCCACGCTCGGGCCGCTTCGTCGGCGTCGCTTCGGCGGCGGCGCAGCGTGGCATGCCCGGGCTCGCCGCTTACGCGGCCGCGAAGGCCGGCGTCTCCGGTTTCGTCCGCGGTCTCGCCAGCGACCTGCGCGGCACCGGCATCACCGCCAACGCCGTCGCCCCCGGTTCGACCCGGACGCCGATGCTGGAGGAGAACGCCCGCATCTACGGGCTCGGCTCGCCGGAGGCGTTTGCCGCCCAGCAGCCGCTCGAGCGGCTGCTGGAGCCCGCCGAGGTGGCGGCGGCGATCGCCTGGCTGATGGGCCCGGCCGCCGCGGCGGTCACCGGGGTGACGCTCCCGGTCGACGGCGGCCTCGCCCTCTGACGCGGTCCGCCGCCGCCCCGCCGCCCGCCGTTTCGCGAACGTCGTCGGCGTGGGATGCTGGACGGGTGCCCGCGCCCACGATCGACGAGTTGACGATCGGCGACGAGCCGGCGGCCTGGTCGGCCCTCGGCTTCGCCGTCGAGGACGAGGCATGCGTGGTGGGCGATGTCCGCCTTCGCCTTGCCGGCAGCGCCGCCGGCAAGGGTCTCTGTGCGTGGTCGCTGCGTGAGCCGGACACCACCGAGCTCGATGGCCTGCCGACAGCCGAGTCCGAGCGAGGGCCCGCGGCTGCCGGCGCCACCCATCCCAACGGCATCACCGCGATCGACCACGTCGTCGTCATCACCCCCGACCTCGAGCGCACCATCGATGCGCTGGAGGCAGCCGGGATGGACCTGCGGCGGATCCGCGACGAGCCGACCCCGGCCGGCGCCCCGCGGCAGGCATTCTTCCGCCTCGGTGCGCTGATCCTCGAGGTCGTCCAGGAGCCGGACGACGTCGTCGAGCAGAATGGCCGCGAGCGCCCGGCCTTCTTCTGGGGAATAGCCCTGGTTGCACCCGACCTCGAGGCGACGGTGGCGGAGCTCGGCGACCGGGTCAGCGAGATCCGCGACGCCGTGCAGCCGGGCCGAAAGATCGCGACCTTGCGCCGCTCCGCCGGCCTCTCGCTGCCGGTGGCGCTGATGAGCCCCTCGACCTGATCGCCTCCGCCGCCGGCTCGCCCGGCTGCAGGTGGGTGAACGGCGCTCGCAGGCGCCGGCGCAGCTCGGTGGCCCCGGCGCCGCCATTGCCCCCACCGTCGACCAGGATCACCGCCGTCGCCGGGTATCGCCCCAGCTCGTCGGCGACCGCCTGGACGAGGTTCTCGTCGCCGACCCGCGCCCGGGCGGCGACACCGGCGCCGGCCAGCGAGGCGAGGCTGATGACGAGGTCGCGCTGGGCGCGCTCGCGGCCGCGGCGGGTGTCGGAGGACCAGCGGTCGAGGAAGCGGTTGCGGGTGGGGGCGAGGACCACCACCTCGGGCTCGGGGCGGTCGAGGTCGAGCGGCTGCGCCGCTGTGGCGATCCGCTCGATCGCCTCACCGTCCTCGATCGCCGCCGCGGCCACCACCAGCAGGTGCTCGCGCCCGTCGTTCGTGGGTGCCGGGACGATCGGCGGCGTCGGCGGGTTGCGCGCCGCCATCACCAGCAGCGAGGTGGCGGCGAGGGCGCCGACGGCCATTCCCAGCCCGGGACCACCCAGGTAGAACCCGCCGACGATCGAGACGGCCACTGCCGCGACGATCAGCGGCAGCTTCCAAGCCGCGAGCGTTGTCCGTTCCTCGCCCAACTCGCTCCTTCCGACTGGTCCTGCTCTGAATACAGGCTCCATGAACAAGGTAGCGCCATGCGGCTACGGCTCCCGTACGATCCCGCGATGCTGATCGACGGGATCCCGCTCGAGGCGCCGGCGGCGCCGCTCGCCGACCTGCTGCGGCTCGGCCTCGACGCGAGGGCGGCGGAGACGGCGATCGTCTCCGCCGAGCGCTCGCTCACCTGGGCCGAGCTGGAGGCCGAGAGCGCCGCGCTCGCCGGCGGCTACCGGGCGCTCGGGCTCGAGCCGGGCGACCGGCTCGCCTCGTTGATGCCGAACCGGATCGACCTCGTCGTCCACTACCTCGCCTGCTTCAAGGCCGGCCTGGTGGCGACGCCGCTCAACTACCGCTACACCCACCGCGAGATCGACCACGCCCTCGCGGTCAGCGGCGCCCGCGCCCTGCTCGCCCACGTCGAGCGCGTCGAGGACGTGGCGGCGAGCCGGGGTGCCGCCGACCTGCCGCTCGGCGTCGTCGCCTACTCGGACCTCGGCGAGAAGGCCCCGGAGACCGCCAACGACGCAGCCGCAGCCTGGCACCACGAGTTCGCCGGCCTGCTCGGCGCCGAGCCGCTGCCGGCCGACCCCGCGCCCGCCGACCCCGCCGACCCGGCGGCGATCTTCTTCACCTCCGGCAGCACCGGCCCGGCCAAGGGCGTCACCCACAGCCGCGAATCGCTGCGCTGGATGATCGCCAGTGCCGCCACCGCCTTCGAGCTCGGCCCCGACGACGCCTTCCTGCCCGGCTCCTCGATGTCGCACATCGGTTCCTTCCTCTGGGCGCTGAGCACGCTCTCGGTCGGCGGCCGCGTCGTCGTCGCCCGCACCTTCGACAGCCACGAGCTGCTGCCGCTGCTGCGCGAGCAGCAGCCGACGGTGCTGGCGATGATCCCGGCGGCGCTGCTGGGCCTGATCCGCGACCACGACCTGCAGCCGGGGGACTTCGACTCGCTGCGGATCTGCCGCTGCGGTTCCGACAAAGTCTCCACGGAGCTGCTGACCGAGTTCGCCGCCGCCGCCGGCTTCCCGATCGTCGAGGGCTATGGGATGACCGAGGTCGGCCTGGCGACGCTCAACCCGCCCTCCGGCGTCGTCAAGCAGGGCTCGATCGGGACCCCGATCGGCGGTTTCAGCATCGCCCTGCGCGATGAGGACGGCAACCCGGTCGAGGCCGATGCGGTGGGCCGGATCTTCATCCGCACCCGCAGCCGGATGGTCGGCTACTGGGAGGCTCCGGAGGCGACCGCCGAGGTGGTCAGCGAGGACTGGCTCGATTCCGGCGATCTCGCCCGCGCCGACGCCGACGGCTACCTCTGGTTCTTCGGCCGCAAGAAGCAGGTGATCGTCCACGACGGCTCCAATATCAGCCCCTACGAGGTCGAGGGCGCCCTGGTCGAGCACCCCGCCATCGACCTCGCCGGCGCCGTCGGCGTCCACGACGAAGTCCACGGCGAGAACGTGCGCGCCTACGTGACCCTCCGCGAGGGCGCCGAGCCGCCGACCAGCGCCGACCTGATCGTCTTCTGCCGCGAGCGGATCGGCTACAAGGCTCCGGAGGAGATCGTCTTCCTGGAGGAGATGCCGCTCAACCCGACCGGCAAGATCGACCGCACCGGCCTGAAGCGGATGGCAGAGGACCACCTGCACCCACACGGGCTCGACTGATTCCGAGGAGGCGCCGGCTCAGCCGACCTGTTCGGTCGGCCGGATCAGGATCTCGTTGATGCAGACATGTGAGGGGCGGCTGACCGCGTAGACGATCGCGTCGGCGATGTCCTCGGCTTCGAGGTGCTTCATGCCGGAGAGGCGATCGCGGACCTCCTCGCGGACCCCGTCGCGGATGTGGTCGGTCAGCTCGGTGGCGACGGCACCCGGCTCGACGATGCAGGAGCGCACCCGGCGGCGGGCGAACTCCTGGCGGAAGGACTCGCTGAAGGCGCCGACCCCGTGCTTGGTGAGGTTGTAGACGGCGGAGCCGGAGCGAGCCAGCCGGCCCGCCACGGAGCTGATGTTGACCAGGTCGGCGCAGTTGCGCTCCGAATCGGCGGCGGCCAGCAAGTGGGGAACGGCGGCGTGGGTGGTGCGGATCAGGCCGCGCAGGTTGATGTCGATCATCCGTTCCCACTCCTCCGTGGGAGCGCCCTCGATCGGCCCCAGCAGCATCTGGCCGGCGTTGTTGACGACGATGTCGAGCCGGCCCAGCTCCTCGGCCGTGCGCCCGACCGCCGCGATCGCCTGCTCGGGATCGGTGACGTCGCTCTCGATCGGCAGCGCCGTGCCACCCGCGTCGGCGATCTCGCCGCCGAGCTGCTCGAGACGGTCGAGGCGCCGGGCGCTGATCGCGACGCTGGCGCCGGCCGCCGCCAGCGCTCGCGCCGTCGCCTCGCCGATGCCGCTGCTGGCCCCGGTCACCAGGGCGACGGTTCCCTCCAGTGCGTTGGCCACGGCGCGCCATCTACCCGCTCCGGCGCTTCGTCAACCACCCTCAGCGGGCCGCCGTGCTCTCCTTCCCGCAAGCACGGGGCTAGCGCGCTCGGCGCAGGCGCGGCTCCCGCCCCCGGGCCGGCCTCAGCTGGGAAGGAGGCGGTTGCCGATGAAGGTGAGGCCGCGGGTGCTCGGGCCGGCGAGGGTGAAGGTCAGCTCGGCGCGGCTGGCCGGGCTGGCGGGGGAGAGGGAGAAGCCCGGCGTGGAGATGCCGCCGTCGCCGCGGTCGCGGCAGTTGGGGCAGCTGCCGGCCGGGAGGCCGCGGATCCCGCCGTACTCGGTGTGGCATCGCTCGCAGTGGAACATGATCAACGCCTACCCCATCGGCGAGCGGCGGGAACCCCTTTAGTGCTCTGACGGCCGGTTCAGCCTTTTTTCATCCTCTTCCCGGGCGGGGCCGCCGCCCTGGGCCGCGGCGGTGAGGATCGCGACCACGCCGGCAGCCATCGCGCCGGCGACGATGTCGGCGTGGATGGGGTCGTCGTTGGCGATCGCGGCCAAGGCGTAGGTCTCCCCGGCGATCAGCAGGGCGACCGTGACCAGGCTGAGCAGCCAGTCGACCGGCCGGGCCCGCCAGCGGATCGCGCCGGCCTCGATCACGTAGCCGATCAGCAGCACCGGGATGATCTGCGAGGCCTGTTCCTGGAAGCCCAGCGTCGCCGTCTCCGAAGGCAGGGGCCGGGTGACCGCGAGGAACGCGATCGTCGGGGCGAGGAAGGGGACGTAGGGCGCCGCCCAGGCGATCAGCTCGCCGATGTAGCGAACCGCGGCGATCACCCAGGCCAGCGTGAACCGCGGCGGCGGGAACGGCGGCGGGTCGGCGCCGACCCGGCGCAGGGTGTAGACGACGAGCCAGATCAAGGCTCCGGCGGCGACCAGCGGGCCGAGGACACCGGCACCGAGCACGGCCGCCGCCACCGAGACGATGGCCAACAGCACCGAGCCGACCCGGCGGCTCCCGTCTCTTCGCGGCGGCGTGCTCAAGGCGGCCACTCTATTCGTTTCGGGCTTGACATGTGACTATTTAGTCACCTATTATCAGGACATGGACGAGGTGTTCAAGGCACTCGCGGACCCGACCCGGCGCGCCCTGCTCGACTCCCTGTTCGAGCGGGACGGCCAGTCGCTGAGCGAGCTCGAAGCGGGGCAGTCGATGTCCCGCTTCGGCGTCATGAAGCACCTGCGGGTCCTGGAGGACGCCGGCCTGCTGACGACCAGGCGGCGGGGCCGCGAGAAGCTGCACTTCCTGAACCCCGTCCCGATCAGACAGATTCAGGAGCGGTGGGTGGGCAAGTACGCGGAGCCCTGGGCTTCGGCGCTCATCGCCCTCAAAGACGAATTGGAGGAGCAGCAATGAACGACGAGCAGACCTACGCCGTGGTCGGCGGGCGCGGCAGCATGACCGTGTTCGAGATCTACATCAAGACGACGCCGGAGCGCCTCTGGGAGGCGATCACCGACGGCGAGCTGCGCAAGAAGTACAGCTTCGGCGTCGGCACCGAGTCGCAGTGGACCGAGGGGTCGGAGTACCGCTCCGGCGTTCCGGGCGTGGTCGAGATCGCCGCCGGGGAGAACCTCGAGGTCGACCCGCCCCGTCGCCTGGTCCAGAGCTTCAAGGCGCTCTGGAGCGAGGATGTGCAGCGGGAAGGCACCACCCGGGTGACCTGGGAGATCGAGCCGGTCGGCAGCTCCTGTCAGCTGCGAGTCACCCACGACCAGCTCGGCGAGGACGCCAACTCGGAACTGTTCGGCGGCTGGCCGATGATCCTCTCCGGCCTGAAGACCCTGCTGGAGACCGGCGAGCAGCTCGACACTCCGGGATCGCTCCGTTACGCGCAGGCCGGCGGCTGAGTGCGGGGGCCGGGCTCTCTCCTGGGAGGGCCCGGCCTCTCCGCAATTTGCGGAAATCCCCCGAAATTTAGTTGATCAATAAAAGGTCTTCGCGTTAGATCTTTCCCTTTCGGTCGGGGATTCCCGACCTTGGTCAAACAAGGGAGAAGAGAAATGAAGACCAGGAAACGCCTGCTCACGGCAGCGGCGCTCGCCGTACTTGCCCTGGCGGCGACGGCGGCGGTCGCCTCCGCGTCCTTCTGGAAGGACGGCAGCACCAAAGTCGCCAGCGCCATCGAAATCAAATTCACCGGCGCTGAGTTCTACGAAACGACCGAAACGAACAAAGGCACCGTCGAGTGCGAAGAGAAATTCACGCTCAAAACCAGCGGCGGCAGCACGGCGACGATCAGCCCCTTCGAAATCACCAAAACCGGCTGCGCCAAGACGGGGGTGTTCGCCAGCTGCGAACTCACCACGGCTGAAGCGAAAGGCCTGCCCTGGACCGTCGACGTCAACAAAGAAGACCTGACGATCACAAACATGCACATCAGACTGGTCTTCAAAGCCGGTTGCGCGATCACCGAACTCGATAAGACGTTCAACTCGACAGTGACGCTGGCCACGCCGGCCAAAATCGAAGTCGCGGAAACGGTCGGGACGGCGACTAACTACAAACAGTACGGCTCGTTCAAACCGGCGACCGTGACATACGGGATCGGCGAATGAGGCCCGGGAAGCGGTTCCTCATCGCCGCGGCGCTGGCCGTCCTCGCCCTGGCAACGACGGCGGCGATCGCCTCGGCCTCCGTCTGGAAAGACGGCGGGACCAACGTCTCGACCGCGATCGAAATCAAATTCACCGGGGCCGAGTTCTGGGAATCGAGCGAAGGCAACACGATGCAGTGCGAAGAGAGATTCACGCTCAAAACCAGCGGTGGCAGCACGGCGACGATCTCCGCCTTCGAAATCGTCAAAACGGGTTGCGCCACGACGGGCACGCTGACCGGCTGCGAACTCTCGACCGCCGAAGCGAAAGGCCTGCCCTGGACGGTCGACGTCAACACCAGCGACCTGACGATCACAAGCATGCACCTCAAGCGCACCTTCAAAGCCGGATGCGCGATCAGCGAACTCGACAAGACGATCAACAGCACAGTGACGCTGTTGAGCCCGACCAACATCGAAGAAGTGGAAACCTTCGGCGAAACCGGCACCTACAAGCAGTACGGCTCGTTCGAAGCGACGACCAACAAAGGCACATACGGGATCGGCTGACCCGCCGCGCTCGAGGCCCCGCCCCGGTGGCGGGGCCTCTCTTTCGGCGCCGCCCCGCTTCACGGCGCGCTAGGACATTCGCCGACGCGACACATAGTCGGTGCGGGTTCGGGGACTCCGTCTGCCGATGGAACCCCGTATGCCCTCGCTCCGCCCGCTTCTGCTCGCCCTCGCCTGCGCCGCCGCTCTGGCGGCCACGGCCGCGCCTGCCGCGGCGAAGCCGAGCTGCGACGGCAAGGCGGCGACGATCGTCTCCAGCGCGGCCAGCATCGTCGGCACCAAGGCCCCCGACGTGATCGTTGCCGGCCCCGGCGACAACGAGATCCACGGCGAAGGCGGCAACGACACGATCTGCGCCGGTCCCGGCAACGACAACGTCGACTCCGGCCGTGGCAACGACAGCATCTTCGGCGAAGAAGGCGACGACACCCTGCACGGCGAACGCGGCTCCGACCGCATCGACGGCGGCGACGGCGCCGACCACGTCTTCGGAGACTCCGGCAACGACGACGTCAGCGGCGGCGACGGCGACAACGACAGCGTCTTCGCCGGCCCGGGCGACGACTCCGCCTCCGGCGGCGCCGGCAACTTCGACACGATCGTCGGCGGCCCCGGCAACGACCACGTCGACGGCGGTCCCGGCGACCACGACATCGCCTCCTACGCCGGCACCGGCGGCGCCGTCACGGTCGACCTCGGCTCCGGCAGCGTCAGCGGCGCCGAGGGCGAGCACCTGGAAGGGATCGAGGACGCGATCGGCGGCTCCGGCGACGACACCCTGATCGGTTCCCCGGGCAGCGCCAACCGGCTCGACGGCGGCCCCGGCGACGACACTCTGAAGGCGGTGGGGAGCGGCGACGAAGCCTTCGGCGGCCCCGGCAGCGACGACTGCAACGGCGGCTTCGGATCCGAGACCTCCTGCGGCAAAAGCGACGGCGAAGGCGGCACCGCGGTCGAGCTCTACCGCAGCATCGATGGCTCGACCAGCCTGATCGTCAGCGGCGGCAGCGGCCCCGATGCCGTCACGGTCAACCTCAGCGCCGGGACCTACACCGTCGTCTCCGAACCGGGCGGCGACGAAGTCACGCTCGGCGACCCGACCTCCAACTCCTGCGTGCACACGATCTCCTCACCGTCGATCTCCTGCCACGGCGACGTCGCCACGATCATCGCCTCGCTCGGCGCCGGCGACGACAGGCTCACCGTCGACGGCAGCGTCCCCAGCAGCGTCTCGACCGTCGCCGACGGCGGCAAGGGCAGCGACACGATCGTCGGCGGGGGCGGCGAGGACACCCTCTACGCCGGCGAAGACTCCGATCCCGACACGCTCGAAGGCGGCGGTGGCGACGACGTCCTCTACGGGGTCAACATCTTCCACCCGCGCAAAGACAGCGGTGCCGCCCAGATGTCCGGCGGGGCGGGCGACGACCTGATGATCGGCGGCCAGCCCTGCGACGGCGACAGCTTCAACGGCGGCGGCGGCGACAACGACAGCGCCTCCTTCGCTCGCGTCCACAACAGCGGCACCTTCGTCGAAGCGACGATCGGCGGCGCCGTCCTCGACCCCGACGAAGGCGGCTGCAACCCCGGCAGCATCGACCCCAGCACCGAGAAGATCGAGGGATCGCCCGGCCCCGACATTCTCAACGGCGACGACGCCGCCAACAAGCTGCTCGGCCGCGGCGGCAACGATCGCCTCGACGGCCACGGCGGCAACGACGAGTGCATCGGCGGCGGTGGCAGCGACCAGCTGAGCAGCTGCGAGTCCAGCTCCTAACCCACCTCGTCCTCCTCGTCCCATTCGCCGCGGCTGCGGAACCAGTGGACGGCGACGACGAGGATGACGATCAGGGCCGGGACGAAGACCGGCAGCGCCGCGATCGCGTTGTGGTGGGCGAGCGGCAGGTTCACCGCCCGCCTCCTCCCTGCAGCCCGAGCGGGCCGCGCCGCGGCGCCCGCGCCCGGCGGCGACGCCCTCGCGGCGGCGCCCCGAAGGCGAGCCGGTGCAGCGCCCAGGCGAGCAGCGCCAGCAGGCCGAAGGCGATCGCGACGACGCTCGAGTAGGCGACCGCGACGAGCAGCGGGCTGCCGCCCTTCTGCTCGCGCTGCAGGAGGCGATGCTCGTTGCCGAAGGCGCGGTCGAATTGGTTCGGCGCCGGCACTTCGCCGACCGGGATCGCGGCGTCGCGCGGCAGGTAGATCGGCACTGCCGTCAGCGAGTTGCCGCTGTGGAGCCGGATCAGGGTCTTCCAGTCGCCATGGAGCGGGACCGGCTCGGTGGTGCGATAGCGGCCGGGGCCGATCCGCCGCAACGGGTCGACGACGAGCCCGCCGCCCTGCCAGGCGGTGACGTCGAACCACTCCGCGTCGACGGCCGCGTCGGGCGGGTCGAGCGCGATCGTCGCGATCGCCTGGCGGCCTTCGCCGCCGGGTACGTCATGGAGGGCGACGCGGGCGCTGACGCCCTGGTCGGAGGACGTGTAGAGGCCGAAGGCGACCAGGCCGGCCAGCGTCGCCGCCGCGGCGATCGCGGCGCGGCGCAGCTGCGGCCGACGCACGCCGCGGTCGAGCGAGAGCCGGGTGCCGGCCCAGGCGCCGAGCATCGCCCCGGCGAGGGCGGCGAGGAAGCCGACGATCGCTCCCTCGGGGAAGAGCGCGCCGGGCCAGGCCAGCGGCATCCAGAGGTGCGACCAGACCCACTCGGCGGCGAGGCCGACGGTGCCGATCCCGACCCCGGCCCAGAGGCCGAAGCGGAGCGGTTCGTCGGTCGAGACCCGCAGGGCGATCGCCTCGACGACCAGCGCCTCGACGACGTAGAGCGGGAAGTGGGGGGTGCTCTGCCCCAGCACCGGGCCGATGATCAGGGCGAGGCCGCCGCGCAGCGCCACGAAGAAGAGGGCGCCGCCGATCGCGGCACCGCGCCCGGCGTAGATGCGGGCGAGGACGAGCCCGAGGCCGGCGGCGAGCATCAGCAGCATCGGCTGGAAGACGAGCTGGAACTGCGGCACGCCGAAGTCGAACTCGGCCTGGAAGGTGGAGAGGCCGAGCATCAGGCCACCGGTCGCCGCCACCGTCCGCATCAGCCGCGTCGAGGTCATCTCCTGCCGCGGCTGCTCGAGGGCGGCGTTGGCGCGCAGCCCCTCGATGCTGAGCACGGCGATCCCGATCAGGGTCATCGCGGCGCCGCCGATCAGCATCAGGTGGGTCGGTCCCCAGAGGGTCACGTCCTGGCCGAAGATGCGGTGCCAGACGTCGTCGAGCGGGAAGCCGATCAGCGAGAAGGCGCCGCAGGCGCAGATCAGGATGCCGCCGAGGGGCGCCCACCAGTCGGGGCCGAGCCGGACCGCGGCGCGGCTGGGCCGCTCGCGCGGCAGCACCATCGCCGCGAAGCCGGCGGTGAAGATCCCGAAGAGGCCGGCGAGGATGAAGTAGTGCGCCGGGTTCGCCAGCGGGCCGGGATCGCGGCCGTTGTCGATGTGCAGGGAGATGTCCCAGTACATGCCGAACAGCGCGGTCAGCAGCGAGACGGTGGCGATCGAAGAGGGGAGGGCGGCCCAGCCGGGCAGGCCGGAGCGGCGTTCGGCCTGGGCGGCGAGGCGGTCGAGCACTTGCACGCGACCGCTGCGATGGCCGAAGCCGAGGTAGAGAAGAGCGGCGGTGAGGATCGCTGCGGCGGTCGTCGCGATCACGATCTGGCCGAGTTCGGCGCCGCCCGCGGGGGGCGCGGCCTGAACGGCGGCGGTGAGGATGGATGCGGTGGTCATGGAGTCCTTCCGAAGGTCAGCAGAGGTTGGTCTGTCCTTACCTCATACGATGTTACCTCAAACGAGGTTACATCCAGCCAGGTAGGATTCCCGACGATGCCGAAACGGACCGCAGCGAGCAGTGGCGCCGACGCGCAGGCGCCCGAGGAGGCGACCCTGACCGTCGAGCAGCTCGCCTACGAGACGGGGATGTCGGTGCGGAACATCCGCAACCACCAGTCGCGCGGCCTGCTGCCCTCGCCCGAGGTGCGCGCCCGCACCGGCTACTACGGGCCCGAGCACGTCGCCCGGCTGCGGCTGATCCAGGAGATGCAGGCGGAGGGCTTCAAGCTCAGCGCCATCTCCCGCCTGATCGGCGAGCACGGCACCGACGCCGACCGCTTCGTCGGCCTGCGCCAGGCGGTGACGGCGCCGATCGACGGCGAGTCTCCGGAAGTCCTCACCCGCGAGGAACTGATCGAGCGCTTCGGCGTCGACGACGACCGCCTGCTCTCCCGCGCCGAGAAGCTCGGCTTCCTCGTCGCCCTGCCCGACGAACGCTACGAAGCGCCGAGCCCGGCCCTGCTCGGCGCCGCCGAGGAGGTGCTGGGGATGGGGATCTCGCTGCCGGCGGCGCTGGCGGCGATCGAGAAGCTGGCTCGCAACTCGCAGTCCGGCGCCCGCACCTTCGTCAACCTCTTCGTCGAGGAACTTTGGAAGCCCTTCGACGAGTCCGGCCGCCCCGAGGAGGGCTGGGCCGAGATCACCGCCGCGATCGAGCGCCTGCGCCCGCTCGCCGCCGAGGCGATGAACGCCAGCTTCCGGCTCGCCCTCACCGCCGAGATCGAGAAGGCCTTCGGCGAAGTGCTCGAACGGCGCAAGAAGAAGTAGGCCGCCCCGATCCGGCGGTTGCCCATACTTGGGGAATGGCCGACCTGATCTGTCCCAAATGCCAGGGCCCGATGCGCAAGCACCAGCGCAACGGCGTCACGATCGAGCAGTGCCGCCGCTGCCACGGCATCTTCCTCGACCGCGGCGAGCTCGAGCAGCTGATCGGTGCTGAGAGCTCCTTCCTCGGCCGCTCCGGCCCGGACTCGTTGGCCGCCAAACGCGACAAGCCCTAGGCCGGCCGGTTCGGCGCCCAGGTCGCCGGGGCGCTGACCGTGAGGATCAGCTCCTCGCCGCCGTCGACCAGCACCAGATCGAGGAAGGGGCAGCACTCGGCCTCGGCGGCGACCAGCGCCTCGAGGCGACGCTGGGTCTCCCCGTCGGCCCGGAACCGCAGTCGGTGCCGCTCGCCCTCGAGCTCGTGGCCGAGCAGGCTCTCGGTGCCGAGGGCGGCGATCTCGTTCAGCCGCTCCTCGAGCTCGCGCCCCTCCAGCGAGCAGGCAATCTGCGTTTCGTCGGTCATCGCGTCTCCTTCCGTCGCGGTGGTCGGTCGTCGTTAGGGTTGGGCCTGAACCCGGCTTCAGGTCAAGCGAGGTCAGACGAGGCGGCGATGGAGGAAGCGACTCTCAGCATCGGCGAGGTTGCTGCACAGGCTGGCGTCAGCGTTTCGGCGCTGCGCTACTACGAGCGGATCGGCCTGCTGCCGGCAGCCGAGCGGGAGCAGGGCCGTCGGCGCTTCCCGGCTTCGACCGTGCGCCAGCTCGAGATCGTCGCCGCGGCTAAGCGGGCGGGTCTGTCCCTCGCCGAAGTCCGCTCGCTCCTCGCCGCGGTTGCTGCCGGCGCCCCGCTGCGCGAGCCGCTGCAGGCGCTCGCCATGCGGAGGCTGCCGGATGCGGAGGCCCTGGTCGCCGAGGCGGAGCGCAAACGTGCCTGGCTGACGGCCGCCAGCGCCTGCCGATGCGACTCGCTCGAGGACTGCGCGCTTTTCGCCGCCTAGCCGTGGAGCGTTAGTCGGCCATACGCCGACAAAGGCTCCACAGGGAGCGTCAGGCGGGGCTCAGTGGGGGCGGGGCGTCGGTGCGACCCGGTCGAGCTTTGCCAGGTCGTCGGCACTTGGCTGCCAGCGCAGCGCCGCCACGTTGGCGGTGACCTGCTCGGGCTTGGTGGCGCCGGCGATCACCGAGGCGACCGCGGGCTGGGCGGCGAGGCCGGCGATCGCGACGTCGAGGATGCCGACGCCGCGCTCCGCGGCGAACTCCTCCAGTGCCTCGACCACCTCGAACTGCTCTTCGCTGCCGCTGATCCCGCGCGCCGCCAGCCGCGTCCCCTCGGCCGGCGGCTCGCCACGCCGGTACTTGCCGGTCAGCATCCCCATCGCCAGCGGGAAGAAAGGGAGGATGGAGACGCCGAGGCGCTCGCAGGTCGGCGCCACCTCGGCCTCGATCCCGCGCTCCAGCAGGCTGTACTGGTTCTGCAGGGTCACGTAGCGGGAGAGCCCACGCCGGCGAGCGATCCGGTCGGCCTGCTCCAGTTCGGCGGCGCTGAAGTTCGAGCAGCCGATCGCCCCGACCACCCCTTCGCGGACCAGCTCGTCGAGCGCCGCCAGCGTCTCCTCGGGCGGCGTCACCCCGTCGGGGGCGTGGTACTGGTAGAGGTCTATGCGGTCGGCGCGCAGCCGCCGCAGCGAGCCCTCGATCGCCCAGCGGATGTACTCGCGCGAGCCGCGTGGCGCCTCGGGCACCCCGTCGCCCCTCATCTCCATCCCGAACTTGGTCGCCAGCACGTACTCCTCGCGGCGGCCCTCCAGCAGCTCGCCGATCAGCTCCTCGCTGGCGCCGTTGCCGTAGACGTCGGCGGTGTCGAGGAAGGTCGCGCCTTCGCCGAGAGCCGCCTCGAGGACCGCCGCGGTGCCGGCACGGTCGGTGCGCCCACCGAAGTTGTTGCAGCCGAGCCCGACGACCGAGGCCTCGAGCCCGGAATCGCCGAGCCGCCGGGTGGGGAGGGGGGTTTGCGGCATTTGACGGAGGGTGGCATACGTACGATTCCCGCAGCCCCATGCCAGAACCCGTCAAGCGCGGTCAGCGCTACATGCCCGGCCTCGACGGCCTCCGCGCCGTCGCGGTCCTCGCCGTGATCGCCTTCCACCTTGGCTACGGCTGGGCGCCTGGCGGCCTGCTCGGGGTGGGGATCTTCTTCACCCTCAGCGGCTACCTGATCACCGACATCCTGCTCTCGCAGCTGAACCGCGGTCACATCCGCCTCGCCCAGTTCTGGCTGGCCCGCGCCCGCCGCCTGCTGCCGGCGCTGTTCCTGATGCTGGTGATCGTGGTCGCCTGGGTGACCGTCTTCGGCCCGGCCCAGCCGCAGCAGTTCCGCGACGCCGTCGTCGCCAACGCCTTCTACGTCGGCAACTGGCAGCTGATCTTCGGTGACGTCTCCTACTTCGCCCGCTTCGCGCCGCCCGGTCCGCTCAACCACCTCTGGTCGCTGGCGATCGAGGAGCAGTTCTACATCCTCTGGCCGTTCCTGCTGCTGCTCGGAGTGAAGCTGGTTCGCGAGACGCCGACCAAGGCCGGTCTGCGGCCGCGCTTGGCGCTGCTCGCGATCGGCCTGGCGATCGTCTCGGCGATCCTGATGGCGGTCCTCTACCACCCGAGCCTCGACCCCTCGCGGGTCTACTACGGGACCGACACCCGCGCCTTCGAGCTGCTCTTCGGCGGCGCCCTGGCGATGGTCTGGCCGAGCCGCAAACTGAACCCGCGGATCCCGATCGGCGCCCGCAACCTGCTCGATGGCCTCGGCGCCCTCGGCCTGGTCGTGATCGCGCTGATGATCTGGCAGACCGACCAGTACTCGTCCTTCCTCTACCGGGGCGGCTTCATCGTCCTCTCGCTGGCGACGGTGCTGGTGTTGGCGGCGCTGGCGCACCCGGCCTGCCGGCTCGGCCGGATGCTCGGGGTCGAGCCGCTGCGCTGGGTCGGCGTGCGCTCCTACGGGATCTACCTCTGGCACTTCCCGATCATCGTCCTCACCACCCCCGGCGGCGTCGCCAACGGCGCCGAACCGCTGCGCGAGCTGCTGCAGGTGGCCGCGATCCTCGCGATCGCGGCGCTCTCCTGGCGCTTCGTCGAGGAGCCGATCCGCCACGGCGCCCTGGGCCGGATCTGGCGATCGCTGCGCAGCGGCAGCTGGCGGCCGGAGCAGTTGGGCCGCGAGGGCTGGGCGCTGGCCGGCCTCTCCCTGCTCGTCCTGCTGGCGGCGGTCGCCGGGATGGCCGGCGTCAACTCGGTCGCAGCCGAAGGCAGGGACGCCCGGGTCGAAGAAGCGCGAGCCGCCGGGACCGAAAAGCCGGCGCCGCTGACCCCGGCCCAGGCAGCCGAATCGACCCGCTCCTCCTGCAAAGCCGTCGCCCACATCGGCGACTCGACTTCCGAGGGCCTCACCTCGGCCGAATACCTGCCCAACGAAAGCCAGCGGATCGAAGCCCAGTACGCCGACGTCGGCGCCACCGAACAGGTCTACGGGATCGCCGGCGCCCGCTCGATCGTCGAGACCTTCGAAGGCGAACCGAACGCCCAGGAAGTGGCGGAAGCGTTCAAGTACGAAGGCTTTCGCGGCTGCTGGGTGCTGGCGCTCGGCACCAACGAGGCCGCCGACGTCTTCGTCGGCTCCAGCGTCGGCGACCTGGAACGGGTCGAAATCATGATGAACGCGATCGGCGACGAACCGGTGCTCTGGGTCAACGTCCGCTCGCTGGTCGAAGCCGGCGACCCCTACTCGGCGGGGAACATGAAGAAGTGGGACGAAGAACTGCTCGTCGCCTGCCGGCGCTACCCCAACATGCGCGTCTACGACTGGGCCTCGGACGTCAAAGACTCCTGGTTCATCGAAGACGGCATCCACTTCACCTCACCCGGCTACGCCGCCCGCGCCGAGTTGATCGCCCACGCCCTCGCGCATGCCTTCCCGGCAGCGGGTGAAAGCGAGAGCGGCACCCACTGCCTGGTGCACTGAGCCGCTAGAGCCCGTCGATCGCAAGCGGGGCCAGCTCGTCGGCCGGTGCGAAGCTGAGGATGCGCCCATAGAAGGCGAGCTCCGCTTCCAGGCAGCGGATCTCGGTCTCGGCTTGGCGGAAGCCGTGCTGCTCGCCCTCGAAGGCGAGGTAGGCGTAGGGAACGCCGTTGGCGCGCAGCGCCGCGACCATCGTTTCCGCCTGGCTGGGCGGAACGATCTCGTCCTCGAGGCCCTGAAAGAGGATCACCGGCGCTCGCAGGCGCTCGACGAAGTGGATCGGCGAGCGCTCGCGGTAGAGGTCGGCGCGCTCGGGATAGGGGCCGATCAGGCCGTCGAGGTAGCGCGACTCGAACTTGTGGGTGTCGGTGGCGAGCGTCTCGGCGTCGGCGACTCCGTAGTAGCTGGCGCCGGTCGCGAACTCGTCATGGAAGACGAGGCAGCAGAGCGTGGCGTAGCCGCCAGCGGAGCCGCCGCGGATCGCCAGCCGCTCGCCGTCGGCCTCGCCGCTCTCCGCCAGGAAGCGGGCGGCGGCGACGCAGTCCTCGCTGTCGAAGGCGCCCCACTGACCGCGCAGGCGGTTGCGGTAGGCGCGGCCGTAGCCGCTGGAGCCGCGGTAGTTGACGTCGACGATGCCGAAGCCGCGACTGGTCCAGTAGAGGAACTCCCGGTCGAGTGCCGGCGCCGCGTGCGAGGTTGGGCCGCCGTGGCTCTGCACGATCAGCGGCGGCAGTTCGCCGGTCGGCGCCTCGAAGTCGGCGTTTGCGGGCGGGTAGTAGAAGCCGTAGGCGCTGTCGCCCTCGCCGGTCGCGAACTCGATCGGGCGGGGAGTGGAGACGTAGGCGGGGTCGACGGCGCTGTCGCTGGCGCTTCGCACCTCCTCGAGCTCGTCGCCGGCGACGTCGTAGGCGACGATCGCGTTCTCGCGCGCCGGCGTCGCCGCGGCGAAGGCGACGCGGGTGCCGGCGGTGGAGATCGCGGGGAAGCCGAAGTTGGTGAAGGGGAGGCCGAGGTCGCGGGTCCGCTCGGCACCGGGCTCCAGCAGCGCCAGTCGTTCCTCACCGCGCTCGGTGCGCACGCAGGCGATCGAGCCGTCGGCGAGGAATCCGTAGGTGGCGCCGCCGAAGAGCCACTGCGGGTGCGCCAGGTCGGCCTCCTCGGCGGTGAGCTGGACGGCGCTCTCCTCGCCCGCTCCGAGGTCGCCCTCGAGCCGGTAGAGGTTCCACCAGCCATCGCGGTCGGAGACGAAGTGCAGCCGTCCCTGCTCGTCCCAGCCGGGCTGGAAGATCGACTCCTCGGGCCCGCCCGCGAGTCGCCGCGCCTGCTCGGGCGCCTCGATCGGCGCCACCCACAGCTCGGTCCCGTCCCAGGGCATGTTCGGGTGGTCCCAGCAGGTCCAGGCCAGCCAGTGGCCGTGGGGGCTGGGGCGGGGGAAGGAGTAGAAGTCGCGGCCACTGGCGAAGGTCCGCGGGTCGGCGGAGCCGTCGAGCGGGATCGCGGCGATCTGGTTCTCCGCTTCGCCCTCGCCGTGCAGCTCGCGCACGCAGAAGACGGTGGCGCCGTCCGGGCTGACGCGGGCGTCGGCGTAGCGCCAGGCGGCCGGGGCGGGCGGCTCCGGCGTCAGCGGCGCCGGCGGCCCGCCGAGCCGCTGGCGGTAGAGCCGCTGGTCGGCGAAGTCGACGAAGAGGGCGAGGTCGGGGCCGGCCAGCGCCCAGGCGCCGCCGCCGTACTCGTGGACGCGGGTGCGGACGTTGGTCCCCTCCGGGGTCACCTCTTCGGGCTGTCCTCCCGACGGTCGCCGCATCAGCACCGTGCGGCCCTGTTCGGAGGGCCGTCCCTCCGCCCACCAGGCGGCGCCGTCGCTGGCCAGCGTGGTGGCGCCGAGGCGGCGACCGGCGCGGGCGACCGTCTCCGGGTCGATCGGCGAGCGCCAGGATCCGTAAGGGGCGACGGTGGGCACGCCGGAAGTCTAGGAGGGACCGGGCCGCCGCCGCCTCGTAGACTGCCGCGCCGTGACCAACACTTACGAAGTGCCTCAGGAGTCGCGTGACCTGCGCGACATGGTGCGCCAGCTGGCGCAGAACGAGATCGCCCCGCGTGCTGCGGAGATCGACCGCGAAGCCAAGTACCCGTGGGACGTCCGCAAGCTGCTCGCCGAGCACGACGTCCTCGGCCTGCCCTTCACCGAGCGCCACGGCGGCACCGGCACCGGCACCCTGGTCCTGCAGATGGCGGTCGAGGAGATCGCCAAGGCCTGCGCCGCCTCGGCCCTGATCCTGATGGTCCAGGAGCTCGGCACCCTGCCGATCCAGCTGTTCGGCTCCGAGGAGCTGAAGGAGCGCTTCCTGCCGCGCTGCGCCAGCGGCGAGTGGTCGCCGGCCTTCGCGCTCTCCGAGCCCGAGGCCGGCAGCGATCCCGCCTCGATGCGCACCACCGCCGTCCGCGACGGCGAGGAGTGGGTGATCAACGGCCAGAAGAACTGGATCACCAACGCCGGCGTCGCCGACTTCTACGTCGTCTTCGCGGTCACCGACCGCGAGAACCACCGGATCAGCGCCTTCGTGGTCGAGAAAGAGCGCGAGGGCTTCGACCCAGGCCAGCTCGAGCACAAGCTCGGCATCAAGGGCTCGCCGACCGGCAACCCCTCCTTCACCGACGTCCGCGTCCCGCACGAGAACCTGGTCGGGGCCGAGGGCAAAGGCCTCAGCGTCGCGCTCGGCACGCTCGAGCGCACCCGCCTCGGCGCCGGCGCCCAGGCGGTCGGGATCGCCCAGGGGGCGACCGACTACGCCAGCCAGTACGCCAAGGAGCGGATTGCCTTCGGCAAGCCGATCAACGCCCTGCAGGCGATCCAGTTCAAGCTTGCCGACATGGAGACCGGCACCGCCGCCGCCCGCGAGCTCCTCTACAAAGCCTGCTCGCTGGCCGACCTCGAGCAGCGCCCCGCCGACCTCGGCAAGTGGACCTCGATGGCGAAGCTGTTCGCCTCCGACAACGCGATGAAGGTGACGGTCGAGGCGATCCAGGTGCTCGGCGGCTACGGCTACGTCAACGAGTACCCGGTCGAGCGGATGATGCGCGACGCCAAGATCACCCAGATCTACGAGGGCACGAACGAGATCCAGCGGGTCGTGATCGCGCGGGCGATGTCCTAGCCCGCGGGCGCTACTCGGCGGTGACCTCGCGCAGGCGGTGGGAGTCGACGTCGTAGACGAAGCCGCGCACGTTGTCGCGGTGCAGCAGGAACTCCGAGCGCCGCACCCGCAGGATCGATTGCCGTACGTCCGCGTCGACGTCCGCGAAGGACTCGATCGCGAAGGCGGGGGAGACCCCGGTCGCCTCGTGCAGCTCCTCGCGGAAGCCGTCGTCGGTGATCTTCTGCATGCCGCAGTCGGTGTGGTGGATCAGCATCACGTCGCGGGTGCCGAGCTTGCGCTGGGAGATCGCCAGCGAGCGGATCACGTCGTCGGTGATGACGCCGCCGGCGTTGCGCAGCACGTGCGCCTCGCCGTCGCCGAGCCCAAGCGCGGCGAAGACGTCGAGCCGCGAGTCCATGCAGGTGACGATCGCCAGCTGCTTGCTCGGCCGCACGTCGAGGTGCCGGTCCGCCAGCGAGTAGGCGAAGCGTTCGTTGTTGGCGATCAGCTCGTCGATCGTGCTCACGCGCGGCACCCTAGCTATCCAGCCGCGCTGCCGTCCTGCACAGAATCGCCTCGACGTAGCGAGGTTCGTGACGCACCTGCCAGTGGGTGAAGCGCAGCTGGGTCAGCCCGGCCGCCGTATGCGCCTGGTCGCGTACCCGGTCGCGAGCCTGCGCCGCAGGGGTGCGGTGATAGCGCAGCCCGTCGGTCTCGACGACCAGGCCGAGCCGAGGCCAGTGGAAGTCGACTTCGACCCCGTTGACCCACGCTTTCGCCTCTTCTACCGGGAACCCCGCCGCCGCGGCGATCGGCCGGAAGCGACGCTCCAGCTCGCTGTCGGAGAGCCGGAAGGTCAGCTTGTCGAGGAGCGCCGCGAGGCGCTTCACGCCCGGTTCCCCGGTCCGCTCCGCCAGCGCCCTCCGCAGCGCCTCGGGGTCGATCAGGTCGTGCTTGTCCGCCTCGTTGACCGCCCGCTCCAAGCGGCCGTCCGTGAGTTCGGTCGCAAGGTCGACGAGCGTCTGCACGATCGCGGTGACCGGGATCCCGTCCCGTTCGACCACATCGATCGCGCGCAACGATGGACCGCTGCGCACCTTCAGGCCCTCCCGGCGCGATTCGAAGCGGCGGCCTCGCACACTTACGTCCACCCGCCCTGGCATCTCATTGCCGATTCCCCAGAGCGCCGCGGCGCTGCGATGGCTGAGCACGGCACCGTCTCCGCAGACAAGCACCGCAGCCGTCCAGCGCTGCTCGCGCGTACCCCGGGGCATGCCGACCGCGTAGACGCCGGGCGCCAGATTTTGAAGCCGACCGGTGCGGAGCCGATGTTGAATTGCCTCGCGGCTGAACCCAAGGGCGAGCAACTGCCGACGTACAAGCACCCCGTGCTGCCGCCGCGCCAGCCTTCGCGCCGCCGCGCCCCTGCTTCGCACCTCATCTCCACCCGCGAGCGATCCCGACTTCTTACGTGCCATGGGACGTACAAAGTCGGGAACGCTCGGGGTTCTCCCCCGACAGGACGGATCAGGCCGGTTTTTCGGCGACGACCAGGGACAGCTCGAGCCATTTGAAGTGGCACTCGACCGCGGTGAAGCCGGCGTCGCAGAGCCACTGGAGCTGCTCGGTGAGGTCGGCGAGGCGGTCGCTGGGGTCGTCCTCGACCCGGCCGATCTCACGCCGGAAGCGCTCATGCAGCTGTGGCGTCGCGGCGCGGACCAGGTCGAGGTTCGCGAAGACCCCACCGGGCCGCAGCAGCGTCGCCAGCTCGGCGAGGAGGGATCGCTTGCGCTCGTCCTCGAGGTGGTGGATCGCCAGGCCGGAGACGACCAGGTCGAGTTGCTCGCCCATCGCCGACAGACCGCTCGGAGCTCCGCCGATCGCCGCGCTCAGAGGCTCCGCCAGGTCGGCTTCGACGAGCTCGACGCCGTCCTCGCCGGCGAAGCGCTCCATCGCCCGCGCCAGCATCGTCGGCGAGGAGTCGAGGCCGACCGCGGCGGCGGCCGGGAAGCGCTCGCGGACCAGCGCGATCAGGCGACCGTCGCCACAGCCGAGATCGGCGAAACGCTCGACCCGCTCGGGCAGCGCCGCCGCCAGCATCGCCTCGGCGAAGTCGCGGTGCGGAATCTCGCGGCGCAGGTACTCGTCGACCCGCTCCGGCTGCGCCCACTCGTCCGTCATCGCCAGGACGATATCCACGGGCGGTTTGGGCGCGGAGGTATCGTCAGCGCCCGCGACCATGGGCAATGAAGAAGTCATGCAGCTGCGGCCGGTCGGCCAGGTCGAGTCGGCGCTGACGAACACCGCGGCGGCGCCGAAGCAAGGCGACGAGGGCGCGCCCGAGGCCTGGATCGCGCTCGATCCCGCCTACGCCCAAGCCGCCGCCGACCTCCACGTCGGCGAAGACCTGATCGTCCTCACCTGGCTCGACCGCGCCGATCGCGACGTGCTCGCGGTCCACCCGCGCGGCGACGCCTCGCGGCCACGGCAAGGCGTTTTCAGCACCCGCTCCCCGGCGCGGCCGAACCCGATCGGCCTGCACCGCGTCCGCATCCTCGCCGTCGAAGGCGCCCGCCTCCGCGTCGCCGACCTCGAGGCGCTCGACGGGACCCCGGTCCTGGACCTGAAGCCGGTCCTCGGCGACGTCGCCGATCGCTAGGCGCGGTAGACCTTTCCGCCGCTATGCGGAGGAAAGCTCAGCCGCACTCGGCCGCGCGCCCTCTGAGCAGCTCTCGCTCCCGCTCGTTCCCCGCCAGCTCGGCGGCTTGCTCGAACTCGGCTCGTGCCTCCTCGTCACGACCCAGCTTCGCGAGCAGGTCGCCGCGCACGCTCGGGAGCAGGTGGTAGCGGGCCAGGGCCGGCTCGTCGGCGACGGCATCGAGCAGCGTCAGCGCCGGCTCCGGCCCGAAGGCCATTCCGACGGCGACGGCGCGATTGAGCTCGACAATCGGCGAGGGAGCGATTGCCCCCAGTGCCTCGTACAGCGCCGCGATCCGCACCCAGTCGGTCTCCTCGGCGCTGATCGCGCGCGCGTGGCAGGCGGCGATCGCGGCCTGGGCGCCGTAGGCGCCGAGCGGCGCCGGCAGCGCCTCGGCTCGGGCCAGGGCAGCGAGACCACGGCGGATCAGCAGTGGGTCCCAGCGGGAGCGGTCCTGATCGGCGAGCAGCACCGGCTCGCCCTCGGGACCGACCCGGGCTCGGGTCCGCGAAGCCTGGATCTCCAGCAGCGCGATCAGCCCCAGTGCCTCGGGCTCGCGGGGGACCAGCTCAGCGACGATCCGGCCCAGCCGCAGCGCCTCCTCGCAGAGGCCCGGCCGGATCAGGTCCTCGCCCGCGGTCGCCGCGTATCCCTCGTTGAAGACCAGATAGATCACCTCGAGGACCGCCGGCAGGCGCTCGTCGAGCTCGCTTCCGTCGGGGGTCTCGAACGGCACGCCGGCGTTCGCCAGCGCCTGCTTGGCCCGCACGATCCGCTGCGCCATCGTCGTCTCGGAGACGAGAAAGGCGCGGGCGATCTCCGGCGTCGTCAGCCCGCCCAGCAGCTTCAGCGTCAAGGCCACCCGCGCCTCGGTGCCCAGCACCGGGTGGCAGCAGGTGAAGATCAGCGCCAGCAGGTCGTCGCCGAGCCCATGCTCGCTCTGGGCCGCCTCCATCGCCATCCGCGCCCCGACCTCGCGGACCAGCTCTTCCTGCTTGCGCTCGAAGTTGGCGCCGCGTCGCATCAGATCGATCGCCCGGTTCTTGGCGGTCGCCATCAGCCAGGCGCCGGGGTTGTCCGGCACCCCACTCGTCGGCCATTTCTCCAGGGCCGCGACCAGCGCGTCCTGAGCGAGGTCCTCGGCGAAGCCGACGTCGCGGACCATCCGCGCCAGGCCGGCGATCAGGCGGGCCTGCTCGACCCGCCAGACCGCCTCGATCGAGCGCTGGGCCTCGATCGCCGGCACCGGCCTACAGGCCCTCGAACTCCTGCGCCGCGGCCGCCTGCACGTCCTCGGAGAAGTCCTCCATCTCGAAGACGCGGCGCACCTCGACCATGCAGTCGCGGCCCGGCACCCGGCTCGCCCACTCCAGCGCCTCCTCCTTGGAGCGCGCTTCGATCAGCCAGTAGCCGCCGACCACCTCGCGCGCCTCGGCGAAGGGGCCGTCGGTGACGGTCTTCTCGCCGGCGGAGTCGAACTTGACCCGGCCGCCCTCGGCGGGCGGATGCAGGCCGTCGAGCGAGAGCAGCATCCCCGCCTTACGCAGCTCCTCGTTGTAGCGGCTCATCTCCGCGACGTCATCGGCCGTGGGGTTCCAGTTCTCTTCGGCGAGTTCGGGGTACATGAACATCATGAATCGCATCGCTCTCTCCTTCGCTTGACGTTGGCCGGGACACCGGCCCTCTACCCCTATGACGAACGGGCGATCGCGAAATCGACACGCCGCCGATTTGTGCCGCTACTCCTCGCGAGGGGTGATGCGGAAGATCGAGACGACCTCGGCCTGGTGGGCCTCCGGATGGGCGACGTAGGCGCTGGGACCGCCGCCGAACCAGCCCGAGGCCTCGTTGTCGCCGACGAAGATGCCGGGGTGGCGGCGCCCGTCGACGTCCTCGACCCAGACCTTGTCCCCCTCCTTGAACCCGTGCACGACGTCGTCTGCCATCGCCGTCGAGTCTAAGCCCTGCCGGCCGCATCGGTTTTCCTGAGCGGAGGCGCGGGTACCCCGCTCAGCGTCCGTCCGAGGAGTGCTACGAAAGGAGACGACGATGGTTGGTGGATTGATTGCCGCCCTGATCGTGATCGCATTGGTGCTGGTGCTGCTGAAGGTGGCGGTGGCAGGCGGGGTGCTTGGCCTGATCGCCATCATCCTCCTGATCCTGCTCCTGCTGGGCCGGATCTAGCAGGGCCCGAGCCGAGCCAGCTTGCGGCGATATATGCGCATCGAGGCGTGCTTCCAGTCCCCGTGGGTCTGATTTCGCAGGCTCGGCACCAGCTCGCGGTGGTAGGGCGAGCTGAGGCTCTCGGCGTGGCCGATCACGTCGCGGACGGGGATCTGGAATTTGCAGCGCAGCCACTGGGTGAGGCGGAGCGACGCGCGCAGCTGCCCGCGGTCGTCGAGCACGTCGGAGTCGCCATAGCCGACGTGCTCGATGCCGATCGCGGTCCAGTTGAGGCCGACCGTGTGGCGGCAGCGGGTGCGCAGGTTGACGAGCCGGAATATCCGGCCAGAGTTGGCGACGACGAAGTGCGCGCAGACGTTGGGCAGCTCGTGCAGCTCGACGTCGGGCACATCCGGGGCGAAGGTGTTGTAGACGGCGCCGGCGCTGCTCGTCTCGGCCATGTGCTCGACGATCACGTGTGGATCGCGCAGGCGCCAGGTCTCTTCGCCGTAGTGGCGCAGCGAGTAGGCGGCCATCTCGTCCTTGCGTTTGGGGCCGAACGGGATCGGCCAGATCGAGATCGGCGGCCGGGCCGGGCGCGCTGAGGTTGCAGTGGCCGAAGGCGGGATCGACGCGACTCCTGCCTTGGCTGGCGGCGTCGTCGATCCAGAGGCCTC
>Ga0207710_10000478_pt1 | contig 25484 bp, 24 predicted proteins | sample KBSS24metaG_FD_184400 | JGI IMG/M metagenome (GOLD analysis project Ga0207710, IMG submission 184400) | Switchgrass rhizosphere microbial communities from Kellogg Biological Station, Michigan, USA - KBS S2-4 metaG (SPAdes) (version 2) | ecosystem: Host-associated > Plants > Roots > Rhizosphere...
TGAGTCTTATCCGGAAGATCAGCCCGAAAGACGCTCAATGGCGAAATTGATCTTCGATCAGCTCAAAGAGATGGTCTTCCGCGACGATATTCTCAACAAACGGCGGCGTCCCGATGGCCGGCGGTTCTCCGAGATTCGCCCGATCACATCGGAAGTCGGCTGGCTGCCACGCGTCCACGGCTCGGCGCTTTTCACACGCGGTGAGACGCAGGCGCTCGTTTCGACAACTCTCGGCACCAAGGAAGACGAGCAGTTCATCGACGATCTCGAAAAGGGCGAAGTCAAACGCCGCTTCCTGCTGCACTACAATTTCCCGCAGTACTCGGTCGGTGAGGTCGGACGTTTCGGTTCGTCGAGCCGGCGCGAGATCGGGCACGGCGCACTCGCGCGACGCGCACTCGAGACAGTCCTGCCTGAAGATTCAGATTTTCCGTACACCATCCGCATAGTTTCAGATATCACCGAATCGAATGGCTCGTCTTCAATGGCGACTGTTTGCGGCGGCACGCTTTCGTTGATGGACGCGGGTGTGCCTCTTAAAGCTCCGGTTGCGGGCGTTGCGATGGGTCTCGTGATGGAAGGAAACAAGTACGCGATCCTGACCGACATCGCGGGCGCCGAAGATCACTACGGCGACATGGACTTCAAGGTAGCCGGAACGCGCAACGGCATCACGGCGTTGCAGATGGACATCAAGATCGCGGGTATCAACGCGCAGATCATGGCCGAGGCGCTCGAGCAGGCAAAGAAGGGCCGGCTCTACATTCTCAGCGCGATGGAGAAGACGCTGGCTGAGCCGCGTGAGGAGATCTCGGCACACGCTCCACGCATCATTCAGATCAAGATCAATCCGGACAAGATTCGCGACGTCATTGGACCAGGCGGCAAAGTCATCCGCTCACTGGTCGAAGAAACGGGTGCGAAGATCGACGTCTCGGACGATGGTACGATTTCGATCGCCACGGCGAGTGGTGACGCTGCTGATGCGGCGGTGAATCGTATTCGTGGTCTAACAGCGGAAGCTGAAGTGGGCCAGACGTACCTCGGCACGGTTAACCGGATCGTCGACTTCGGCGCGTTCGTGGAGATCTTTCCGGGAACCGACGGATTGCTGCACATCTCGGAGATCGCGGATCGTCGCGTTAAGGACGTTCGTGACGAGCTGAAGGAAGGGCAGCAGATCCTCGTGAAATGCATCGGCCGCGAAGGCAACAAGATCAAGCTCTCGCGAAAGGCGGTGCTGCGCGAAGAGAATCGCAAAGCCGAAGCCGCCAGCCCGAGCGACGGCGGCGCCGGTGGAGAATAATCCAGGCCCAGCTTGAGTTTGTATAGGTCCTATAAGTTCTATAGGACCTATATTTATTTGAGAGCTGGAACAAAGAACAAGTCAGGAAGAGGGGCTTGCCCCCGCTCGTCGGATCCAAGCAACGGCGGGGGCAAGCCCCTCTTCCTGACTTGTTCTATTCTGGCTTGCTCTATTCTGGCTTGTTCTACTCTTATTGCAGGACCTTTTGGTCCAGTGATGGTCCAATTTCTAGACGGCGCGTCCAAGTCTCAGACAGATCCCTCCCCTTGATCCACAATTCTCTCGATTTTCCACAATATTTCGCGCGGCCCTGGAATTGCTCGCATTTTCCGTACATCTATCTTTGATTGACTATTGTCCCTGGGCGCTCCCTCACCCAGCAAACTGCAGGCAATAACGAAAGCTTTAGGTGCGGCTGGAGTTTTTTGGTTATTAGCACTGTCCCCTTATTGGATTAGACATCTCGATAGAACAAGGCGGTAGGCGTCAAAATCGCTCTAAACGTATGAATTCAACCTTTGCCCTGCAAAAACTCCCGAAACGTGGGCGAACCAGTCGCTTGCTCCCGGCGACCCTGGTCGTACTCTTTTTAACTGCGGTGCCCGCCCTGGCTGAACCGATACGATTCACCCAGGTGGTCCAAACTCTTACCAGCTCCCAAGGCGTTCTCGATCTACGGATCAACACGCTGGCGCAAGATCCGAAACAGGATGGACCAAAAGGCGAATCCGTCGCCAAGACTAAAGGTCCAACGCCACCAGACATCAAAACTGAATCAGTTGTCTCCAGTGTTGTAGTTACCGGTGAAGGGAAAACCATCGGAGTCGAGGACATCGAAGACGGCGAAGTTGAAGGCACGATCTGCGACTGCGGCGAGATCTTTATCGCCGGCGCTGCTTTCCCGAAATGGCCATTCCTGTTCCTGGCGGCGGTGCCCCTCGTTTTCATCGATTGTTGTGATAACAACGAAACACCGACGCCGACGCCTCCGCCGGGAAGTAGCCCAACGCCGTTGCCGACACCGTCGCCAAGGAACGTCACGGAGACTCCCGAGCCGGCGTCACTGCTGTTGTTCGGAACTGGCTTGCTCGCTGCCGGTGCGGGGTTGAGAAAGCGTTATGCGAAATCGAAAGTCCTGGTGAAGATTAAGGAGGACGAATAATGACGCCGCGCAGCCATATCCTCCGTAATCTCAAGTTTGCTTTCATAGCTTTATTTGCGCTTGTCTTGTTTGCCGTTCCGGCGTCAACAGCGTTCGCCAAAAATAAGAAAGCGAAATACGGGACGATAAAGCTTCTTACCAATCCGGGCGGTCTCCTGGTGATGATTGACGGCAAGCCGCACGGCGAAACGACAACGGATTACCGCGCCTTCGATCTCGATCCGGGATTGCACACCTTGCAGGTCCGGTTGCCGAACGGCAAGTTCTGGGTGCGTGAAGTGGAGCTCCCCGCGGGACGCGTGAAGTGCGTGGTGGTGAATTATCGACCGTTGCCACCGCTACCGAAGTCACCGTGCCCGTTCCCGGTCAGCATCTCTGCGCCGAACCAGGTCACCGAAGGCGAGATCATTACTTACAATGCCGATGTAACTTACAGCGGCGACTCCGCGCTGAAGTACACGTGGAAAGTCACGCCGTCGAGTGCTCATATTATCAGTGGTTTGGGGACGCCGACGTTGAGCGTCGACTCCAGCGGACTCGGTGGACAACGCATCATCGCGACGTTGACTGCTGATGATGGATCGTCAGATCCGGCGTGTGCTCAAAGTGCGCAGGTAGTTTCGATCATCGCTCCGATCAAGAAGGTCGTGATTGTTGCTCGTGAGTTTGACGAGTGTAACAACTGCACTTTCGACGATCAGAAGGCGCGTCTCGATAACCTTGCAGTCGAATTGCAAAACGACCCGACCACGCGTGCTTACATCATCGCCTATGGCGGACGGATGAGCCCGGTGGGCCAGGTCGAGAAGCTGATGAATCGTGCGCGCGAGTATATGGTGACGCAGCGCGGCATCGATGCTTCGCGGCTCTCGGTTGTGAACGGTGGTTACCGCGAGGAAGACAGCGTTGAGCTGTGGATAGTTCCGAGTGGCGCCGCCGCCCCGCAAGCTACACCAACCGTGCAAGCGGGCGAGATCAAGCGTCGCAAACGTTAAGTGTTGTTGAGAGTTTAATAGGTCCTATAAATCCTATAGGACCTATTGCTTTGTCTTCCGACGCCCTTCTGATACAGTTACGCCGTCCCCTCCAATTAGCCCCCTATTAATTAGCTCGTTTAAAACAAGGAGGAGCCTTCATGGCCGAAGAAGGTGGTGGTGGTGCCGGCAGTGTCGGCGTTGTCGCTATTGTGGTGATTTTTGTGCTCATCGTATTGATTGGGTTGTTCATGTTTAGAGGACGAATATTCGGAGGCGGAGGAACACAGAAGATCGACGTCAACGTCGGCACACCAAGCAAATAAAAGATAGCCACAAAAAGGCACAAAGAGCACAAATTGATCGGGCAGATCGTTTGTGCTTTTCGTGCTTCTTTGATAATCCTGTATCGTGCCTGCACCAAACATCGACACCATTGTTTCTCTCGCCAAGCGGCGGGGTTTTGTTTTCCCTTCTTCCGAAGTTTACGGCGGCCTCGGCAGCGCCTGGGACTATGGCCCACTCGGCGTCGAGCTCTGCAATAACGTCAAACAAGCCTGGTGGCGCTGGCTCGTCTACGAACGCGACGACATCGAGGGTATCGACTCGTCGATCATTCTCAATCGTCTCGTTTGGAAGTACTCGGGTCACGAGGCGACGTTCAATGATTGGCTGATCGATTGCCGCAAGTGCAAAGGCCGTTTTCGCGCCGACAAGATTGTCGACAATAAATGCCCTTCCTGTGGTGCGAACGACTGGACCGAAGCGCGTCCGTTCAACACCATGCTGCAAACCAAGCTCGGCGCTGTTGCTGATGACGATCCAACGGCGCTGGCTTATCTCAGACCCGAAACCGCCCAGGGCATATTCATTAACTTTCTGAATGTGCAGACGGCGATGCGGCGCAAATTGCCGTTTGGCATCGCGCAGGTCGGTAAGTCTTTTCGCAACGAAGTGACTCCGGGAAACTTCATTTTGAGAACTCGTGAATTCGAGCAGATGGAGATGGAATATTTCGTCTCGCCAACTGCCGAACACTCCAAGCTCGTGGATTACTGGGTTGAACAATACCTGGAATGGTTTGGCTCGCTGGGTCTCAATCGCGAGAATCTCTATTTGTATGAAGTGCCGCAGGAGGAGTTGGCGCATTACTCCAAACGCACGGTCGATATCATGTACAGGTATTTTCCCGAGCGTGAAAAGCCGTGGGAAGAATTGATGGGAATTGCCTGGCGCACTGATTTTGATTTAGGCACCCACTCGAAGAATAAACTCGACGCGGAAGGGAAGCGCATCAATCCTGATTCGACTGAAGATCTGTCGTACTTCGACGAGGCGGCGAAGCAGCGTTTTTATCCGCATGTGATCGAGCCGGCGGCGGGCGTCAACAGAACCGTGCTCGCCGTGTTGATGGATGCCTACTCTGAAAAGACGAATGACAAAGGCGAGACTAGAGTTATTCTGAAACTGAGCCCGCAGCTCGCGCCGATCAAAGCGGCGATCCTGCCGCTCGCGAAGAACAAACCGGAGATCGTCGGGATGGCAAAGGCGATCAAGCGATCGTTGCAACCGGTGCTGCGCGCTGTGTACGACGACACTGGCGGCATCGGAAAACTGTACGCGCGCCAGGATGAAATCGGGACTCCGTTTTGTATCACCGTCGATCACCAGTCGCTCGAGGACGAAGCCGTGACGGTGCGCGACCGCGACACGTGGGAGCAGGAGCGGATCAAAGTTACCGATCTTGCCGAGCATTTGCAGAAGCGTCTGAAGCCGTTTCCGGTGCCGGAGTCGATTTAGTTTATGCCTATCGTTAAGAAGCGGAATGAGCAAACTGAGACGCGGCTTTTGCTGGAGTCGGAAGATCCGGTCGAGCTGCCGCCTGCAGAGATCGATGACAAGGCAGTGCTGGTCCAGTTTGAGAAGTTCAAGCCGTATATTCCGGAGTTGCTGGAGACTTTGCGAGCCGGAACCGTTGCTGAGCCGGTGCCGGTCATGATCGATGGCTCGACCTTCGCGGTCCATGGGCCGACACGAACTTTCTGGGTAAAGCTCTGGCACGCCGCCGGCAGCGAGCTGACAAAGATCGATCGCGCGCAGGTGATCAGTTGTTTGCCTTCCACGCGCGGCGTACAGATCGTCGTCGAATCTCCAGAAGAAGATCCGTAATAAATCCGTGTTCATCCGTGGCTAAATAATCGTCGGTATGGTGCAGCTACCCGACAAAGTTTTGTCCCTTGCCCGCGCCATACACGACGCGGGCGGTCGTGCGCTGCTCGTCGGCGGTTGTGTTCGCGACGAGCTGATGGGCGCGCAACCGAAGGACTGGGACGTCGAAGTCTACAATTTGGACGCCGCGCACCTGCGCGAGATCCTCGACGAGTTTGGACCAGTCGACATTGTTGGCGAAGCCTTCACGGTCTACAAGCTCGGCCAGCATCTCGACGTCTCGATTCCACGCCGTGAACGTAAGTCAGGACGCGGTCATAAAGGTTTCGTAATCGAAGGCGATCCCTCGATGAGCGTTGCCGACGCGACGCGCCGCCGTGATTTCACTATAAACGCTATCCTGCAGGATCCACTCACCGGCGAATTGATCGATCCATTTGATGGTCGTCGCGATATTGAGCAGCGCGTCTTGCGTGCGGTTTCAAAAGACACGTTTGCGGAGGACAGTCTGCGCGTGCTGCGTGCGGCGCAGTTTGCCGCTCGTTTTGAGTTCGACATCGAGCCGGAGACTGTTGAGCTTTGCCGCGCGATCGATCTCAGCGATCTGCCTGCTGAGCGAATCTGGGGTGAGATCGAGAAGCTCTTGTTGCGAGCACTACGTCCGTCAATTGGCCTCGAGTGGTTGCGACGCCTCGGCGCGATCGAAAAACTCTTCCCGGAAATTCAGAGCTTGATCGGAGTGCCGCAGGATCCGGAGTGGCATCCGGAGGGCGATGTGTTTGTACACACGCAGCTCGCGGTCGATCGCGCGCGCGAGTTGATTGACGATCTTCCGTATCCGCGACAAGTCACCGTGATGCTCGCGACGCTCGCCCATGATTTTGGCAAACCCTCGACGACGGAGTTTCTCGAAGGCAGGTGGCGTTCGCGTGGACATGAAGAAGCGGGCGTGGCGCCGGCTGAGAATTTTCTGAGTCGCATCAAAGTACACACAATCGAAGGTTACGACGTGCGCACGCAGGTGATTGCGCTCGTGCGCGAGCATTTGAAGCCGGGGGAGTTTTACAAGAAGCGCGACGAGATTAGTGAGGGGGCGTTTCGTCGTCTGGCCCGTCGCTGCGAGCCTGATCTTTTGTATCGCGTGGCGAAGGCCGATTCCACCGGGCGTAATGCGGAATGGGTACCGCGCGAGAAGTGGTTCGGATCGGACGCGCAGGAGTGGTTTATCCAGCGCTCACGCGAGTTGCAGGTGGAGCAGCGCCCGCCGGATCCGTTACTGCTGGGGCGACACTTGTTGGAATTGGGCATCGAGCCCGGCCCGCGAATGGGTGAGATCACGCGCGCGGTTTATGAGATGCAGTTGGATGGGCGCGTACGTAGCCTCGATGACGCTATTGAAGAAGCAAAGAAGTTAATCTAGCTACGAAAGGCACAAAAATCACAAAAGAGAATAATCAATCATTTTGTGATTTTTGTGCCTTTCGTGGCTAATCATCTTTGTGGCTGCTGTTGCGTGACGCAGTGAATCGTGCCCATCCCCCAGACCAGTGGTTCGCAGTTGATTGGCACTATCTGACGAGCGGGAAAGAGTCGTTGCAACGTGTCTGCGGCACGTTGGTCGTTTTCGTGACCAAACACCGGAGCGAGCACGACGTTGTTGGCGATGTAGAAGTTTGCGTAGCTTGCCGGCAGACGTTCGAGATCGCGGGTCGTGGTGCTGCTTCCGCCGACAATTCCCGGCATCGGTAACGTGACGATCTCGAAAGGCTTTCCATTCGCGTCAGTCATCGATCTCAGGCGCTTCAAATTATCCTGCAGAAGCTCGTAATTCGCGTCGGCGGGATCGTCTTCAACAGCGCAGACGATCGTATCAGAAGCGACGAAACGAGCAATGTCGTCTATGTGACCGTCAGTGTCATCGCCGACAATGCCTTCGCCGAGCCACAAAACCTTCGTCAGGCCGAGATAATCTTTCAGATACTGTTCGATCTCTTCACGCGACAAATCGGGATTGCGGTTTGGATTCAACAAGCATTGTTCGGTCGTCAGCACGCATCCGGCGCCGTTCACTTCAATCGATCCACCCTCCATCACGATTCCCGGTGAAAACCTTTTCATCTTTAGGAATGGTTCCAGGCGCTGCGGCACGGTGTCGTCTTTCTTGAGCACCTCGTACTTGTTTCCCCACGCGTTGAAGACCCAGTCATTGAACGCAGGCTCACCGTTTGGTCCAACCAGGAAGTTTGGACCGTAGTCGCGAATCCACGAGTCGACTGTCTGGATGTGATGGAAACGGATGCGCGATACTGTCGCTGCACTACAACGGCCGCGGACCAATGTTTCTGTTTCGTCGTCGTCAACGAGGAGATTGACGATCTCGTGTGGCGTTAGCGCCGAGATCATCTCGAGATAAATCTGCTCGACCTGTGGTACGCGATCGGGCCAGGTTTCGGGATCCTTGGGCCACGTGAGCCACGTCGAATGATGAGGATGCCATTCCGCGGGCATGCGGAAGCCGAGCTCTGACGGCGTTTGTGATCTTTGTTCAGCCATCGAGCGTTTGCGACCGCAGTGATTTCAAGCGCAAGTACCTGTAGATCCCTACGCAGCTAATCAGGACCCAAAAGACTTCCATCACAAAAGCAGACAGGTTGAAGTTCACGAGCAGTGAAAGGACGATCAGGCTGGCGCCGACTGCATTCAACAAGGAGTAAGCCAGCCCATCGCTGCGCAGCTTGTTCAACTGCAACATCAGGTAAGTGATCATCAGCACCACCACGCCGACGTTGCCGATCAGATCCAGTAAGCCGTATTTCATACCGAGCCACCGAACCGGAAACGCAATCCGTCATACGCGTCAATGCGACGGTCGCGGAGGAAGGGCCAGTTTTGTCGAGTCTCTTCAATCTTCGAGAGATCACATTCGACGACCAGCACTTCTTCGTTCTCCGCGGAGGCTTTGGCGATGATGCGACCAAACGGATCCACTACAAACGACTGGCCCCAAAACGTCAGCTTGCCTTCGCGTCCCACGCGGTTCACGACCACCACGTAAACTCCATTTGCGATCGCGTGACCGCGTTGGATCGTTTCCCAGGCTGAGTGCTGCGCCTCGTTCATCTCTTGTTCTTCGTCAGGTAGCCAGCCGATGGCCGTCGGGTAGAACAGAAACTGGGCGCCGCCGAGTGCGGTCAGCCGCGCCGCCTCCGGAAACCACTGATCCCAACAGACGAGCGTGCCGATCTTGCCGTAAGTGGTGTCATGAGATTGAAACCCGAGATCGCCCGGCGTGAAATAAAACTTCTCGTAGTAAAGCGGATCGTCAGGGATGTGCATCTTGCGATACTTGCCCGCGATTTGGCCGGACGCGTCGATCATCACGGCGGTGTTGTGATAAACACCGGCGGCGCGTTTTTCGAAGAGCGAAGCGATGATGACCACCTTCTTTTGGCGCGCCACTTTGCTGAGCGCTTCCGTGGATGGACCGGGAATCGTTTCGGCGAGTTTGAAGAGCTGGATATCTTCCGTCTGGCAGAAGTACTGCGAACGAAAGAGTTCCTGCAAACAAATGATTTGCGCGCCGCGCTTGGCGGCGTCGTTGATTCCGGCGATCGCCTTCTTGAGGTTCTTTTCCGGCTCGGGCACACAATTCATCTGCACTAAACCGACAGTGGTTACGTCGGCGGCTCGATTTTTCTTCGGCATGTCGCGAAGTATAGCAAGCCACAAAGAGGCACAAAAACGGCTCGAATCGATTTTGTGCTTTTTGTGCTTTTTTGTGGCCTCCGGTAAGATGTCCGGTCATTTTTAGCACGCTACTGGAAAGAGTAATGAAATGATCGATTTTGAGCTGACCGAAGATCACAAGGCCCTCGTGCAAACAGTGCGCGAGTTTGCGCAAAAGGAAGTTGCGCCGCACATCAAGGAATGGGATGAAAAGCAGCAATTTAACCCGTCGGTACTGAAGAAGATGGCCGAGCTTAACCTTCTGGGAGTCTGCATTCCTGAGGAGTACGGCGGCGCTGGTTTCGACTACATCTCGCTCGGACTCGTGTGCGAAGAGCTCGAAGCGGTTGACACCTTTTTGCGTGTGGTGATGTCGGTTCATACCGGATTGAACTCGTTGACGCTTTACACGTGGGGCACTGAAGAGCAGAAGCAGAAGTACCTCGTGCCGCAGGCCAAAGGCGAAAAGATCGCCACCTATGGTTTGACCGAGCCAGGCGCAGGTTCGGACGTTGTCGGAGCGCGATCGACGGCGCGTCGCGAAGGAAACGAATGGGTATTGAACGGCGAGAAGATGTGGATCAGTTTGGCCGACGTTGCTGACAACTTTCTCTTCTTTTGCTGGACCGACGAAGAGAAACGACGCAAGCGCGATCACACCGGCATGTCGTGTTTCATCGTCGAGCGGACCATGAAAGGTTTTTCTTCAGGCACGATCCACGGCAAACTCGGCATTCGCGCCGGCAACACGGGTTATTTCTCGTTGCAGGACGTGCGCGTGCCGCAGGAGAACATGGTCGGTGAAGAAGGCGAGGGCTTCAAGATCGCGATGTTTGCGCTCGAGCAGGGCCGTTACACGGTTGCGTCCGGAGCCACCGGAGTAATTCGAGCCTCGCGCGACGCTTCGGTTGCGTATGCCAACACGCGTGAGACTTTCGGTACGAAGATCGGGAACCACCAGCTCGTGAAGCAGAAGATCGCCGAGATGGAAGCCGATTACCAGATGAGCCACTTGCTTTGGCTGCGCGCCGGCTGGTTAAAGAACGAGGGTAAACCGAATGCGAAGGCGACGAGCCTTGCCAAGTGGCAAGCCACCACGCGGAGTGAGAAAGCCGCCTCGATGGCCATCGAGGTCCACGGCGCAAACGGCTATTCAAACGATTATCCCGTCGAACGCTATCTGAGAAATTGCAAGGCCGCAATTATCTACGAGGGCACCCGCGATATTCACACGCTCATGCAAGCTGATTGGGCCTTGGGATTGAAAAAAGAGAAGCCCGCGCGCCGCACATTACCGCCCTGGAAGAAATGAAATCCGTGTAATCCGTGGAAAAATCAGCCACGGATAACACGGATTACGTACGGATTTAGTGTGACAGGAAGACGTCCCAGGCCCAGCGTCCGACGCTGGCATTGGCGGCGTCTTTTACTTTCGCACGGTATTTAAACTCATTCCCGAATTCATCCACACGCTTTGATTCCTTGAAGTCCAGCTCGAGTGCTTTGACGTTCAATTCTGCTAACGTGTGCAGCTCATCCAGCTCAGAAATGCCGTTGTGATTTCTGTCCTGCCACAAACGAAGTCTCTCGAACACTGAATCGCGACTGTCGATCACACCGTCAGCGTTGCCGCCGTTGGCTGATTTATCAAACTCAGCCAGCGCCAGAAATCCGTTTTTATTATTCGCGGCCGGTTGCGCGGTGAAGTCTCCAAACAGCTCAGCACCACGGTCGATAGTTCCGTTGCCATCGCGATCGAGAGCGAGCCACGCATCGTCAGAACCGGGTCGAGTCCAACCCAGACGATCTCTGGTGCCATTCCCGTTTAGATCAAAATCGACCCCATCAGCCGAGTTCGTCAGCGCGATACCATCACCTGTGATATCGATGACGACGGGCGAGCCGCCACAAGTGTCGCAACCCAAACAGGTGCAGGTCAGGAATTCGTATTCGCCTCCAAACCTCATGCAGCGGCTCGCGAAAGTTGCATTGCAGTTGTTTACGCCGCCACTATTGAAACAACACAACCCCGATCCGTTTGGACTGCTCCCGAGAGGACATGTGCCATCGAAAGCGGGTGTCGTACAGGTGCCGCCGGCGGAGCTGGCGAGAGCACAACTGTAGTGTTCGGCAACTACGTCGTGCCAGAGGTTGCCACCGGATACGCTCGCCGAAGCAGAGGCGACGAGCACGCTCAGGGAAACGCTTGCGCTCCCACCGCAGTTCGTCCCGAGCAAGCAGGTCGAAAACGCCACTCCGGTCGCTGACGCGCACGAAATGCTGCTGCCACGCGGTCCAGTGCGGTTCTCAGTCTTCTGATCTTTCGACCCGACGTGCCAGAAGAAGGGCGTGAAGTTACTGAGCGTACCAGTCTCAAAAGCCGCAAATTCATTCACCGCCACGAGCAGCGTTGCTGATTATTCGGAACCACAAAACACTGGCCGGTGAATTTCGCAGTACCCCCATGCCAGCCCGAAGCATGCTCCTCCAGATCGCCACTGATCCAGATTGGCAGAGGGGTTGATGAGAAAAGCGTGTCGCCACCGCCGTCATCAGGGATTATCGTGTCGCCCACATCACCACTACCACCATCATCGAGCGAAGCACTCGTCTCAACGAGAATTCCATTTTTTGCTTTATATGGTGGACGCTTTTCTTCCCACACGCTCCCTACTCCGTTAACGATTGCATCCCAAAATTCCGGCGCTCCATCAGGTGTGTCGCGGAAGAGTGCGAGTGCGCGGTAATCTCTTGCTCTTCCATGAAGTCTGACGGTCACGCGATAAGAAACATACGTGCTGATGTTGTAATACCGGGCGGCTTCGAAATGAAACACGTCGGCGACGGTCCAACCGGGATCGAACACAGAAGCGTATTGCCCACGCTCCCACGCCGCGCCAAAGGTGGCTTCCTGTGGCCCACCATCCTGCGCGTGACCACCACGTGTTAGCGACACGACGTCGCCCGTAGGCAGCGTGACCAGTTCCGCGTACGACTTATTCATGATCTCCTGAACATTCCCGGAGCGAAAATCCGTAAGCTCAAATTTCACTGCGACGTTTTCCGGGCGAACAGCGCGGCCCATGCGTTCGTTCTCAAGCACCTGAGCGGCGGCGTTGTAGAGCTCGAGTTTGCGATAGGTTTCGCGGACGATCTTTTCCTGTGCAGCGCCTGTCCGCTCCTGTGCGAGCACTGGACCAGCAAAAGAAAGTAATAGACTAAAGACCAGACAAACAGTTCGTTTCATTGTGAGGATCTCCTAATTCATTGAGGATTGTTTTGCGCCCTGGTTTAGCTCCTGCTCGATAATTCTTTGAAACTCGGCAAAGCTGAGCGCACCGTTAATTACTTTTCCATTTACTACAAAACTCGGGGTGCTCTCGATTCGCAGAAGTCTTGCAGCTTCCATGTCTTTGACGACCGCAGCTCGCGACCGCTCCGAAGCAACACACTCCCGGAACTTCGGCAAACCGAGTCCCAGATCCGAAGCAACCTGCTCAAAGACCGGTGGCGACAAGTTGCCGGCACTGAAGAGCGCATCGTGAAACTGCCAGAACCGGTCCTGCTCCGCGGCGCAGTAAGCCGCTCGCGCCGCCGGCAACGAATTGCGATGGCCTTCCAACGGCATGTGCTTGAACACGAGCCGCACCTGCCGCCCGTAGCGCTCGACGATCTGCTTGATCACACTCTGCACTTGTCTACAGAACGGGCACTCGAAATCTGAAAACTCAACGACCGTCACGACGGGATTCGTCGCTCCTTGAACAGGCGAGACACCGTCATCGAGCTCTGAAACAAACACCGGCGGCGGCATGTTCATCGTGACGGCCCACTTCATGCGCAACGCGTCCAGGCCCGCGCGGTAATGTTTCATGCGCGCCTGATTTTCCAGATCGAGACGCAAGCGTTCGCGCGCCTCGTCCGGACTCATCGTGGCGAAGAACGACGCGTTTTGTTTGTAAGCCTCTTCAACCTGCGCGCGCGTGACATTCACCTCCCCGAGTGTCAGTTGCTTTCGCAGATCATCGATCGAGAGTCGCCTTGCCGTCGCCTCGCTCTCGAGAATCGTTGTCGTGATGAGGTTCTCGAGCGCGGCTTTGCGAATCGCGTAGAGCTGCTGCTGGAGCGGGTAGATCTGCGCCGCCACCGAATCATCCACTTGCTTCTGCGTGATCTCGATGTTGTTGACAGTCGCCACTACCGTCTCCGGCGTTTGCGCCGAAGCCAAAACTGCCAATACCAAAATCAAACAGGTGGACCAGATAGAGCGTGAGGAATAGACAAACATCTCTGAAATAACTCCGTTTGTAAGTTTTGAGTGGGTGAGCGGCAATCTAGTCTCAATGAGGACCAGAGTCAATGGCTATTGTTTGTCGAAAATGGCTAAATTTTGGCGAAAGTGGCTACGATACACCGCGCCGCCTCAGTTTCTGTTTGCGTCTGATCGCCCGGCGGTAAGCCGTCGGTGTGGTTCCGTACTTCCGCCGGAAATCGCGCACAAAATGAGCGTTTGACGCGATCCCAACCTGCTTCAAGATCTGCTTGATACTCAGAAACGTGGTGCGCAACATCTTCTCCGCCCGGCTCAGCCGCATGTCCTTGAGATACTGCGCCGGACTCGTTCCCGTTTCCTGTTTGAAGAGATGTCGAAAGCGCGATGGCGAGAGATTCACGAGTATGGCGAGCGCGGAAATATCCCACGACGCCGTCGGATCTTTTTTGATCTTGGAAATGATGAGCTCTATTCTTCGATCCATAGTGATGAGGCCCAGAAACGAAGAGCGCGCGTGAGAGTACAGTTTAGAGTTGCGTTTGTCTAGTATGCTAGTATGAACGGGCATTTTAACCTGATTCCTTAACCAGGAGAGACAGATGGGTGACGACCTCAGGACAGAGCGCGAGCTGTCGTTGGATTTCTTGCGCGTGACCGAAGCCGCTGCAATCGCCTCAGCTAAAACGATGGGGCAGGGCGATCGAAAGTTCTCGGATCACGTCGCCGTCGAGGCGATGCGAGAGGTGATGGATACGGTACCGATGCGCGGTCGCGTCGTGATTGGTGAAGGCGAACGCGATGAAGCGCCGATGCTCTACATCGGTGAGGAAGTCGGCGGCGGCTTTGGCGTAGGCGAGGAGATTGCCGAGTCATGCCCGGAAGTTGATATCGCTGTCGATCCACTCGAAGGCACGAATCTCTGCGCGCTCGGTGCGAACAACGCGATCGCCGTACTCGCCGCAGCCGAGCGTGGCGGCTTGCTCAACGCGCCTGACATTTACATGGACAAGATCGTGGTTGGACCATCGTCACGCGGCGTCGTGGATATCGATGCGCCGGTGAAAGACAACCTGAAAAATATCGCGCGACGCCTCGGACGCGATATCGAAGACCTCACCGTGATCGTGCTCGATCGCTCACGACACAAGAAACTGATTAACGACGTGAGAGCGGCGGGTGCTCGCATTCGTCTGATTTCTGATGGCGACTTGTCGGCGGGTATCTCGGCAGCAGTGGCGGGAACGAATATCCATGCGTTGATGGGAATCGGCGGCGCGCCTGAGGGCGTTATCACGGCGGCGGCGATGAAGTGTTTGAACGGCGAGATCCAGGCGCGGCTCGTTTTCGATCCGGATCGGCTCGGAGTTGATAAAGACAAGGTGCCGTCGCGTCAGGAGGTGCTCGATCGGTTGGCGACGATGGGCATCAAGGATCCGAACAAGGTTTACGACACGGATGATCTCGCGCCGGGGAAGAAGATCATCTTTGCTGCGACGGGTGTGACTGATGGTGCGCTGCTGAAGGGTGTGCGCTTCTTCGGATCGGGAAAGCGGACGCATTCGGTGGTGATGACGACCGAGTCGCGCCACATTCGGTTTGTCGATACGTTACATATCGAAGGTGGGCCGGATACAGTCATCCGCTTTTAGCCACAAAAGGCACATAGAAGAACACAAAAGGCACAAAGAATTTGAGTCAGTTGAAGGCACAAAGAATTTGAATGAGTTGAAATGAACAAGTCAGGAAGAGGGGCTTGCCCCCGCCGTAGCTTGGATTGGACGAGCGGGGGCAAGCCCCTCTTCCTGACTTGTTCTGGTTCGCGGTTATTTAATCCTGGGAAGAATAGATGACGCCGTACGTTCCCCAAATGGTGCCGACGCGAAGGCCGCTGGTGTTTTGGCTCGTGAGTACGGCCACCGTGGTGGGGCTCGTTTCGCTGATACTGGTGGCGCCGATCGCGGCTGCGGATGGTTATCCGGGGTTGGCCTTCGCTATCTATCGCGCGTTCGGCACGCTCTGTCATCAGATACCGGAGCGCTCCTATTTTATTGAAGGTCACAAATTCGCCGTTTGCGCGCGCTGCACGGGAATTTACGCCGGGTTCGCGTTTACGTTGTTGCTTTATCCGCTGGTGCGCTCACTCAGAAACACCGCGACACCACCGCGAAGCCTCTTGATCCTCGCCACTCTCCCGCTCGCGATCGACTTCAGCCTGACGTTTTTCGGCTTCTGGGAAAACACGCACACGTCACGTTTGCTCACCGGAGCGCTGCTGGGAAGCGTGGCCGTCTTTTACGTCATGCCCGGAATAGCAGACCTGAGCCTCCGTGCGCTCACAACCCGAACACACGAGCCACGGCCCGTAACGTTCACGCTTGCCTCGCCGGAGCGCATCGCCGCCGCCCCCAGCGATTACAGTGCACCCGAGCGCAGGATTTGAAGCCCCTGCCCCGTTAGGTTAGAATCTGGCGCTTTTGGAAGTATCGTAATTCATGATTTTTCAGTCTCCAGCACCGACACCATGGCCCACCCCGATGGGGCCACCGCCACAGGCGCTCTTCGAGCAGTACTTCCACGATCTCGTCAATAAAACCTGGGGAAATATCAGCCCGCTTTACAAGCTCGACACCTTCGACTGGATCATCCTGCTCCTGTATTTCGCAATCCTCGGCACGCTCGCCGTCTACGGCGCGTACCGCATCAAGCAGGTTATCGACTTCTGGCGATACAAAAATTTCGTACCCACACCGAGCGCGCATTTCCCAGAGGCTGAGCTGCCGACGATCACCGTCCAGCTTCCGCTTTTCAACGAGCTTTACGTTGTAGATCGACTGCTCAAGGCCGTCACCGCGATCGATTACCCGCGCGAGAAGCTCGAGATCCAGGTGCTGGACGATTCGACTGATGAAACGGTGAAGGTCGCTGAAGCTGTCGTCGCGAAATATGCGGCCGAGGGTTTCGATATTCACTACATCCACCGCTCGGATCGCACCGGTTTCAAAGCCGGCGCGCTCGAGAACGGCAACAAGTTTGCCAAGGGCGAGCTACTCGCGATCTTCGACGCCGACTTCGTTCCCAAGCCTGACTGCCTGCGCAAGCTGGTCGACTTCTTCACGGATCCGATGGTCGGCTGCGCGCAGATGCGATGGTCGCACATCAACGGTGATTACAACCTGCTGACGCGCCTGCAGACGATCATGCTCGACGGTCACTTCGTCGTCGAACAGACCACACGCAATCGCACGGGCGGCTTCTTCAACTTCAACGGCACGGCCGGCATCTGGCGTCGACAGGCGATCGAGTTGAGCGGCGGCTGGCAGCACGACACCCTGACTGAAGACACGGATCTGAGTTTTCGCGCGCAGTTGATGGGCTGGAAATTCGTTTACCTGCTCGACGAGGAAGCGCCGGCGGAAATCCCGGTCGAGATCAACGCGTTCAAGGCGCAGCAGCGACGTTGGGCCAAGGGCGTGATGCAGGTTGGCATCAAGCTTTACCCGCGCATCTGGCTGGCGCCGCTGCCGTTTCGCGTGAAGCTGGAAATGTTCTTTCGTTTGACGGGCAACATCAGTTACCCGCTGATGATCGTCGCGAGCTTTTTGCAGTTTCCGCTGCTATTGGTGCGTTACAACCAGCCGTTTTATCACTTGATGGTGCTCGACCTGCCGCTGTTGTTCTTCTCGTCGATCTCGGTGGTGTTGTTTTACGGCTCGGCGGTTTGGTATCTCGATCAGAAGCGCACGCCGCGACTCTTGCACTTGCCGCTCGTGATGGGGCTCGGCATTGGGCTCGCGTTTTCGAATGCGCGCGCGGTGCTGGAAGCGTTGCTGGGTGTGAAGTCGGAATTTGTGCGGACGCCGAAGTATCGTGTTGAAGAGACTAGCGACGCCACGTGGAAGCGCAAGAAGTACAAACGCAAACGCGGTCTGCTGCCGCTGCTCGAGTTGAGTTTTGCGGTTTACTTCCTCCTCGCGATCGCTTACTCCGCGCGGCTGCACATGTGGGGCACGATACCTTTTCTGCTGCTGTTCTTCTTCGGGTTTGGGTATATGGGCTTGATGAGCTTGTTGCAAACTGCGAGTGGCAAGCGTTTAGCCGCGTTGTGGCGCCCGTTGAAAACCGGAACTTAGACAGGATTACAAGATTTTCAGGATATACAAGATTCTTGTTCGTCCTGAAAACCTGTAAATCCTGTCTAAAACTACCTCTCCAACGAAGCGCGATCCCATTTCGCTAAGTCCGCGCCAGCCTCATACGTACTCTGCATAAACTCCATCAACGCTGCTTCAGGCTGCGCCGACGTTCGCACATCGTCGTACATATACAAGAACTCGCCCATGTCCTTACTGTAGAACGCCTGCGCGGGTCGTACCTTCGCTTCGCTGAGACCTTCAGGCGCGGGCGCCGTGTAGGAATAGTAAGCAGGTTTGCCGAGTGGTCCCTGCCCGGGCCACCAGCCATGACTGATCACCTCATGTGAATACGCCTCACGCGTGATCGGATCGGCATCGGGTTTCACCGGCGCGGGCCTCCCTGAAAACCTCGTAACGGCTAGATCGAAGCTGCCCCAGAAGAAATGCACGGGACTAGACTTGCCGATAAATCTCGATCGAAACTCCTGCATTACTCGCTCAGACACACGCAGTACACGCCAGAACCTCTCGACGTATTCACGATCGTACGACTTGTGCTGCTCGTCCTGATCGAACGGAATCGGATCCGCGATCTCCACCGGCATCTTCCAGATCTTAACTTCAATTCCTACGGTCTCGAGCGCATCCATTGTTTCCTGGTAAAACCTCGCCACAGACTTCGGCATTAGCGGTACGATCGCAGTCGACCCGTCGCTGCACTTCGTCACGAGGTTATGATCGATGAAGTCAAACTCCATCTCGAAAAAACGTTCCTCGTAAGGCATTGCAGTCGTCGTTAGTCCACGCGCGGAAACGTAAAGCGGCACGTTCCACCAGTGGTTAACGAGCGGCGTTTGCGCCAGACGAATTTTTCCCACGATCTGCGACCACATGTGCAGGGTCGCGCACGTATCTTTCCAATCTTCGAGCGGTAATGATGGCCAGTCAGACATGTCCCAAAGATTAACGCGGAAACCGCGAAGAGGCCAGCTTGACACTGCCTGAGCGCGGGCCTATAGTCTCCGCATCGTGATGAAGGCTTGCGCATGTTGTCGCTATTGTCAGTGGTGCTATTGCACCGCGACCGAGCGGCCGCATGGAGGCTGGAGTAGCAGATGAGCTAACCACCAGCAATTTTGACGGCAAAACGGTCGCAACTTCTTGGAAGTCGCGGCCATTTTTATTTTTATGGTTATGCACCTCGACGTTCTCGAAACCCCCGTCGCCGCTATCGAGCCCGGCAGGGTCGAAGCACACATCGGTAACACGCCACTCTTGCGGCTGCGCTTGCTCGCCAAAGAGCTGAGCCCCGGCGTTCAGGTCTTTGCGAAGGCGGAACATCTGAATCCGGGCGGCTCGGTGAAGGATCGCGCCGCTCTCTCGATGATTCTCGAAGGCGAGCGCAGCGGCAAACTCAAACCCGGCATGACGATCCTCGACGCGACGAGCGGTAACACCGGGATTGCTTACGCGATGATTGGCGCGTCGCGTGGTTACGCGGTGAAGGTTTGTTTACCGAAGAATGCCAGCCCCGCGAGGAAACGAATTCTGCGAAGTTATGGCGTCGAGATCGTTGAGACCGATCCGATGCTCTCGACTGACGGCGCGCAGCTCATCGCGCGTGAGATCTTCGTCGAGAATCCCGCCAAATATTTTTATCCCGATCAATACAACAACGACGCGAACTGGCTCGCTCATTACGAAACAACTGCCAACGAGATCTGGAAACAGACCGGAGGACGCGTTACGCATTTCGTAACGGGGCTGGGAACGTCGGGCACTTTTGTCGGCGTGACGAGGCGTTTGCGAGAATTGAACCCGCGGCTGAGGGCGGTCGCAGTGCAGCCCGAGTCGCCATTACATGGTTTGGAAGGTCTGAAACACATGGCGACAGCGATCACACCGGGAATCTTTGACGAAAGACTGGTGACGGAGACGCTGGAAGTTGCGACGGAAGATGCGTTATTAATGACGAGTAAACTAGCGCGTCAAGAAGGATTACTGGTGGGGCCAAGCTCCGGAGCCAACGTGTTTGCAGCGTGGCGCGTGGCGGCGGCACTGCGTGAGCCGGCGGTCGTCGTGACGGTGTTGTGCGACGGCGGCGAGCGATACTTAAATGACTAAACGCGACATCACAACCAAACTCGTGCACGCCGGCGAACGACGCCCGTTGCCGGACGGGCTGCCTGTCTCCACGCCGATCTACGCTTCCGCAACGTTCACTTACGAGTCGATGCAGGAGATCGATCAGGTCTTCAGCGGTGAGAAGCAGGGTTTCATTTACACGCGTTACGGCAATCCGACGACAGCCGCACTCGAAGAGGCCGTACGCGAAATCGAGGAGGGCGCCTTCGCCTGCGCTTACGCGACCGGAATGGCGGCGGTCCATGCAGCGCTCATCGCGTGTGATTTGAAGGCGGGATCGACAGTGCTTGCTTCGCGCGATGTTTACGGCGCAACCACCGGACTGCTGAACAACGTTCTTGCGAATTTCGGTGTGAAGACGATCCAGGCCGATTTTAGCAATCTCGATGCTGTGCGCGAGAAAGCACGCGAGCTCAAACCACAAGTGCTCATTGCCGAAACGATCTCGAACCCGTTGCTGAAAGTCTGCGACATTGAGGCGTGCGCTGAAATCGCGCACGAGAATGGCGCACGTTTGATCATCGACAATACGTTCGCGACGCCTTATCTGCGCCAGCCACTGAAACTCGGCGCAGATATCGTTGTGCACAGCGCGACGAAATACCTGGGCGGCCATGCCGATACGATGGGCGGCATCGTTGTATCGCGCGACGAGATGGACAGCGTCGCGCTGATCAGCGTGATGAAGCTAGTCGGTGGCGTGCTCGGCGTGTGGGATGCGCACGAGATTTTGAGAGGCTTGAAAACACTCGCCGTGCGCATGGACCGGCAGTGTGAGAATGCTCGCTCGCTCGCTGCTTACTTACAAGAACATGAGCGTATCGGCCGTGTTCATTATCCCGGTCTCGGCGCGCTTGTCTCGATTGAGCTGCGCGACAACACGAAAGAAGCGGCGTTCCGGTTTATGGATGCGCTGAAGTTAATCCTTCGCTCAACGAGTCTCGGCGATGTGTTTACGAGTGTGCTGCATCCAGCCACGGCCTCGCATCGAGATCTCCTGCCTGCCAAGCGAGAGGAGTGGGGCATCGTCGATGGCCTCGTGCGTATCTCGGTTGGGATTGAAAAAATTGACGACATTATCGCCGATATCGAGCAGGCGTTAGGCGGATGATAACGATTGCCGAAAGCTTACTTCGCGAAATTCGCGCGCACGGCGTGAAGGATTATCCGTACGAGTGTTGCGGATTGTTGCTCGGCCACTACGGCCCCGACGGCAAAGTCGTTACGGAGACATATCCGATCTCGAACGCGCGTGAGGAGAGTGCGAAGCGCAACCGGTTTTTGATCGAGCCACAGGAGTTAATGCATGGTGAGCGCTACGCGCGCGATCACGATCTCGAGGTTGTCGGGTTTTACCATTCGCATCCGGATTCGCCGGCCGTGCCGTCACTGTACGATCTCGAGCACGCCTGGCCCACTTACTCGTACATCATCGTCTCGACGCGTGCTCAGGAGTCGACGGACTTATTTTCATGGGAACAGGAACCGGATCGATCACGGTTCAATCAAGAGGAATTAAGAATAGTATAGGTCCTATTGGTCCTATAGGACCTATTCCTTCAAAGAGGGTCAAACATGCCAATCACAATCACCATCCCGGCGCCGCTACGGCAATTCGCCAGCGGTCAATCGCAGATCACAGTCGAAGCAACAACTGCCGGTGAGGCGCTCGACCTGCTCACCTCAACACACAGCGGCTTGCGTCGACATCTCTTCAACGATCAGAACGTGCTGCGCAACTTCGTCAACGTCTATCTCAACGACGAGGACATTCGCCACGCCTCCGGCCCGAGCACGCCAGTGAAAGACGGCGACACGATCATGATCGTTCCATCAATCGCCGGTGGCGCGGTGATCGAGTCGGAAGTCGCCCAATCGTTACCGGAACTGTCAAACGAAGAGATCCTGCGCTACAGCCGCCACCTGATCATGCCGGAAGTCGGCATGCAGGGGCAGCGACGTCTGAAAGCGGCGAGTGTATTAATGATCGGCACGGGCGGGCTGGGCGCACCGGTCGGCATGTACCTCGCCGCCGCAGGCGTCGGTCGCATCGGCATCGTTGACTTCGACGTGGTTGAAGAGTCGAACCTGCAGCGACAGATCATCCACGGCACGAAAGATCTCGGGCGGCGAAAGATCGAATCCGCGCGCGATCGTCTGCGCGACATCAATCCACACATCGAGATCGAAACGCACGAGACGCGCCTCACGAGTCATAACGCAATGCGACTCTTTCGCAACTACGACATCATCGTCGACGGCACTGACAACTTTCCCACGCGCTATCTCGTGAACGATGCGTGTGTGTTGAGCGGCAAGCCGAACGTCTACGGCTCGATCTTCCGTTTTGAAGGACAGGCGAGCGTCTTCTGGGCCGAGAAGGGCGCGTGTTATCGCTGTTTGTATCCGGAGCCGCCGCCGCCCGGGCTCGTGCCTTCGTGCGCGGAAGGTGGTGTGCTCGGCGTGTTGCCGGGTATCGTCGGCGCGATCCAGGCAAACGAGACGATCAAGATCATTCTCGGTGCGGAGGATCTGCTGGTCAATCGTCTGTTGTTGTTTGACGCCTGGCCCATGAAGTTCCGTGAGTTCAAACTGCGCAAGGATCCGAAGTGTCCTGTTTGCGGTGAGCAGGCGACGATCAAGGAGCTGATCGACTACGAAGAGTTTTGCGGCATGGCGGCGCACCAGCTACCGCAGCCTGAGTCGAAACTCGAAGAGATCTCCGCGACAGAATTGAACGCGCGTCGCTTGCGTGGTGACAAGATTCAGATCATCGACGTGCGCGAGCCGCACGAGTTTGAGATCGCGCGCATTCCGGGAACGAAGTTGATTCCGCTGGGCCACGTCGTGAGCCGGATGAACGAGATCGATCAGGATGTTGAGACGATCGTTCACTGCAAAGGAGGTGTGCGCAGCGCGAAGGCGATCGAGGCGTTGAAGCGCGCCGGATTCCAGGGACGACTGATCAATCTCAAAGGCGGGATCTCGGCCTGGTCAGACGACGTCGATCCACGGGTTGCGAAGTATTAAATCCACAGATTCCACAGATTACACGGATCAAATCTGTGTAATCTGTGGATGCAGTTCGTCCCACCTGAAGGGCGGTCTACGTCTTCCTTACTCCAACCTGCGACAAACTAATCCTAGTCCATGAAGAAATAAGTAGAATCAGTTATGCGAATGAAGTGGCTGGTCATAGTTGCCGTCTGGGCAGGGCTGGGCGTTATCTATGCCGCGCCGATTTATATCGAGGTGCGCGCTGAGCAGCATGGGCATATGGCGTGGCGCATCTTTACGTGGGGCATCCTCACGTGGCTTGCGTGGGCGCCGCTCACGTCCGCGATGGTGTGGCTCGCACAGAAGTATTCGCTCGTTGGTGAAGCGTGGAAGCGCAATCTCATTGTGCACCTGCCCGCGTTCTTGTTGTTTTCCACTCTTCACACCGCCGCGGGCACTGCGGTCGCGTTATGGATTCAGCCGTTCGACAATATGGGAGACAGTCCCAAAACGTTTTGGCCTCGCTTCATTCCACGTGTACCGGGATCGTTTGGCTCTGACCTGCTGGTGTATGGCGCTGTGATCGGTGTCTTTTACGCGATCGACTACTACCGCAAATATCGTGAGCGTGAGTTTCTCGCGTCGCGACTCGAAGCGCAGCTCGCACAGGCACAGCTCGACTCACTGCGAATGCAGCTTCACCCACACTTTCTCTTCAACACACTGAACAGCATCGTCGGCCTGGTTCGCGATAACAAAAATACCGCGGCGGTGAACATGCTCGTCGGGCTGAGCGATCTTCTGCGTCACACGCTCGAACACTCCTCGCGTCACGAAGTCGAATTGAGGGAAGAGATCAACTTCATTAAGCTGTATTTGAGTCTTCAGGAGATGAGGTTTTCCGATCGACTCCGGATCGAGCTCGACATCGATCCACGCACGACGAAAGCGCTCGTCCCGAATCTGATCCTGCAACCACTGACGGAAAACGCACTGCGTCACGGCATCGGTCGCACTGCTGACTCAGGGCTGGTTGGGATCAGATCGGTTGCTCAGGACGGTTACTTGCGGTTGACTGTGTACGATGAGGGCGCCGGTTTGCCGGAAGACTGGCAACTGAAAGGCAGCGCCGGAATTGGTTTGGCAAACACTATCGCGCGACTGCAACAACTCTACGATGACGATCACGAGTTTGATATTCGTAATCGAGACGGCGGCGGCGTTGAAGTCGTGATCGTGATGCCTTTACGAATGAGTCGTAATAATGGCCGGCAAGATTAAGACAATCATCGTCGATGATGAGCCGCTCGCGCGTCGCAATCTGCGTGTGCTGCTCGAAAGAGATCCGCAGATCGAGATTGTCGAAGAGTGTCGCAACGGGCGCGAGGCCGTCAAAGCCATCAACACGCTTTCACCGGATCTGATCTTTCTCGACATCCAGATGCCCGAGATGGATGGCTTCGACGTGCTGGCGCATGTTGGACCAGAGCACATCCAGGCAATCATCTTTGTGACCGCGTTCGATCAGTATGCGCTGAAGGCTTTCGACGTTCACGCGCTTGACTACTTGTTGAAGCCTTTCGACGACGAGCGCTTTGCGCGTGCACTGGAGCGCGCCAAGTCGCAGATCGCGGCGCGAGAGATCAACCAGTTGAGCGAGCGACTGCTAGCGTTGCTGGAAGAGCGTGAGACGGAGCGCACGGGAGCGAAACGCGAGGAGCGTTACCTGACGAGGTTGATGATCAAGGCGTCAAGCCGGATGATGCTTTTGAAGGTTGATGAGATCGACTTTATCGAAGCAGACGGGAACTACGCGAAGCTGCATACGGGCCGCAAGACACATCTGCTGCGTGAGAAGATGAACGATCTCGAGGGACGGCTCGATCCGGCGAAGTTTGTGCGGATTCATCGATCGATCATCGTGAATCTCGAACGGATCAAGGAGATGCATCCGCACTTCAATGGGGATTACGTCGTGGTCCTTGAAGATGGGCGACAACTAAGACTCAGCCGGACCCGACGAGAACAGCTCGAGGCCCGATTAAGAATTAATCGTGAATAAGAACCCAGTCAGTCAGGTAGTAAAGTCAGAATAGAACAAGTCAGCCAGAATAGAACAAGTCAGTCAGAAATGAACAAGCCAGCCAGAATAGAACAAGCCAGCCAGAATAGAACAAGTCAGTCAGAATAGAACAAGTCAGTCAGAAATGAACAAGTCAGGAAGAGGGGCTTGCCCCCGCTGCTGCTTGGATTGGACGAGCGGGGGCAAGCCCCTCTTCCTGACTTGTTCATTTCTGACTTGCTCTATTCTTCCTGACTTGTTCATTTCTGACTTGTTCTATTCTGGCTGACTTGTTCTATTCTGACTTTTACTCCTGGCTGACTTGTTCTTACCCGCGGTCTTATCCGCGGTTAAATTATGGGTTATCTTCTGAGGTGCGGTACTTTTCCTTTTCTTTTTCGCGTTGCAGGTAAGGGATTCCTTTTTCCATCCACTCCGGTGCGGGGGCGCCCTTCAGGAAGTGATCGAAGAATTCCTGTAAGCGGCGCGTGTAGTCCTTCTGGTTGATGCGCTTCCGCAATCCATGCTTCTCACCGT
>Ga0207710_10000479_pt1 | contig 25376 bp, 29 predicted proteins | sample KBSS24metaG_FD_184400 | JGI IMG/M metagenome (GOLD analysis project Ga0207710, IMG submission 184400) | Switchgrass rhizosphere microbial communities from Kellogg Biological Station, Michigan, USA - KBS S2-4 metaG (SPAdes) (version 2) | ecosystem: Host-associated > Plants > Roots > Rhizosphere...
CACGGCCCTACGCCACCGACATCCGCCGCGTTCTGCGCACAGGCGCGCTACTCGCGGGGGGTTGCTTCATGCAGGCAACGGCCCTACTGCCGCGGTTCCAGTTACCGCGGCGCGGCGGGTAGCTGAACTGCGGTTGAAACTAGAGACCCGCAATCCAATCGATCAGAGAGCGGCGCTGTTGGACATCAAGATGCGAGTAAGCATCGCGTGCGCGGTGCGCTTCTCCGTCGTGCCAGAGGACGGCCTCTTCGATGGATCTTGCTCGACCGTCGTGCAGCAAGCGCACCGGTTGCTTACTGACAATCGAGGCGTGCAGGCCCCATAACGGCGCAGTTCGCCAGGGCGACCCCGGCATCGCGGTGGGCCAGATCCTGCGCTATCTCGATGCCATAGCACCGGGCAAAACGCTGTTGGAATTTTTGACGGAAACGGACCCGGCTTTGGCCGCCCTTGGTGCGAAGGAAAAACGGCGTCGGGCCCGAGAGCTGTCGCAGCGTGAACTGCATGAGATCGACTTCTAACACATGGCCGTGATTGAACAGAAACTGGTTGTGTTCTCCCACCTCGATACCGAGTGGGTGCCTTGCGGTCAGCTCACTCTGACCGAGGACGGAGCGAAGCTGTTGGCCTCAACCTTCGCGTACGGATTGCGATACTTGCAACGTCCGGGCGCGCTCGAAGTCGATCCAGTGAGCTTGAGCCTTCGAGATAAGAACGCGGTGCGCGGCAAGGCCCTCTTCCCGCCCAACGATGCGATCACAGCGCGAGTCAACTACCCTGATGCGTAATCCTGAAAGACTCCTGCAACACCCGTGCACTGGCCATCACCCTCAAGCTGCGGGATCAGCTCTCCGGTGGAACTATCGATCACGATCTCCTTCCACCTGTAGTAGTCCGGAGAGATCGAGGGCGGCGACCGGCTTTAGAAGATAGCGCTCGAATCCCGCCACGCGAGCGAGCTCGCGGCCCGCGTGTTCGCGGCTGGAGGTCATCGCAATCAATCGCAGGTCATGGCTTTGCGCGCGCTCGCGCAACAACTGCGCAACTTCATAGCCACTCATATCCAGCAGGCTGAGCTCGAGCAGCACGACCGAGGGCTGAAACTCCGCCGCAATGGCCAGCGCGGCGTGGCCGGAGTAGGCAACGCGAGTCTCCGAATAGCCCGATGCGTTCAACATGCGCTCCAGTGAGTCCGACGACTTGATATCGTTATCGACGATCAAGATCCTCACTGGTGCGGTCGAGAGTGCGGACTGTCCCCCTTCATTCTCCCAAGTCTCTAGCGCTTGGGCCTTTTTTAACTGCACAGGCAGCAACTGTCCGCCGCGGCTGCTGTGGGAATCGGCATGCTTCTGCGCCAGGTCGGAAAGCCGCCTCCAGCTCGTGGTTTCTGTGTCGCGCATATCTCCAACTCCTACTATGTGGAGCAGGCTATACGCGTTGAAACCGGAAGTCGGTACGCTAGGACACAGACGCTCCCCCGCGCTCCGCGGCGTGGGTACATCTGCATCCAAGCGTCGCCCGCTCTCTCCCGGAACCAGTGGTCTTCGGCTTTCGGTTTAGAAGCTACACATGCTCCGAAGACGCTCGTAACCAACTATCGGAAGAGAGGCCCGCTCTCAACGTAATGGAATGCTGGCAGTCGCTGCAGCCATCGCGTGTCGCGCACTCCTCGCAGAGCGTCTGCCCGTTCCACGTCGGCGGCTTGTCCTCACGCTGCCGAAACTCGTGGAGGGGCCAGCCAGAGCAGTTGTGGCACCAGTGCCAAGTGAAGCTGTTGCTGAGCTTGCGATAGGGCATATGGGGCGCTCCTTGCGCAGAGCAGGTACGGGGTATTCGCCCCACAACGACACTAAGTCATCCCTCCCCATATCTCGGTGCGCCGGCGCACACACGAAGGCTCGAGGAAACGAGGCAGCACGTTGCTCAAATGAGGTGCATGCCATGTGACGTCGGGATAGAGACGTTTCGCGACATCAGCGGCGGGCACGGGTGCTGCTGGGTTCGCAAGCGCACCGACTTCTTCAGCGATGGCAACTTACGCTGTGTGGGGTCGGTGTTCGAGATCGATCATCGGGGTTGTTTCTTGACCACGTATCCGCGCGAGTAACGCATGAATCCATTTCCCATTGTAGCCGTGGCCTCCTCGGCCGGAGACCTCGGGGCCGTTGTCGAGCTGCTGTCCGCTTTGCCCGCCAAATGGGGCGAGGTTTTCATTATTGTTCAACATTTCGACCCGGGCCGGCGCGATATGTTACTCCACGACGCTCTTGCAAAAGCAACGAGTCATCCGGTGCTCCTCGCGCATGATGGCGTCGTGCCGGAGCGAGGAAATGTTTACGTCATGCGCGCCAATGTAGCACTGGCAATCATCGGTGGCCGAGTTAGCGTAAGTCCTGGCGCAAGCCCCCGCGAAGGTCCCGCGGATACACTATTCACTTCTCTGGCCGCAGAACGTGGCGCTGGCGCAATCGGGGTTGTCCTCTCGGGCGGCGGCTCCGACGGTGCCCTGGGCATACAAGCCATCAAGAAAGTCGGGGGCACCACATTTGCGCAATACCCGGGATCTGCGCGCTTTCCCAGCATGCCCATCAGCGCCATCGAAACTGGATGCGTGGGATACGTGTTGCGTCCGAACGAGATTGCTCACGAGCTGACTCGTCTGACTCGCCTCAATACCCGTTCCGAAGGCACTACACGCTCTGGGTCTCTCATGGGAGAGTTGTCTATCGTTAGTTGATTGTCTTTCTGGGTTCAGCGCCCGGCGTGGAGGACTTGCGGCCGGAACAAAGTTTGAGCCGCGTCCGTGAACGGCTAGCGCGCTGATGAATCAGGCACGCAGCTATCGTCGTTCCTGCGGAAGCCATCCGCACAACTCCAGTCATTGCCCGAATAGCCGATGTGGGCGTTTGCCGGCATTGTCAGGGTTGTGCAGACGGTCTGTTCGCGTTTGAAGCCGCGCTCGCATTGCCAGCTATTTCCGCTGGCATCCAGGTAGGCGTTCCCGGGCACATCGACCACTGCGCATGTCTCGCCATGTTTGACGAACCCCCGCTCGCATTGCCAATCGTCGCCGTAGCGCCCGAGGAAGCCGTTCGAGGGAACCTTGACCGGCGCGCAAGCCTGGCCGACGAGGCGAAAACCACGGCTGCATTCCCACCCACGACCGTATGTTGAGTCCACCGGATACGCGTTCTCTGGCACGGAAACCAGTGTGCAGCCACGCTCGGTCTGGTGGTAACCACGGTTGCATTGCCATCCTGTCCCAAAAGGGGAGTCTTCTGCATAGGCATGCTCCGGCACCTTGACAGCGACGCACAGCCTCCCAGCTTTCATATACCCTCGATTGCACTCCCATCGGTTACCGGAGGAGTTGAGATAGGCATTCGGCGGCACTTGGATAGGTACACACGTCTGCGCCTCTCGATCGTAGCCTCGGACGCAATCCCAACCGCTGCCATAGCGGCTGACCTGAGCATGACTCGGTAATGTGCCCGCATCCGTCTGCGCCGAGGCGATTCCAGAGGCAGTGAGCAGGAATGCAACGAAGAGCAAGCATGGCACCCCACGCCACTGCCCTGCTGAGCTGAGATTCGCTGGAGAGGTACTGTTCATCTTTGAGGTCGTCCGTGTCGCTTGGTCTACCCGATGTGACAATCGGCGAACGTGGCATGTGATGCGTAGGCACGTCACGGCCACGGAGTCGCGGTCGGACCCTTTCACGCCGCTGCCGGGTAGTCGCCTGGCAACGATGTTAGGGCGCACGTCCTCATGTCTCGGTGCGCCGGCGCACATATGAAGGCTCGAGGCGTCGAGGCAGCGCGGTGGAACTGATGCCTGCTGCGCACGCAGGGGCCTTCGTCGCCGGTGGGCCTCCGTGAAGCCGAGGCCCACCACCGCGGGGTCAAATCGGCGAGCTATCGTTTGGGAGAGGCTGGATTGGAGCCGTTCTGAACTGCTGCTTTCACACCTGGTGCGGGAGCAGCGCAGCTCGAGCCAGGCGCGGATTTGGGCCGTCCGGAGTCTCCCTCCTGGTTGCGTCGGCGAATATTCATCATGCGCACGTTGGCTTGGCGCGGTGTATCCATTCTACCTCCAAAGTCTGGCGGACCCTGAGAGTTGCGGGCCGCTTGCGTAGACTTGCCGCAAGAACATGACCCACGCAGCGGCATGTCGTCGGTACGCTACCGAACGCATGCCACAACGGGGCACAGGGTACCTGCACACATCGATCGTGCGCGCCGTAACGATGCTCCAAGTGCTTCAGGTCTTCTGTGCGCTAGCGTACCCACGACCTGAGCGACCGCTATCGGGTTGTCAGTCAGTGGTCCACCGAACAGATCATCGCGACGCCGTCCGTTATCGTGCCATGTTGTGGATTTCCCCGAACGACACAACAGAGCGGAGAATTTCGTGTCACAGCCGGCGCGATCAGTCGCGAACAATCGTCTGCTCGCCGCTCTACCCGGCAAGGATCGACTACATCTGCTGGCGCGCTGCGAGCAGGTCGAGCTTCGCTTTGCCGATGTACTCTGCAAGCCCGGCGAGCACATTCGTCACGTCTTCTTTCCCACGGATGGTTTCATCTCGCTGATCACGCCGATGGAGGGCTACGCCGGCCTCGAGGTGGGACTCATCGGCGACGAAGGCATGTTGGGGATCTCGTTGATGTTGGGCGTCAACACGGCACCACTGCACGCCCTAGTGCAGGGCGCAGGCGCCGCTTGGCGAATGGAAGTGGCGGCATTTTCCCGCGAGCTCAAACATAGCTCAGCGCTGCAACGGCATCTGAACCGCTACCTTTATGTGACGCTAAGTCAGTTGGCACAAACGGCCGCATGCACCCGCTTCCATCTCGTGGAGGCGCGGCTCGCCCGTTGGCTCTTGATGACGCGGGATCGGGCGCACGCCGATGAGTTCCATATCACGCATGAATTGCTGGCCTACATGCTGGGCGTGCGTCGGGCCGGCGTGAGTGCGGCCGCCCATTCTCTGAAGGGGCGCAACCTGATCCGCTATACCCGCGGCAAGCTCACGATCGTCGACGCAGAAGGCCTGCAAGCGGCTGCTTGCGCGTGTTACGCGGCGGACAAAGAAACGTACGCCAGGATACTGAGTTAACCCGAGAATTCATCGAAGTGCCGTCCCCCGTGCCGGCACGGAAGCTCAGGCGCGTGACCCGCAGTCGTGCCGCCTTCATCTTCCCAGACATCTAACTCGGCGGCCTGGCGGCTCATCGCCCCCTCGCGATCCCCCAGTCGCAGGGTAGTGACAGACCGCTGGACAGCAGTGCCGCCCGTGTTTGCCCAGGGCGAGGCGCGCACATAGGTAGCTGGATCGTAACGCACGGCCTTCTCCTGACGTATGCCATCACCTCAACGCGGCGGGCGGATTGCTGATGATCACCTCGACGCGACGGTTCTGCTGCCGGCCGGTGGCGGAATCATTGTCTGCCACGGGGTCGTTTCGGCCCTTGCCCAATGCGGAGAGTCGTGTTGAACCGATCCCCTGTCCGGTGAGATACGATTTCACCGAGTCGGCACGGCGCTCAGATAGCCTTTGGTTGAAGTCTTCAGTACCCACGCTGTCCGTATAGCCCTGGATGGCGACACTGCGATCGGGATATTTGTTGAGGAAGGCGACCAGCTTGTCCAGATTGCCCGTCGCACCCGGCTTCAGATCGGCCCTTCCGGTCGTGAACAGTACATCGCCGAGCGTCAACACCAACCCGCGATCCGTGGGCTTTGCCTGCAATACGTCGATCTGCCGCTGCAACTCCGCGGCTTGCTGCTCTGAGCTTGCGGCGGCCAACTGCGCCGCACCCGCTTCACTCCGCGCTTGATCTGCCGCCAGCTTCTGTTCGGCCCCTTCGGCGCGTGCCGTCGCGGCTTGAACCTTGGCGGCGTCCGCTTCGTGCGTGCGCGCGTCCAAACGAGCGCTGTCCCTCTGTGCGGTGAGCCCGGCACGCTGATCCTCAGCGAATCGAGTCTCAGCCAGAGCCTTGGCCGTGTCCACTTTACGGTCGGCCAGATAGACCCGGTGCGCCGCCAGCTCTTTGTTCAACTCCGGCTGCTCGGCTATGCGGACCGCAGCGTCCGCGTCCTTGATAGCAACCGCTGCGCGGCTTGCCAGGTTCGGATCGGATTGCAGTTGAGTTAGTTTGGCGCGCGCTTCGGCAGCGCCGTCCGGTTTGACCGGGGCGGTTGCGCAGGCGGCCGCGAGTAATATCGATGCCACGGCCGTGGCGATCAACGTGCTGCGAACAATCACATTGCTGTGGTTTATCGTGTTCATGGCTTGTCTCCCGAGCCGCGCTTCATTTCATCGACCAGCGTGCCGTTGCTATGCTTCATTTCATCGTTCACGGCATTGGCTTTGGCGGCTGAAGTCTTGGCAGAGGCCAACTCGGCTTCGGCGCGCGACTGATCGGCGAAGCGCTCCGCCACCACCATTTTCTTCTCGCTTACGGCGCTGTCCGCCAAGGCGAGCTTGATGTGAGCTTCGCTCAACTCTCCAGGCGCGTAACGTGCGGCTTCGCTACGCTCGGCGGCGGCGATGGCCTGTTGCGCAGCCTGCAGATTGGCTGTGGGAGCCGGTGGCGTCGATGCACATGCGGCGAGCAGGAGCACGGCGGTGACTCCGACCGCCATCCTCGGGCGAGAGCCACAGTTGGCTTTGGATGTTAAATTCATGTCGAATCTCTACTGGTAAAGGTGGGTGCGGGCTGGGCCGGCCTCCCATCAAGAGCACGAGTATGCGCGCTCCCGCCGCCCGCTTCGGTGCGCCAACGTACATAGGAGGCGCCCGGCGGTTACGGCGGGCTTTCAAACGCTACTTGAGTTGCATGTCATTGGTGACCGATTTGACACCGCTGACTGCACTTGCGACCCGCACTGCACCCTTGATATCGGCGCGCGAGCTCACGAAGCCGCTCAGTTGAACGACGCCCTTGAAGGTCTCGACTTGGACCTCGGATACCTTGAGGCCGGGCTCATGGAAGATGGCTGCTTTGACCTTGGTCGTGATGACGCTGTCATCCACGTACTCCCCCGTTCCCTCATGAGTGCGTGTGGATGCGCAGCCGAGCGTGGCCATTAGCGCCAGGGTGGAGAAGAGCACGGAGAGAGTTTTGATTCGTTGCATACAATGACTCCAAATGGATTCAACAGAGAGAATGTGAAAATCTGCTCAGACCGGATCGCGCCGGCGGTAGCGCGTGTCGCGGTACTGGGCGTGAGATGCAGCGAGCAGCGCGGCGGCCGCGGTGAGCGCAACAAGCGCTGTCGCGATGGCGAGTCCTGCGAGACCCGTCCCTGCAATGTGGTTGAAGATCGCCCCTGCGATGACGGCGGCGATAACCCACACGAAATACAAAATGATAAGCGTGTCGGCAGTAAGTCCGGAAATGATAAATACAGCGCTTGACATGAAACTCTCCGGACGTCGCGCGATCGTGCGGACACCGTCAAGCAAGCACTGTGACATTCAGGCGCCGAGCCCGTCGGTGCGGCAGCGTACACGGGCGCGCGACACCGTTCGGCCACAGGCGGCTAGAGGCCGTATGTGCGGGACCGCGCAAAGGGAGGACGGTTGATGTATACTCTTTCGTCCCCGCTCTGGTGGTCACGGTGACACACCCCATGTCCGCCTCACACGATCCGCAACAAAATCATCTGCTCGCTGCACTGTCGCCAGCGGAGCGCGATCGAGTTTACCCGCACCTGCGGCTCGTGCCGATGCCGCTCGGCAAGGTCTTGTACGAGTCAGGCGATGTCCTGCGCCACGTCTATTTTCCGACTAACTCCATCGTATCCCTGCTGTACGTCCTGGCAGATGGCGCGTCGGCGGAAATTTCGGTGGTGGGCAACGAAGGGCTCATCGGCATTGCGCTGTTCATGGGCGGTGAAACCACCCCCAGTCGGGCGATCGTGCAGAGTGCCGGACACGCCTACCGGCTGATCGGAGAGCAGCTCAAGGGGGAGTTCCATCGCAACGGTGACATGCAGCTTCTGCTTCTGCGCTACACGCAGTCCCTGATCACGCAGATGGCGCAGACTGCGGTGTGCAATCGGCATCACTCGGTGGACCAGCAACTGTGTCGCTGGCTGCTTCTGTCTCTCGACCGCCTGTCATCCAACCAACTGACCATGACCCAGGAGCTGATCGCCAACATGCTCGGCGTGCGTCGTGAAGGTGTCACCGAAGCCGCGGGCAAGTTGCACAAGCTCGGGGTCATTCGCTACGCCCGTGGGCAGATTACGGTGCTGGATCGGCCAAAGCTGGAACAACTGTGTTGTGAGTGTTACGCGGTCGTCAAGAAGGAAACCGATCGACTGCTGCCGCGCGCGCGTCCGACCGAGCCAGCCGAGCCTCAGGCGGATGCGGCCGGCATTGCCTAACCACCCAGCTTCGACGCAAACTCCCTGAGCGGCAGGGCAGGACGCGGCGTCCCTCAGCCTGGTTGCACCGCTCGCTCAATTGCTCCACAGCACACCTGCGGCCCAGTTTGTTCGCTGCCGCACAGACGGGGCCTGCGCCTATAGCTTAGCTTCGCCGTCATAGCAATGGCCTGCAACACACCATGATCGGCGATCGGGGCTGGCCATGGGTGGGTTGACGAACTGGGGCGCACTAACCATCGAATCGTGACTCGGGAGAGAGCCATGGTCGCCATGAATGACCAGTCTGCCGCCACTCGCTGCGCCGAGGCGAGCGTCCATCGAACCAACGGGCACGCGACCTACAATGAGCTCCTCTACAGTAAGCATAACGCAGGGCTCGCCGAGATGTTCCAACACGGTACCCCTGAACTTGCGGATCACTTGAAACTAGGGCCGCTACCAGCGCGCGCCCAGCAGCTCGGCACGCAGAACGGCCCACACAGCGAGTTTTTAACTGTGTTTTCCCACGAGCTGCGCAATTCACTGAGTGCGATCCGCGCTGCGACCTGCATTCTGCGCATGGAGACGTCGGCGGGCCCCGCCGCGGTGAAGGCCCGCGCGCTGATAGAACGTCAGATTGGGCAGATGGCTCGCCTCGTGGAAGACCTTCTCGACGTGTCCGGGATCCAAAGCGGCCACCTGCGCCTGCAGCGCGAACGAATCGATTTGTGCGCCGTCGCGGCTCATGCTGCGCAGACCGTCGAATTCGCCATGGAACAGCGCAATCACCGAATGACCACAGCATTCCCGGAAGCGCCCGTGTGGCTGCAGGCGGACCCCCACAGACTAGAGCAGGTATTTGTGAACCTGCTCATCAACGCAGCAAAGTACACCGAACCCGGAGGCGAGGTCGAGCTGTCCGTGGAACGGGGAGAGGACGAAGCCACCGTTCGCATTCGCGACACGGGCATCGGCATTGCGCCCGAGGTCCTGCCGCACGTCTTCGATCTATTCGTCCAGGCAAATCCGTTATCACGGCGCGCGGATGCGGGCCTCGGTATTGGGCTCGCCTTGGTGCGCAGTTTGGTCGAAAGCCATGGTGGCCGCGTTACCGCCGCAAGCGCTGGCCTCCAACACGGAAGCGAGTTCACCATTCGCCTTCCGATTCGTGCAGGGTAGTTGTCTGTCAGTAGGAGGTGCGGGACCCGGGGGCGGTTACGGAGCTGGGTGCGTCAGCGTACCGACATGAGCGGCAAATGCGCAGACCCTGTTACCCAACGGCCAAAGGCGCCGGAACTCCGGAGAAGATCGTGTTTCATAGATTGCGGCAGTTTATCGGCATGTGCATTGAGGCATCCGACGGCGCGATCGGGAAGATCACCGACATCTACTTCGACGATCAGAGCTGGACCGTGCGCTACCTCGTGATCGACACTGGAAGTGGGTTTGCAAAACGAAAGGTTCTGATCTCACCTATTTCAGTGTCCAGAATCGACTGGGATAATCACACAATCGCAATCGATCTGACACGGCGACGAGTCGAGGCGAGTCCATCCCTTGACACGGACAAGCCGGTTTCGCGCCAGCACGAAGCGGAGCTCTCCGACTACTATGGCTATCGATACTACTGGTTCGGCCCGTCTGTCTGGGGCGCAACCTCCAATCCGCCCGGTTGCCTGGCGCCGATACCACCGACGCGAAACATTCCCGGCCCCTTTGGCGAGTCCGCGCTCGATCTGAAGCTTCGTAGCTGCGTTGAGGTGACCGGTTATGGTCTTCGGGCAACCGATTCGACGATCGGCCACCTCGAGGACTTTATGCTCGACGCGCAGACATGGGCGATCCGTTATCTGGTCGTGGATACGCGCCGCTGGCTCTTGGGCAAACACGTCGTCATTCCACCGCAATGGATCAAGAACGTGGACTGGGCGCAGAGGGTTTTGGACCTCGATGTGTCCTCCGCCCAGGTGAAGGCCTCACCCGAATTCGATCCGAGCAGTGAGCTCTCTCGCGCCCATGAAACAAACCTTTATAGGCACTACCAACGCCACGAGGACCACACCCCAGCTGCGGCGAAAAACGGGATGCCCCCATGCGCGCCTACCGATCCTGCGAAGCGCGAGGCGATGATCCGTGAGGCCGCTTATTTCGTGTCCCAACAGCGCAGACCTTGTCTCACACACGAAGCGGAGGACTGGCTTGCAGCCGAGCGACAGATCGACAGAATGCTGACGGGCCATGCATGAACCGGGACCGATCCCGTCAGGGCACCAGCACAACAGCGCCGTCAGAACGCCCAGCACTCTCATTGCGGATCATTTGCGACTTCAGGCGGCCAGCAACGCTCTGAGCAATGTCAGCAGCTCTTCGGCCCTGATAGGTTTGCTGGCAATCCGCAAGTAACCGTCACGGGGCAGATCTCGCACTTCAGTAGACGTATCCCCCGTCATCAGTACGGCTTTCAGGCGGAAACCTAAGATTTGTCGAAGGGCAGCAATGACCTGGGTGCCAGTCTCGCCGTCGTTCAGATGATAGTCCGTCACCAGCAGATCGATGTTTCCTTCTCGGGCCTTGTGCGAAGCCTCGGCAAGAGATCCGACAGCTGTTACGCGATAACCCTCCGCCTTCAGCAACATCCGCGTGGCGTCTCGCACTGCGAGATCGTCCTCCACAAGAAGCACGTCGACCTTGCCAATCTGTGGCTGACGTGCAGCCGAGTCGTGCTGTGTGTTGTGCGCGGGAACACTCGCGCCGCTGCCCGAGGGGAGTACAAGCGAGAAGACGGAGCCATGTCCCACCTCCGAGCGCACGTTGAGTCTCAGATTGAGCAACTTGACGAGGCGCTGGACAATGCTCAGCCCCAAGCCGTATCCATCGCGCGCGGTGTTTGTTTGGACCCCGACCTGATAGAACTCATCGTAGATGTAGGCGAGCTGATTGGCGGGAATACCTATGCCCGTATCGAGCACCTCGATGCGAACCCATGCAGCCTCGTGCAGACAGCGTAACTGAATCCACCCATGCCGCGTGTACTTGATGGCATTCGAGAGGAGGTTTCTCAGTATCTGTTCCACCAAAGACGGATCGCTATGCACGCAGTCCGTGGAATGCTCGATCCGCAGGTTCAGCCCTTTGTTTGCAGCGAGGGCTGCGAAGTCGCTGCGTAGCTCCTCAAAGAGCGCAGCCACCGTGAAATCAGCCGGCTCAGGCGTTATGGCCCCCGACTCCAGCTTGCTGATGTCGAGCAGCGCATTCAGGAGTCGAGACATCGCGCCGATTGCCTGCTCCTGCTGCGAAAGCGCATCAGTCGCTTCTGGGTCTGTCACGATGCGCCGCAGAGCGCCATTGATGAGTGAAAGCGTCTGCAGAGGTTGACGCAGATCGTGACTGGCGGTGGCTAGAAAGCGGCTCTTCCCTTGATTGGCGCGGTCAGCGACTTCGCGTGCTTGTTCCGCCGCCTCGCGCGCAGCAATCAACTCGGCCTGGACACGCTTGCCGTCGGTGACATCGCGGATCGCCGCAGCGACGAGCACACGATCACCATCATCAATGGCACTCAGGCTGATCTCAACCGGAAACTCTGTTCCATCCTTCCGCTGGCCGAAGAGCTGCAGGTCCGCTCCCATCGGGCGCACGCGATTGTTGTTGGCATACTGCTCCGTGTGGCCAATCAGCCCTGATCGAAATCGTTCCGGCAGGAGGTGGTCGATGCTGAGCCCGGTGATTTCCTCGTGGGGATAGCCGAAGAGCGCGAATACCTGACGATTGGAGTACCGAATAGCCCCAACGCTATCGATGATGATCATCGCGTCTGGCGCTGCTTCGAGTGCTTTATGGGCGAGCTCAGGGGCTGAAGACAACATAGTGGCAATGTCCGCCGGGTGTTTCACGGCCACGTTCATGCATTCGCTGCCGAGAAGCAGCGCTAGCACTTCCTGCACTTGAGCACACCGACGCTGTGCCGTCCGTACGGCAGCGCTCACAGACTGGCCCCGTCGTTCCGGTGTCGCCGGACGACGGGTGCGCTTACGGACGTGCTACTGAACTTTGATCTCTATTGCCTTGGCCCGTTCGCGCTTCGCTTTCGGGATATGCACTGTCAAGACTCCATCCTTGCTCTCAGCACGAATGCCATCCGCGTTGGCATCATCGGGCAGCGACAGGCTGCGTGAGAACATGCCACGGAAGCTCTCCCTGCGATGAACCTTCTCGCTCTTCTCCTCCTTATCGAATTTTCGCTCGCCTGCAATGGTAAGCGCGTCATTATCAATCGTGACGCTGACGTCCTCCCTCCTCACCGCCGGTAAGTCAGCGCGGACGACGTATTCGCTGTCGGACTCGCTAACATCAAGCATCGGTGTCCAGGCGGGCTCTGCGTCGTCTGTGTCGGCCGCCAAACGTTGCCATCGGCCCATAAAGCTGGCAGGCAGACGGCTGAATAGATGATCCATCTCGCGAATCGGATCCCAACGTACAACATTCATATGATTATCCTTCATCAAACTGCAGCGAAAAGCTCACTGCAAAGCAAGCCAGTATGATCCCTATTCGCGGACATTGTATGGGAGATGTACTGAGTGACATGCGACGTCGCCAGCGCTCGCCGCGTGGTATAATGTTCGATCTTCGTGAGACCGCCCGTTGGTGCAATACGGGCAGTCTTCGGGTACGGCCACGGTTCAGTAGGCCGAGTGTTGGTCCGTTTCGACTCGCTTCCAGAAGGGCGTCATGGTTTGTCGCGGGAACGTTGTGCCGCAGCACGGTTGTCATCCGGAGTGACACCCTCCAGAAACTTGAACAGGTCACTGCGCGTGGAAAGGACAAGAGTGGTGTTTGTACCGATGATGGATTTATAGGACTGCAGGGTCCGTGTGAAATCATAGAACTCCACCGCCGCTGGGCTCTGGTTGTAAGCCTTCGAATAGATCTCGGTCGCTTTCGCGTCCGCCACGCCGCGGATTTCCTCGACTTGCCGGTAGGCCTCGGACTGGATCTTGTTCAGATCACGCACACGATCACCGCGAATTCTGGCGGCCTCGCCGTTACCTTCCGACAGGTATCGTTCCGCGATTTGCCGCCGCTCGCTGATCATTCGGTCATAGATCTTCGGGCGCACGCTTACGTTGTAGTTGATTCGCTTGAACCGGATATCCAGCAATTCGATACCAAACACCCGAACCTTCTCGGCGGCCGCGGCAAAGATCTGCTGCTCGACCACTTTACGCCCCTTCTGGATCGGCACCAGTGAACCCACTCCCTGCTCCGGCCCCGCGCCCGCCAAGACGGTGTCACGCAACGGCACGCGATCCTTGGTAGTGCGGATGATCTCGATCAACTCGTGTTTGGCGACAGCATTACGGGTCTCGCTGCCGAGAATATCGTCCAGACGTGACTGAGCACTACGTTCGTCGCGCAAGCGCAGAAAATACTGAAGAGGATCCACAATCCGCCAGCGCGCAAACAGGTCGACCGAGATGTAGAGCTTGTCCTTCGTGGGCATATCGGTTGGAGTGCCGCCCCACTCGAGAACTCTTTTGTCGATGAGGTTGACATCCTGGATGAAGGGAATCCTGACCTTCAAACCAGCGGTCCTCACAGGAGCCCCGACGGGCTCGCCGAACTGGGTGATGATCGCCTGCTGGACTTCGCTGACCGTGTAGATCGAACTCATCACAACGAACGTACCGATGCCCAATACGGCCAATACAGTTACGACCCTAATCCTGTTCATGGGCGATCCCCCTTTGGGGAATCGAGGTTCAGGAACGGCAGAATACTGCGCGTTCGCTCATCGACAATGATCTTGGAGCGCACGCCCGGCATCACATCCTGCAGAGTCTCGATGTAGATGCGGCGGCGGGTAACCACGGGGGCTTTGATGTATTCAGTCAACAAGGCGGTGAATCGAGCCGCATCGCCTTGCGCCTCATTGATTCTCTTGAGTCGGTAGCCGTCGGCTTCGCGGATCCGCTGATCCTTCTCGCCGTCGGCCAGCGGGATTACCTTGTTGTAATCGCGCCGCGCTTCGTTGATGAGCTTCTCTTTCTCCTGTTGCGCCTGGTTGACCTCGTTGAACGAGGCCTGCACGGCTTCGGGGGGATTGATGTTCTTCAACTGCACCTGATCGATGCTGGTCCCCAACTCGTATTTGGTTGCGAGCGCCTGCATCTTGATCAGCGCTTCCGCTTCGATTTCCTGTCGGCCGATCGTAATCACTTCATCCACGGTGCGATCGCCGACGACCTCCCGCATGACGGATTCGGACACGTCGCGGAGAATGAGCCTCGGTTCGCGAACGTCGAACAGGAATTTAGTGGGATCGGAAATGCGGTATTGAACCACCCATTCCACCAATGCGGCGTTCAAGTCACCGGTCACCATCTGCGTTTCCTGCTTTGCGTCGCGAGGAATCTGATACGGATCGGTGGCGCCTGGGGTCGCGAACCCGAATTCCTGCTTCAACTGCCGTTTGACGGGAACAATGGTCGCCGCATCAATGCCCAGCGGCAGCTTGAAATGCAGCCCCGGCGGAACCTCTTCGTAATATTTGCCGAAACGTTGCACCACGGCGACGGAGTCGCTCGGCACAGTATAGTAAGCCGTCCACACTCCCACACCGACAAGCGCGATGACGGCAAAAACAACCGGCCCAGGTGGGCCGCGACTGGGCATCATCTGCTTAAATCGATATTGCCAACGCCGAACCCGGTCTTCGAGACCACCACCTGGACTGTTCATGATCGACTCCTTCGGGATGGCATTTGTAACTGTTCGAACGCTGCAGATGAGGAAGTGTTCGCGATTCAACACAACGCGTTGTGCAGGGGGCATTTTCGGGTCGTCACTGTGTCAGGCCTTCACCGAGAGGCGTGATTTCTGTCATCAGTAACGCCGCGGACGGGAATACAATGTCGATAACCGAGCCGTGGACCGCGACGAGGCGGCGGATCGCTTTGGTGTGACGGTCTTCTGGATGTGGCACAAGGCCCACGATGGCACCTTCGAAGCCGGTGCGAGATACGTACTTGTGCGCATGTCGCGCAAGTGCAGCCGAGGTTTCCGCGGCTGTTCGAGATCCGGGCGATCACGCAAGAGACAAACCGCGGCGTTTGGCCACGGTACTCGACATCTAACTCGGGCCAACTGCCCGAGCCCTGCGAACGTTGCGCCACCGCTGACGCATCCGGTCAGTAGCGTCTGCTACGAGATACACGTCAGGCTTAGACCTGTCCCGCTCAAGGCGAGCGGCCCTGCGCAAGCAGCGCAATCAAGGAATCGATTTGCGCGACGATTGCATCGCGGCCGCGCGGGTAGTTGGTGAGGACCGCCGGCAGGCGATCCCATTTCAAGTGCTGCACCTTGCCACCGACAAGGCCGTCAATGTCTTGATCAAAGGAAACGACCAGCGACGCACCCTCTACATCAGAGGCTTGGAATAACTGCGGCACATACGAAGAGACATCGACCTCAATGGCGTGCAAGCCTTTCTGTACCGAAAGGGGTACTCGGGGTTCCGGGGCCGTTCCCCGTGCGATCGCGTGATAGGGCAGTCCATGCGCTTGCGCGCTCCGATTGAAGTACGACGCGGCAATGAGGCTCTTAACCGAGCCATGTTCGCACACGAACACCACCTTTTGACCTGCTTCCGCAGTAGTCGCCGCGACGACCTGACCAGGCAACTGTAGGCCAAGCGCTACGAGCAAAGCGATTCGAGCGAGCTGTCCTGCCATCGAATACATGAGTGGTTCCTTTACGGCTGTGCTTTTGCAGACGCCAGCGGCTCGTAAATCACCAGCCGCGCGACGGGCTTACCGTCCTCTTGCTGTTCCGGCGCGTAGACGCGGTGAGTAGTCTCATCAACAGCGAGACTGTGAACGTACCTCTGTACGGGGAAGTCTTCCAGTTTCCGAAAATGAACCGCGTCGTCTTCCTGGACAATCGAAATGAATCCGCTGGCGCACGCGGCGTACGCTCGGTGCAACCCAGAGTCGTACTTAACCACATCCGCACCCTGAGGCAACGGGAAATGAGCCAGAGCCTCATGGGCCGAGGCACACAACTGCTCCATGTAATAGGTATATCCTAAGCGTTGAACACGTGACATGCGGCACGTTCCGTGACACAGCCGACCGCCCCCCGCCACGCTGCCGTCCCATTACCCTCGGGGAACGGTCTGCGGCTGCTTCCCCGGTCCGCGAACGCAAATGCAAGAAGGCTGCTGTGGGCCAAAGGCTTACGCGCGGTCGCCGATGGCTACGTGAGTATCCTGCTGCCCGCCTACTTGCTTGAACTGGGATTCAGCGCTTTCCAGACAGGCGTTCTCACCACGGCGACCCTGCTCGGCTCGGCAGCCTTGACGCTGTTCGCGGGCACCCTGACCAACCACGTTGGTCACCGCGCTCCCCTACTGGGTGCCTCGGTACTCATGTTCCTGACGGGTATTGGCTTTGCGAGCTTGCAGACATTCTGGCCTTTGCTGCTGGTGGCTTTTGTCGGCACGCTCAACCCCTCGTCCGGGGATGTCAGCATCTTTCTTCCACTCGAGCAATCGCTACTCAGCCAATCCGTTGCGGATGACGAGCGTACCTCGCTATTGGCTCGGTACAGCGTGGTGAGCGCGGTGTTGAGTGGGTTTGGAACACTGCTCGCAGGCCTTCCTGAATTCGTAGCTCGCTGGGCCGACGCGAACCTCTTGGGCGCGATGCGGGCCATGTTCCTGCTGTATGCGTTGATCGGCCTTGCGGCGGCTGCGATCTACCGCCAGTTGTTCGAACCTCAGCCAGACGTTGCCGCCGCAGAGCCGCGCGCCCCGCTAGGCCCGTCCCGCAACGTTGTGTATCGACTCGCGGCTCTGTTCAGTATCGATGCCTTCGGCGGTGGTTTTCTTATTCAGACAATTCTCGCGTTGTGGTTGCTGAGAACGTACGGATTGTCCGTCGTCGCAACCGCGAGTCTGTTCTTCTGGTCGAACCTGCTCAGCGCCGCGTCCTATCTGGCAGCCCCTGCGATCGCTAGGCGCATCGGATTGATCCGGACGATGGTATTCACCCATCTACCCTCCAACTTGTGCCTCATCGCCATCCCCTTCACAGCGGACCTCCACGCAACAGTGGTGCTTCTGTTGCTACGCAGCCTGTTGTCGCAGATGGACGTTCCGACGCGCGGCTCCTACGTGATGGCGGTAGTCACTCCACCCGAACGACCTGCCGCTGCGGCCGTGACTTCCGTCCCTCGAAGCCTCGCCGCCGCAATCAGCCCCACCCTTGCCGGATATCTGCTCACGGTGTCGGCTTTCGGCTGGCCCCTGCTCATCGGCGGCACGCTGAAGAGCATTTACGATCTGATGTTGTTGGTCATGTTTCAGCATGTTCGGCCGCCCGAGGAGCGGCACGTCGAGAATTAACGTAGCATTCGGCGATGGCGACAAAAATGGCTAACTGGCTGCTCCTCATTACGAACCTACCCGGCCGCAACCAGACGCTGCGCATGCGAATCTGGCGAGCACTGAAGGCCGCCGGCGCGGGACTCATGCGCGACGGGGTCTACGTTCTACCGAACTCGGCCGCGGCACGCCGGGTACTCGAGGAGCAAGGGGAAGACATCAAGACAGGCGGCGGTCAGGCTCAGATCGTCTCGTTTAACGCCGAGACCACCGAGCAGAACGCCGCTTTGACCGGGATGTTTGACCGCACGGCGGAATATGGCGAAGTCACCGAGCGGCTTGCCGATCTCAAGGGCGAGCTGCCCAAACTTCGAGAGCCCGAAGCGCGACAAAAGCTCGCCACAATTGGACGTGAGGTCGCAGCCATCATTGCACGAGACTTCTTTCCTGGAGAGCCGCGTAAGCAAATGGAGGGCATGCTCAAGGACGCCGCAGCAGCCGTTGATGGGCGATTCGCACCGGATGAGCCGCACGCAGCTCGTCAGAAGAAGCTCCGCCGCCTCGACCGCAAGGACTTCCGTGGACGCACCTGGGCCACGCGCGAGCACTTATGGGTCGACCGTGTTGCCTCGGCCTGGCTGATCCGCCGTTTCATCGATCCAGATGCGAAATTTCCCTGGCTCAAGCGCACCGCGGACTGTCCCAAGCGGGCGATCGGTTTCGATTTCGATGGCGCGCAGTTCACCCACGTCGATTCCAAGGTGACGTTTGAAGTGTTGCTGATGAGTTTTGGCCTGGAGCACGATCCGGGACTTGCGCGACTCGGTCAATTGGTTCATCACCTGGACGTGGGTGGTATCCCGACAGCGGACGGTCCTGGGTCCGCAACCATCCTGACAGGCATCAGAGAAATCCAACACGACGATCACGCCTTGATGAAGGCCATGAGTCCGGTACTCGACAGCCTGTATAAGGCCTACGGGCGTCCAAAAGAAAACTAGAGTAGATCCCATGAGACGACAATTTACCAGTGAGGACTGGCTCGAGGTCCTCAAGGCCACTGCCTGATCGGAGGACCAACCATGGACATCTTTGCAAACCAAGGCAAAGTTCGCGCGATCTACCACGTCTCGGTTGGTGTAAGCGACATTGAGCGTGCGAGGCAATTTTATGGCACGATCTTGTCTGCCCTCGGATACAAGCTCCTCTTTGAGGTAAAGGAGCAAGGAAAGATCACATCACTCGGATGGGGTCTGCACTTCCCTGAGCTCTGGACAAACATACCCCTTGGTGGCGCAACGCCGCACCCGGGAAGTGGCATCCACGTTGCGTTTCACGCGCCGAATGCCAACGCCGTAGATGGGTTCTACGCTGCTGCTCTGTCGGTCGGCGCGACCGACAATGGGCCACCGGGCTACAGGCTCGATTACGATCCCGGCTACTACGGGGCCTTCGTACTCGACCCTGATCGAAACAAGCTAGAAGCCATGTGGTTCGATCACCAGAGAACCAGCGGAGCCTAGCAACATGCACAGCACCAGGTCGGTATTTTCCTCGCCTATCTGCGCGCCGGCCAGCTCGGCGCCTGGGCCGGCGGGTGGGCCTTCATCCTACCCAACTTCATCATTGTCGCGGCCCTCGGTGCGCTGCATCTGTAATTTGGCGAACTGAAGCCTATGACCGCGATCTTCTACGGCGTGAGCCCTGCAGTGATCGCACTTATCCTGCACTCCTGTTACCGACTCGCAAAGACTCGGCGATCTGCTGGGTGCGCGTGCTCGTTAACGGCGCATTCCCTCACAGCCATTTGGCCTTTCTAAGCCGGTAGAAAAGGTAGCCATCGATAACGGCCATCACAGACAGAGCGAGCCAATACCCATAGCGCCATTCGAGCTCGGGCATGTATTTGAAATTCATGCCGTAAATTCCTGCGATCATCGTGGGCACCGCAACGAGCGCTGCGTAGGCCGCCAGACGCTTCATGGTCTCGTTTTCCTGCAGCGTGATCATCGACAGGTTCACGGAGATCGCAGTACCTAAAGTATCTCGAATGGAGTCGACCGTTTGGTTGAGTCGCTGCAGGTGGTCAGAGACGTCGCGGAAATATTCCCGGATACCTGCGCACATAGCCGGTACGCGCGCGCCGGATAGGTTTGAGACACCTTCCAGGAGCGGCGCGACGGCATGCTTCATGATCATCAGACGCTGCTTGAGCTCATAGAGTGCCTCGATGTTCGCGCTGGGGGAGCCTTGTGGCGCGAAAATCCGTTGCTCGATGACATCGAGCTCGTTTTCGAGACTGTCCAGAATTGGAAAGTATCGGTCCACCACCGCATCCATCAGTGCGTAGAGAACGTAGCCTGAACCCTGCTTCAACAGCTTCGGCTCTCGTTCGCAACGGGCACGAACCTCCTGAAAGCCCTTCTGTGATTGACTGCGTACCGACAGAACATAGTTCGGGCCGGTAAAGATCGCGACTTCACCGACCCGAAAGTCGCCATCCGCCGGCTCAATGATGTGCAGCACAGTGAACAAGGATTCACCGTATTCCTCAATTTTCGGACGCTGATGTCCGCTGCGCGCATCCTCCACTGCCAGCGGATGCAAATCGAACTCCTGTTGCATTTCGGCGAGCTCGGGGGCCTGCGGATCACGCAGCGCCACCCACACGAAGCACTTTGGGCGACTGAGATACTCGTGAATTTCGTGGGTCGCGATTTCGGCGAGTTTCTTGCCGTCCTGATACACGACGCAGCTGATTAGCATGGCAGCGGTGCCTCATCCGTCCACAACCGATAACCCAAACCCGCTTCGCTGACAAGGTAACGCGGTCTACGCGGATCGGCTTCCAGCTTCTGACGAAGACTCTTGATGAATACGCGCAGGCCGCGCGTGTCATCCATGCGATCGGGCCCCCAGACTTCACGCAGGAGCTGGCGCTGCCGCACCACCATCCCTGCCTGGCGGGCCAGGCATTCGATGATACGATACTCGAGGGGAGTCAGGTGAATGTCCCCTTGAGGTCCGAAGAAGTCGAATGCGGCGACGTTCAGGATGGCCGTCATCACCGATGGGCCCCGCCCGAACCTCAATCCAGCCACGGTCACACCGAGCAGGTAGACCATCACGAGATTGGACAGCTCAAACCGCGGATACAATGCGAAGGCAACGGCTGTACACGCAAGAGTAGTCACAAACGCCCACCCGTACCGATCCCAGCGGATCGCGGTTGGAGTTTCGGCGAATGCTCCTCTGCCTCTTAGGCCTGCCGTAGGATGCGCTTGAAGGCGCTCGGGACGCGCGATCGCGGTGACGTCGAATCCGCGCGCATGTCGGATGAGCTGCGTTGCCGTTGACGGGCGCAACCAAGCACGCCAGCCATGACGCTTGGGTGTGCCAACGATCACGCGGGTCGCATTGCGCGTTTGGGCGTATTCGAGAAGCGTCAAAACTGCTCTACCCCCAGCCGCGCCACAAGGAAGTCGATCAGCGTCCGAGTGCGCACTGGCAGCCGCGTCGTGGCGGGCCACAGTAGGTGATACGGGATCTGCGGCTGCGGCCAATCCTGCAGCACCACCTCCAGACGCCCCTGGCTCATGGCTTCGCGCACCTGATAGAGCAGGCCGCGGCCAACACCCGCGCCCTGGATCGCCGCCTCGCAGCAGGCGGCGATGCTGTCGGAACGAAAACGGCCATTAACCCTGACCGCCAGCGCGCCCTGTTTGTCATGGAAGCGCCAGGTTTCCGCGCCGCGTACACCGCTGCGCACGATACATTCGTGGCGGCGGAGGTCGCGCGGATGGAGCGGGCGGCCGTGCTGCGCGAAATAGCCGGGGGCGCCGTAAATCACCCGGCGCACCGTACCGAGCCGGTGCTGGCGCAGCGTGCTGTCGGCCAGGTGGCCGAAACGCAGCACCAGATCCAGCCCCGCCGCCTGCAGGTCGACCAGCTGGTCGCTCAGCACCAACTCGACGTTCAGTGCCGGGTAGCGCGCCATGAAGGCGGCCAGCGCCGGCACCAAGTGGCGCGCGCCGAACTGGCTGGGTGCGCCGATGCGCAGGCTGCCGTCAATCTCTACCGCGGAAGCCACGACCTCGTTGCGCGCGAGGTCGATGTCGGCCAGCACGGTGCGGATGCGCTCGTAGAAACGCTCTCCGGCAGCGGTGGGTCGGCAGCTCCGCGTCGTGCGAGCGACAAGCTGCACGCCCAGCGCCTTCTCCAGGTCCGCGAGCAGGCGGCTCACCGCCTGCAGCGAGCGGCCCAGCCGACGCGCAGCGGCGGTGAGGCTGCCGCATTCGATCACGGCGACATATGCGGCATAAGCATTGAGCGATGCCATGAATTGATTCTCACGAAAACCGGGATAGTAGTGACCACCCGCGCGGTGCGCTCCATGCGAGATCGCTGGACCACGACCATGTCGCGCGCAACTTTCGAGGCCCGAAGAGGCCACGGTTTCGAGCGAGAGTGACGCGCTCGAGCGCCTCCTGAAACAACTCAAGGCCTTTCCTACAGAGCGCTGACAAGTTGGGCTACTGATATGCGCGATGAAAAGCTCTTCACGACTGATGTCAAATGATCACGACTGAGCATGATCAAACGCACACTTTCCAATGGATTCTATGTGCAAGTGCGATCGTCGTGTTACGTTGATCCGGCGGGACGGACAGTTATATTTGACAGAAGAGCACTCCCGCAGCATGGCCAGGGCGGTCAAGCCCGACAGCGGTGCGGAGCGGCGATAGCTCCGACGCCCGATCCGGACATGGATGCACGATCATGGAGCAGTCATTTTCTGCCAGTACCCTGGAGGTTTGGCGGATCTCGGCTTGCCGTCGTTTGGCAGCGACATGGAAGACTCTTCTCCTGGGCACGGAGGATCTAACAGCAGACAGCTTAACATAACAGCGCTTACAGAGAGACTTCGATGAAGCAGAGCCAAGCCGTGTTGATCCGTCAACACCATCTTTCGGCGCTGGCGATGACCCAGTTCCGCTGGAGAGTGTTCTCATTGTGGATGGCGGGTTTGCTCATCATGCTGCTTGCAGCATGCGGCAGCGGGAGCTCTTCGTCGGGCTCTCCGTCGGGCTCCACCCCGGCGCCGGCGATGCCGACCGGGATGATGGCGACACCCGGTAACAACGCAGTAACAGTTACCTGGAATACCGTAGCCGGGATAACTTCGTACAACATCTATCGCTCTACCAGCCAGGGACAGCAGGGCACGAAAGTGGGCGCAAGCTCGACCCTTTCGTACGTTGACTCCACCGCTCTCAATGGCGTCACCTACTACTACGAGGTCACGGCGGTCAATGCCGCTGGCGAGGGGCCGGTCTCGGCTCAATCGACGGGCGTGACACCGGTCATGCCCAACACGGTGCCCGCGCCGCCGACGGGCGTGAATGCTGTGAGCGGCACCGGGCAAGTGACGGTAACCTGGACGGCGGCGACAGGATCGACGTCGTACAACATTTATCGATCAACGAGCCAGGGTTCGCAAGGCACCAAGATCGGGGCGAGTTCTACCGCGAGCTACACCGATACGACGGTGGTCAACGGCACGACCTACTACTACGAGGTCACTGCTGCAAATGCTGCCGGAGAGAGTCCCACATCGACACAATCGGCCCCGGCGACCCCCGCGGTTCCGGCCTCCAGCGGACCCGCTGCCGCCCTCGCAAAGCGACTGGGACGTCCCAACCGTTTGCTGGTCGGGCTGGGCTCGGGAGGCTCGGACACCACCTTGATCAACACGCAGGGTCTGAAGCCGGATTTCTTTGAACGCTACCTGGTCGGCATCGACACCCAGGGCGGATGGACGACCTGGAACTCGCCTTCGGGGGCCTACGCGACCATCGTGATGTCGCAAGCCGATTCGGTCGGCGCGGTGCCCATGTTCACGCTGTTCCAGTTCTCAGCCGACAACACTTCGGACCTGACCTCATTGGCCTCGACGACCTATATGCAGTCGTATTGGGCCGATCTCGCTAGCTTGTTCACCCTGATGAACCAGTTCGACAAGCCGGTGCTGCTTAACGTCGAACCGGATTTCTGGGGCTTTGCACAGTCGGTGACTAATAGCAGCTACGGTGGGGATGCGAGCAAGGTGCCGGCTGTCCTGTCGACGGACGCGGCCTGCGCAGGCTTGTCGGCCAACTTGACCAGTTTCGCGCCTTGCCTGATGAAGCTCGCCCGCAAGTACGCACCGAAGGCGGCGATCGGCTTCCCGCCGTCCGACTGGGGCGGGCCTTCACTGGCCTCGGTGGTCACGTTCATGAACCAGCTCGGCACCGCCCAGGGCGATTTCATCGTGATGCAGACACTTGACCGTGACGCCGGGTGTCCTGAACAGGCTGCACTGAGCCCCTCGAAGGCGCAGGCGGATTGCGTGCGCGGGCAAGGAAGCTGGTATTGGGACGAGACGAACCAGACGCACCCGAACTTCCAGGACCACTTCGCGATGGCGTCCACGTTCCACACAGGAATCGGCGGGCTGCCGATCGTGTGGTGGCAGACGCCGTTCGGCGTACCTTCGGCCACGGCGGGAGGGATTGCGGGGCACTACCGTGACAACCGGGTTGACTACTTCCTGAAGCATCCGTCCGAACTGGTTGCCGTGGGAGGGCTAGGGGTAGTGTTCGGTGCAGGCGCTGAAAACCAGACGACGCCAGCGACCGATGGCGGGCAGTTCCAGACTCTGTCGGCAGAATACCTGGCCAATCCGGCAGCGTTGCCCTGATCGGGCCAGGATCGCGGCGCGCAGTTGCTTCCGGGCCGCGTTCTTACTGCCGTTTGGGCAGGTGGCCTTCGCCGCGCAGTGTGCCTCGCCTCAATCGTCAGTGGAAACGGTTATGCGCAGACGACTTCAACCGCATGTCACGCGTGGTAGCACGGACTGTAGGCCTCCGACTTCCGCAAGCGCTAGGTCCTTGTCTCCGGGCGAAAAGGAGAGAACAGGAATTTGGCTGGGGTGGCAGGATTTCGGGGCCGGCCACGGTGCGTTGATACCAACAGCGGCACAAAGCGATCAACCACGATGCGGCGCGACTGATAACACCGCCCGCCAACCAGAGCACCGCGGCCGTTATCCTGCCGCCTCGCGAAAAACGCGAAAGCCCGCCAGTTGGCGGGCTTTTTGCGTTTTGGCTGGGGTGGCAGGATTCGAACCTACGAATGGCGGGATCAAAACCCGCCCAGGCCCCTAATGGAATCAGCAACTTACTAATTTAAATGGTGTGCGAGTCCACTCCCCTCGAATACCCGTCGCTGGCACCAACCCTGGCACCAGATACGCCGCCCCCGATGCGCCAACTCCAACACCCGGCTATCATTCAATTCGATCGACATGGCAAATCCTTACTACGCCGCAGAGCCAGGCAGGCCGGTGACAGTTGGCGCACCTCGTTCATAGACAGGCGTAATACCGCGACGCTCGAGCGCCCAAGTGGCGATTTCGTCCTTACGCGCGAACCAGACGCCGGGCTTGGAGCGTGCGTAGGTGAGGAAGCGATCGAGCACGCGGACGCGGTTTGCATGGCCGGAGATGCGGTCGTGCAGTCCGATCGCCATCATGCGCCGACGATGAGCGCCCTCCTCGTAGAGTTGATCAAACT
>Ga0207710_10000481_pt1 | contig 25316 bp, 18 predicted proteins | sample KBSS24metaG_FD_184400 | JGI IMG/M metagenome (GOLD analysis project Ga0207710, IMG submission 184400) | Switchgrass rhizosphere microbial communities from Kellogg Biological Station, Michigan, USA - KBS S2-4 metaG (SPAdes) (version 2) | ecosystem: Host-associated > Plants > Roots > Rhizosphere...
CTGAATCTTCTCCATGTTGCGATTCATCGGTGGGCACACCGAAGTGCAACTGGTGAAGAAGGCGTTGACTATGACGGTCTTGCCTTTGAGCACGTCCGAGTAAAAACGCACCTTCTTGCCGTCCTGATTAATCAGCTCGACGTCAGTAAAGTACTTCTCCGCCGGCGACGCTTCCGTAGTCTTCGACACGTGTGAATGATCGTGTGGCTCAGCCGGCGGCGCGGGTTTCTGGGCCTGTGTCGTGGTGAAAGCGGCGGCCAAAAATATGAGCAATGTAAAAATTTGTCGTGTCATAGTTTGATTGTTTTCTCTGCGATCTCTGCGTCTCTGCGATCTCTGCGTTAAAGCTGGCCGTGATAAATATCTAACGCAGAGAACGCGGAGAACGCAGAGATCGCAGAGAAGTCTTGTCGCTAGTTCGACTCCTCAGTTGTAGCAGTAGTAGTCTTGCCTACCATGATGTCGTTGATGATTTGCACTAGCTGGCTGGTATTCGCGAGCCCGTAAGTGCGCGTCCAGTTGCCGTGCGCGTCGTTGCCGATGAGTACAGTGGGCGAATGATCTTCGCGACGTGCAGACGATGCGCCGAGCGCATAAAGCAACTCGTCAACCTGCGGCTTATTCCCGGTAACGAAGGTCCAACCTTCGCCGGCGTGAAATTTTGCTCCCCAGGCTTTGAGCCGTTCGGGAGTGTCAGTTGCCGGATCGACGCTAATCGAAATGAAACGAACGTCACGTCCCGCTTTGTCGCCCAGCTCTTTTTGCAGGCGTGCGAAAGTTGCGCCGAGCGGCGGGCAGATCGTCGTGCAGGTAGTAAAGATGAAATTGATAACGACTGTATGGCCTTTGACCAGGTCCGTGTAGAAATGGATCTTCCGTCCGTTCTGATCGAGCGCTTCGATGTCCGGGATATTCATCTTCGACACTTGCCCGGATACTTTTGTCAGCTCGACGGATGAAGCCTTTGCACTCACTTCGTGCGACGCGACGCTATCATCAGCAGTCGCTGCCTTCTGGTCCACGAGCCGCAGATCCATGCCGCACTTCGGACATTTGCCCTTCGACTTCGCCGTCACGTCCGGATGCATCGGGCACGAGTAGACTTTCTGGCTCGTCTTCTTCGTTTTTTGAATGTGATTGTGCGGCGTCTCGGTCTGTGCCAGCGCGGGAATAAACGCGAGCGCACAAACGAGCAAGCAACTTGTTATTCGGTTCATTTATTTCTCTCCTTCTTTGCCGGGATTGTTGATTGCGGTTGCCGCTGTCGTCGACAATGTCAGGTAAGGCAGTTGTCTGAAACTCACTCCCTGCGATCGACTCTCGACAAAGATCAAATACGACCCCGTTTGCGGAACTTTGATATCGAGTTCATAAACGCCTTCGCCAACTGACCGCGCGAAGTCGCGTTTCTGCCAGGTCCCTGACGACAACATCGTCAGGACACGCAGGTCATTCACATCGCTCTTCACTCGAGACGTCGCATTGTCGATGAGCTTGAAGCGCAGCTTGTACTCTTCGCCGACGCGTAGTTGTTTGTCTTTGTTCAGGTATTCGATTCGAACCGCGACTTTCTTTTCGTGCGGAATATCCGGGTTCGGCTTCGCCTCGGCACTGAAACAGTGCGTGACGCGCGGCGAGTCGAGCAGGAACGCGACGTCGTAGACACCGCTCTTCGGAAGTTTCGTCGTGGTCGTGTAAACGCCGGAAGTGACTTCGCGCAGCGATCGATCGACCACCATCACCGCGCGCGGGCTGCGGCGGTAGTTCTGAAAACTGCCCATCGGCGCGGCCATGCCTTCCTGGTAGTAATAGATGATGCCGTCCGCAGGATTCGCAATTAAGACTGAGTTTCCTTCCGGAGCGGGCGCCATGACATCGGCGACGCTCATGTCCGCTACCGCTTCTTCAGGCACGGCCTGACCGGCGGGGAATTTAACGATGTCCGGTTGAGCGCTCAACGTGCTGAGCCGGATCATGCTGACCTCAATCGCACCGGCTGAGCGCACATACGCAAACGTGTCAGTGAACGTGACTTGATCAGGACCTTTCTCAACGCTAATCGTCTGCGTGAGACGGTTCGTGGAGGCATCGAAAACGTGTACGACGTTCTCTTTCGCATTCGGAACGAAACCCCAACGACCACCCGGCGCGAAGTACACGTTTTTAATTCCGGGCTTCGCTTGAATCCGCGTTGCTATGTTCTGGCTGCGCGTGTCTATCACGGTGATACTTCCGTCAACTCCGTTCGCGAGATAAAGCGCATTGGCGAGCTTCGAGAAAGCAATCGACGTGATTGGACCAGTCTTGAGATCTTTGACTTTGGCGAGTTTCTGAATGTCGATGATTGAGACCGAGCCGTCCTGTTCGTTGGTGACGAATGCGAACCGGCTGTCACTACTGAACTCGAGCTCGTGACGTCCTTTCCCGGTTGCCACCTGGCCCACCACTTTCAACGTGGTGGTATCGATCACGGTTACGCCTGCATCATTACCAACCCACAGGTATCTCTCATCGGGTTGCAAGCGAACACGTGCCGGGTTCAGGCCCGCATCGATGTTCGCGACCACTTTCCACGTACCGGTGTCGACAGCAGCAACCTGGTTAACGAGCGGCATGCTGACGAAAACCTTCTCGTCGCTGGTCTTCTGAGCCCAGTCTTCGCCCGGGCTTTTCAACATCACGAGCGTCAAAAGCTTGCTCGAGCCAAAACCAAGCAGCGGATCGATGACTGAGATGTTCGACTCGTCATTTAGCGCGAGCACGTAGTAAGTATTCAGGTCCACATCGGGACGTGAGCGAAGATTGCCCTGCAGAAACGACTGAATTTTTTCGCGGCACTGCGTCGCATCGGTTTCGCCTTCGACTCGTTGCGACAGCCACACGGCTGGTTTCACGCCGGACAGCGGAGTCTTGCTCGCTTTATCGTGAATCTTGAAACGAACAACAGCTTCTTTCGCTTCCATCAGCTCGGCAGACTTGCCTTGTTCTTTGATCGGCTCGATCGTGAATTCGACCTCGACGCCTTCTCGTTCCATCTTTTGTGGAGCGGATTTCTCCTGGGCCAAAACGGGGGCGGCGGCAAACAGAAGCAGCAGGATGTAGAGCAAACAGTTTTTCATCATTGTTTCCATCTCTAACGAGTAATCGCTTTCAAGTCGCGCATCGTGCTACAGAATGATCGGACAGCGATGACCGCGTCGTTGGCGTAATCGAGAATCGCGGTGCGCAGCTCCGGCGACTCCTGAAAAATGAAGAGTGTGCGCCCGTTGTTCTGCTGGATGTTTTCAATCTGAAAGCCTCGGCAGCGCAGAAAGCTGGAGAGCGTCAGATCGGTGGTCTGGTAAGTCGCGTTCAAGTTTTGAGAATTTGGGACGGCGATCGGTTTCATCTTTGTTTGTTCCTCGTGAGAAGTCAGTGGCGGCAGACGGGTGGCCACGGAGGGCCACCCCTACAGTTGGACAATTATTTTGAGTGTTTATGAAAAGTTTAGTTGCTGCAGGGTGAACCGGTGCTCTGCACCTGCAGCTCGTTAAGAGCAGCAATGATCGCGTCGCCATCACTCAGCAGTTCCTGGCCCGTTGGACCAAGCGTCGCATCCTGGTTGAGCTTGCCGGCAGAGATCATGTCGTTCACCTTTTTCTGAAAGTCTCTGACCTTGGTGATGGAATTGCAGAACTTACCCTGATCGAGCGTCAAGGCAACGCCATCGAGCTGACCGAGAAGACCGGGACGATCCTTTGTTTCGGCTTGCTTACCGGAAATGGAAATGACCTGAACTTTGCCCTTGAGCTGCGTGATCATGGATTGCACTTCGCTGACCGTTGTTGCCATCGCAACAGGCGCGGCAACAAGCATCGCAACGGCGAATAAGACAGCAGCGAACGAGATTTTCTTCATCATTGATTTAATATTTTCCTTCATCATTTGTTATTAGCGCAGGTCAACCGGATCGGGCGAATAGGTTTGAGTGCGCGCCCTACGTTTAGCAACGACCGTGCCTGTCACAGCTAACCTTTGAAATGCGCACAATTAAGCAGATCAACAACAATCTGCAACAAAGAATGTGTTCCACGGTGGAACATTCGAGAGGTGCTCTGCTCCAGCGTGGATCACCATTTTGTGCCTCTTTGCGGCTAAGAATCTTGCCTAAAAGCGTCACACTAGTTACGCTCAGCGTCACCTTATTCATGTCAGGCACGAACACAACGTCGGCGCGCGAATGGCGAGTGCGAGTCGCTGACTATCTCAGTCTCGAACACAATGTCACGATTGCGTCAGCGGCCGTTTTCCTTATCGGTTTTGGTGAAGAGTTATGGAAAAAGTTTCTACCCAAATATCTTGAAGCATTGGGTGCAACTACGCCAATCATCGGTCTCTTCGGCACCGCAGAGGATTTTTTCGACGCCTGCTATCAGTACCCCGGAGGCTTTATTGCTGATCGATTTGGCCGACGCCGAGCCTTCCTCATCTTTATTACACTCGCCTCGCTCGGTTACCTCGTCTACCTTTTCAGCACTTCCTGGCCCTTCTTATTTATCGGTCTCGCCCTGGCCATGGCGTGGCAAAGCATGGCGTCTCCTGCAATCTTCGCCGTCATTGGCGACTCGCTTCCCCGCGAACGTCGAGCAATGGGCTTTACTCTGCAATCGATATTGAAGCGTGTCCCTGTAGTGATCGCGCCGATCGTGGGCGGAACTCTCATTGCCTCGATGGGTTTAATCAAGGGTGTGCACGTTGGTCTGCTGATCACACTGGTGGTTGCAGCGGTGACGCTCGTACTCGTACTGAAAATCAGAACCCATAATCATCAGCCACATTCGATCAACATCCGCGGCGTTTGGCGCTCCTTCCACGGTGTACTGAAGCGGCTGCTGATTTCCGACATCATCATCAGAACCTGCGAGGGTATGACCGGCGTGCTTGCCATTCTCTATGTGACGAATGTTCACCGCGTCAGTATTGCGGCTTACGGCACTCTGATCGCTGTGCAAATGATCACCTCGATCGTGATCTACATTCCCGCCGGAGGGATTGCAGATCGAATTGGTCGCAAGCCTTTTGTGATTCTGACATTTCTGAGCTTCGCACTATTTCCCATCGCAATCGTTGTCGCCTCAAATTTTGCCTCGTTGATCTTCGCGTATGTGATTGGCGGTCTGCGAGAGATTGGCGAGCCTTCCAGGAAGGCGATGATTGTGGATCTCGCTCATGACAACATTCGCGCCAGATCTGTCGGGCTCTACTATCTGGTTCGCAGTCTTTCGATCACTCCGGCAGCCGCGATTGGTGGATTGCTTTGGAAGATTGCGCCGCAAGTGCCGTTCGTAACTGCCGGATTGATCGGACTGATTGGAACCGTTGTGTTCATCATGACTGTCGAGGAACGTTATGCCAGTTAACAACTTGTATTAGACCAGGGAGGAAGGACGAACATGAAAGCAATCTCACGCCGAGACGTAATTTCGACGTTGGCGACCGGAAGTGCGAGCCTGGCACTCGCAGGGTTTTTAAGTCCGGACGAAGCCGGCGGGCAAACCACTGGACCTGTGGCCAAAGCCTTCCAGGGACAACACACGCCGAAACCACTACCGTTCGATCCGGCAAAGCTCAAGGGTTTGTCTGAAAAGTTGGTTAGGTCACACTGGGAAAACAACTACGGCGGTGCGGTTAAAGCATTGAACACGATCGAACAACGACTTGCGACGATGCTGCCGGACAAAGATCTACCACCTTACATCTATGGTGATTTAAAACGTGAGGAGCTGGTTCGCACCGGTTCAGTGGTGTTGCACGAAAACTATTTCGCCAACCTTGGCGGTGATGGTAAGGCCAGCGGGAAGGCACTTGATCTGATCAAGCAATGGTTTGGCAGCTACGAGCAGTGGGAATCGGAGTTTAAGAAAACCGCCAATGCGCTCGGTGGCGGCTCGGGCTGGACCATTCTTTCTTACAACCTCCACTCGGGCGAAGTTCACAACTACTGGGCCTGGGACCACATGCATAACGCGCCGATGGGCTATCCGCTGTTAGTACTCGATATGTACGAACATGCGTATCACATGGATTACGGCGCGGCTGCCGCGAAATACGTCGACGCTTTCATGCAAAACGTGAATTGGGATGAAGTGAATCGCAGAGTTGAAGCGGTCGGCGGTCGAAAGTAATCAGGATAGACATCGCCACAAAGAGGCTGAATCAGAATCGCACCTTGATGCCACCGTTGATCACACGTCCCTCGGTGTGCGTGTAAATCTCAGCGAAGGTCGGCATTTGGTGCGGCGGGAAAACCACCTGGCTAAAACGTCCCTGGCGAATGTCGGTGATGTTTTCGAAGTTGATAAAGAGGCTGTATTTGCCGAACGTCTTTTCGCCGAAGACTCCCAAGACCCAAAACGGTTTGGTTCTAAAGCCGTTACTTAGAAACTGGCTGCTCGTGTAATAGGCTTCGAATCCAGTCTTGAAGTTCGCTTCCTTTTCAAAAAGCAACGCTGAATTGATCCGGCTTTTCGGTGTCAGAGGCAGAGTCTGATTACCGGCCAGATAGCCCGCCTTAGCATGAGTAAAAGTATATCCGGCGAACAGCTTTACTATCTCGTAAGCGAGTCGTGCATTCGTCTCGAAACCACGGCTTCTAACAGGCTGTTCCGCGTTCACAAAACGAAAGATTCCGATCGGGCTTTCGATCAAAACGAGGGGATCTTCTATTTCGGTATAGAAGAACATTTGGTTGATTGAATAGGAGAATTTTTCTCCGATAGTGTTCCGGTAATTTATGTCCAGAGTACCGCCGCGGCTGCGCTCAGTTTTCAAGGAGTTTCCGATCGGCAGGACGTTTCGGAAGAGCAGAGTTTCCGCTTCTTCGGTGAAGATACTCGGCGCTTTGTAGCCGAGGCCGACGCTCAAACGGCTGCTCAGATTGGGCGTGAACCGGTAGAGCGCCGAGACGCGCGGCAGCGCGAAAGTACCGTAGTCTTTCAGATGGTCTAATCGAAGTCCCGCTTCGACGGAGAATTTATCGGTAATCGTGAAACTGTCCTGAGCATATCCGCCGAACGTGGTGCGGGTTTCATCGCGTGGGATTGGCGTATTGAGATTAGGAGTTTCTCTGAATTGATCGTAGACGGCGTTGAAGCCCAGGACGAGCACGTGATCATTGACTGTTCGCAGGTAGGAAATGTCAGTGTAAGAGTTGAACTGGCGGCCTTCGAAACGGTAATCGGGAATCTCTATCTCGCGATTAAAAAAGGCGAGACTCTGTTTAGCGACAAGGCGGCTTCCATCTGCGAATTGCCTCTCGAGCTGGAAAGTCGTGATGTTGCGAATTGAGTTATTGTTTTCGAAATATTGATGGAAATCGTCGCCCTTGCCGCGAATGACAAAAACGTCGCCGCCTTTGCGATTCTGGTAGGAAGTGGTGTTGCCGATAATGAGGTGAGTCTTTTCGTCCGGATAGAAAAAGAAGCGAGGACTTACCGTGAAGGCATTTGTTGTGGGAAGCTCCGTAAAATCATCGTCGTCAACGTCGTATTCGTTCTGATAATTAACTGAGCCGAGAAACGTGTAACCAAACCGCTTAAACTTCCGTGAATCGAAGATCGAAAAGTCCGTACCAAGCGCAGTAGTTTGATTAAAGATGATCGAGGTAGAAGGTCTTTCTTCCGGTTCCTTACTGATGAAGTTGATCACGCCGGCAATGGCCCCGCCGCCGTAAAAAGTTGCTGACGGCCCTTTGATAATTTCCACCTGTTTCAGATCGAGCGGCAGTATGTCCAACAGGCTGATGCTGCCGGAAAAACCTCCGAACGCGGGAAAGCCGTCTTTAAGAAGTTGAGTGTATCTGCCGTCGAGTCCCTGGATGCGGACGCTTTGCGTGTTTGAAGTAGCCGAAGTCTGCTGCACTTTGATGCCGGTGCTCTCGTTCAGGACCATCGAAACGTTGGCCGGACGCATGTTGGTTTTCTCGTCCACTTCTTCTTCGTCGATGGCTTCAACTCTGGTCGGTACATCATCAATCTCGCGACCGGTACGCGTTGACACAACTGTCACCTCACCGACCTCGTTAGTGACCTTCATAAAGACCACCGTCTCAGGCTGACCAATGAGCGGGAAAGTAAGCTTCAACTCTTTGGTTTCATAACCTGGAGAGAAGATGACTATGGTCTGTTCTCCGTCAGGAATGTTACTCAACTGAGCAACGCCTTGAGCGTCTGTTATTGCGGAGACTGGTGTGTCCTTGACCGTCACGGTTGCATCCGCGATGGCTACTTTCGTCGCCTCATCTTTGACGGTAATTTTGAATGTATTTTGCGCGAATGAGGCTTGCGCCGCGACCAGCACGGCAAAAAATATAATGAACGTTCTTACCACTCTCGCTTCTCCGAGTATTAGAAAGCCAACGACTGACACGCACCTCGTTACACACGCCGGCCGTGTTCTCGAATTTGATTTCAGAAGCGAAACGGTCTAAATGCGGAGCGAGGCAAAAGGTTGGAGCGGAGGACTTCCATTACTTGAGGATCTATCTCTTAGAACGTCTGATTGAGCTGAATGAACGGACGGAAAAACGAAAGTAAAACCTGGTAACGACGCTAGCGCATGGAACGATTTTGTTCGTTCTGGTGTCGTTGCTTTCGGCAAAGAAAGCGGACAGCCGTCGCAATCGCGAACGTCCGTGAGCGCATTCATCCCAGTAGAACAGGAGAGATCTGTTGGTGGGTGAATCGCCAACGTTTCGCGCTCGCAGATCGACACGCAAGCCATAAAGACCCACAGAAAAGAGAATGGGAGCAGAGCCGCTATGAGTTTTGTTCGAGGTGGTCTTAACATCAGCACGAGTGTGCATTATAGCGCCTTTTTGTTGCTGATTGACTATTCGTTCCGCAAGTCGAGGGTCATACAGACGGCGCTCGAACATCGCGGCAGATTCCATTCGGGTGAGGCTGCGAGCTCTTTGTCGAAGGCGGTGCGCGAGGTCTCGCAAAATCCGAAACGCCGCGCGAAGAACTCGCTCGCCGTGGAGGTTAGAAGCACGACTCGTTCCGTGCCATTGTTTGTTGCCCGTTCAAGGAGTTGTTCGGTTAAGCGAGAGCCAATACCGCAGCCTTGATATGCCGGCGCGACCGCAGCGGATCTCAACAAAGCAGTATTGCCATGGTGTTCCAGCCCGATCGTAGCAATCAGTCGTGACGACTCGTCTCGCGCGACGAGAAAGTCATTGACGTTTTCTGCGACACCATCATGGGGTAATTGGACCAGAGATAGTAGATCCAAAATGTCTCTCAAATCGTCCGTTGAAGCGTTTGTGATAGTGATGTTTTCGCAGTTCATTTTGATCCGATCTCCTGAATGGCCGCAGCCAGTTTGAGCCGGTCCAGGTCCAGTGGCAGCGCTGTGAATAATTGCAGCCGGTGATTAATCTGGGAAGCCACATCCTTAAAGGCGCGATACTTTTCTGCATCTGGTCCTTTTACTGCTGCAGGATCGGGACTTGACCAGTGTGCCACGATCGGCTGACCCGGCCAGATCGGACACGTCTCGCGAGCGTTGTCGCAAACAGTGACGACAATATCAAATTCTACATCTTTGAATTCTTCCCATGATTTGCTGCGAGCTTCCGAGGCATCGATGTCGTAGACGTCTTTCAAAACCTGAACGGCTAAAGGATTCACTTTCCCGGTTGGAAATGATCCGGCACTGAATACTTCGAAGCGTGGCCCACCCAGCCGCCTCAACAAGTACTCGCCAATAATACTGCGAGCAGAATTGCCCGTGCATAAAAACAAAAACTTGTAGGGTCTGCTTTCCATATTATTCGTTGTCTCGGGCCGGCATTAACCATCGAAATAAGACTGTCGCAACGATACCGCCTGCGAGTTGGGCCAGAACAAAACCGGGCGCATCAACGGGGCGAATTCCGGTAAAGGTATCACTCAGCGAGCGTGCGAGTGTTACTGCCGGATTAGCAAAAGAAGTTGAAGCCGTGAACCAGTACGCCGAAGTTATGTAAGCCCCAACCGCAATCGCAACGACGACGATCGTTGAACGGCTAGCCGCGAGAATCACACTCAACAATCCGAGGGTCGCAATGAATTCACTGAACAGTTGGGCCATCCCGGTTCGAGGATGATGAGACAGAAAAACCACCGGCAAGCCGAACATCAGATTTGCTGCCATCACGCCGCCAATTCCACCCGCTAATTGCGCCACCACATAGAACGCAACTTCACTCCAAAGCAACTCGTGACGCAAAGCAAAAGAGAGCGTTACCACTGGATTAAAGTGCGCGCCCGATAGTGGCGCGAAACCAATAATCAAAGCGACAAGCGCGGCTCCCGTAGCCACGGTGTTGGCGAGCAATGCCAGAGCCGTATTCCCGTTCGCAAGACGCTCCGCCATGATGCCCGAACCAACGACCGCCGCCAGCAGGAAGAATGTTCCTAACGCCTCAGCAACAACCCGCTTTGTTAACGGCTGACGCATTAGTGACTCCAATCGGTGTTGGCGCACAGCACGCAGCCGCGCTTTCAGCTTTCAAGGTTTCCGGAAGATTGTCCTCGAGCACGACGAACACTTCCCACTCGTTGCCATCAGGATCGCGCACCCAGGTCTTGTCCTGCAGCGCGTAACAGCAATTCGTTTGCATTTCGTCGCGCGTTAACAGGCCCGCCTCGGTCCAACGCTCGCGAATGGCGAGCACATCTCCCGTAGACGCCACCTGAATTCCCAGGTGCGAAAGCGCGCCTCGTTCGTTAAAAACGTGCTGGTTCAGCGTTAGATTCAACGGCGGATTCTGAACGTCGAACTTTGCGTAACCTGTTCGCACTTTGCTCGGTTCAATGCCCAGGAGTTTTCGATAAAACTCGAGACTTACTTCCACGTCTTTGACGTTCAACGCCAGATGGGCTTTCAGTGCCTGAACGGATCTCTGTTTGTTCTCCATTTTCACTACTCCTTCCTTATTACATACGCCCAAGCGCATATGTGAAGCGCAGTATCAGGCAAAACCGGACATATGTCAAGACGTATATATCTTATGTTACTATCGGGACGCTATGGTGAGAAATGAGAAGCCTTTTGATCGCGAGTTGTTCTTCCGGGCGTTGGCCGATTCAACCCGGCTGCGAATTATCAACCTTATCAGTGATCAAGAAGTGTGCGTTTGTTTTTTCGTGGAGATACTGAAAACGAATCAGCCAAAGATTAGCCGCCACCTGGCTTATTTACGGCGAGCGGGTATCGTCGCGGCGCGACGGGAAGGAATCTGGATGCACTACCGGATTGCGACGCCGAAGGATGAGAACGCGGCGAAGGTGCTGACGGATGTGCGCGAGTGGCTGGCGAATGATCCTGCTATGCAGCAAGACCGGAAGCGTTTAGACAAGATTTGTTGTGCACCAGAGTTACCAATCCAACTGCAAGGCAGTCCAAAGCCAGCGCCTATTGCAGTCTCGTGACTGTGTGGTCCCTGATGAGTAAACGCCGAAGGCGTTCGCTAATTTAAGCCCAAGGTTGGAGCGCCAGCGACAACCTTGGGGACAATCAATCAAACAAAAATTAAACCCTGAAAGGGTTGCGCGGTTGGCGAACCCTTTCAGGGTTTTTGTCTTTTTATTTTTGTATACCCAGGGTTGTCGCTGGCGCTCCAACCCTGGGCTTCAAATTAGCGAACGCCTTTGGCGTTAAGGCGTGACGCGGAAGATGCCCCACAGTCCGTTGTCGAACTGGAAGGATGACTGCGAACGGTAGAGGTAATCACCCGGAACCTTACTCGCTCCACCGGCGCCGTTCACTGGCACTACGTCCATGTGATTTGACGCGCCGTGACCCTGCTGGGCGCCCTTCCACTCCGAGAGTGGATTGTTGCCAATCTGGGTCGAGTTGTTGATGTAGGGCTCCTGCTGCCAGATGTGACCGTGAACCTGGAACACATTGTTGCGCGCGTGGCCATTCGCATTGAGCACGCGGAAGCGAACAGGCGTTCCAGCCTTGGCGGTGAACACAGGCGTCACAGGATCGCCACCAACCTGTGCATTCGAAAGCGAGTTCGTAAAGTCGACCGCACGAGTCTCCTCGAGTGGCAGATCGGGCTCGTAGCCCATACGCTTCCACATCGGCTCGCTGCGATAGTTGAGCGCCTTCTGACCGGAGTCTTCAGCATCCTCTTCTCCCGCAACGTTCGGAACGGCGGCGGCATCACCCGTCAGATCACTACGACGCATATTGATGTCGGTCTGGAACTGGAGCACGAATTCGCGGAACGAGGTGCCGTCAGTCTTACTGACAGTCGCCTGCGCGCGCGAGTTTGTGTCTTCAATCCAGGTCGCACCCTGCGGCTCAATGATGAGTGAACCGATCGCGCCCTTGTTCGAGTGCTTGATCGGGTCAGACGAGATCAGGTTGGTCGCGCCGAACTCAACCGGCGTAGCAACCTTCGTCGTGCCGTTCATACGGATGTCGCCCGCATACCACTTGTACTTGACGGACTCACCCGGCTTCGCGGTCTGACGACCGTCTGGAGTGTATGATTCAGGATTACCCACCACGTTGAAACCGACGTTGGCGCCATCACTCGACACCACATCGTAAGCAACGAGTTGCGGGTGTAGACCAACCTGATTGGACGGCTTCACCTGATTCGCGTTGAAACCCTCAACGATCATCGGCAGCGTGTTCCAGCCAGGCACATCAGGCACATCGGTTGGGAGCTTATTGAACAAGGTGACTTCAATACAGTCACCAGCATTTGCTCTCAGGACGAGCGGCTCAACGGGCACGCCGGCTTTGAGTTTTCCGGTCGCGGCGTCGATATCGTTCGTGCGGACATACATGATCGCGGTTGGATCATGCAGTTTGCCACCCTGGTTCGTACGGTCGTTGTAAACAAGAGTTCCGCCAGGCAATGCATTCTGCGCGGCTACGGCCGTCACGCTGAACTTGCGGCTTGGAGCAGCCACCGGACATGTGCCTTGAAAGTCCTTGTTATTGACAGCAGCCTTTGCTGCACCGGTCGGATTGTTTGGCAACAACTGAAGATCGGGCTGGAGACCGGCTGCGCCACGATATGCACGCAACAGACCCCACGTTCCGTTCCACTGGTTATCAACAGAGCCACCCGGCTGATACAGGTAATCGACAAAGGGAGTTGCACCCTTGATCGCTGCTATACCCGGCAGCTCAAACTCGAAATGCTCAGAGATGCCCATCGCCTGCGAATTGCGGTAACCCGAATTCGGATCGGTGCGCTCGTAGAGCCACTTCTGACCGTGGATGTTGAAGTTGTGACTTTCCTCGTGAGCACCGACAAGAACGCGAATCTGTACCTTGTCGGCTTCATAGGCGCGCAGCAACGGCGTGAACGGATCACCCGGCTGAAGACCGCCCGTCAGGTTTGGATAGAAGTTCGGCTGCGAATTCAACGCCGCATTCGCGCGCGTTACATCCGAACGGTAAACCTGCGAAAGATCGCCGGCATCTCCTGCCGCCTGCGTATTCGTCGCCGGATCCTGTGCGCGCAGTGCGACAGGCTCGTTGCGATAGTTGACCACCATCGTGCCGGGGTCTGCGGCTGAAACTGCTTCCGGACACGGGAGCGGAACGCCACCCGGGCACACATCAGCTTTCTTGATGTTCACCGGTAGCGCGGCTTCGTCTCTCACCGGCGGGTTAATAGAATTAGCCGGATCGGGAGTCGCTTTGCCTGCACCGTCGATACCACCACCAGCTTTGTAAGCGAGGGTGTAGTCGGCAAACTCGAGCAGAAACTCACGATAACTGTCCGCAGTGTTCTGCGTCTGAATAACTGCCTGCCAGGCTGTTGGACCACCATCGAAGCGTCCGCCTAATGTCTGGCCAGTCTCGTTATGTTTCCAAACAGAACCTTGAGGCTCCGTAACGAGTCCGGCATAGAGGCCGGTCTGCTGGTGCGTCGAAGGTCCAAAGTGATCGTGTGTAAAGATTGTACCGAGCGTGCGATCCTTACCAGCCAAATTCAGCGTCGGATCGGCGAACCAGCGTTGCACGGTTGTCTGTGCGCCGAGGGTGCCGAAGAACGGATGTGGCTTGGCGGTTAGCTGAGTCTTCGTCGTGCTGTTGAAGGCCTGCAAACCACCGCCGGCATTGATGGCATTGATACGCTCGATGACTTCGTCCGGAGAGAACGTGCCGTCTTCGTAGTTCCAACCATTGCCCGCACCGTCTGACGAGGTCACATCAAACTTCACGAGGTGAATGTGCTGACCCATAAGATCGGTCGGCGTGCGCACCTGAAAATCATCTAGCTCGTAGACGTTCGGTGTCAGGTTCGTGTGCTGGAACGTAATACAGTCGTTCGTGTTCGCGCGGAAGAACAACGGCTCCGGTGCACGCGTGCCGTTCAGAGTCGAAGCGACATCGCCCCAGAGCGTAAGAATGCGCGATTGTGGAGCGTGCCATCCAGCCTTGTTCAACTTGAGATCAAGCTGAATCGCCGCGCCTTTGTAGAGTCGTGGATTACCAAACGCGTTACCGTTATCGTCACGACAAGGATCGGCGAACGGTGCTCCCGGTTTGGGCGGTAGACCATTCAGCGCGAAGGTGGCCGCAGTACCGTCAGGTTTGAAGCTTGCAACCTGCTTCTGCGCGTGGAAGTTCATCGCCGCGATTTCGTCAGGTGTTCCTGTTTCGGGAACAGCCTTGGCCTCAGCTACCAAGATCTCTTTACTGAAATCGAGACGTGTCTCAACGCTCTCGGCTTCGCCACCGACGATGACGTGACGCGGCAGACCACCGTCGTCAATCGTGTCGAGCGGCGGGTGCGGCGGACGGTGTCCGGCGACGCCCGGAACGTAGAACGGATAACCCTTGAACTCCGCGGTTGGCATCGGAGCCATCGCGATTGTCGGTAGTGGCACGAGTGCGGGAATCGGAGTGCCCGCAGTGATTTCACCGTCAGGCAGAGCACGCGCGCCGGCCACCGGACGGCCATCGCCGTCGAGCTGTGTGCCTTCTTCGAAAACATCGTGCGAGCGCCACAGCTCCCACATACCTTGCGCGAAGTGTGGATAGAAGTGGCAGTGGAAGATCGAGTCGCCCGGAGTTTTGTTTTTATTGCCTGAACCGCCGTGCGCGATCTCGGTAGTGAACGAGTAGCCGGGGCCCATTGCCTGGCTATCGAGATAGCTGGAGTTGTCACTGTCAGGCGTATTCAACCACTGGTGCGCGTGCAAGTGGTGGATGTGGTGCTCTTTCGGACCAGCATGGACCACTCTCATCTTCACGTGATCGTTGATATAGCTGTGGTGCACGTTCGACGGATCATCCGGGAACAGGACCATCGACGCCTTCGCGCCTTTGATCAGGTTGCCGTTGCCGTCAGTCGTGTTTGCCGGGACATCGACGATCTCAGCCGGATCGCCAACAGCCCACGCCGACAGGAAGAAGTCCTCGTATTTACATTCAGTACAGTTAGCCATCGGGCCGACGCCGAGACGATTCGCGAGAATCTCCGGGCCGATGCCGCCCGTTCCATAGTTGATAGCGAAGCCGTCTTTGACGCTGTAGAGCGTGTGTGAAAGAACCGGATCTTCAAACTGCGGAAACGGCTGGATGGCTTTGATCTCGTCGTGATAGACGACGGTAAACTCGCGGAACGGCTGATCGCGATCAGGCTCCACGGCGTTTGGTTTGTAGCTGCCTGCTGGAAAGCGGCCCTTGTTGGGGCCGGTGATAACAGCATTCAGGTCCGTGTGCACGATGTTGTTGGTGCCATCGAGCATCTTCAGGATTGGCTGGCCCGCGCGCGGGTGTCCCGCCGGATAGACAGCGTCGTAGTTCAGAATCGGCTGTCCGCTCGCGGTTTTCTTTGGCGTACCATCCGCGTTCTTCACCGTCGCGAGCGCCATCTCTTCCGCAGTTAACTGCGAGCGATACCACTCGGCGCCTTTTAATTCGACGTTGACGGAGCCAAACAGGCCCATCGCCAACGAGCCGCCGTCACCTTCACCACCTGTTGTTGCGGCGGTCGAATAAACGAGGTGATTACCTTCACGCTGTGCGATGTAGGTGTAAGTGGCCGACGCGCCTGGCGCAACGAGACTGCTCGGGTTCTGTCCGACGTTCGAGCCGTCAGACTGAATCGTGCCGACGAGTTGCAGGCCCATGATGTGCGCTCCGGCCGTGCGTGTAGCCGGCGCGTTGTTGGCAGCGAATGAATTAACGTTTGCCGGATCGGGTGCTAAAAGGTTAGTAAAGTTGACTTGGAGACAATCTCCAACGTTCACGCGCAATGCGATCGGGCGCGGGCGCTTGCCGGGACGCAGTTGCACGTTACCGGCAACCAGTCCTTTGCTCGGATCGATAGCGACGACATCGCGCTTCAGTGCGTAGATCATACCCGCCGGGTTGATCGCACCGAGACGGTTATAAATTAAGGCCTGGTCCAACGCGACCACGTCAGCCTTGACCGTCCGCTCGCATGTAGTTGGAGGAGACGTTTGAGCGTGCGCGCTCGACACGGCGAGTAGCGCAACCACTCCGGCGCAGATCAGATGCAAGCGCCGTAAAGCGTTTCTAGTGTTCATTAAAATTTTTACCTCATGGAGATGAGTTGATCGTGCCGCGCGGACCTTATCGAACGAGGTGACGAGGCTTCATCGGAGATTCATCTGCGTGAGCGCTTGTGCAAAGGGTGTGCCTGTAAGTAGAAGCCACAAAAACCTACTGGCTAGTTTATTGGTTGTTCCAACTTGGGTTGATATGAGGCTTGAGTGTTCCACCACGGAACACGAGAAGAGGTATTCTCACGCAGCGGCGCAACGGCGCAACGAAGACATTCCGGTAACTCGGCAGCGCTTTGCGCCGTTGCGCCGCTGCGTGAGAAATATTTTTTTAAGACTCCGTATCTGCGCCGCCGCGCAAACCAAAAGCTTTCATCTTTCGATACAGCCTGGGCCGGTGGTAATTGAGGATCTCGGCGGTCCTTTTGACGTTGCCGCCTGTTCGCTCGAGCGTCTGCGCGATCGCTTCACGCTCGATCTCGTCCATTGTGAAGTACGGTGGAATGACGCAACGAAATTCACCAGTGTGAGCCGTGCGAAGTTGCTCGGGCAAATCTTCGGGCATCAACTTATCCCCAGTCGCAAACAGCACCGCATGCTCGATAACGCTCTCCAGCTCGCGCACATTCCCGGGCCAGTCATAGCGCATTAGCAAAGTAAACGCCGGAGTCGAAATCTCGCGTATTCGCTTCTTGTACTTCTCTGCGTACTGTTCGAGAAAGCGATTAGCGAGCAGCGGTACGTCGTCGAGTCGTTCACGCAAAGGCGGGGCCTTGATCTTGATCGTGCTGATGCGAAAGTAGAGATCTTTGCGGAGTATCCCCTCTTGAATCATCTGCGCTGTATCGCGATTAGTCGACGATACCAGACGGAAATTCACGCTGATTTCCTGATCGTCGCCGAGTCGACGAAGCTTTCGCTCTTGTAGCACGCGCAGTAACTTGGTTTGCAGGTGAGTCGGCATCTCGGCGATCTCGTCAAGGAGCAGAGTGCCGCCTGCGGTCGCTTCTATCAACCCGTGCCTGTCACGATCAGCTCCAGTGAACGCGCCTTTTCGATAACCGAACAACTCGGATTCGATAAGCTCCTGCGGAATGGCGGCGCAGTTGATACGCATGAACGGTAATTCCGCGCGAGCACTCTGAAAGTGAAAGGCCGCCGCAATCAACTCTTTACCAGTGCCTGACTCTCCTTCTATTAATACTGACGCATCAGAAGGCGCAGCCGTGCGGATAATCGCGTGGATTTGCCGCATCTTCGGATCGCGGCCGATGATTTTGAAATCCTCACCATCTCCGATCAGCGCCGTCTTCAGGCTGCGGTTTTCGCGCTTGATAGCCTCGAATTCCAGGGCGCGCCCGACGAGAGTCGTGACCTGTGCCGGAGTGAAAGGCTTTTCAATGTAGTAGAAAGCGCCGTCCTTGATCGCGTCGATAGCAATGTCGAGCGAGCCGTGCGCGGTCATGACAATGACCTGCGTGTTAGGGGTGTTGGTTTTTATAAGGCCGAGTAAATCAATTCCACTGGCGTCAGGCAGACGCAAGTCAGTGAAGACGAGATCGTAAGGCGAGCCTTTGAGAAACTCTTTCGCCTCGCTGCCGTTCTTTGCTGAGTCTACGTGATGGCCCAAATCCATCAGGATCAAGCGGAGCGCATCGGTGATGCTCATCTCGTCGTCGATAACAAGCACGCGGCTAGGAGGCATGGGCCACCTCCTGCTCCGCGGCCGGCAACGCGATGGAGATCGTCGTACCTTCTCCGGGCCGGCTGTTAAGAGAAATCGTGCCGCCGTGCTGCTCGATGATCTTTTTGGCGTACGGCATACCGAGACCGAGGCCCTGCTCCTTTGTTGTATAGAAAGGTTCGAAGATCTTTTTTGTCTCTTCCTCACTGATGCCGTGACCCGTGTCGGCGATTTCAAGTAGCAGCGCTTCGCCGGAGTGAGCGATGGTGACGCTCAGCGTGCCGCCGTCTTTCATCGCCTCGATCGCATTTAGCATGAGATTGATCAAAGCCCCACGCAGCGATGATTGGTCGAGCCTTGCGTAAGCTGCCTGCTGGTCCAGCGACAGCCGCACCTCGACGTTGTTGGCCGTTAACTGTGGCCGCAGCAGCTCCAGCACGTCTTTCACAAGCTGGTTTAGATTTCCGGAAACGAGAGTGAGACTAACCGGGCGGGCGAAGCCAAGAATCTGCTCAACCCTGCTGTTGAGATGTTTGATAGTGTCGACGATTTTATCTATGAGATAAGTTTGGCTTTCCGAAAAGTTACTGGATTTTTCTTTGAGGTGGAGTGAGTAGAGCAGCAACCCGGCGAGCGGGTTCTTAACCTCGTGAGCTACCTGGGCCGCGGCGCGTCCGAGGGCGGCGATGCGTTCCTGAGTGACGAGCCGTTTGTGAGTTTCAATGAGCTCGGCGGTGCGCTCATCAACGCGCGTCTCGAGTTCTTCAGCGTAGCGTTTGATCTCCTGCTCGAGCCTGCGCTTCTCATCAGTCAGGCGCTTCTTCTCGGCGGCGCGCGCGACCGCGTTGAGCAATACATCTTTGATGATTGGTTTCGCGATGAAATCATACGCGCCCGCGCGCACGATTTCCGGTATCACCGACAAGTTTGGCTCACCGGTGATCATGATGACGGGTACGTAGATTTTGGCGGTGCATAGTGTCTGCAACAACTGGATGCCGCTCTTGCCGGGCAGGTTGACGTCGATCACGGCGACGTCGAGGTCTTCCGCTTTTTGCGTCACGGCGCTGTCGTAGTCCGCTGCGATCACAACGGAGTAGCCGGCCCGCTTCAAAAACTCTCCCATTGTTAGACGAATGCTGGGCTCGTCGTCGACTAGTAGCACGTTAGGCATATTTAATCTTGGTGCTCCTCTGTGCAATCTCTGTGTTCTCTGTGTCTCAGTGGTTGTTTTTCCTTAGGCATTCATTAACCACAAAGACACAAGAGAACACAGAGATTGCACAGAGAAAGCCATAGTTAATTGTATTCAGCTTCCCACGTTTCGACTGCGGCAAGCTCGACGATGAATCGGGTGAATTTTCCTTCCTCGCTCTCTACTTTGATCGTGCCGCCGAAATCGCGAATGATGCCGAAGCTGATACTCAGACCCAGGCCAGTGCCTCCCGTTTCGCGGCGAGTGGTGAAGAATGGATCGAACACCTTACCGAGATCTTCTCGTTTGATCCCAATGCCGTTGTCATAAAACTCAACGCGCACGATTTCGCCGGCACGGCGCGCAGTGATGCGGAATAGTTTTCCTTCAACGGAATCGTCCGGCTTCGCTTTGAGCGCGTGATGCGCATTGCTGATCATGTTAACCACGACCTGCCTGAGTCGCGAGCCGTCGGCCCGGACCATCGGCAGATCCGGTTGCAGATCGATCTCAACAGTAATGCCGTCTTTTTCAAACTGGTGTCCAAAAAGCGCGATCGAGGCATTGATCGACTCGGCGAAGTGGACCTGTCGCAACTCATGCGTATCGGCGCGCGCAAAAGCCAGCAGGCCACGCACGATTTTGGCGATGCGTTCGCCCTCATCAATGATGCCGTCAATCATCTGCTGCTCGAACTCAGAACGTGGCGTCTCTTCATCCTTGAGGAGCTGAGCAAAATTGATCACACCGTTCAGCGGGTTATTGATCTCGTGAGCCACACCCGCGGAAAGCTCGCCAATCGAAGCCAGCTTGGAAGATTGATAGAGCTGGCGTTGCATCTCTTCGCGCTCCGCTTCGAGTTTCTTACGCCCCGAGAGATCACGCATAGACATGATCATCACCTCTTCACCGCCGGTCGATAAAGGAGTAAAGGAAACGGCAACGGGACGAGCTTGGCCCTGTTGAGTTTGGATTATCAACTCACTTTCCATCGAAGAATGACCATTCGAGGAGTTCAAGAGCTGAGATTGCGCGTGTGGGGTAGTGGTGCGGAAAAGCTCGAGTATGTTTTGGTTGATACAGTGCTGTTGCGGGACATCGAGAATTTCACAAACTTTGTGGTTGGCTTCAATCAGATGATGATCTGACATGCGGACCACTCCGATGCCGTCCCTTGCCTGTTCGAAGAGAGCGCGATAACGCTCCTCACTCGCGAGTAGCTGGCGCTGTTTCCGGTAGACCAGGCGGAGCAACAACGTAACCACGAGGGCGTCGACCATGAAAGAGATAGCAAAGTGTTCGACGCGTTGTTTGATATCCCAACGTCGTTGCACGTTAACTTCACCGGGATAATGCGTATCAACCCATCCGAAGAAGGACGGGCGCAGTGCTATCTCCCAGAAACCAATCACACCGATCGTTAGCAACACGGTGAGCGCGCAGAAAAAGACGACTAACTTGAACTCTCTTAAATCAAACTTTCTATTCATTACAGACCTCTACCACAGATGGCACAATCCGGCACCGCACAGCCCGGGCGAAGAGCGTTCAATGCGCGGTCAAATCGCAGAGGCGGGAAGCGATCTCCGCAGGCGTTTGTTTGTGCGGGACTAGAAGGGGGAGCGAGCAGTATAACTTTTAATTAGTGGAACTACGAGCTTGTACCATTTGTGACTGAACAATTTGCTCTTCGAACAAACGACCAGGCGCCAAATGTTCAGGCCCGGCGCATGCAGACCATAGCAGTCCTCGCAAACGAATATTGAGAATTGTGGTAAGCAGTCGTTTTCGCGGGTGCTCGACGTTAGTGCGACTCAATCCGGCATGAAGCCGCGAAATACCATTGGCAAAAACAGGTATCCCCTTATCAAGAGCTCCAGCATAAGCAATACGCGCCTCATCTTCGTTTCCGGCCAGCTCATAAGCGCCACCCGCGAGAACGAACGCGTCACTGAGATCCGGGCACCTGATATTCAACTTTCGAATGGCCGTTCTCAACCGCTCAATATCATGAGCCATGAGCGCAAGATATCCACCGACACAGCACGCAATCGCATCGACGTCTTCTTCCGCTAATTGCTCCCTGGCGAAGTCATACGCATTTTTGAAACGCCCATTCATACAAAAACGCTGGATTAGCTCACATCTCCGCATCAGCTCGGGACTCGCGTTAACAGATGGATGAATCCCGAGAACATACTGAAAAACCTGGGTACGTCCTGTCACATCCCGGTGGAAAACCAACAAGGTTATATGTTGCGGCGGTAAATATAATGAGAAGATGGCTGAGATCTCATTGGGTATCTCTACGGAAAGCCAGTGCGGACCCGGGCGAGCAGCAGTTGAGAATTCCGCAAGGCCAGGAGTGGATGATAGCGGCGTTAGGTTAACTTTTCCTTCAGGGATCTCGGTTCCCTGTTGCCATAACCTCATAGTGACTGCCGACAAATATTTTACTGAGTCGTTTGCCTGAAGAGATTCGATGCCCGTCAATATCTGCAATCCTGCTGTTCTCTCGGCATCGAACGGTTGATTGAAAGGAGTTACCTGCAGCGCCCGCAGTCTGTTGCCCCAACCCGGATTGTGATCGGCGGCGAGTGCAGCAAGAGAAAGGATTGTCGATAGCCGAACTGAGGATGCCGGACCAGCGGCTTTCGAGAGATCAAACGTTTGATTGTTTTTGTCCTCAATAAAACCAGCCTTCTTGACTACATCTTCCAACAGCGGACTCGAAGGCAACGAAGGTCCCTCCAGGCGAACGGTCTCTTTCTCTCCGGGCACGACCTCCAGAAATTCCTCGACGCTCTGTCCTTCCGGCGCAATCAACCGTGCACAATAGAAGCCTCGATTTGGTGTCGTAAGTTGCAGGTGTCCGTGGCCGAGGCTCAATAGCTCACCAGTGCTACTGCCTATTTCGAGAGATGCCAGTGGATCGTCTGATTCAACCACCAGGATCCCGAGGTCATCGGATGATTCAGCGGTGGTGACATTCGCTGGAGGGGATTCAAGTACGATCGCTTTACTACCGGCGTCATCTTCGAGAGACTTAACGGCAAGCGCCAGCTCCGGTGTTTCTTCCATCGAGTCTCCTGCCAGAGCGACTGGCCCACCTCCGCCGGCTGACACCGGCGGTTCTGCTGCGATAGAAGAAACACCCGGCGATGGTTGAACCGGAACCAGGCGCACGGAAACCTCGGTTGACTCATACAGAGGAAACGATCGTAGCTTTGGATTCTTCCCTTCGAGAATGTGATCAGGGGCCGAAGCGTGTACCGTGTATATCATCGGCGGAAGTGGAGCTAACGGCAGCGGAACATTTGTGACCGGTGGCTGAAATTCTGCTTGAAACTCGTGTCTCTCGTCGCCGATGCTGAGTTTCGCAACTGGCCACACTGTATTTGGTTCCACGAATAGCTCAAGTCGCTCTGGTTTCACCGAATCAAAAGGAATCTTCACCAGCACCGGGTTCTTGGAATGCTCTCCGTCCTTGAGCGGGCGTTGTATGACAGGGTTCACGGGATCCTTGATGACGAAAATTTTCCGGGCTATGACCTTGTTTATTACATAGTCGAACAAAGATTCTTTTCGTATAAGGTATTCATTGTTATTGCTGTCGTAGACCTTTGCCGCGCCATCACCATTAAGACCGTCCAGTAAAGCACCGGTGAACGCTCCCTTTTCCTCGCCAGGACTGGCTGTGGGCTCAAGACCTTCAAACGACTTACTTCGCGGTGCAGTGGAATTGAGAATAAACTGCTCCACCGGTTCCTGCTTGATATCAATTTCTCGTTTTACAGTCGTCGAGCCAGTCTCAAATTTGAATGGCCATTGAAGCAGGTTGCGGCAAGCATCGATAAAGAAGAACTGTTCTCGAAATCTGGTTGCCTTAAAGAAATCCTTAATCGAATTGAACTTCACTGCCTTGTTAGTCAGTGTCTCATTGAAATCTGCCATTACGAGGCATTGCTCGTCGCCACTGCTTACACTTTCGAGATTAGTTATCCCGTGACCGGAAAAGTAAAAAAAGAAACGATCTACCTCTTGCTGGTCGCTTATCTTTCCAAGTTCCGGGATGACCGTAAGCAGCTCATCAGCAATGGCATCACGATGTTTGACGCCCGCGGGAATCAACACGGGGCTGGGACGAGTTAATAGAAAAATATTTTCCGGAGGGACGTGGCAATCAGTCGAGCTCATCAACCATTCCAACATCCGCATAGCGTCGTTGACGGCGCCCTTTAATTGTCGTGAGGGTTCCCAGTATTGATTGATCCCGATTATCAGCGCCCAATTTGCCATACAGGCTCCTTGTACTTCTCGACGTGATATGAAGATGGAGGGATGATCCGGACCAGTTTACAACCGGCCAGATCATCCCTTTGGGGTATTCGACGCTGCGAGCTTCAGACTACTTTAGACATCAGGCTCAATAAAGACCGGAGTGAATGGACTATCGGTGGTTAACATCTCAGGCTCTTCGCCTTCTCCTACCGCCTTCATCCCTGTCTCAGTTGCACCTACGGGCTTAGCTTCAACAAAACGACCGGCCTCAAAGATTAAACGAATAGCTTGAAAGCCAAAAACCAGAGGGACGTTCCCTTCATAGGTGATCTTCGATTGGTTGCTCCCTTCGGATTTTACTGAAACGCTTCCGCTCATTGCATTCTGAATGACTGGAACGTCGACGCCTACCGAAACACCGCTGGAGCTTTTGGCCTCAGTAGTGAATTTCTTGCTCTTGATCGTGCTGGTCACGACGTAGACCTTATCGGCTTCAACCAGCTTTGCCGGCGGCCCCACAGCCTGGTCAATCGTGGCATTCGTCAGGAACCTACTCAAATCGAGCCGATCAATTTGATTCACTTTAACGTCATCAAACTCAAACGACAGAGCGCTCGCTTTCTTGTATCCGACGTTGAGGCCAAGTGTGCCGCCGCCGAGTGCGCCGATGATTCCGGAAAGAATTGAGAGTCCAACGCTGATATTCAAATCTCGAGAGCGTTGGCCATTTATGAAGGCAGCCTGCTCATCCGGCCCGATTACAGGTAAGGGGCCGTTGGGTCCAGCCTTGAATAGTTTAGGAATTTCTCCCAGAAAGACTAAATCCTTATCCTGCTTTTCAAAGAGTTGCAGGGGCCGGATGTTAGTTCTGGGTAAGCGGACAACGTTGTATCTGAAATCTTTTAAGAGACTTAGTACGGGGTCTGAATTTCCCATTGTGTTTCTCCTCAAGTTTTTGTGCTTAGATCGTCCTCTACTTGTTATGTAAAATTCTCGGAAAATATTTCCTGACGGTGCCAGAGTCGTCAGGAACTTCGCGAAGTACCGGGCGTCTAACTCACATCATGAAGCGGTTGCTTCTCCTGATAGCGACCATCACTCTCGTAGGATGCGCCCGGCCTGGTGACCATCCCGTCAGTCAAAATTGTGTCTGGCGTGAACAGGAAAGCCATTCATTGGATCTGACAAAACTATGTGATCGACGGCATCTGCGCTTCGACGCTGCAACGGCCGAAGATATGTCGATAAGGTGGGCTGACATGCACTTCGGCCATCGTCCGGAGTGGGACCGGAAACAGGGTGAGTGCATGCAGACGCTGTTTCAAGGTATCGCGAAAGATCATGGCATCGATGTCGCGGTCGTTTATCAGTCCGGTTTGGAGCGGGACGCTTTCATTGACGCAGCGGTAATCTTCAGCTTCGGTATTCTGTACGTCTTCGTCGCCTATATCGTTACTGAACGCATCCGTAGACGATTTTACGGCGAGGATTCGAGCTACTGGATAATGACGCTTACTATGGCGATCGGTGTGAGTCTTGTCGCAGTAATGGTTGGGATTCTTGGATCCATCGTCATAGAGACTCTTCGACTGAACAGCGTGCACCTGAGCTACAGGATGAACCG
>Ga0207710_10000485_pt1 | contig 25183 bp, 24 predicted proteins | sample KBSS24metaG_FD_184400 | JGI IMG/M metagenome (GOLD analysis project Ga0207710, IMG submission 184400) | Switchgrass rhizosphere microbial communities from Kellogg Biological Station, Michigan, USA - KBS S2-4 metaG (SPAdes) (version 2) | ecosystem: Host-associated > Plants > Roots > Rhizosphere...
CGGCTTCATCCAATCCCGACCATTCGAACTGGACCACGGCCCCCACCACTTGTGAATCCCCGTGCTATCACCCAAAAACCACCCAAGATGAAACACCGAACACCCCTTCCAACCGTCGCCGATACCGCAATGCCGCCGACGCTAGGTGGGCAAGATTTCGCCGGCGGTGAGAGTTGGTGGCGTTCCGATTGCGCCGGTGAGCAGGTGCGATGTCAGAGCTTGTGGCCCGGGTTCGGCGGTGTTAGGGGAATCCGCCGGTCCGGTTCCTACGCGGCATTCTCGTCCGAGGCGCACTCGGGCTTGTTCATCGCGACGCAGCCGTGCTTGACGCCCGCCTCCAGTGGCTCCGGATCGGTGAAAGGTGCGCGCTTATGCCCCTTCGAAGGCGCGAGTCCGAAGCAGCCGAGCAGGCACCCACCGAGACAGGCGAGGCAGACCGTTCCGAGTCCGCCGGCGCCGGGTCCGAAGGGGAGCAGCCCCGGGACGGCGCTGATCGCCCCGCCGATGAGGAACTGCAGCGCGCCGACGAGTCCGGACGTCGCGCCGATCTCGTCCGGGTGGGAGTCCATCGCGGCCGCAGTTGCGACGGGATTGACGGTTCCCGCTGCGGCAAGTATCAGCGCCAGAGCGACCACGACCGGGGCCAGCGACCTCGGTAGCAACAGCGCCGACACGGTCATGCAGACGGCTCCTGCGGCACCGACGACCGCCGCGACCTGGAGCACCCGCTTGGTGCCCCATGCGCGTTCCAGCCGAGGGCCGATCTGGAACCCGGCGATCAACGCCGCCGCGTTCATCCCGAACAGCAGTCCGTAGGGCAGCGCCTTCAGCCCGAAGTAGTCACGCAACACGAAGGAGGACTGCCCGATGTAGGAGAACATCACGCCGAAAGCCGTGCTGCTGATCAGCGCCGGAAGCAGGAAGCTCCGGCTCCGCAGCAGTTCGGCCATCGGCGCGAACGGACTGCGCTGCGGATAACCGGCCTCCGGTACCTGGTGGCTTTCGGCCAACGACCTCGAGACGATGACGAAGGCGACCCCTCCGGTCACAGCCAGGCCGAGGAACAGCCCGCGCCAGTCCGTGAACGACATCGCGAATCCGCCGAGGGCCGGTGCGAGGATCGGCACGACAGACAGCACGAGCATCATGCGCGAGATATGCGTCGAGAGATTCCTGGGATCCAGGTCGGCGACGACGGCACGCGCCAGTGCGAACGCCATCCCGGCGCCCACGCCCTGAACCACCCGGATGCCCACGACCGCGGCGATGTCCGGCGCCAGGGAGCAGAGGACCGTCGCAAGGATCCACAGGCCCATGGCGACCAGAAGCGGTGGCCGTCGTCCGATCCGCTCCGGAAGCAGACTCACCAGGAACTGCCCGAAGGCCAATCCGACGATGCATCCTGTCACCGTCAGCTGCGCGACCGGTTCGGAGACACCGAAGTCCCGTCGCAGGTCCGGTAGGCCCGGCAAATAGAGATCCATCGACAGCGGAGCGAACGCGGTAATGAGAGCAGCAAGGATCAGCACCCGGAGATTCATGGTGTGCTGAGCGTGGTCCCGCGTGGTTACGTTCGCAGGGACCTCCCGTAAATCTTCTTTGCGCTGGTTGGGAGTTCGGTGCCGCCGACGGTTTTACCGGCAATACGCCGGTGCGCAGGAGCTGGACGACGACGGCGTCATGGTTTCTCACCCGGGTAGCGCCCACGCCGGACACTCGCGCGAAACTGTCCGGCGCCACACTCGGCCCGGTGACCCACAGCAGAAGGAGACAACCGTTGTGACAGTGCGCGTCGCTGTGCTTGATGACTACCAGCGGGTGGCGGCGACCTTCGCCGACTGGTCCTCGCTCGGCCCCGATGTCGAGGTGTCGTACTTCCACGAGCACCTCGGCGATCCCGGTGCCATCGTCAAGGCACTACAGGAGTTCGACGTGGTGTGCCTGATGCGGGAACGAACGGTCCTCGACGCCGACATGATCTCCGGGCTGCCGCGGCTGAGGCTGATCGTCACCACCGGCATGGTCAACGCGAGCCTCGACATCGCTGGAGCGTCCGCACACGGCGTGGTGGTGAGCGGTACGGATGTGTCCGGCCCCGAGACCGCCGAGCACGCCTGGCTGCTGATCGCGATGCTGCTCAACGGTTTGCTGTCCGACATCGAGGGCGTCAGGTCCGGCGGGTGGCAGACGGGCGTTGGGCGACGGCTCGCAGGTTCGACAGTGGGGCTGCTCGGCCTGGGCAACCTCGGCAGCCAGATCGCAGCCTATGCGCGCTCGTTCGGTATGAATCTTCTGGCGTGGAGCCAGAACGTCACCGACGAACGGGCCCAGGAGCGCGGCGCCGAACGTGCCGCATCGTTGAACGATCTGTTTGAACGCTCGGACATCGTCAGCGTTCACCTCAAACTCTCGCCGCGTAGCCGCGGGCTGGTGGCCGCCGAGCAGTTGGGCTTGCTGGGCCCGGACGGATACCTCGTGAACACTTCGCGGGGACCGATCGTCCGCGAACCGGATCTGATCGAGGCGCTGCGCACCGGCGCCATCGCGGGCGCCGCTCTCGACACGTTCGACCTCGAGCCGCTTCCGGCCGATCATCCGTTCCGCACCGAGCCGCGCGCGATCATCACGCCCCATACCGCCTATGTCTCGCGCGAGTCGTACATCGGGATGTACGGCCAGACGGTGGAGGACATTGCCGCGTGGCTAGGTGGAGCACCGCTGCGGCAGCTGCGCTGAGGACGGAGGCCATCATGAAGTACATACGCCTCGGAGGCACCGGGCTGGAGATCTCGGCGGTCGTGATCGGCTGCATGAGCTGGGGGGATCCGAGTCGGGGCGGGCACGCGTGGGTGCTCGGCGAATCAGACGCGACCGAGTTGATCCACGCAGCGCTCGACGCCGGTGTCAACACCTTCGACACCGCTAACGTCTACTCCGGCGGCAGCAGCGAGGAGTTCACCGGCCGAGCACTCTGGTCAGCCGCGCGACGCGAGGACGTCGTGCTCGCCACGAAGGTCTACAACCGGATGCGGCCCGGGCCGAACGGCGCCGGCTTGTCTCGAGCAGTCATCCTGCACGAGATCGACGCCTCGTTGCGGCGGCTGGGAACCGACTACGTCGACCTTTACCAGATCCACCGGTGGGACTACCAAACGCCGATCGAGGAGACGATGGAGGCGCTGCACGACGTCGTGAAGGCCGGGAAGGCCCGGTACATCGGCGCGTCATCGATGTGGGCCTGGCAGTTCGCGAAAGCACAGCATGTCGCCGATCTGCACGGCTGGACCCGCTTCGTATCGATGCAGAACCACTACAACCTCCTCTACCGCGAAGAGGAGCGCGAGATGCTCCCCCTCTGCCTCGACCAGGGCGTAGGGGTGATCCCGTGGTCGCCGCTGGCTCGCGGCCGGCTGGCCCGCCCGTGGCAGTCGACCACCGATCGATCGGAAAACGATGAATTCGGGCAGACGCTCTACCGGCCGGAGGACGCACAGGTCGTGGAACAGGTTCAGAAGGTGGCCGGAGCGCGAGGTCTGCCGATGGCGCAGGTAGCCCTGGCATGGCTGTTGGCGCAGTCCGCCGTGACCGCCCCGATCGTCGGACTCACCAGGGCTCAGCATCTGACCGACGCGCTCGCCGCCGTCGAACTGGAGCTCACGGTGGAGGAACTCGCAGCGCTAGCAGATCCGTACCTGCCGCATGCGGTCGCAGGACACGCATGAGAGTCGCGCCATGAGCGGCACATGACCGACCACCGGCGCGGCTTGACCGCGGGTGTAATCGACACCTTGCTGTGGGGTTCGACCGTGCTCTACTGGCCGCGTCTGAAGCCTGCCGGCGACTGGGAAATCCTAGGACACCGACTGGTCTGGGCGTTCTTGTTCATGATCGCCTTGCTATGTGTGTCGGGAAGGTTCGGTTCGTTCATCGCCATCTTCGGTGACAGGCGCACGGCATTTCTGCTCGTCGGTGCGTCACTCTCCATCACCGTCAACTGGGCCGGGTTCATCTGGGCGGTCAATCACGGACATGTCGTGGAGGCCAGCCTGGGGTTCTTCATGAGCCCACTGATCACAGTCCTGTTCGGTGTGCTCGTACTGCACGAGTACGTGCGTCCGTGGCAGATCGTCGCGATCACCCTGGTGGGCGCGGCTGTCGTCATGGTCACGATCGCCTACGGACGGGTGCCGTGGTTCGGTCTGATGCTCGCGATCAGCGGCGGGCTCTACGGACTGTGCAAGAAGCAGGCCCGGACCGGGGCGCTCGAGTCGCTCGGGTTCGAGACGTTCGTCGTGGCGCCGTTCGCGCTGATCTTCCTCCTGGTCGAGGCCAGCGCACACGGCTCGACCTTCACCACGGCCGGCACCGGTCACGCGCTGCTGCTCGTCGGCGGTGGCATTGTTACCGTCACGCCGTTGATCTTCTTCGGCTACGCCGCCTCTCGCGTCTCCCTCGTCCTGTTGGGGATCATCGGGTACCTGGCGCCGATCGGCACGTTCGTGCTCGGTCTGCTCTACTTCCACGAGAGCCTGCCACTGCCGCAGCTGGCGGGCTATGCGCTCGTCTGGCTCGCCCTGATGCTGTTTGCCGTGGACTCGGTCATGGCGACCCAGCGGACGGCTCCAGTAACGGTCGAGATCACTGACCGGCGTGCCGCATGAGCGCCGCCGCATCTGACTGGCGCGCCGTCGGACTGCGTAGCGAGCGCGGTCCGATCCTGCTGGCCGTGATGCTCAGCGTGGCGTTGGTGGCCCTCGACATGACGATATTGGCGACCGCAGTGCCGAGCGTCGTCGCCGACCTCGGAGGATTCGCCGGGTTTCCGTGGCTCTTCTCGATCTACCTGCTCGCCCAGGCCGTGACCGGGCCCCTGTTCGGCAGGCTTGCCGACGTCATCGGGCGCAAGCCGGTCATGCTCGCGGGAATCAGCCTTTTCCTGCTGGGTTCGCTGCTGTGCGGGCTCGCGTGGGGGATGGTTCCACTCATCATCTTCCGGGTCGTCCAGGGCATCGGTGCCGGTGCGGTACAGCCCATCGGGATGACGATCATGGGCGACATCTACACACTGCCGGAGCGGGCCAAGGTACAGGCGTACATCGCCGGCGTGTGGGCCGCGGCCAGCGTCGTCGGCCCCGCGCTCGGCGGCGTCTTCAGCGACTACCTCGACTGGCGATGGATCTTCTTCGTCAACCTGCCGATCGGCGCCGTGGCACTGTGGTTGATCAGCCGCCATCTCGATGAGCATGTCGAGACATCGAAGTCGAGAGTCGACTACCTCGGAGGGTCGTTGGTGACGGCGGGCGGGACGCTGCTGCTCGTGGGACTGCTGGAGGGTGGCCAGCGATGGTCCTGGACGGCTCCGCCGACACTCGGCGTCTTCGCCGGATCGCTGGCCTGCCTGTCGGCCTATGTGCTTGTGAGCTCGCGCGTTCCGGAGCCGATCCTGCCGCTGTGGATCTTCAAGAGGCCGGTGCTCAATGCCACCAACGCGGGCAGCCTGCTCATCGGAATGGTGATGATGGGGCTGTCGACTTACGTCCCGCTGTACGCGCAGCAGGTCCTCGGAAGCGGTGCTATCGCGGCGGGCCTCGTGTTCGCGGCGATGACCTTGGGCTGGCCCGTCACTGCTGCGCTGGCCGGTCGGCTCTACCTTCGGGTCGGCTTCCGCGCCACGGCGGTGACCGGAGCGCTCATAGCCACGGTCGGAGGTGCGCTCCTGCCCACTCTGGGAGACGACACCCCGCTGTGGTGGGTCGCGGTTCCGAATCTGATCCTAGGGCTGGGTTTCGGCCTCATCGCGAGCCCCGGAATCGTCGCGGCGCAGGCGAGTGTGCGCTGGTTCGAGCGGGGAGTGGCGACCGCGTCCAATCTCTTCGCGCGGAACCTGGGCTCGGCAATCGGTGTCGCGGCGTTCGGCACCGTGCTGTACTCGGCCCTGCGTGAACGAACCGGCGCTACCCCCGGCAATCTCGACCAGCTACCTGCGGCGACGCTCGGCTCGGCGATCCACGGCGTCTTCGTCCTGAGCGCCGTGATCCCGCTGGTGCTCGTCCTTGCCTGTCTGTGTATTCCGCGTACGGTCGGCCCGCCGGAGCCGCCGCCGGGCCGCGGGCGCGAGCTCGATGTCACCGGCGCAATCAACCAGTGATGTGTGGCGACCACGAGCGCATTCAGACGACGGTGGAATCGGAACCGCGCTCGTCGACATCGTCCGGGCGGTGCAGCCGTTTGCCTGACGCAACCGGCGCAATAGCTCTTCAACCTGTGAAGCGGCAAGCCGAAACATCGGCACCGCAACCTTCTTGACATTGGCGGCGCGCATGACATCGCTGCCTTCCGAAGGAGGCAACCATGCTGACTGAGATCGAAGGCGCGGTTCGCGACGAAGCGACGGCGGACGACACCGTGACGCAGGCGGTGCTCGACGTGAAGGACCTGAGCGTCCGATACAAGGTGCCGACCGGCTGGTTCACCGCAGTCGACGGTGTCAGCTTCAGCGTCGGCCCGGGCGAGCGGGTGGCGATTGTCGGCGAGTCGGGCTCGGGCAAGACCAACACCTGTCTGGCGATCGCAGGCTTCCTCACCCATCCCAACGCAGAGCTCACCTCGACCAGCATCGACTTCCTCGGGGAGTCGATCGTCCGCAAGAAACGCAAGCGGCTACCGGAACGGATCCCGGGCCTGGCGATGGTGTTCCAGGACGCGAGTACGTCGCTGGACCCGGTCTGGACAGTGGGAAGCCAGATCACCGACATCCTGCGCTCCACCCAGAAGATCACCAGGAAGCAGGCCAAGGAACAGGCGGTCGAGTGGCTCCGCAGGGTCGGCATGACCGACCCCGAGCGGGTGATGAAGAGCCGTCCCTACGAGCTCTCCGGCGGTATGCGGCAGCGGGTCATGGTGGCGCTCGCGCTGTGCGGGCGTCCCCGACTGCTCATCGCGGACGAGCCGACGAGCGCACTCGATGCGACGCTCTCCAAGGAGATCATGCAGTTACTCGTGGCGCTCACCACGGAGACGGGCACAGGACTCATCCTGGTCACTCACGACATCCATCTCTGCCAGGCGTTCACCGATCGGATGCTGGTGATGTACGGCGGGCGGATCGTAGAGGTGGGCGATTCGAAGACCCTGGACACCAAGGCTGTCCATCCGTACACGCAGGCGCTGATGAGAAGCGTCCCGACGCTGGAGAGCGCGGACCTGGACGTGCTTCCGACGATTCCGATCTCATCGTCGGGGCAGCTGGATCCTGACGGCGGCTGCAACTTCCGGCCACGGTGCGACCGGGCGCATGCGTTGTGCTCGGCCAAGCCGGCGCAGACGGATCTCGGTGGCGGTCGCGTCGCCGCCTGCTGGCACGTGGACAGTAGCGAAACGTTGACGCTGGCCGCGCCCGCACGAAGGGGTGCCTGACCATGACTCAAGCCAACCAGCTCGCCATCCTGGAAGTCGACGACGTCGTCAAGGACTTCGGTAACACCCGAGCCAACAGCAAGCGCGGTCCAGCGCTCAACGGCGTCAGCGTGACCATCGATCACACGACCCGGCTCGGGATCGTGGGGGAGTCCGGTTCAGGCAAGTCGACGTTGGCGCGCATCATCGTCGGATTGGAGACGCCGACCTCAGGCCGGGTCGCCTACCGAGGACTCGACCTGACCAGCTTCACCGCCGGCGAGTGGCGTGACTTCCGCAGGAACGTCCAGATGATCGGACAGGACACCTCGTCATCGTTCGACCCCACGCGGACGCTGCGCGACTCGGTGCGCCGTCCGGCCCTGGAACTGCTCGGGGTGAAGAAGTCGCAGGCCGACGACCTCGTCGATGAGACCCTGGACACCGTCGGGATCGCGCCGTGGATGGTGGATCGCAAGCCGACGGATGTATCCGGTGGACAGCGTCAGCGGATCGCCATCGCCAGGTCGCTGGTGGTCAAGCCTGCGCTGATCCTGTGCGACGAAGTGGTCTCGGCCCTCGACGTGTCCGTGCAGGGGACCGTGCTGAACTTCCTGAAGAAGTACTGCGACCAGAACAACGCCGGTCTCGTCTTCGTCTCACACGGCCTTCCCGCGACGGCCTTCGTCTCCAAGGACATCCTGGTGATGCGCAACGGCGTCGTCGTGGAACAGGGGACGGTCGACGACGTGCTCAACCACGGCCAGCACCCGTACACGCAGACGCTCATCGACGCCTACCGAGGGGTGGCGCGTCCGTTGATCTCGGCGCCGACCATGAGAGAGCCGGCGGCACTGGAGGAGGCGGTATGACCGCCGTCGCTGTACCCCTCGGCGGTTTCGCCGTCGTGGAGTGGCTGAAGAAGCAACGGTGGTGGCTCACCCGGGTCCTGGCGCTACCTGTGCATCTGTTCTTCTTCTCCGTCGGCGTGTTCTTCCTCGTCCGGATGATTCCCGGGGACCCGGTCGCAGTGCTGACCGGGGGACAGAACGTCTCGGCGGAGAAGATCCAGCAGATTCGCGAATCGCTCGGCCTCTCCGGAGGCCTGCTCTCCCAGTTCGGCAACTACCTGCGGGACATCGTGAGTCTGGACTTCGGCGACTCGATGATGAATGGTCTGTCCGTCTGGGGCGAGCTCTCACAGCGCCTGCCCGAAACCGTCGAGCTCGCCGTGATCGCGATGGTGATCTCCTCGGCGCTGACGCTGGTCATGGGACTGACGGCGGTACTCAAGCCGAAGAGCCTTCTTGCCAGGATCCTGGTGCCGTACGCACGGACCGCCGGCGCCGTCCCAGACTTTGTTCTCGGGGTGCTGGCGATCTTCGTCTTCTACACGACATTCCACCTGCTGCCGGCGCCGAGCGGGCTGGCCGATCCGACCATGACTGCCGCTCCGAGGGTCACCGGGTTCCCACTGCTGGATGCCCTTTTCGCCGGTGACACCGCCTTGTTCGGCTCGATCTGCGCGCACCTGATCCTGCCGGTCGCGGTACTGGTCATCGCCAACACCCCGCTGCTGCTCAAGATCTTTCTCCGCGCACTGGAAGAGTCGATCGACGCTCCACCCACTGCGTTCCGCATCGCGTCCGGTGCCTCGCGCAAGACGGTGCTGCTGAGCGTCGCACGTCGGGCGGCACCCTCGGCCGTCGCCATGCTGGGCACCCTCTTCGGCTTCATGCTGGGCGGGGTCGTTGTCGTGGAACAACTCTTCGCCATGCCAGGAATGGGGCTTTACGGCGTCAACGCCGTCAATACGAGTGACCGGCCCGCGTTACAGGGGTTTCTGATACTCGTCGCCGCCATCTCGCTGCTGGTCTTCCTGCTGGTCGACCTGATCAACATGGTCCTGGACCCGCGTCGCCGGCCCGGACTGGCGAAGGAGGGGTCGTGATGACCGCGACCATCTCGATGAGCAAGGAGAAGCTGACCGCCCCCAAGCGGAAGGTCAGCCTGCGGCGGATCCTCGCCACGGCGTGGTCCTGGGCCCCGGTATATCCGGTTGCCGTCGTCTTCCTGATCGCCGTCATCGGCCCGTGGATAGTGCCGCTGAGCCCTATCGACGTCGCCGGTCCCACCAACCAGTCACCGGGCGGGGCATTCCACTTCGGTACGGACTCGACAGGTTTGGACGTCTTCTCGCGCACCATCGCCGCAGCACGCAACGACATTCTCATCGCGACCCTGACGTCTGCCATCGCGACCACCGCGGGGATCCTGCTCGGTCTGCTCATCGGCATGAACGAGTCGCGCCGAGGGCTACTCGGCTGGGTCGCGCGGTTCCTGGTTCGGGTTCTCGACCTGCTCCAGGCCGTCCCGGCCGTGGTGATCGCGCTCGCGCTCGTCGCCGTCGTCGGCACGTCGGTGATCTCGCTGACCGTGGCGATGGCGATCATCCTGACACCGAACCAGGCCAGGATGGTCCGCACCGAGGTGCTCAAGGTTCGAACCGATGCCTACATCGACGCGGCCCGGATGGCAGGCGAGCGCGGCTTCGCGCTGACCCTGCGGCATGTATTGCCGAACGCGAGCTGGCCCGCTCTGGAGAACGCCAGTCTCGTCTTCGGGGCGGCGATCCTGATCACGGCCACGCTCGGGTTCCTCGGCGTGGGGCTGCATCCTCCGACACCGGAGTGGGGCTCGATGATCTCCACCGGAGCCTCGGACGCGGCGGTCGGGCGCTGGTGGTCGTTCGTCTTCCCGGCCATCGCGCTCGTCATCGCAGTGGCCTCGTTCGCGATGGCTGGACAGCGGCTCTTCAAGCGGCGCGCTGGCTGACAGCGGCTTCGACGGGTGCGTCCGACGGCGTGTCACACCCCTTCGTTCACGGCAGTTACCTAGAAGGAGATGTCTTGTTCGCAAAGAGAGTTCTGATCGCCGCCGCGGTGGCCGCGATGTCAACGGCGGTGATTTCGGCGTGCTCGGGATCCAGCTCGTCGAAGGGTTCAGCAGGCAGCGGCGGCGCCGTCGTCGTCGTCACTCCTGACACCAGCTGGACCTGGGCGCTCGACAACGGCTTCGGTGGCCTGGAGCCATCGATGAACGTCGTCGGCGCGACCCTGATCCGGAACCCCTACAAGGACACCGGAACGAACGGCGTCCTGGCGCAGAACGTTTCCGACTACGAGCCGTACCTGGCGAAGAGCTGGGAGGTGAGCGCCGACAACAAGACCGTCACCTTCCACCTCGCCGACGCCGTGAGCCAGCAGGGCAACCCCCTGACCAGCGACGACGTGATCTGGTCGTGGGAGCGCCGCTTCGGTGCGCCGACATCGATTTCGCCGTCCATTCAGAACCCGCAGATCACCTCGCTCGACCAGTTCAAGAAGATCGATGACAAGACCTTCACCGTGACGCTGGACCAGCCGGGCCACCTGTCCACGTTCTTTGGCCTGATCGCCAACGTCACGGCGTACATCTACGACTCGAAGTACCTGAAGGCACACGTCACCTCGGATGACCCGTACGCGGTCAAGTTCACGACGACCAACCCGAACTACGGCTTCGGTCCGTACACGGTGACGAACTTCCAGCCGGGCGTCACGGCGACGCTGACCGCCAACGACAAGTTCGTCCTCGGCGCACCCAAGATCAAGACGATCATCTACAAGATCGTTCCTGATGAGGGCACCCGACTGAACCTGCTGAAGTCCGGTGACGCCGACGTGGCCCTGAACCTGTCGCCCTCCGACATGGCCAGCCTCAAGACCACTGATGGCACCGCGCTGCTCACCGCTCCGGACCCGAACTCGTACATCATGATGCCGCTGCTCGGGAACAAGGCGCCCTTCGACAAGACCTTGGTTCGTCAGGCGATGGCATATGCGGTTCCGTACGACCAGATCATCAATGACGTCTTCCACGGACAGGCGTTCCGCAAGAGCTCGGCGTTCCTACGCTCCGACGCTCCCGGATACGACGGCTCTGGTTTCACGGACTTCAAGTACGACCCGGCGAAGGCCAAGGAACTGCTCGCGCAGGCCGGTGTGTCGTTGCCGGTGAAGTTCGCACTGCACGTCTCGGCGGCTGAGCCCGACATGCAGGAGGCCGCGGTGCAGATCCAGAGCTTCGCCAAGGACGCCGGATTCGACATCACCATCGAGCAGGTGCCGGCTTCGGCGTTCGGTGAGGGGCGCACGAACCACACCTTCCAGGCGTTCCTGTTGCTGGACTACTCGATCACGCTCACCCCGTCGTACGAGCTGAATGTGTACACGGCGCTGAACCCGGATGGTTCGCCGGCGGGTAACAACCTTGGTGCGTGGGTCAACAAGGACTTCGTGGCCGCCAAGGCGAAGGCCGACTCGACGGTGACCGACCCGTACACGCCGGAGGCCGGTAAGGCCTGGAACGCGGCGGAACGGATCTTCATCAACGAGGCCCCGATCGTGATGATCGCGCAGATCCAGCCCACCACGGCGTTCCGCTCCGACCTCAAGGGCATTACCTGGCGATCCGACCAGTGGATCGACTGGGGTCAGGCCTCCAAGGGCTGATGGGAGACGGAACCGATGACGGAGAAGGCAGGCATGTTCCACCTCGGCTGGTTCATGAACTTCATGCCTCCGAAGTCCTGGCGTGGACGGTGGGGAGGCCACGATGCAGAAAACTGGGCCGACGGCCAGTTCTTCGTGGACTTCCTGCAGTCGCTCGAGCGGGCGTGCTTCGACTTCATGATGCTTGAGGACTCGGCCATGGTGCCGGATGCCTACGGCGGCACCATGGAGGTCGAGCTCAAGCACTCCCTGTACGCGCCCAAGCACGATCCTGTCCTGCTCGCACCGATCCTGGCCAAGGCGACCAAGCACATCGGCATCTTCACCACGATGTCGACGTCGTTCTACCCACCCTTCCTGCTCGCCCGTTCTCAGGCGGTGCTCTCCCACCTGAGCAACGGGCGGACAGGGTGGAACATCGTCACCTCGAGCGAGCACCGTGCCGCGCAGAACTTCGGCATGGACGAACTCTGGGATCACGATGACCGCTACGACCGTGCCGACGAGTTCGTCGAGCTCGTCGAGGCGCTCTGGAACTCCTGGGATCCGGACGCCGTGGTCATGGACCGGCAGAGCGGGGCGTACGCGGACCACACCAAGGTCCGGACGGTTGACTTCGAGGGCAAGTACTACAAGGTCCGGGGCCCGCTCAACACCCTTCCACCGCTCAACGGCCGGCCGGTCTACTGCCAGGCCGGCGGCTCACCGCGCGGTCGCGAGTTCGCCGCCAGGCACGCCGACACCGTGATCACCGCGGCGGTCGGGATCGAGGCGATGAAGGAGTATCGCAACGATGTGCGGGAGCGTGCCGAGAGGTACGGACGGGACCCGGACTCGATCAAGCTGCTGTTCGTGTCGAGTCCGGTCCTGGCCGACACCGACGAAGAGGCCCAGGCGCTGGTCGCGCGCAGCCGTGAGGTCACCGACTGGAAGGCCGAGGAGACCCTCGCCCACCTGTCGGCCCTCACCGAGAACGACTTCTCGGTCTACGACTGGGACGAGCCGGTGCCGGAGCTGACGACCAACGGGCACCGCAGCACGCTGGCGGACTTCTTCAAGAACTCTCACGGCAAGACACTTCGCGAGGCGGCCGCCAACTGGCAGATCGGTGGCGTGGCGCTGGTCGGCACTCCTGACACCGTCGCCGAACGGATGGGGGAAACCATGGCCGAGGTCGGTGGCGACGGGTACCTGATCGCAGGCCAGATGAGCCGGCGCTACATCGGGGAGATCACCGAAGGGCTGGTCCCCGCGCTGCAGCGCCGCGGCCTCACTCGCACCGAGTACGAGTACCCGCACTTCCGCGAGAACCTCCTCGCCTTCTGAAGTCGCAGAACAGATTCGAAAGGACAGGCATATGTTCCATCTCGGATGGTTCCTCGGGGACAGCACCGGCATCCACAAGTGGACGGGCTCCTGGGCCAGTACCAACGGTAAGGACTGGACCAAGCCCGACATTTACATCGACCTGGCGACCTCGCTGGAGCGTGGCGGCTTCGATCTGCTGTTCATCGAAGACACGGCCATGGTGGAAGACACGTTCGGCGGGTCGATGGAGACCACCCTGAAGTACGGGATGATGGCCCCGAAGAACGACCCGATGATGTATATCCCGCTTCTGGCGCGGGCCACCAAGCACCTTGGCCTGGTCGGCACCGTCTCCACCATCCAGTACCCCCCGTACCTCGCGGCGCGGCAGGCGGTGACGCTCGACCACCTCACCGCGGGCCGGTCCGGCATCAACGTGGTCACCTCGGTGACGCACCGGGTCGCGCAGAACTTCGGCTATGACCGGCACCTCGAGCACGCCGAGCGGTACGCGATGGCCGACGAGTGGATGGAGGTCGTGTCACAGCTCTGGGAGTCCTGGGACCCCGACGCCATCGTGCTGGACTACGACGAGCCCCGCTACGCCGATCACACCAAGGTGCACCCGATCAACTTCGAGGGGAAGTACTTCAAGTGTCGCGGGCCCTTGAACACGATCCCCGGTCCGCAGCGTCGGCCGGTCGTCGCGCAGGCCGGAAACTCCACGCCGGGCCGTGAGTTCGCTGCCGCGCACGCGGACACGATGCTCGCCCTGTGCAAGAACCCGGACGAGATGAAGGCGCTCCGGCTGGACATGGACGAACGGCTCAAGAGCCATGGCCGCAAGCCCGCGGACCTGAAGATCCTGTTCATGACCATCCCCGTCGTCGCCGACACGGATCAGGACGCCGCCGAGATCGTCCGGCGGGCTGAACTGGAGCGGACCTCGGACGAAGCGATCACCTCTCGCCTGTGGTACCTGAGCTACACCTCCGGCGGCACGATCGACTACGCCAAGTACGACCTGGACGGACCGGTTCCGCAGGAGATCGGTGTCGGCGAGACCACCACCTCCAAAGCGTGGCTGGAGAACTCGGAGCAGATGACGCTGCGCGAACTTGCCACTGGGCCGTTCAACTACGGCATGGACTTCGTCGGGTCGTTCGACACGGTGGCCGAGCAGATGGGTGAGGCGATGGAGGTCGCGGGCCCGAACAGCGGCTTTCTGGTCTATAAGCCGGTCACGCGCAAGGACATCCTCGATATCACCGACGGTCTGTGTCCGGCGCTGCGCAAGCGCGGCCTGATCCGCTCGTCGTACGACTACTCGACGTTCCGCGAAAACCTGCTCGCGTTCTGAGCGCGTTCCCAGCCTGGAAGGGGTGTTCGGTGTTTCATCTTGGGTGGTTTTTGGGTGATAGCACGGGGATTCACAAGTGGTGGGGGCCGTGGTCCAGTTCGAATGGTCGGGATTGGATGAAGCCGGATATCTATGTGGATCTGGCGACCTCGTTGGAGCGTGGTGGGTTCGATCTGATGTTCATCGAGGACACGGCGATGGTGGAGGACACGCTGGGTGGTTCGGCGGAGATCACGTTGAAGTACGGGGAGATGGCTCCGAAGAATGACCCGATGCCGTATATCCCGTTGATGGCGGCGGCGACCAAGCATCTGGGGTTGGTGGGGACGGTTTCCACGATTCAGTATCCGCCGTATCTGGCGGCGCGGCAGGCGGTGACGTTGGATCATCTGACCGAGGGTCGGTCGGGGATCAATGTGGTGACGTCGGTGTCGCATCGGGTGGCGCAGAACTTCGGGTATGACCAGCATCTGGCGCATGCCGAGCGGTATGCGATGGCTGATGAGTGGATGCAGGTGGTGTCGGCGTTGTGGGAGTCGTGGGAGCCGGATGCGGTGGTGTTGGACTATGACGAGCCGCGGTATGCCGATCACAGCAAGGTGCATCCGATCAATTTTGAGGGGAAGTATTTCAAGTGTCGTGGTCCGTTGAACACGATTCCTGGTCCGCAGCGTCGGCCGGTGGTGGCGCAGGCTGGTAATTCTGAGCCTGGTCGTGAGTTGGCGGCCAAGCATGCTGATGTGATTCTGGCGTTGTGTAAGAACCCTGATGAGATGCGGGTGTTGCGGCAGGACTTCGATCAGCGTCTGATCAGTCACGGCCGCAAACCCGAAGACCTCAAGATCCTCTTCATGCTGTTGCCGGTAGTGGCTGAGACTGACGCCGACGCAGTCGAGATAGCACGTCGGGAGGACGCCTACCTTCACTCCCAGGAGGCCATCGAGATGCGGCTCTGGGGGATGAGCTACGTCAGCGGCGGCACCATCGACTACTTCAAGTACGACCTGGACGGGCCCGTCCCCCAGGAGATCGGCACCGGCGAGACCACGTCCGCCAAGCAACTCATCAGCAACAGTGAGGGAAAGACGTTGCGTGAGCTGGTCACCACTCCGATGGACTACGGCATCCGCATGATCGGCTCGTTCGACACGGTGGCCGAGCAGATGGGCGAGGCGATGGAGGTCGCGGGCCCGAACAGTGGCTTTCTCATCTACAGGCCCGTGACCCGCAAAGACATCCTGGATGTCACCGACGGTCTGTGTCCGGCGCTGCGCAGGCGCGGACTGATCCGCTCCTCCTACGAATACCGGACGTTCCGCGAGAACCTCATGGCGTTCTGAGCTCGCCGAACGAACGCAGGTTGTCGCGGAAGTGCTCGTGTGCGAAGTGGGTGCGGATCAGTCCGCGGCGCCGAAGTTCGGGACACAGACCCTCCGTGATGTCGAGGATGTACCGGCGGCTCGGGGGCTGCGAGAGGAACATGAATCCGTCACCTCCCACGTACTCCATGGCCTCTTCCATCCTGTCTGCCACTGACGCGGGCGTGCCGACCAGCTCAAGGCTCGCCACCCGCATCTCGGTCGCGCCCTCGCGGATGGTCTTGCCGGCGAACTGCTGGCGCCAGATCGCCAGCGTCCCCTGATGGCCGTTGGTGGATACGTCGTCAGGGATCGGCTGGTCGGGATCGAAGACGGAGAAGTCGATCTCCATGATGGCCGCGAAGTGCGCCATCTGGGCCTCGAAGTTTCGCTGCTTGTCATCCAGGATGGCCTGCTTCTTGGCGGCGGCATCCTCTTCGGTGCGCCCGATGACCGGCTGGACTACGAAGAACACCTTGACGTCGTCGGGATCGCGGCCGAACGTCTCGGCCCGCGCGCGGATGTCGTCGCGGTACTTCTTCATGTCCTCCAGCCCGTTGGGGATGGTCAGGAGCATGTCGGCGTTGGCAGCGGCGAAGTCACGACCCTTGGGGGACGATCCGGCCTGGCAGATGACCGGCTTGCCCTGCGGGCTGTACGGAGTGTTCAGCGGCCCGCGCACCTTGAAGTACTTGCCTTCGTGATGGATCGGGTTCACCTTCGTGTGGTCGGCGTAGTAGCCGGTCTGCGGATCGGCGAGGATCGCGTCCGGCTCCCAAGCCGACCACAGGCGCCGGACGACGTCGACGAACTCTGCCGCGATGTCGTAGCGCTCGTCGTGCTCGGGCAACTTATCCAAGCCGAAGTTCTGGGCGGCGCGATCCTCCGAGGAGGTGACAATGTTCCAGCCGACCCGTCCGCGGGTGACGTGATCCAGGGTCGAGAACGTGCGGGCCAGCAGCCACGGTGGGTAGAAGGTGGTCGACGCCGTGGCGACGACGCCGATGTGTTCGGTCGCGTAGGCAAGCATCGACACCACCGGGACTGGGTCGAGTTTCGGCGCGTAGAGGGCGTTCTTCAGCTCCAGCTCGGCGGTGCCGGCGTAGATGTCCGAGACCATCAGGGAGTCCTCGAGCATCATGAAGTCGAAGCCGGCGCGTTCCATTGCGCGAACCATGTCGATGTAGAAGCGGCCGTCCGTCCAACTCAGCGCGTCGGGGGACGACCAGCCACTGCGCCAATCGGGGGCAGTGAGATTGCCGAACCAACCCAACCGGAATTGTTGTGTGCCCACCGGGACTCCCTGTCGCTGCTAGGACCGCTGCGTGTAGACGAGATTGGCAGCGCACTGTTTCGTGCGGAGGGCCTGCTGGTGAGGAGCCGTTTGCGCCACCCGACACGGCGTGGCGGCCGAGCCAGCGGGAGGCTCAGGCGCTTGCGGGTCGGCTGTTCTTCCGCAACGACCGGCGACCGCGCTCTGTGCTGAGGAAGTGCACTCGGTCGATCGGAAGCACCGGGAGTTGCTCGACGATCTCCAGCCCGGCGTCGGTGAGGTCGATCCCGGCGACGGGCGTGGAGGTGAGCAGGCGCAGCGAACGCACGCCCAGGTCGCGCAGGATCTGGGCACCGACAACCGTGTCACGCGGGTCGCGAGGCGGTCCCGCCAACCGGTGAGCATCCAGCGTGCTGCCCGTCCGGTCGTGCTCGCCGTACGCAGCGAGCTTGGCCAGCAGACCGTTGGACGACGCTTCGCGTTCACGCAGGTAGACGACCACGCCGCGTCCCTCCGCGGTGATCTGTTCCAGCGATGCCTGCAGACGATCCGCGCACTGGCAGCGCCGTGAGCCGAACACGTCGCCGAGCACACACTCGGAGTGCACGCGCGCCAACACCTCGTCGCCGTTACAGATATCGCCGAGGACGAACGCGACATGCTCGCGGTCGTCGTACTGGCTGCGGTACCCGACCGCCGTGAAGTCCGCGCCCGCCAGCGGGATGCGGGCGCCTCCGGTCGGCTCGACGTGCTTGGCGTGCCGCAGCTGGTGGGCGAGGACCGCGCCGACCGACACGACCGGGAAGCCGTGATACTCGGCGAAGCCGCGAAGCTCGGCCGCCGTGGCCATCACCGTCGGCCGGCTTGGCGAGGGAATGGCCGCGAGGGTGACTACGGGACGGACACCTGCGAATACCGCGAGATCAACGCCCGCTTCGGCGACCTGCCGCCGGCCGAGTACGCCCTCGCTATGGGTGCGGATGCCGACGACGTGGCCTGGACGGCTGAAGTCCGTCGGACCGGCGTGTGGGTTTGCCAGCTGCTGCACCGTGAAGGCACGGTCGGCGGCGGAGATCCCGGTGCCTGTGCCGACCGCGTCGACGCTCACCGTGAACCGGGGTGCCGCGGTGCGCTCGTCCTGGGGCAGCGCCGGAAGCTCGAGCCGGTCGGCAGCATCGTCGGGCATCGCGACGCAGAGGAATCCCGAGCTGAACCGCACGGCCATCGCGATCTGCTCAGTCGCGACGTGCTCGGCAGCGAGCAGCAGGTGGCCTACGGCATCGCCTGCCCCGGGTGCCTCACGCTCCTCGACTACGACGACGGGGTGTCCGGCGCCTACCGCTGAGATCGCCGACCGCATGGCCCAAGCAGACCCGGCCTGCATCATGATGCGGCCAGGTGCTTGAACTGGGAGCCGTGGAAGATCATCGGTGCCACGTCCGGGTAGGTCTCCAACGACTGGATACGCAGCACGACGATGTCGTGGTCGCCGGCGCTCACTTCCTGCTCCACCGTGCACTCGAGCCACATCGTCGAGCCGTGCACCAAGATCGCGCCGCCGTCGGTGGCCTCCCACCGCATCGATGCGAACCGGTCGCCGTCCTTGGCGGCAAGTGCCCGGGCGACCGCGCCGTGATCCTCCGCCAGCACGCTGACCCCGAGACGGGGCAGGCTGCGTAGCTTGGGCCAGGTGGTCGAGGTGCGTGCCACGCATACCGACACCAGCGGCGGGTCGAGTGAGACGGAGGTGAAGGACGACGCGGCCATGCCGCTTGGCTCCCCGTCCAGCAAGCCGCAGACGGCGGTGACGCCACTGGGGAACAGGCTGAACGCCTGCCTCAGCACGGACTGGTCAAAGGACGGCGCGCTGCCGGTCACGAAGCCACCAGATCAGGCAGGACCAGCTTCGCGCGTTCCAGCCACGCGTCGAGTACGGGGGAGCTCTCGTACTCACTGTCCAGCAGATACAGCCCGGGCAGTGGGGTCGTGAGGCCGATCTCGACCAGCACCGGCTTGAAGGTGAGCTCAGGGGCCAGGGCATGATTCGGTGCCGCCCCGAGCATCATCGCGACGCCGAACCGTCCTACCAGTTCGCCCTGCCCGAACTGGTCCAAGAACAACTTGATCAGCCCCGTGTAGGTGGCCTTGAACGTCGGGGAGGCCCAGATGATCAGGTCACTGTCGAGCACGATCTGCTTGGCCGCCGCCACGTCCGGGTCGCCCCAGCCGAGCAGTTTCGCACCGATCTCGACGACCTCGATGACGTTGTCCGCAGGCTTGCCGGTTAGCTTCTCGGCCACCAGCTCGCCTGCCGCCCGGGTACGCGAACCGGCCTTCGGGTTACCGACCACGACAGCGACCTTCATCGGCAGTTCCTCTCCGTATGTGCCAGGGAGCCGGACTTGTCGAGAAGTAGAACAGGTGCAGATTTCGCACCCATTGCGCCGCTGACGGCAGGCAATCAGCAGGCGTCGGTGAGGTCGTGAGTCTCCCAAAGCCTGTCGTGAGCGGCGTCGTACACGATGCCGATGCCCACTCGCGCGGACTGGCCACCCGCTACGACAAGCACGTCACCATCTGCCGCGGCGCGCTCGTCCTGGCCGCCGCCCTCACCTGGATCGCCGACTTAGGAGACACGTCCTAGTCCCAGACCAGCGGAACTGCCGCGGGGGAGCGGAACGCGACGCCGGTGATCACCGGTGCGGGCGCGGTCTCGTCGCGGCGCACGCGGGGCATCCTGTCCAAGACGGCGTTCACAACGGCGGATGCCTCCATGCAGGCCAGGTGCATTCAACCGCTTCCGCGGACACCGGCTTCTACTCGTTCCAGGCCGCGAGCCGCTGCTTCGTCAACTCCCGGTCATGACAACCGGTCGGATCATCCGCGCGCGACAGGCAACTCGGTGATCTGGTTGATGAAGTTCGACCACCCACGCTTCGGAGTGCGGTTCAAGCGGAAGTGAATGCCGGCGGCGCGCAGCTCCTCGAAGAGAATCTGAACCTCGAGCTTCGCGAGGTATGACCCGATGCAACGGTGAATCCCGCTGCCGAAGGCGAGGGTTACCGCCTCCGTCCGCCAGGGATTGAAGGTATCGGGCTCTGCGAAGACCGACGCGTCCCGGTTGGCGGCGACGTAGTAGAGAACGACTGCATCACCTTGAAACACCTGCGTGCCCGCTACCTCCACGTCACGAGTGGCCAAGCGGGCCATCTGCATCGCAGGGGTGATCAGGCGGATGAACTCGTCCGCCACCTTGACACTCAGACCTTCGTCAACCGCCCGGTCGGTAGTGGCCCGGATGTCTTCGTCCTCGAGAATCATCCGCATCGACTGACCGATTGCCGTGTGCGTCGTCTCGAAACCGGCGGTCATGATCAGGAGCGTCCACTGAAGGAACTCTCCCTGAGTGATGTCGCCGGCATCCGCGATCCTTGCTAGCGCGGTAAACATGTCGTCGGCGGGTTCTTGCCGCTTGCGCTCCTGCATGTCGGCGCAGTACGCCTGGATCTCGTCCTGGACGAGCTGAATCGCCGCGAGCGTGGCGGCCGCTCCCTCCGCAGTCTGCTGGCCGGCGGCGAACAGCGCGTTGGTCCAGTCGACGATGCGCTGGCGATCCTCGCGTGGACAGCCGAGCACCGTGCCGATCACAAAAGCCGGAATGGTCCGCGCGAACTTCTCGACGTAGTCGAATTCCTCGAGCGACTCGACGTCGGCGATGACCTCGCGGATGATCTCCCGGACCCAAGGGTCAAAGTTCGCGACGACCCGCGGCCCGAATCCCGCCGCAGCCGCGCGCCGAAGGCCAGTGTGACGTGGGGGGTCGTTGAACATGAGGTTGTCGCTCAACGGCGCCGGGAACGGGAACGGGTAGATCAGGGGGTAGGAGACCCCGTGTGTTGACGTGAAAGTGCTGGGGTCGCGTTCGATGGCGAGGATGTCCTCGAAACGCGTCACGGCCCAATATCCGCCGCGCGCCGGCGAGACCTCGGTCGGCTGCCAGTACAGCCCAGGGCGTTCCCGAAGCAGGCGGAACCCGTCATGGGGAACCGCATCCACGAACGTCCGCGGGTCGCTGAGGTCAGGGATAACGTCTTCGGCGACTGTCGATCCGGCCACTTCTTGCTCCTTGAATGAGTGACTCGAAAGAAGCGGAGCGTCCTCAATCAGAAGCCCACTCTGCTTCGCTGCAGATGGAGGTGCGCCCCGGAAGTGAGCCGCCTTCTCACGCTACAAGAGCTCTTGGCCGGTGGCAACCATTTGGTTGATATGGTGGCCGTGCGCGCCTGTGTTAGGAGAGGCCGGGGGTGTGTGCTACTACCGGGCACTTGTTGATATCGCCCGTGCCATCGTGCGCCCACCCCTCGGCCGCCTCTTCACGGTGCTCGGCCCAGCTCAGGTCACTGAGGATCCGGTGCGCCCGTTCCTTCGCGAACGCCACCGACTTCGGGTTGGTGACGATCAGATCCCTCCCGGAAAGCAGACCGTCGAAAGCGATGCGCGCGACCTCGCTGGTCTCCTGCGCGTACGGCGTGACGGCGGCGGCAAACTCTTCAGATGCAGAGATGAAGCTGGTGACCTGCTCGGTGAGCACCCAGCCGGGGGCAACGAGCGCCACCCCAACCCCTGTCCCCGCCAAGTCCCGGCGAACGACCTCGGTCACCGCAAGCGCAGCCTGCTTGGTGACGGTATAGGCACTCAACGGCATCACGTGCGGCGGCACTCCGAGCGAGTGCTCGGAGCCGACGTTCAGGATGTAGGCCGGCCCACCATTGGCAGCATTCGCGCGCAAGTCGTCAGCGAAGGCCTGGATGGTCCACACATAGCCGAGAACGTTGACACTCAACGCACGCTGGACGCCGTCGGGGTCGTTGTCGATGAGTGAACCGGCGCTCTCTCCGCTGGCGGCGTTGTTGATGAGGACGTTGAGCGGACCGTACTTCTCGCGAGTGAACGCGGCGAGCTCCTGCACGCGTTCGCGATCCGAAACGTCGACCTGGAACCAGTCGGCCTCCGCACCGGCAGCACGGAGATGCCCGACTGCGGCGCTTGCATCCTCAATCGAGGCGATCACAACGCGTGAGCCTCGCCTTGCGGCCTCGATCGCCAGGCCGAGGCCCACGCCCTTGCCTCCACCGGTGACGACGGTCAGTGCATCGCGAAGATTGGTCATCTCTGCCTCCGGCAGATCCCTACGCCCACTCCGTGCCGCGGGCGATCTGAAGTGAAGTTACGCCAGCGTCATGCCTAATGCAACGAACAGGTTAATAAAAAATGCCTGTGGGATAGCAATATCCCCTGAGGTGGAGTAGAACATTGACCCCATAGTCAAACTACGTCGCAGCGGGATGGGCCCGCTGCGTCAGCGGACGAGGAGGTCCGAGCAGACATGTCGAAGTTGGTGTACGTGCTGCCAGGCGGTGAGCAGCGGGCCGTCGACGCCGAGGACGGCGCTTCAGTGATGCAGAGCGCGCTCAACAACTTGGTGCCTGGCATCACTGGTGAGTGCGGGGGTGAGCTGTCGTGCGCTACCTGCCACGTCTTCGTCGTGCCCGAGTGGTTCGATCGCCTCGGCGCGCGAAGCCCCGAGGAAGAGGAGATGCTCGAGGTCACCGCCGCTGAGCCGACCGAGTTCAGCCGCCTGTCCTGCCAGATCCGCTGCACGGCAGACACCGATGGGCTCGTCGTCCACGTGCCCGCGCTGCAATGACCTGCGATGTCGACGCGCTCTGACCGCATCGTCGTCGTAGGCGCCGGACAGTCCGGGGTCGAGGCGGCTGCTGCGCTGCGGATGGCCGGGAGCGGCGCTCCCATCACGATCCTCGGCGACGAATCGAAGGCGCCGTACTCGCGTCCCCCGCTCTCGAAGGGCATCCTCACTGGCGGGGCCCAGCTCTCCGAGATCGCGCTGCGGGCCGACGACTTCTACGCCCGCGAGGGCATCGATCTCCAGCTCGGCCGCGCGGTCGCTGATATCGACGCCGCTGGCCGAACCGTTCGCTTGGACGACGGCGACAGGATTCCCTACGAATCGCTCATCGTCGCGACCGGCTCCAAGGCCCGGATGCTACCGAATCCGGAGCTCCGCGGGGCCACGAACGTGCTGACCCTGCGTACGATCGATGACACGCTCCGGCTGCAGCAGTTCCTTCGGCCCGGCGCGCGCGCGGCCATCATCGGCGGCGGCTACATCGGGCTTGAGATCGCTTCGGCGGCGCATCGCGCCGGCGTCGAGACGACCATCCTCGAGGCTGCCGATCGCGTGCTGGAGCGTGTGACGTCTGCACCCGTGTCCGAGTTCTTCCAGCGGATCCATCGTAAAGAGGGCGTCGATGTGCGGACCGGGGCACGCATTGCCGGTTTCCGAACGGATGCGCACGGCGACGTAGCAGCCGTCCTGCTCGACGATGCACCGGCATTCGAAGTCGACTTCGTACTCGTGGGCATCGGCGCTGCGCCGAACGTCGAGCTCGCGGAACGCGCGGGAGCGTTCGTCGACGACGGGATCATCGTGGATGCGCACCTTCGTAGTTCTCTCCCGGGCGTGTATGCCATCGGCGATGTTTCGCGGCACCCCTGCCCGCAGCACGGCGGCCTACGGCGCCTCGAGTCGGCGCCGAACGCATCGGAGCAGGCTCGACACGTCGCGCGGAGCATCTTGGGAGACAAGACCCCGCATTCAGCGCTTCCTTGGTTCTGGTCCGACCAGTACGACCTCAAGCTGCAGTCGGTTGGCCTCAGCGCCACCGCTGACACGGTCGTCGTGCGCCCCCACCCAGGTCAAGATCGCAAGCTCGAAGTCTTCTACCTCAAGGCGAGCAAGCTCATCGCCGCCGATATCGTCGGCGCTCCAGGCGACTTCGCACTCTCCCGGAAGCTCGTCGAATCGAAGACGGTCCTCGACATGGATGCGCTCGCCGACCCGGACGTCCCGCTGCGCAGCTTCCTGGCCGTCCGTAGCACTGTCTGAGCAAGGTCCTCGGAACCTGCATGTGTAGGGTGAAATCGAGATGCGAAATCAGCGCGAAACGGCACGACGGGCAGACGTCACATCGGAAGACCGGGTGCATCGCAGACGTGGTCGGCTCCGTCGCGAAGAGATCCTCCTTGAGGCCGTGAACCAGTTCAGCACGCGCGGGCTCGACACGGTGAGTGTCGAGGACATCGCAAATGAAGTTGGCTGTAACAAGTCGCTGGTCTACTACTACTTCGGCAGCAAAGACGGGTTGCGCGACGCCGTCATGAGGACGCTGATCGACAACATTCAGGAGATCTGGACCGAGTTCGGTTCCCTAACGTCCGCAGAACCTCGTTCCCAGACCTTCGCAGACTGGGCGCGCTATATCACCGAATGGCCCTGGAATCATTCCGGCAACCCCTGGCTGCGCCTCATCGCGAGAGAGGGACTCTCGGACACGGGACGTGCAGTGCTCGAGGAGGAGCGCGCACGCGCGCTCGGCGAAGGGACCCGGGTCGTCGTGCGTGCTCAGGGCAGCGGTGAAGTTGACTCGGCGCTTGATCCCGATCTTGTGGCGCTCCTCATCCTGTTTCTCACCACAGGCCCCGTCACCTTCCCCCAGATGGTGCGCATGCTCACCGGCGACTCCCCGGATAGCGTCCGCTTTCATGAACGGTACGGCGCGTTCATCGACGCCCTTGTCCAGCGGCTGGCTCCGAGTCCGGGTCCCTGACGGTCGCCGTCAGGGCGTCGCCGGCCGCAGTTGGTTGCTTGTGGCGTCTCCCGCACGCTCTTCCGCGACGGGTGAGATGGACGGAGGACTCAGGAGTTGTCAGGACCGTGCCAGTAGGCCTTCGGCTCCGTGTATTCCTCGAAGATGTCGAGACCCATCTCGTGCCCGAGTCCGCTGGCTTTGCGGCCGCCGAAGGGGACGTTGGGGCTGAAGGCGCGCCAGGTATTGATCCAGACAACGCCAGTGTT
>Ga0207710_10000492_pt1 | contig 24831 bp, 16 predicted proteins | sample KBSS24metaG_FD_184400 | JGI IMG/M metagenome (GOLD analysis project Ga0207710, IMG submission 184400) | Switchgrass rhizosphere microbial communities from Kellogg Biological Station, Michigan, USA - KBS S2-4 metaG (SPAdes) (version 2) | ecosystem: Host-associated > Plants > Roots > Rhizosphere...
ACAGTTTGTTCCATTGCCCGGCGTCAACGAAAAAGAGCTGGCCGAAGCGGCGCAACTGTCTTCACTCGCAGATGAAACTCCCGAGGGCCGTTCGATCGTCGTCCTCGCGAAAGAGAAGTACGGACTACGTGGCCGCGAGCTCGCGCCTCACGAAGCGAGCTTCATTCCTTTCACGGCGCAGACGCGCATGTCCGGTGTTGATTTCGACGGTCGTGAAGTTCGCAAAGGCGCGGCGGATGCGATCGCGAAGTATCTCAACGGCAATGGCCGGGCCGTGCCGCGCGAGCTGGATGGAATCGTTGCTGACATTTCGAAAGCAGGTGGAACGCCGCTCGTCGTCGCTGAAGATCGAGTTGCGCTCGGTGTCATCTATTTGAAGGACGTCGTTAAAGGCGGCATGGCCGAGCGTTTCAAACAAATGCGGCAGATGGGCATCAAGACGATCATGATCACCGGCGACAATCCGCTCACCGCGGCAACGATTGCGCACGAAGCCGGTGTTGATGATTTTCTCGCGCAGGCGACGCCCGAAGACAAGATGGCGCTCATCAAGCGCGAACAGGAAGGCGGCAAGCTCGTCGCGATGACGGGCGACGGCACGAACGACGCGCCCGCGTTGGCCCAGGCTGACGTCGGCGTCGCGATGAACACGGGCACGCAGGCAGCGAAAGAAGCCGGCAACATGGTCGATCTCGACAGCAATCCGACGAAGCTGATCGAGGTAGTTGAGATTGGCAAGCAACTGTTGATGACGCGCGGCGCGTTGACGACGTTCTCGATCTCGAATGATGTGGCGAAGTATTTCGCGATCATTCCGGCGATGTTTGCGGCCTCGTTTCCGGTGCTGAATGCGCTCAACATCATGGGATTGCGCACGCCGCAGTCGGCGATTCTCTCCGCGGTGATCTTCAACGCGCTGATCATCATCGCGTTGATACCGCTGGCGTTGAAGGGTGTGAAGTATCGACCGATGAGTGCGGCAGCGTTGCTACGACGCAATCTGCTGATTTACGGGCTCGGCGGAATCGTCGTGCCGTTCATCGGAATCAAGATCATTGACGTGGTGATTAATTTGATGGGGGCAGTTTGAGACAGGATTTACAAGATTTTTCAGGATTTACATGTCTATCTTGAAAAATCTTGTAAATCTTGTCCAACACACGGTGACGAAGGGCGTTAATGAAGAATTTAATCACGGCGATTTTGATGACGATCGTGACGACAATCATTCTCGGGTTGGTTTATCCGCTCGTCGTCACCGGACTGGCCCAGGTGATCTTTCCTGACAAAGCAAACGGACAACTGATCAGGAACGCTGAAGGCACGGTCATCGGTTCACGTCTGATCAGCCAACCGTTTTCTTCTCCCGGTTACTTCCGCTCACGACCGTCAGCCGCGGGCGCTGACGGTTACGACGCGAGTGGCTCGGGAGGCTCGAACCTCGGTCCGACCAATCAAAAGTTGATCGATCGTGTGAAGGCAGACGTCGAGAAGCTGCAGGCAGAAAATCCCGGGAAACCAGTGCCGATCGATCTCGTGACCACCTCGGGCTCGGGACTCGATCCACATATCTCGCCCGCTGCGGCTGAGTTTCAAGTGCCGCGCGTCGCACGTGAGCGCGGTATGAGTGAAGACGCGCTGCGCCAGATCGTCGCAGCGCATACCGAAGGCAGGCAGTTCGGGTTTCTTGGTGAACCGAGAGTGAATGTGCTCGAGCTCAACCTCGATCTCGACAACCGGACGCCGATGAAACGTTAAATCATGCTCGCTGAGCTCAAAAGACCATCACCCCAGGCACTGCTCGCCAAACTGAAAACCGGCGACAAGCCGACCTTGCGCGTTTACATCGGCGCCGCGCCGGGTGTCGGTAAGACCTGGCAGATGCTCGAAGACGCGCATGCATTGCAACGCGAGCGCGTCGATATCGTGATCGCAGTCCTCGAAACTCACGGTCGTTTTGAAACTGCGGCGCTCGCTGAGGGGATTGAGCGTGTACGGATGCGCAAGATCGACTATCGCGGCGTGACGCTCGAAGAGATGGACCTCGACGCGGTCATCGCGCGTGATCCGCAGGTAGCTATCGTCGACGAACTCGCGCATACAGACGTGCCCGGCTCGAAGAACCGCAAACGCTACGAAGACGTACTCGAGCTTCTCGACCACAACATCTCCGTAATCACTGCCGTCAACATCCAGCATATCGAATCACTGAACGATGTCGTCGCTCGCACTACCGGCGTGCGCGTTCGCGAAACGGTGCCTGACTTTTTCTTTCGTCGCGCTGATGAAGTCGTGAACGTCGACGTCTCGGTCGACACGCTGCGGACGCGACTGCGCCAGGGAAAGATCTATGACGTCGAAAAGATCGAGCAATCGCTCAACAACTTCTTTCGCAAAGGAAACTTGTCAGCACTGCGCGAGCTGGCGTTGCGGCAGGTGGCCCAGGACCAGGCAACGCGAGCACACGATTATCGCGAGCGGGAGGGACTGGACCAGGCAGTGATGCCGGAGAAAGTCATGGTCGCGATCGCTTCGCATGGCAGTGCCAAGAAGCTGCTGCGGACCGGTTCGCGTATTGCCGGACGGCTCGCGTCTGACTGGTATGCGGTTTACGTCGAGACGCCGCGCGAGGAGATGGGACGCATCAAGCCTGAAGATTACGCGGCGTTGCAGGAAAACATTCAGTTTGCGCAGCAACTCGGCGCGCGCATCGTGCGATTGAAGTCGCGCAACGTGGCTGACGCGCTGATTGATTTTGCGCGGCGTGAGGGGATCACGCATGTGATCTTCGGACAAACTTCGCGTTCGCGCTGGGACATTTTGTGGCACGGGTCGGTGATCAATCGCTTTTTGGATGAAGTGCATGACGCCACCGTGCAAGTAGTGCCGGAGCAAAGCCCGGCCACGGATAACACGGAAAAAGACGGATGAGTCTCAGAGCGAGGCTGCTTACTGGATATGGGATCTTCATCGCGGCCCTCGTGGCGCTGGGAGGGTGGAGTGCGTGGCGGCTTCACGATATGGGGAAGGTTTCGCGAAGGATCATTTCGGAAAACTATGACTCGGTGGTTGCGGCGCAGGAGATGAAGGAGAGTCTCGAGCGGCAGGATTCGGCTGCACTGTTTGTGCTGCTGGGCGCGCGCGAAAGAGGTTTGAATCAATTGCGTGAGCACCGCGCCCGCTTCGATCAGAACTTTCACACCGCGGCGAACAACATCACGGAGCTCGGCGAGTCGGCGGCGATTGCAGCGATTCAACGCGACCGCGATATCTATTACCAGCGCTTCGACGCGTTCCTCGCAAATTCAACGCGCAACGAGTACTTCACGCAGCTCGAGCCGCAATTCAATCAACTACGGGCTGACTGTGAACACCTGTTGCAGTTGAATCAGCGTGCGATGAGTTTCAAAGCGGAAGCCGCAGCCGGCGTGGCGCAACTCTGGTTTTACCGGACGCTGCTGATTGCGGGAATGTTGGTAGCAGCAGGCATCGCGTTGGCATTCTTGTTGGCCCAGCGGATTGTTGGACCAATACGCCGTCTTACCGAGAGCACGATGAAGATTGCGGGCGGCGATCTCAACGCGAGTGTCATAGTCGATTCAACTGACGAGGTCGGCATCCTCGCCGCTGAATACAACCGGATGGCCGAAAGCCTGCGGCAACTGCGTAGCTCTGATCTGGGCAAGCTGCTCGTGGCCCAACAAACTACGGAGGCCGCGATTGATTCACTTTACGATCCTGTCATCGTTACTGATGGCCACGGTCGTGTCACGAAGCTAAATCCTGCAGCGGAAGAGATCTTCGGTCCGGAAGAGAAGAACACGGGAATGCACGTCGGCGAGGTGGCGCGTGACGTGCGGATCGCGGGCGCGGTAGCGGAGGCTTTGGAATCGCAGCGTCCGGTCGCCGCCGAGGAAATGTCGTCGGTGTTGCCGCTGCCTGTTGCCGGTTCGCAGCGAGCGTTTCGACTGCGCACGACGCCGATGCGTGACAACGATCATCACCTGCTCGGCGCCGTGACGCTGCTGGAAGACATCACTCACTTACGCGAGATCGATCGCCTCAAGTCTGAATTCATCGCCACCGCATCGCACGAGCTGCGCACTCCGCTGACGAGCGTGCAGATGGGGGTGTACCTGCTGCTCGAGCGTGCCGTGGGAGAGTTGACTGAGAAACAAGTCGAAGTGCTGAGTGCTTGTCGTGATGATTGCGACCGGCTGGACCAGTTGATGCGCGACCTGCTCGACGTCTCGCGTATTGAGGCGGGTGAAAGCAAACCGAGTTTTGCGCCAGTCAGGACGAGCGAGCTACTCGACGCAGCGACGAAGGACTTGCAACCGCAAGTGGAATCGAAAGGACTCGATTTCAAAGTTGAAGCTCCGATCGACTTGCCTTTAGTGAGAATTGATCGCTCGCAAGTTGAGCGCGTGCTCACGAACCTCGTCGTCAATGCAATCCGGTACACGAAACAGGGCGAGATAAAGATCAGCGCGCAGCCGCGTGGAAATTCTGTGGTGGTTTCTGTCTCCGACACCGGCAGCGGCATTCCGGCGGACTATCTGCCGCACATCTTCGACAAGTTTGTACAAGTGCCCGGCGCGGCGACCGGAGGCGCAGGGTTGGGACTGGCGATTTCACGACTGATCGTCGAAGCGCACGGCGGCCAGATCAGTGTGCAATCGGAGCCGAGCAAGGGCTCGACGTTTACATTCACGCTACCGGTTTGGACTAACTGTAGGGGTGGCCCTCCGTGGCCACCCGTCGTTTGACATCGCATTGGTGCTGAGACGGGTGGCCACGGAGGGCCACCCCTACAGTCGGTCCAAGTAGCGTCTTGAGATCTGAAGATTATGAGTGATCGAATTTTGATCATCGACGACGAAGAGCACATCCGCCACATGATGCGGTTGACGCTCGAAGCTGCTGGTTATGAGGTCGGCGAGGCGAGCGACGGTGAGGAAGGATTGCGTCTCTACGGCGATGGCTCAACGTGGAATGCCGTTGTTCTCGACCAGAGAATGCCCGGCATCGATGGCCTCGAAACCCTCCGCCGTCTCAAAAAACTAAATCACAACGCGCACGTCGTGATGGCGACTGCCTACGCGTCGATCGAGCTTGCCGTTGACGTGATGAAGCTCGGCGCGACTGACTTCGTGCGCAAGCCGATGACGCCGACAGTTTTGCGCAATGCGGTCACCGCAGCGTTGACGAAACCAAATGTCGAGGTTCAATCGGCAAAGCCTGAACCACCGATTCAAATAATCACGATGAACGGCTTCACGATTCTTGACGATGAAATACCTGTACTCGATGAGCTGCAACGACGCTTCATCGTCGTCAGTCCTGAGGGCGAGAAGCACGACGTGATGGTCCAGATAGAAATGGAACCGATCGACTACGTCGCGCGCATGATCGGCCGCCGGCTGCCGCCGGAGAGCTCGTTCTGGACCACAGAAGCGCGCCGCCTGCTGAGTGATTTCTTATGGAACGAACGCGGCGTGCCATCAACGCGACGTCTGGTTTTGAGCAGTCTCGATCCAGACAAACTTCCCAAGGCTGCACGTTGGCAAACAGAGGAGCTGAAGACGATATAACATGGCGACTGCGATCAAGCGGTTACTTGTCGGCCGGGCACTGAGAACTGAAGACGCGGCGCACGAGCGTCTCACGAAGAAGACCGCCCTGGCCGTTTTTTCATCCGACGCGCTTTCATCGACGGCTTACGCGACTGAAGAAATCCTGCTCGTGCTCGCCGTCGCTGCGGCTGCGACCAATGGCGGCTCGTTCGGCTATGTGATTCCGGTCTCGGTCGGAATCGCGGTCTTGCTCGCGATCGTCGCGACCAGTTATCGACAGACGATCCACGCGTATCCTTCGGGCGGCGGCGCCTACATCGTCGCGAAAGAAAATCTCGGCCAAACGCCTGGCTTGGTTGCTGGTGCGGCGCTCCTCGTCGATTACGTTTTGACAGTGTCGGTGTCGATCGCCGCCGGTGTTGCTGCGATTACATCGGCAGTGCAGGGCACGCGTTACGCATGGCTCAACGATCACAAAGAAATCCTCTGTCTGATGTTCATTGCGTTCATCGCGATCGCGAATCTGCGTGGTGTGCGTGAGTCTGGCGCGCTCTTCGCCACGCCGACGTACGTCTTCGTCGTCAGCTTCCTCTTCATGATCGTCTTCGGATTGTTTCACTACTTCATCTACGGCGGCGCCGCGGCGATCCCAACGCAGGAAGAATTGAAGACAGCCGAAGGTTATCACTTGCAACCGCTGACGTTGTTTCTGTTGCTCGGCGCGTTTTCAAATGGCTGCGCGGCGCTGACTGGTATCGAAGCGATCTCGAACGGTGTGCAGGCGTTCAAAAAACCCGAAGCGCGGAATGCGGCGACGACGTTGATCTGGATGGCGATACTGCTGACCGCGATGTTTCTCGGGACGAGCGTGATGGCTTACTTGTATCACGTGCATCCTAAGCAGAGTGAGACTGTGATCTCGCAGTTTGCGCGCATCATGTTCACTGGACCGTTCGGATGGTTTTACTACGTGGTCCAGGCGGCGACGGCTGCGATCCTCGTGCTCGCCGCGAACACGGCGTTTGCTGACTTTCCACGTCTTTCGAGTTTGCTGGCGCGCGATCGTTTTCTGCCGCGGCAGTTTGCGAATCGTGGCGACCGTCTGGTGTTCTCGAATGGAATCGTGATTCTCGCGATCTTCTCGGGCGTGCTGGTGATTGCTTTCGGCGGCGACACGTCGCGGTTGATCCCGCTTTACGCTGTCGGTGTGTTTCTGTCGTTCACGTTGTCGCAGTCGGGGATGGTCGTGCACTGGTTGCGCGAGCGAGCCAAGCTGCGTGCGAAGAATGCCGCGCCTCCCGAAGTGTTGCCTGCGAGTAATGGTCCATTGCCTGACGTTGCCCTGGCGGATGAAGAGATACACCGGTCGTACTTCGTCACTGACGAAGTAACAGCACCCGCAAACTGGAAGAAGTCGCTGGCCATCAACGCGGTTGGCGCGTTCGCAACGTTCATCGTGCTGTGCGTTTTCATAGCAACGAAGTTTATTCATGGCGCGTGGATCGTGGTGGTGGTGATTCCGCTGCTCGTGTTGCTCTTCAGAGCGATTCACAAACATTACGTGATGGTCGCAACGCAACTCTCGACTGAAGGACTGGAGCCGATACGTCCGATCAAACACACCGTCGTCGTTCCCATCTCCGGCATACATCGCGGCGTTGTGAACGCGTTGCAGTACGCGCGCTCGATCGCGTCTGACCGCGTGCAGGCCGTGTATGTTGATTTCGAAGAGGAAGCGACAGCGAGTTTGCAGGATAAGTGGGAACGTTGGGGCGCGGGTGTGCAACTGGTTGTCCTGCCTTCGCCTTATCGCGAGCTCACGCGCCCGCTGTTGCGACACATCCATCGCCTGAAGAAAGAAAACTCGGACGACATCATCACCATCGTCGTGCCTGAATTCATCCCGGCGCGCTGGTGGCAACACTTCCTTCACAACCAAAGCTCGCTTCTGCTCAAAGGCTCGCTGCTCTTCAGGAAGGGCGTGATCGTCACGAGCGTCCCATATCACCTCGAACACTGACTTTAGCCACAAAGAGGCACAAGAAGAACCGAGCTGATTTGCTCGTTTTGTGACTTTTGTGCCTTTTTGTGGCGACTCTTTCTATGATCTGGTTTGTGCTTTTTTGTGGCAATGAGATGATGTAATCGCTATGGACGATCTTCTCGCGGCGCGATCGCAGATGGCGATGTCGCTCGCGTTTCACATCATCTTTGCGGCGATCGGGATTGCGATGCCGCTGCTGATGATCATTGCGGAGTGGAAGTGGCTGCGCAGCAAAGACGAGATCTATCTCACGCTCGCAAAACGTTGGGCCAAGGGAACGGCGATCCTCTTCGCTGTCGGCGCAGTGTCGGGCACGGTGCTTTCGTTTGAGCTCGGTTTGTTGTGGCCCGGGTTTATGGGTTACGCGGGCTCGATCATTGGAATGCCGTTCTCGCTCGAAGGTTTTGCGTTCTTCACGGAGGCGATCTTTCTCGGCATTTATCTGTACGGCTGGACGCGCGTTCCGCCGCGCGCGCACTTGTTCGCCGGCGCGGTAGTCGCGCTGAGCGGTGTAATGTCAGGCATCTTCGTCGTCATCGCGAATGCCTGGATGAACGCTCCCACTGGTTTTCGACTCGTCGACGGCAAACCTGTCAACATCGATCCTATCGCCGCAATGATGAGCACGGCGGCGTTGCCGCAAACGCTTCACATGACGCTCGCTGCTTACGCAGCAACCGGGTTTGCTGTCGCAGGTATTCACGCGTTCATGCTCAGGCGCGATCGCACGAACCGTTTTCATAAAGCGGCACTGAACATCGCGCTCGTCGTTGGTGGCGTGAGTGCGATCCTGCAACCACTGAGCGGCGATTTCATAGCGAAGACAGTCGCAAAAACTCAGCCGGTAAAACTCGCCGCGTTAGAAGGGCAGTTTCAGACCGAGCAGGCCGCGCCACTTCGCATCGGCGGCATTCCCGATGAACAGGCAGGTGTGACGCGTTACGCGATCGAAGTGCCGTATGCGCTCAGCATACTCGCATACAGCGACCCGCACGCGGTCGTGAAAGGTCTCAACGACTTTCCGTCCGACGCGCGACCACCGGTTGCGATTGTTCACATCTCGTTTCAGATCATGGTCGCGTGTGGTGTGGCAATGATGCTCGTGGCACTCTGGGCCGCATGGCGGTATCTACGCTGCAGGCGCAATCAAAAATGGCTGGATTCGAAATGGTTTCTGCGTTTGCTCGTTGCGGTGGCGCCGCTCGGCTTCATTGGGATCGAGACTGGCTGGACCGTGACTGAAGTCGGGCGACAGCCGTGGATCATTTATGGAGTGATGCGCACGAGTGAAGCCGTTACGCCGATGAACGGACTAGTCGTGCCTTTCATCACGTTTACGGTGCTCTACATTTTTCTGGCAGTGATAACCGTCTGGTTGTTGCTGCGACAGGTGGCGGCGAGTCCGCACGCGCCCGACCCGATCGCGAAGGAGGCACGCGTTGCCGCTTGAGACCATTATCGCCGGCGTTATGATCGCCGCACTCGTGTTGTATGCGCTGCTGGGCGGTGCGGATTATGGTGGCGGCGTCTGGGACCTGTTTGCTTTTGGACCACGCGCACGCGCGCAACGCGCGTTGATTGCGGAAGCGATCAGTCCGGTGTGGGAAGCGAATCACGTTTGGCTGATACTCGTGATCGTCGTTCTCTTCACTGCGTTTCCACCGGCGTTTGCGGCCATCGCGACGGCGCTTAACATTCCCATCACGCTGCTGCTGATCGGAATCGTCTTGCGTGGCACTGCGTTCACGTTTCGCACGTATGATGTTCAGCGCGACGACGTGCAACGACGTTGGAGCCTCGTGTTTTCGATCGCGAGCATCATCACGCCCATTCTTTTAGGCACGATCCTCGGTGCGATTGCTTCGGGCACGATTCGCGTTGAAAACGGTTCGGTGACGAGCGGGTTCTTCAACTCATGGTTAGCGCCGTTTCCTCTGGCAGTCGGGTTCTTCGCGCTCGCGTTGTTTGCGTTTTTGGCAGCGGTTTATTTGACTTTGGAGACACGTGAGCGTGAGTTGCAGGAAGACTTCCGGCGGCGCGCGCTTGTAGCAGGTGTCGTCGTAGGTTTGCTTGCGTTAACAGTTTTCGTGTTGGCGCAGACCGGCGCACCGACCGTTCGCGCCGGCATCAGTCGAACCTGGTGGGCTTTGATTCTTCATATCTGCACCGGGCTATTCGCGACGAGTGCTTTTTATTTTTTATGGACCAGGCGCTACGCGCTGGCGCGCCTTTGTGCCGCCGCGCAGGTAACCTTGATCCTGCTGGGCTGGGCCTTCGCGCAATTCCCGCACATCGTCGAACCCAACATCACGATCACCTCAGCCGCCGCGCCGCCTGTGACCTTACAACTCCTGCTCGCCGCGCTCATTGCAGGCGTGATTTTGTTGTTCCCGTCGTATTACTATCTGTTTAGAATTTTTAAGAGCAGAGCTAACGCCGAAGGCGTTCGCTAATTTCAGCCCAGAGTTCGAGGCTGCGAGAACTCTGGGATCAGTAAATTAATAAGCGGTAATCACCCTGAAAGGGTTCGCCAACCGCCAAACCCTTTCAGGGTTTGACCCTAATTTAGATTCGTATCCCCAGGGTTCTCGCTGGCGCTCGAACCCTGGGCTGACATTAGCGAACGCCTTCGGCGTTACTGTTTATCAGAACCCAGGGAAGATAATGCCCGATACCACCTCGCACTATCCCGAAGAACAACTGGTGCGTTACAGGGCGATCTCTATCGGCCTTGCAGTGGTCGCGTTTTGTATCGGCAGCGCGGGGTTGCTCGGCTGGATTCTCGATAACGATTTCCTAAAGAAAATCCATCCCGCGCTCGTCAATATGAAGGCAAACACCGCGGTTTGCCTCATGCTCGTCGCCGCATCGTGCTTTCTGATCAACGACCGTTCACCGTCTCCCGGCAAACGCTTCGTTCGCCAACTATTTGCCGCGATTGTCGCCGTCGTCGGCTTGGTCACCCTGAGCGAACATATTTTTGGATGGAACACCGGCCTGGACCAACTCCTGTTTCACGAAACACAGGAAGAGGCAGGACTCTCGTTTCCCGGTCGCATGGGCGTGGCCGCTTCGCTCAACTTTTTCTTTCTTGGCGTCGCGCTTTCGTTTCTGGATGTGAAGACAAGGCGATGGTTTCGCGTGTCGAACGTCGCCGTGATCCTCGTTGTATCGGTCACGCTACTCGTCTTCCTTTACTACTTTTACGGTATCGAGCGCGTTGAACCGATCGCACAGTACTTTACGATTGCGCTTCACACTGTGGTCGCCTTCGTGAGTTTGTGCGTGTCGATTCTGCTGGCACGGCCGGAACGTGGCATGATCGCCATGCTATTGGGAAACAGCCCCGGTGCGATGGTCGCTCGACGCATGCTGCCGGCGTTTCTGGTCGTGATCCTGCTGGGCTGGATCAGGACACTCACACGCAATGCACTATGGTTCAGTCCTAACTTCACTACGGCAGCCTTCGTCGTAGCGGTGTTGCTGCTACTCGCAGTCCTGATTTGGCTGACGGCGTTATCGCTCAATCGCACCGACCGTGAAAGACGCGTCGCAGAGCTGGCGCTGCGAGACAGCGAGGCACGATTGACCGCACTGTTGGAACAGCTACCGGTCGGCATCGGTCTCACCGATCGTGAAGGACGTTTCCTGATCCGTAATTCACTATTGAATAACTTCGTCGGCGATCGACTCTCGTCTCTCGATCCGGTGTTTGGTGCTCGCTGGCGTGCGTGGGACGACGAAGGCCGTCAACTCGATCCTTCTGATTGGCCGAGCGCTCGCGCATTGCGAGGTGAATCAGTGAGTCCGGGCGTAGAGATGCTTTACACCGGCGCAGATGGAAAACAGATCTGGACCCGTGTACTCAGCGTTCCCTTTCGCGACCAGGCGGATGAGTTGAGCGGCGTTGTCGTGGTCGTACAGGACATCGATGTGCAACGGCGCGCCGAGAACCGCCTCGACGTGCTCGTGCGCGTGAGCGAGTTGATCCGTACGATTCACGATCCATACGAGTTGTCTTTCGCGGTTGCGGAAACTGTCGGCCGCCACCTCAACGTGCGTCGCTGTTTGTTCAATGAAACTGACGTCGAGCGCGATGTCGAAATCATTCATCGCGACTACACTGACGGTGCTGAATCTGTGGCAGGCGAGCATCGGATCTCCGAATACAGCAGCGTCACGACGCGCGAAATGCAACTCGGCAATACCGTCGTCAATTGCGACTCGAAAACCGATCCGCGCACCGCAGCGGATTACGATCGCGTTTACGGGCCGAACGGCGAGCGTGCTTACATGGCGTTTCCGTTGTTGCGTGAGGGACGGTGGGTGGCTTCACTCTGGGCCAGTGATGATCGACCGCGTCAATGGACGAAGGAAGAATTGTCGCTGCTGCAAACAGTCGGTGAGCGGACGTGGACGGCGGTCGAGAAGTTGCGTGCTGAAGCCGAGCGCGAGCGTTTGTTAACGAGCGTGCAGGAAGCGCGCGACGCGGCGGAGAAGGCCAACCAGCTCAAGGATGAATTTCTGGCGACGCTCTCGCACGAGCTGCGCAATCCGCTGAACGTGATTCTCGGTTACTCGGAGTTGTTGTTGCGGATGCGCGAGGTCGAAGACTCGCCGCGCTTGGTCCAGATGGGTGAAGCGCTCAGACGGAACGCGCAATCGCAGTCGCAGTTGATCAACGATCTGCTTGATCTCTCGCGCTTGCAGCGCGGCAAGATCTCGCTGAATCAGGAGACGGTGACGCTGCCGGTGATCATCGATAATGCTGTTGAGACTGTTCGTGCAGACGCAGCAGCGAAAGGAATCGAGATTCGCTTGCACGCCGGCGATCAGCTCTTGCTGGTCGAAGGCGATCGTTTGCGGTTGCAGCAGATCGCCTGGAACTTATTGAACAATGCGGTGAAGTTTACGCCCGCGGGCGGCAGTATAGAGATCGCGTTGAGTAATGAAAACCAGAATGCGGTGTTTGTCGTGACGGATACGGGGCAGGGAATCGATGCGAATTTTCTGCCGCATGTTTTCGAGATGTTTCGCCAGGCGGACGGCAGCAATCGACGGCGTCATGGTGGCCTCGGCATCGGCCTCGCGCTCGTAAATCAGCTCGTGCAGCTTCACGGGGGAACGATCAGTGCGGCATCTGATGGTCCAAACAAAGGCGCGCGATTCACGGTTCGTCTGCCGCTGTTGCCCGAGGCAGCGAGACCAGTGACGCCAGCTTCGTCCAGGGTTGAGTTGAACGTGTTCGCGCAGACGAATTTTCTGATCGTCGATGATTCTGAAGACACGATCGCGATGCTCCAGGAGCTGTTGAAAGTCGCCGGCGCTAATGTGATGACTGCGACGAATGGCGCGGACGCATTACGCCTCGCCGCCGAGAACGACTTTGACGTGATTCTTTCAGACATCTCGATGCCCGAAATGGATGGCTTTGAGTTCCTGCACCGCCTGCGAATGATCGACGGGCGCCAAAACACTCCCGTCGTCGCCATCACCGGCTTCGGCCGCAGCGACGACATTGCCCGCGCCCGCACCGCCGGCTTCTACTCACATCTTACGAAGCCGCTGAATCTTCAAGTGCTCACCGAAGTGCTCCAAAAACTCGCGAAAGAAAAGGCAGAATTGAGTGGCACGCCTACCGATGTCGATTACGACATCAGCGCCGGCCCAGTTTTTTGATACAGGATTTACACGATTAGCATAATGAACATGAATCCTGTCAATCGTGTAAATCTTGTAATCCTGTCATTGCTTGTCTTCGTGATTCAGCCTGTAACATTTGCTCAAGTTGAACCACTAATCCAACGCGAGATGCGCGAGCGGAGGATTCCGGGGGTTCAGGTTGCGGTTGTGAAAGATGGAAAGATCGTTCTGCTGAAATCTTTCGGCACGGCTGATATTCAGCGTTCCCTTCCCGTTACCAACAAGACCGTTTTCCCGATTTACTCGTGCACGAAAGCGTTTACGGGTGTCGCGATCATGCAGCTTGTGGAAGATGGGAAGATTGATCTATCGGCTTCGGTGTCACGTTATCTCGATGGATTACCGCCAGCATGGCAAAAGATCACGATCCGGCAACTGTTAACGCACGTTTCAGGATTGCCGAACATTCTCAATGTTCTCGATCCGGTGACGTACGGATTGCCGCACGGAATGAACGAAGAGCAACTCTGGACGAAGTTGAAGTCGCTGCCCGTGAATTCTCCTCCCGGCGAGCGGTTCAGTTATAACCAGACGAATTATTACCTGCTCGGAAAAGTCATTGAAAAAGTAACCGGAAAACCGTTCACGCAAGTATTCAATGAGCGACAATTCCAGATCGCGGGTTTGCACAGTACTGGCTTTGGCGACTCTCGTGACGTCATTCCCAACCTCACACCAACTTACCGATACGTTAACGAGAAGCTCGTTAAAGATTACGCGGAGTTTCCGCCGTTTCGACGAACTGCATCAGGCATGAACAGCACCGCAGAGGATCTGGCGCGCTGGATCATCGCGTTGCAGCATGGGAAATTGCTGAAGACCAAGTCAGCTCTTGAAACACTCTGGACCGCCGGCACTTTCAACAACGGTCAACCGACGCTCTGGGCCAACGGTTGGATGGCGAAGCCGCGACCGAAGCACCGCGCGGTGGCAGCCACAGGCGGCAGTCGTGCAGCATTCTTCGTTTATCCTGCAGATGATTTCGCAGTGATTGTGTTAACGAATCTCGCGGGTGCGTATCCGGAAGATTTCATCGATGAGCTCGCGGGTTATTACAAGCCCGAGATTGCTGCATCGGATCCCGTGACTGCGTTGCGCATGGAGTTGCGCCAACGTGGTTACGAACACGCGATCGAAGTTTATCAGGAGTTGAAACGAAAGGATCCTCAGTTTCAGCCACTCGAAAACGATCTCAACGAGTGGGCCTACCGCATGATGAACGGCGGTGGAAAGCCGAAGGAAGCGCTCGAGATCTTCAAGCTGAACGTGTTTCTTTATCCAAACAGCGCGAACGTTTACGACAGCGTCGCCGAGGCGTATGCCATAAACGGTAATCGCGAGCTCGCTATAAAAAATTACAAACGCTCACTCGAATTAGACCCCAAAAACAGCAACGCTGCACGGCAACTCAAGAAGCTCGAACCCTGAATCAAGTTCATACAAATCGAATGCATATAAGACGGTTTTTGCCCCGGATTTGCGTGGATTTAACGCAGATCTGATCCGGCATCTCCTTTGCAGCTTCAACAGTACATGATGAAGAAAAGGTACATATTTATCTGGCTGTTGGTGTGTCTACTGATCCTGGCATCGGGTGTTGCTGTCGGACAGAAAACACAAAACGCCGCGCTGGCTGAGCCGGTCGTAGTGTCCCCTGCGGATAAAGCCGCGATCGATGGTTTTGAGAAACAGGTGAAGAGCTATATCGAGTTGCGCAACAAGGTTCGAGCGAACGCGCCGAAGCTTTCGAAGGACAGCACGCCGGAACAGATTCACGCTTATAGAACTACGCTCGAGAACTCGCTCAGAAGTGCGCGTCCGAATGCGAAGCGCGGTGAATTCTTCCGGCCTGAAACGGCAGACTTCATCCGCCGCACACTCAAGACTGAGTTCCAGGGCAAAGACCGACAGGAGCTGCGCGAGACAGTCTTCGAGACTGAAACACAGGGCGTGGTCCTGCGAGTGAATTACCCGTACTCGCAATCCGCTGAGCTTTCGGAAATGCCGGCGACCCTTTTGACGAAGCTCCCACAGTTACCGAAAGAGCTCCGCTACCGGTTTGTCGGAAGAAACATGTTACTCGTCGATCGCGAGAGCGACGTGATCATCGATTACATGCCTGATGCACTGCCATGATTGAAGGAGTGAACACATGCGAAGGACTCAAGCTCATTATTTCATCTTTGCCTTACTAATCACTGCGATTCTTTTTCCTCCTGCGTACGCACAACGTCTGACCGCGGCGAGTGCGCCGCTCAGACTCACATTGCCGGTGAAGGAAGGCTCAGTACGTTTTGCCGTGATCGGCGACACTGGCTCGGGAACAGCGCAACAACGCGACGTCGGCGACATGATGATCAAGTATCACGCGCTGTTTCCGTTCGAGTTTGTGTTGATGATGGGCGACAACATGTATGGCGGCGAGGCGCCGCAGGATTTCGAGAAGAAGTTTGCTGAGCCTTACCGCGCGTTGCTCGATAACAAGGTGAAGTTCTATGCGACGCTCGGCAATCACGACCAGGCGTTGCAGGTCAACTACGAGAACTTCAACATGAACGGAAAAGAGTATTACCGGTTCAAGAAAGGAAACATCGCCTTCTACTCCCTCAACAGTAACTACATGGACAAGAAGCAGGTGCAGTGGCTCGAAGATGAGTTAGGGCGCGAGACTGCGGAGTGGAAAGTGATGTTCTTCCATCATCCGCCGTATTCGTCGGCGAAGAAGCATGGCTCTGATGGGCAATTGCGAGAAGTGGTCGAGCCGATCTTTCTCAAGTATGGTGTTGATGTCGTGTTGACTGGGCACGATCACGTCTACGAGCGCATGAAGCCGCAGAAGGGGATCTACTATTTTGTGTCCGGTGCAGGCGGGAAGCTTCGCACTGGTGACATTGATAGGCAATCGGGAATAACGGAGAAGTCGTATGACCGCGACCTGCACTTCATGTTGTTTGAAGTAGCGGGCGATCAGATGTACTTCCAGGCGATTTCAAGGACCGGTGAGACGATTGATTCAGGTGTGATAAACCGAAGATAAATTGAACGCGGATTAGACGACGTTGATGATGACGAAAGAAAGCATCGCTGCTTTTCAAAATACAGCCGTGGCCCCAAGAAGATGATTAGCCACAAAAAGGCACAAAAGCACAAAAAAGGAAGAACAAGTCAGGAAGAGTTGAGCTAGTCAGAATAGAACAAGTCAGGAAGAGTTGAGCTAGTCAGAATAGAACAAGTCAGGGGGAGTTGAGCTAGTCAGAATAGAACAAGTCAGGAAGAGTTGAGCTAGTCAGAATAGAACAAGTCAGGGAGAGTTGAGCTAGTCAGAATAGAACAAGTCAGGAAGAGGGGCTTGCCCCCGCTGCTGCTTGGATTAGACGAGCGGGGGCAAGCCCCTCTTCCTGACTTGTTCTATTCTGACTGGTTCTATCCTTCCTGACTGGTTCTATTCTGACTTGTTCATTCCACTGACTTGTTCATTTCATCCAGCGTCGGTTCACTGTTGCAGGGCCCGGTGGACCAGGAGGGTATCGACGTACTGTGTAAACTGGGCCGCTTTGCCGTCCTGCATTCTCCAAACGTGCGCGAAGTTTGCCTGAAAGCTCTTGCCGGTGGCTTTGTATTTTCCGCTGTACTTGCCTAAGACGACAACGGTGTCGCCGGCGTCGATGAATTCATCCGGTACGGCGGCGAATCCTTCCCACTCGGAGCCGAGCCGCATGAACACGCCTTCAAGCACGGCCTTGGGACTATTATAAGTGCCGCCATACGGAAAGCCTTCAGCTTCGGTCCACGCGATGTCAGGGCTCAAAGCTCCGAGGACGGTGAAAATATCTCCGGTGGCGAACGCCTCGTAAACCGCTTTGACTGATTTGAGATTGGTCAAGTGTTTTCCTCGTCTTGAAAATTTGGCCGCCCATCTTACACTATGGCGCACGTGATTATCGATCCAATGAAGGCGAGGGACTGGGAACAGGTCCGCGCGATCTATCTCGAAGGCATTCGCAGTGGCCACAGCACGTTTGAGACAGACGCGCCGTCGTGGGAGACGTGGGACGAAAGGCATCTACAGTTCGCGCGTTTCGTGATGCGAGACGGTGAGACGATCCTCGGCTGGGCGGCGCTGAGTCCGGTATCGAAGCGACACGTCTATCGCGGAGTTGCGGAAGTGACTGTGTACGTCAGTGAAAGCGCGCGCGGAAAAGGAATCGGCCGCACGTTACTCGAAGCGTTGATTGATGAGTCGAAGGAGAACGGTATCTGGACACTCCAGGCGTCGATTTTTCCCGAGAATACAGCCAGTGTTCAATTACATTTGCGATGTGGATTTCGTGAAGTCGGCCGGCGCGAGCGCATCGCGATGTTGAATGGCGTCTGGCGCGACACGCTGCTCTTCGAGCGCCGCTTATCTGCGTAGCCGTCGTGGTGCGGAGGTGAATTTTTTCAGGATCTCGCGCGCTTCTTTTATTCCCAGTCCGGCGCCGAAGGCGAAGTAGAGAACGCCGTAAGTTCCGAGGACGAGGATCGCGAGTGGGATGGCGTGCATTGGCGGCAGGATCATCTTGAGACCGAAACCGATCACTGCCGCAACGGCGGCTGCACCCCAGAGCTTGAACAAGTAAATAGCGGGGACGCCGGTTGATCCAATCCTCGAATTCATCGTGTGTCGCAGTAACAAATACTCAATCCACCCGGCGATACCTGCCGATGCAGTCAGCCCGGCCACGCCCCACTTCTGCTCGAGTCCGAGCACGGGCGGCAACATGATCGCGCAAACGTAACCGAGAACAGTCGTGAGAACGACTCGTATCGTTGCAAACCAGAGCGGCGTGCGGGTGTCGTGCAGCGCGTAGTAAGTCGAGGAGTAAAGCCGGCCGCGCGTAGACGCCAGCAGCCCGATCGTCGAGCCGGCGAGGATGCCCCAAACGTAAACGGAATCCGCGCGCCTGAACTCGCCGGTTTGATACAGCGCGCCGGTCATCACATCGCCAAACACAAACATCGCCATCGCCGAAGGCACGATGAAAAACGAGATTCGCTGTAGACCAGCGTCCAGTCGATGACGGAGCTTAACTGCAATCTCATCCTTCGTTCCGAGCGTGCCCGACATCGCCGGCAGCTCAGCCGCTGAGACTGACATGCCGAACAGACTCACCGGCAAGGTGTAGAGACTCTGCGCGTACGTCAACGCCGCAACTGCCTGTTCGCTGATCAGTCCCGCGAGCATCGCATCGACAAATGCCGAGATCTGGACCACGCCACGACTCACAAACACCGGAATAAAATTCGTCAACACTTTGCGTACGTTGACGTCGACGGTATCCAGCACCGGCCCGAACGATTTCAAAACTTTCAAGACAGTCGGAAACTGAACCGCGATCTGCAACATACTGCCAATCACCGATCCCCACGCCACCATCACTACGAGGCGCGCGTGATCTTGACCGCGGCCAAACACGATCAAGGTCGTGATGATCGCGAGGTTCCACGCAACCGGCGCCGTGTATGACAGAAAGAAGCGGCGATGACTGTTCAGGACTCCCAAACACCACGCCGACAACACGAGCAGCCCCGCGCCCGGAAACAGAATCTGGACCAGCCGACTCGTCAGCTCACGTGTGGCAGGGTTGAAATTGTATGCAAACAGACCGACGAAGTACGGCGTCGTCAAAACACCGATGAGGACGATCACCGACGTGACCAGCACCAGCAACGTGAGCACTGCGTTCGCCACGCGACTCGCTTCTTTCTCGTCGTGACCCGCGAGCAGCTTTGCGTAGACCGGAATAAACGAGGCAGAAAGCGCGCCTTCGCCGAACACGTTCTGAAGGAAATTGGGAATTCTGAACGCGGCGCTGAACGCACCCGCGGCGTCGGACGTGCCGAGGTAATGGGCGAAGACCCTTTGCCGGATGACGCCGATGATGCGGCTGATCAGGATTCCGGCGCCGACCATCAACGCGGAACGGCCGGTACCTTCGTCGACTTTTTTCCCCGGAAAGTCTCCGGTTGCTTCGCCAATCACGGGAGTTGATTCACCCGCTACCGCCTGAGTGTCAACCTGCGCGCTAAGCCCGATTTGTTTGTTGGAGTCTTTTAGATTTGCCACAAAGAAGCACAAAAGCTGAGCCCGGGCACCAGTTTACATCAGCCGCGCGCGTTTTGTGTCTTTTTGTGGTGACACAAATCGCCGAGAAGTCGCGCGTTATAGGGTTAGGAGAGAAGCTCATGGAACGGCACAAGCAGGCCATCAAACTTTTAATCATCATTATTGCTCTCGCGGGAATCATAATTTCTATCGGTTATAGCTCAAGAAGAAAGCCCACCACAGCAGCGAATCGTTTTTCATTCGCAAGGACCACGGCGCGCCTGGAGCGCGGTCGTTACATCGTCGAAGGACCCGCGCACTGTTTCCAGTGTCACTCAGAAGTGGATTGGAAAAATCCCGGCGCGCAGCCGAAGGCAGGGAAGAAGGCAGGCGGAACGATCTTCGTTGAAGACGGAATGCAGTGGCTGGTTGCGCCGAATATCTCGCCCGATGTCGAGACTGGCGCAGGTAGTTGGACTGACGAACAGTTTGCGCGCGCGATTCGTGAAGGTATCGGTCACGATGGGCGACGGCTGTTTCCAATGATGCCTTACATGAATTTCCGATCGATGTCGGATGAGGATCTGGCGTCTGTGGTCGTGTATGTGCGGTCGATCGATCCGGTGCGAAACGTGTTGCCGAAGACGGCGTTGCCGGAAGTTGTGAAAGGTAGTTTGCCACCGTACCAGCCGATCACTGCGCCGGTTGCCGGGCCTGACATGTCGGACCAGGTTGCGCGTGGCAAGTATCTCGTGACGTTGGGCAATTGCATGATGTGTCACACGCCGATGAAGCAGGGGCGACACATCGAGCAGCTTGCGTTTGGCGGCGGGCTGAAGTTCACGGGACCGTGGGGCGTGGTGAGCAGCGCGAACATAACGCCTGATGCGTCAGGGATTTCGTATTACGACGAAGCGCTGTTTGTGAAGACGTTGCGCACGGGCCAGGTTGGGGCGCGTCAGTTGAACTCGATCATGCCGTGGGGATATTTCCGGAACATGACCGACGATGATCTGAAGGCGATCTTCGCGTACCTGCGAACCGTGACGCCGGTGCAGCATCGTGTTGATAACACGGAAGAGGCGACGGCGTGTCCGATCTGCGGGGGACATCATGGTTACGGTGACAAGAACCACCACGATAAAGACGCCACCGCTGAGGGGAAATAAAGGCAACTCAGAATAGAACAAGTCAGTCAGAATAAAACAACTGAGAATAGAACAAGTCAGTCAGAATAGAACAACTGAAAATAGAACAAGTCAGTCAGAATAGAACAAGTCAGGAAGAGGGGCTTGCCCCCGCTCGTCCAATCCAAGCAACGGCGGGGGCAAGCCCCTCTTCCTGACTTGTTCTATTTTCAGTTGTTCTATCCCCTCTGACTTGTTCTATTCTGAGTTGTTCTTTTCTTTTTGTGCATTTTTGCGAAGGTGGCGGTGTATGTTCTTTGAGAAGCTACGAGATCGGAGCCTAATTCATGCGGATCATGCCGCGCCTCAATATGCCGACGCGCAAAGCAGCCCGTCGCCTGTGGCGCAAATCAAAGGCACGATTGACTCTGAGACGGATCTATTACTCCGTCGAGCTGCTCCTGTTCATCGCCATCTACTTCGTTGTTTTCTCCGGTAGTCGACTCAGAACACTCGACACATTCGGACGCCGAACGGACGCGATCGTCTCGCTCCTTCTCGTCGCGGCGTTCATCCTGATTCACATCATCGCGCGGCACCGGTTGTTGCCGAAGATCGAGCGCTACTACGCTCCCGCGCCGTACGACGAGCGCAAGATCTTCTTCGATCTCGGCCAGGGCTCACAAAACGTCACCAGCATCGATCAACTCTACCAACGCGTCGCCGAGCGAGTCAGAAACGCACTCGACGCCAGCAACGCCGCGATCTTCGTCCGCGACGACGCGAGCGGAAACTTCAACCTGCGCATACTCTCCGCCCAGGGACGCACAGCGCAAACAGATCTCGACGGCAAACGCTTACAACTAACCAAGCGCGCGTTTGTCGTGCGGCGCCTGATGAATCTCTCAACGCCGCTCCTCATCGAGCCACGCGAAATCGAGACGTGGTCGCAAGCGCTCAACTCAGTGTTGCCGGAAACACGCGCCGAGCGTGCGGGCGAGCACGAAGTCTTACTCGCGATCAAGTCAACCCTGCTCGTGCAGATCAGACAGAAGAACGAGCTCGTCGGAATACTCTCGTTTGGACCACGAAGCCGTGGCTTTCAATACTCAGTCGCCGATCGCGAGCTGCTGATGTCGATCGCCGCGCAGCTCGCCCTCATCATCGACAACGCGCGACTCACCGAACGGATGGTCGCTCAGGAACGTATGCGACGTGAGCTCGCGCTCGCAGCCGAAGTACAACAGCGACTGCTTCCATCAGGCGCTCCGAAAGGTGTCGCAATGGAGGTTGCCGGATTTTGCGAACCGGCGCGCGGTGTCGGCGGCGATTACTACGATTTCCTCAACTTCGATAATAGCCAGCTCGGTCTTGCGATCGCAGATGTGGCAGGCAAGGGAATGCCGGCGGCGTTATTGATGTCGACAGTGCAGGCGACGTTGCGAAGTTTGACTGCGCGTAACGGCACGAGTAGCTCTGCAAGCGAATTATCCTCGATCGTGAGCAAACTCAATCGACTGCTCTTCAACACCACGAACGGCGAACACTACGTCACGTTCTTCTATGCAACATTCGATCAGGTGACGCAATGTCTGACATACGTCAATGCGGGGCATAACCCTCCTCTATATCTTCAGGCTGACGAAGACTTTGAAGTTCGCCAGCTCACTTCAGGCGGACTGGTGGCGGGCGCGTTTGAGCACTCTGTTTACGAGCAAGAAACCGTGCAGATGAAGCCGAACGATCTGCTGTTCCTTTACACAGACGGTCTCAGCGAGGCGCTGAACACGGAAGGCGAAGAGTTTGGAGCGAGCAGGATCATGGACACGTTGAAGTCGATCGCCTCGCTCTCAGCCGATCAAATTCGCGACGTGGTGGCGCGGCGCGTGAAGGAATGGTGCGCAGGCATGTCGCTCTACGATGATCTCACTTTTGTAATCATGAAAGTTAAATAGGTCCTATAGGACCAATAGGACCAATTTCCGTGCAAAGGAGAAGCGATGAATTTCATCCAGGATCTGCGTTACGCGATTCGAATGATGGCGAAGCGTCCGGGCTTTACGATCATCGCCGCGCTTACGCTCGCGCTCGGCATCGGCGCCAACACCGCGATCTTCTCCGCCGTCAATGCCGTCCTGCTCAAGCCGATGCCGTTTCCCGAGTCGGAACAACTCGTCGATCTGTCAGAAACATTCAAACCTGACGGCTTCGGATCCGTCTCAGTGCCATATTACGAAGACTGGAAAAATCAGAGCACCGTCTTCGCCGGCATGTCCGCATACTCTTTCACCAGCTTCAATCTCGAAGGCGGCGACACTCCACAGCGCATTCCCGGCATACGCGTCAGCGCCAACTACTTCGACGTGCTTGGAGTAAAACCGGTGCTGGGCCGCGCGTTTCTTCCCGGCGAAGATGTGGCCGGTCATCAGCAAGTGGTTGTGATCGGCGACGATCTCTGGCGTCGAAACTTCGCCGCAGACCCGAACATCGTCAATCAGTCGATCGCGGTGAACGGACAAAAGTATACCGTTGTCGGCGTGATGCCGCGCGAGCTTTCGTCGCTGTATCGCACGGTGCAGATGTGGTCGCCGCTCGTCTTTCCCGAGCAGGACCGCACGAATCGAGGCGATCACAAATACCTCGTGATCGGACGTCTCAAGTCGGGCGTAACACTCGCGCAGGCCAGCGAGCAGATGAACGGCATCGCGCAACGACTCGAAGAGCAATACAAAAACGGCCGCGGCGTCAGGCTGATGCAGATCGAAGAACTGTGGACCGCGAATGTCCGATCGCCGCTTTGGATGATGATGGTCGCGGTCGGATTCGTGCTGCTGATCGCATGTACGAACGTCGCGAACCTTCTGCTCGCGCGCGCGACGGTTCGCCGTCGCGAGATCAGTATTCGCATCGCGCTCGGCGCTGGACGCGGCAGACTGATTCAACAATTCCTTACCGAAGGATTGCTGCTGTCAGTGATCGGCGGCGCGATGGGAATCGGACTCGCGTGGTGGTCTATGAGCGTCCTCGGCAAGCTCGCGTTTCCGTTTCTGCCGCGCTCGCAGGAGATCGGGATCGATGCGCGTGTGTTGCTGTTCACGTTAGGTGTGTCGATTTTGACGAGCGTCGTGTTTGGTCTGATTCCGTCACTGCAAGCCGGAAAAACCGACGTGCAGGAGACGCTCAAAGAAGACGGAAATACGATGTCGATCGGCGCTGTCGGCGCGTGGCTGCGTCCGGTGCTCGTGGTGGTTGAAATCGCGGCGGCTGTAGTTTTACTGATCGGCGCTGGACTGATGATTCGTAGCGTGATGCGCATCCGCGAAGTCCAACCGGGATTACAACCGCAAAATCTGCTCACCGCAAAAATCTCTTTGCCGCGCGATAAATACAAAGACATCGAGTCGACGAACCGCTTTTACACGCAGGTGCTGGAACGGCTGAACACTTTGCCGGGCGTGGAGTCAGCGGCTGTGATCTCGCATCTGCCGATCGAAGAGATGGGCACTAACGCAAACGTTACCGTCGAAGGTAAAACCTATCCGCCGAACGAGTCACCACTCGTTGAGTTTCGCGTCGTCAGTGACAACTACTTCGATACGGTGAACATCCCCTTGCTGCGTGGGCGGCTCTTTAGCAAACAAGCGGGTGATGATAAGCAGCCCGTCGTCGTGATCAACGAAGCGATGGCGAAGCAGATCTGGCCCAACGAAGATCCGATCGGAAAGCGCGTCGGAGAAGACACGAAAGTGACCGTGATCGGAATCGTCGGGAACGTAAAAAATTATGGTTTGCTGCGTCCGCCGGCGCCGGAAATGTATGCGCTCTACACGTTGAAGACTTTCTGGGCCGACATGCGTTGGAACATGCGACTGATGGTGCGATCGACTCTCGACGACAGCAACATCGCCGCGGCTGTGCGACGCGAGGTGCAGGCGGTCGATCCCGGGCAACCGATTTATGCGGTGAACACGATGAATCTTGTGATCGAGAATACTGTGAAGGACAAGAGCGTGAACACGACGTTGTTGAGTGTCTTCGCAGGCGTGTCGTTGTTGCTCGCAGTGATCGGTGTTTACGGCGTGATGAGTTACACGGTGGCGCAACACACGCGTGAGATCGGGATTCGGATGGCGCTCGGTGCGCAGCCGCGATCGATTCTGAAGCTCATCGTGGGTCGCGGGCTCGTGCTGGTTGCCGTCGGGGCACTGGTTGGAGTGCTTGCGTCGTTCGGTCTGACACGATTCATCGAAAGCATGCTGTTCGGAATTACGCCGACCGATCCGCTCACGTTCGTGA
>Ga0207710_10000502_pt1 | contig 24324 bp, 24 predicted proteins | sample KBSS24metaG_FD_184400 | JGI IMG/M metagenome (GOLD analysis project Ga0207710, IMG submission 184400) | Switchgrass rhizosphere microbial communities from Kellogg Biological Station, Michigan, USA - KBS S2-4 metaG (SPAdes) (version 2) | ecosystem: Host-associated > Plants > Roots > Rhizosphere...
GTAGGCGTCCTGGCCGACCGCCTCCGCGTAGACGCCAAGGGAGACGTTGTTGACGAAGACGCGGCCGTTCACCTCGCCGAGATCGACTTGGCGCTCGCCGCCGTCGAGGAGCGCGTCGAGGGCGCCGACGTCGTCTTCGCGATCGACGCCGAGGTCGAGCGCGAAGTGGTTGCGGGTCCCCGAGGGGATGCAGGCGTAAGGCAGGTCGTGCTCGGCAGCGATCGCGGCGACGATCGCCTGCGAGCCGTCGCCCCCCGCCATCGCCAGGGCATCGGCCCCCCTCCCCACCGCCTCGTGCACCAGCGTCGCCAGATCGTCCCCAGGGCCGAGCTCGACCACCTCGATGCCGCGCTCGCGGGCCGCGCCAACGAGCCCCACCCGCTCGGCGCGGCCGTCGCCCGAGCGTGGATTGACGAAGAGAACCGGCCTCAACGGTGCTGCCGCCGGCGGCAGCGAACGCTCGGCGTGGAACGCGGCGCGCGCTCCGGCCAGGGCGAGAGTGCCGCAGGCGCCGACCAACAGCCATGCGAGGGCGTGGCTCCCCGTCACCACGACGTAGATCGCGGCCGCAAGCAGGGCCACCGCCCCCACCAGCCCCACAGCGCGGCGCGGACCGCGCCTCAGCAGCGCAACCCAGACAACCACCAGCCCCAAGCCCAGGAAGACGAAGACGAGGCCACCGCGGGGAAAGTTGACGACGACGGTGTAGGCGGCGATGGCGAATCCCACGGCGCCGGCCTGCAGCGCCACCGTGGCCCCGGCACGCCGACTCATATCATCGCCCCATGGCCGACTGGCTCAGCGACGCCAAGGCCGTCGACGCGGCGGTTTACGCAGCGATCGCCGCCAGCGATACGCCCAGGCTCGATACCGCGATGCGTCGCCTCTCGGGCGCCGCCGACAACAGCAAGCTCTGGTTCGCGACTGCCGCCGTGCTTGGCCTCGGCGGTCAGGGAGGAAGGCGTGCCGCCGTTCAGGGCCTCGCCTCGCTCGGCCTCGCCTCCGCCTCCGCCAACCTCGTCGCCAAGCCCCTGACCAGGCGGCGCCGGCCCGAGCGGCGCGAGCTCGAGGAACTCGCCGGCCGCCACGTGCCGATGCCCCGCAGCAGCTCCTTCCCCTCCGGCCACGCGGCTTCCGCCTTCGCCTTCGCCACCGGCGCCGGAGCTGCCGCGCCAGCGCTCTCGGCGCCGCTGCGGGCCCTCGCGACGCTGGTCGGCTACTCGCGCGTGCATACCGGTGTCCACTATCCCGCAGACGTGCTTGCCGGCGCCTTCATTGGCGTCAGTGCCGCCGAGGCCGCCGGCCGCCTACTCGGCCGCGCCTGAGCTCAGACGGCGCGGACCGCCTCGCCGCGGACCAGCGGTTTGATGATCGGCAGGGTCTTCGGCAGCACGCCGTCCTCGGTCGCACCGAGGGTCAACGGGGAAGCCGAGATCGTCGCCACCGTGTCGCGGTTGCAGTGGCAGCCGTCACCGAGGAAGTGCCAGGGGCGTTCGAGACGGTCCTGCCAGCGCGCCAGGCCGGGATCCTCGGAGCGGACGTGCTCGATGAAGAGCAACCGGCCGCCCGGCTTCAGCACCCGCGAGATCTCCCCCAGCGCGCCCTCGGGGTCCGGAACCGTGCAGAGGACGAGGGTGGCGACGGCCGTGTCGAAGCTGGCGTCCTCGAAGGGCAGTCGTTCGGCGGGGGCTTCGACCAGGCGCGCCTCGCGCGGCGACGCCGCCAGCTTGGGCTTCATCTGCTTGGCCATGTGCGGGTCGGGCTCGACGAGGACGAGCTCCTCGACCGCGTCGGGATAGAGGTCGACGTTGACGCCGGTGCCGGCACCGATCTCGATCACCCTGCCGCGCGCGGCCGCCAGCAGCTCCTCGCGCATCTTGCCCAGGCCGGCTTCCTCGGTTCCCTTCAGGGCACGGTCGTAGAGGGCCGAGAAGGCCCGTCCCCAGGTGGCGTCGTAGATCCTTCCCATCGTTTCGCTCGCCTGGTCTACGGCCCCAGGCCGGCCTGGGTTCAGCGCCAGGCCGCGATTACGCGGCGTCGCGCTGGGCGGCAGGTGCCGAGGACTCGGCTCCCCCACCGTCGGCGGCGTCGCCCTCCGCCGCGACCCGCTCCTCGTAGGCGCGCCGCGCCCCGTGGTCGACGTCGAGCATCAGCTTGTCGGCCTTCATGAAGCGACCGATCGCCTCGCGAGCGCCGCGCGGCAGCAGCGCCCCGAACTTGAGCAGAGCGCCGTTGGCACGCGGCACGAAGACGTCGAAGCGGGGAACTTCCATCGCGTCGACGATCTCGTTGGCGACGTCGGTCGCCTCGACCGGCTTGACCAATTTCTGACCGACGCCGCTGGTCAGCTCCGTGTTGACGATCGTCGGCATCACGCAGACAACCTCGACGCCGCTGCCACGCAGCTCGGCGCGGATCGACTCGCTGAAGCCGACGACCGCGTGCTTGGTCCCGGAGTAGGTGGCGATGCCCGGCAGGCCGGCCTTGCCCGCCTGCGAGGCGATGTTGACGATGTAGCCGCTGCGACGGGGACGCAGGCGCGCCATCGCCAGCTGGGTGCCGACCATGACGCCATAGACGTTGATGTCGAGCTGGCGGCGGATCGAGTCGTCGGCCTCCTGGTCGAACGGGGTCACCGGCATGATCCCGGCGTTGTTGATCACCGCGTCGAGTGGGCCGAGCTGACGCTCTGCCTCGTCGAGGAACGACGCGAAGGAGCCGCGGTCGGTGACGTCGAGCGGCAGCGCCACGGTGCCCCCGCCCAGCTCGCCGGCGGTCCGCTCGGCCAACTCCAGGTCGAGGTCGCCGATCGCGACCCGGCAGCCCTTGCGGACCAGGGCCGCCGCCGTCGCCTTGCCGATCCCGCGGGCACCGCCGGTGATCGCCACCACCTTGCCGTTCAGTGAACGCCGCTGCTTCGCCATCGTGCTCCTCCTCGTTGGGACGGGCTGCTCAGCTCGCCGGCTTGTAGACGGTGACCACGGCGGCGCCGCCGAGGCCGATGTTGTGCTGCAGAGCCACCTTCGCCCCCTCGACCTGGCGCTTGTCGGCGTCGCCGCGCAGCTGCCAGGTCAGTTCCGAGCACTGCGCCAGCCCGGTGGCGCCGAGCGGGTGGCCCTTGGAGATCAGCCCGCCCGAAGGGTTGACGACGACCTTGCCGCCGAAGGTGGTCGCTTCTTCCTCGACCAGCTTGTGCGCCTCGCCCTCGGCCGCGAAGCCGAGCGCTTCATAGGTGATCAGCTCGTTGGCGCTGAAGCAGTCGTGCAGCTCGCAGACGTCGACTTCCTCGGCGCTCACTTCGGCTTCCTCATAGGCGCTGTCCGCCGCCTGCTTGGACATGTCCGAGCCGACGATCTTCATGCAGTCGGCGTCGGCGTCGAAAGTCGAGCTGAGGTCGGTGACCATCGACTGGCCGACGATCTCGATCGCCCGCTCCCAGAGGCCGTGTTCTTCGACGTAGCGCTCGGAGGCGACGATCGCGCAGGCCGAGCCGTCGGAGGTCGGCGAGCACTGCAGCTTGGTCAGCGGGTCGTGGATCATCTTCGCCGCCTTGATGTCCTCGAGCGAGTACTCGTCCTGGAACTGGGCGTAGGGGTTGTTGACCGAGTGCTTGTGGTTCTTCCAGCCGATCCAGGCGTAGTGGTCGGGGTTGGAGCCGTACTTCTCCATGTGGTCGCGGCCGGCGTTGCCGAACATCTGCGGGGCCGGCGGCGACTGCTCCGGATCGCGGATCTCGAACATCCGCATCGCGTGCTTGTCGAGCGCGTTGGTGCGGTCGGTGTACTTGACGCCGAGGCTGCCCGGCTCCATCTTCTCGAAGCCCAGCGCCAGAGCGCAGTCGGCGATTTCGCCCTTGACCGCCTGGCGGGCCAGGAACAGCGCCGAGGAGCCGGTCGAGCAGTTGTTGTTGACGTTGACGACCGGGATCCCGGTCAGGCCGAGCTGGTAGAGCGCCCGCTGGCCGTAGGTCGAGTCGCCGTAGCAGTAGCCCGCGTAGGCCTGCTCGACGTCGTCGTAGGAGACGCCGGCGTCGGCGAGCGCCTTCTCCCCCGCCTCCTTGGCCCAATCGGGGTAGTCGCCCTCCTTGGTCCCGGGCTTCTCGAACTTGGTCATCCCGACCCCGATCACGAACGTGCGCTGACTCACTGAGGCTCCCCTCGGTCTCCGCGCGCCCAGCGCGGGTTTGGCTGCGTAGCCAGGAATCTAGCGCGCCGGGGGACCGGGTGGGTCGGGAGGCGGCCTCAAAACCCGGAATCGCAGGTCCCTCCCCCGCTCCGGGTCGGGCCAGACGACGAAGGCCAGGAAGGTGATCAAGAGCCCGATCGCGGTGCCGATCAGGCGCAGCTTGTCGGCCTCCCAGGTCGGCTCGCCGAGCGCATCGGTGAGGAGGACGACGTAGACCGTGATCGAGGCGGTGAAGAGCGCGTACTGGACCGTGAGCAGGCCGAGGGCGAGCGCCGTGGCGACGGTGAGCACGACCACGATGACGGCGTCGTTGCCGCCGAGGGACTTGGAGATCGTCGTCGCGAGGACGAGGCCGAGCACCGTGCCGACCGCCCGAAGGACCAGCCGCAGATACGTTTCGTCGCGGTCCGGGCGCATCACGAAGAGGATCGTCAGCGGAATCCAGAAGCCGTGGTTGTCCATGTCGAAGGCGCGGTAGGCGGCGACGCCGACCGCCAGCGAGACGCCGAAGCGGATCGCGTGGCGGAGATTTTCCGAGCCGAGGCTGAGGTTGGCGGCAAAGGTCGCGGTAACGGCGTGCCGGTCCCAGCCGCTCGGCTCTCCGCGTGCGCAGCGGTCGACGACCACCCAGACGAGCAGCGACCAGACGACCTGGGTGAGGCCGCCCACCGTGCCCCAGAGCAGCGCCGGCAGCGTCTCGTCGGCTTCGAGGAAGAGTCCCTGGGAGACGAGCAGGGTCAGTGCCGCCACCAGACCGAAGATCGCCAGCCGCAGCGAGTAGGAGAAGCAATAGCCGGCGGCGGCGCCGACCAGTGCCATCGTCGCCACCGCCAGGGGCGCCGACTGGCTGCTGAGAATGCCGAGCGCCGCCATCAGGCCGATCAAGGGCGACGCCGCGGCCTGCCAGGCGGCGCGGGGCCCGGCCGGCGCGTCCAGCCCGGCGAAGCCGGCGAACATCGCGCCGGTGGCGATCGCGCCCTCGGTCGGGGCGCCGAAGCCGAGCTCGACGACGAGCGCGGCGCCGACCGGTACGGCGATCAGCGCCCCACGACGCAGGGCCGGGCCCGGCTGCCCCGGGCCGATCGAGAACAGCGGCGAGGCGCGCAGCCGCGTCGCCCGCCCGCTGGCGTTGAAAAGCCCGCCTGAGCCGGCGCCGTCCGCGACCCCGCTGGGGGTAATCTCAGTGCCCTTGGTCAACGCCGTTCTCAGTTCCGATCCCGCAGCTGGAGTCGGCATCTTCGCCGCCCTGGCGGCGGGAATCGTCTCCTTCCTCTCGCCATGCGTGCTGCCGTTGGTGCCCGGCTACCTCTCGGCCGTCACCGGCGTCTCCGCCAACGAACTCGAGGACGCCAGCTGGCGGCGCGTGCTCGGCCCCAGCCTGCTCTTCGTCGCCAGCTTCTCGGCGATCTTCATCCTCCTCGGCCTCACCGCGACCGGCCTCGGCTCGGCCCTGCAGGACCACAAGCAGCTGCTGACCAAAATCTCCGGGGCGCTGATCGTCGCGATGGGAGTGCTCTTCGTCTCTTCCCTCTTCATCACCCGCCTCAACCGCGAGTGGCACGTCGACGCCCTGCTCTCCCGGGCGGGCAAAGGCGGGCCGATCGTCGCCGGCGCCGCCTTCGCGATCGCCTGGACGCCCTGCATCGGACCGACGCTCGGCGCCATTCTCTCGGCCGCCTCGCTCTCGGAATCGGCTGGCCGCGGGGCGCTGCTCCTCGCCTTCTACTCGGCCGGCCTGGCGATCCCCTTCCTGCTCACCGCCCTCGCCTTCTCGCGGATGACCACGGCCTTCGCGGTGGTCAAGCGCCACTACCAGGCGATCGTCGCCGTCGGCGGCGTGATCCTGATCGGGATGGGCATCCTGATCTGGACCGGCGAGCTATTCCAGCTCAACATCGAAGCCCAGAACTGGCTATCCGGACTGGGCCTCGACTTCTGGAACCAGGTCTAGTTGTTCGTGACCGGTGCGACGGTCTCGAGCTCCTGACCGACGGCCTCGACGATCTCGAGGTTGTCGTCCTCGAGGTCGCGCGAGCAGACGATCCGGAAGCGGCCGGTGCCGATCTCGCCGTCGGGCACGACCGGCAGGCCGCGGATCGTGTCCCAGCCCAGCCGCTCGACCTCGAACGGGTTCATCCGCACCTCCGCCGCCGGGAAGGGGCAGTTCATGTTGTGCTGGTCGATCGCCTTCGAGATCGCCTCGAGGTTCTTCGCCTCCGGGGAAGCCATGCCGAGAGCCTAGAGGCTTAGCGCCGACCGCTCAGCGAGCGGCGTAATGCCGCTCGGTGTCGCGGAAGAGGGTCGTGAGGATGCGGCGGTTGACCGGGTTGGCTGGCCTCGCCAGGGCACGCGGCTCGACGGCGATCAGCCAGGTGAAACGGCAGGAGGAGTCACCCGTCGGCTCGACCAGATAATCCTCGGCCAGCCGACGGAGCATCGGGTTGGTCGTCTCCAGCACGTAGAAAGAGTGCCTGCTCCCCTCCTCCCAGCGGAAGTAACGCTCCTTGAGAACGCTTGCCCCCCACAGCGCCTTCACCGTCCGCGTCGTCCCGACGCCGAATGGCCGCGGCGAGGTCCAGCTGACCTCGTTGAGGATTCGGCACCAATGCAGTGGCGCCTCCCCGGTCAGCTCGCCCCAGACCTCGGCGGCCGGGTGCTGGATGTCGAAGGTGCCGCGCAGGCGCATCGGTGCTGAGTCGAAGAACGACTCGTCGGCCGACTCGCAGCTGAACCAAGGGCCCGGCATCAATCGTCGTCCAGTTTGAGCGCACGGGTGATGGACCGAAGCGTTGAGGAGATACCTAAAGCTTCATTTTTGACCATCTCATAGAGGTCGAAGATTCCGTTGTCGTAATTCTCAGGCACCTCGCCCACCCCCGTAGTGAAATCAACGACTGGAATTTCATCCTTGTTTTTTACCCGGAACCTGAATGGGTGACGGTCGTCTCCATCACGGGCCCAGAGCTCGACCGTGCCCTCCGAGGTGGCGACATTGAAAGCGGTCTCGCTCTCGGCTTCCCACTCCAGCTGGCCATCTTTGGTGCCCCGATAGAGCTTGTTTAGGAATTCACGGATTACGTCAGTCGTTTCGGCCATTTCAATCCATCGTTCGCAGCTTTAATTGGGATTTCAGCACGCCTGCCTTGCCGCACACAGAAGAGATTGCAGCACGCACATCCTTCGTGGCAATCCGTCGCTCCTCGGCGTCCTCGGGAAGCTCGGATCGCACTCGGGTCGCCTCCTCGGCACTCTCGGTCAGGATGGCCAGGAACTCATTCGAAGCATAGTCTCGCCCTTGCAGGACCCCAAGTACCTCATTGGCGCTGTCCCGCCACTTGGTGAGCTGTTCTGCGACTTGTTCGGACGGAGCGCCAGTTCGAACTTGATCTTCCAGCGTTCCGTCGACTTCAACTAGCGCAGGAATGAGTTGAAGCAGCTCCGCCTTTGCGAGGCGGCTCTCGGTAGTCGTAACCGCGTCACGTGCAGCCTCCGCAGCATTGCGGGTCTTCCGAATTTGCGAAAAGGCAATCGAGAGGCCGATCACGGTCGCAAGCACACCTAGAACCCCGACGGCTAGTCCCCACTCACCGGTATTCCACTCAAGCCACATGGAGCGAGGGAGCGTAGCGACTGCGGTGCGACGCAGAAAATCCATAAGTTCGCGTGGGGTACCGCGACAGACTTTACGAACGTCTGTTCGATCCGCCGCGGCCTCGGTTAACTTGGGGCCGTGTCGGTTCCGAGCCGCCGTGTGATTGCCCACCTCGATATGGACGCCTTCTACGCGTCCGTCGAGCTGCGGCGCCGGCCGGAGCTGAGGGGGAAGCCGGTCGTCGTCTGCGGGTCCGGGCCGCGGGCGGTGGTGACGACGGCGAGCTACGAGGCGCGGCGGTTGGCCGGGATCCACTCGGCGATGCCGGCGGCGACGGCGCGGCGGCGGCTGCCGGACGCGGTCTACCTCCCGCCTGACTTTCCGGCTTATCGGGAGGCATCCGGGCGGGTGATGGCGGTGCTGCGGGCCAACGCCGAGGTGGTCGAGGTGGTCGGGCTCGATGAGGCCTACCTCGACCTGACCGGGATCTTCTCGCCGAAGGCGACGATGCGGCGGATCGCGACGGAGATCAAGCAGGAGACCGGGCTGACCTGCTCGGTGGGGATTTCCGAGAGCCGGATGCTGGCGAAGATCACCAGTGAGCTTGGCAAGCCGGCCGGCCTCGTCGTCCTCTCCCGCGAGAAGGCGCTGGAGCGCTTCGGGGGCGACTCCCCCGGCCTCGTTCCCGGCATCGGGCCCAAGACCGTCGTCAAGCTGGAGCGGATGGGGATCCGCAGCCTGCGCGACCTTGGCGCCCGTCCGGTCGCCGAGCTCGAGGCCGCCTTCGGGCCGCGCAGCGGCGCCTGGCTGCACAATCGCGGGCGCCTGCTCGACCAGACGCCGGTGACGGTCGAGCACGAGACCAAGTCGCAGTCGGCGGAGACGACTTTCGACGTCGACGTGCGCGATCGCGCCCAGCTCGAGTCGCACCTCGCGGAGCTGAGCGCCGAGCTCTGCCGGCGCTTGCGCAAGCGCGAGCTGGAGGGACGGACGATCGGGATCAAGGTCCGCCTCGACGACTGGACCAACGTCACCCGCTCGCACACCGTCGAGGCGCCGACCAACGACCCGGACGTGGTCGGCCCGGTTGCCCTCGACCTGCTGCGCGCCTACGACCCGCAGCGGCCGGTGCGCCTGCTCGGCGTCCGCCTCGCTTCCTTCGAGCACGACGCCACGGCCGAGGACACCGAGGCCGAGCCGCAGCTGCAGCTCGGCCTCGGTGCCCCCTGACCGGCCTCAGCGGTTGGAGAGAACCGTGCCGACGCCGGGGAAGCGCAGCCGCTCCCGGGTCGCCTCGGTGAGGTCGAAGTCGCGACCGGCCACGTAGGGGCCGCGGTCGATCACCGGCACGGTGACGGTGCGGCCGCGGTAGCGCAGCTTCACCCTGGTCCCGCACGGCAGCGTCTTGTTGGCGACGCCGAGCGTCCCCGGCATCAGGGTGCCGCCACAGGCGACGCCGTTGCCGTAGAGGCCGGGCCCGTAGTAGGAGGCGCCGGCCGGCCGGTAGGCGGTCAGTCGCCGCGAGACGCTCGCCGCGCCGCGGCTGCGCGGGTCGTGGACTCCGTAGGCGCGAACGACGTAGTTGCCCGAGATCGCCGCGGTCCAACGGGACCGGAAGCGGCCGTCAGCCCCGGTGCGGAAACGCAGCACGGCGCCATCGGGCCCGTGGACGACCAGCTTCACCCGGTGGCGCCCCTTCGGCCGAACGCGGCCACGAACGACGACCGCCTCGCCGCGCATCACCGCGTGGCTGGAGACGTGGAGGGCAACGTGGGAGCGCAGGCGCTCGCCTCGATGATGGTGCGAAGCGCTCGCTGCGGCCGGCACGGCGCCGGCCGAGAGCGCGGCGGCGGCAGCCACCACGGGCAGGAGGTATCGCATCGATGTATCACTCGCTTTCTCGCTGCCTACGGGGTTAGCTGACGGGCTCGCGGACGTGGCACAGCGCCACGCTCGCTACGGGCGGCTCGCCGCCCGATTCGCCCCGACCGCGGCTTGGCGCCGCGGCAATTGGGTCCCCCGTTCCCGCTCGCGCAGCGCGAGGGGACTCGGCAGATGGGTTCGTTCCTTTTGCGAGGAAACACGCTAGGCGGGCCCGCAGAGCGCCGGGGTGACGGGACGCACACTCGGCCGGTTTCGCAAGGGCGCGTGCAAATGGCTCTGGTAAGCGAAAAATCGCCCCTGTCACGCACGGCCGACCTGTGCGAAGATGGACCGATGCCAGATCGTTTGAGCGGACTCGACACCTCCTTCCTGCACCTCGAGCGGGCCGGCGCCCACATGCACGTGGCCTCGGTCAGCATCTTCGAAGGCCCCGCCCCCTCGCACGCGGAGTTCCGCGACCACATCGGCTCGCGCCTGCATCTGGTCCCGCGCTTCCGCCAGAAGCTCCGCTTCATCCCCTTCGATCAGGGGCGGCCGGTCTGGGTCGACGACCCCCACCTCAACCTCGAGTACCACGTGCGCCAGACCGCGCTTCCCGCTCCGGGAAGCGACGAGCAGTTGCGCAACCTCGCCTCCCGGATCTTCTCCCAGCAGCTCGACCGCAGCAAGCCGCTCTGGGAGCTCTGGCTGGTCGAGGGCCTGCACGACGGCCGCTTCGCGATCATCGGCAAGAGCCACCACGCGCTGGTCGACGGCGTCTCCGGGGTCGACATCACCACCGTCCTCTTCGACCTCGACGCCGAGCCCGAGGGGCTGCCCGCCTCGTCGCCTCCCTGGCTGGCCCGGCCCGAGCCGTCCGACCTCGACCTGCTTGCCGAAGCGCTCCGCGAGCGCGTCACCAGCCCCAAGGAGATCGTCCGCGGCGTCCGCGCCGCCTTCCGCGGCCCGCGTCAGGTTCTGCGCGGGCTCGGCAGCACCTCGAAGATGGTCGGTGCCGGCCTCTCGGCCTCCCACCACCCCGTCTTCAACGTCGAGATCGGGCCGCACCGGCGCTTCGCGATGATCCAGGCCGATCTCGACGACCTCAAGCGCGTCAAGGACGCCCACGGCAGCACCGTCAACGACGTCATCCTCTCGGTCGTCGCCGGTGCGCTCGGCAAATACCTGCGCGCCCGCGGTCACGACACCGACGGTCTCGAGCTGCGGGCGATGGTGCCGGTCAGCGTCCGCGCCGCCGAAGAGCACGGCGCGCTCGGCAACCGCATCACCGCGATGATGGCGCCGCTGCCGGTCTGGTCCGACGACCCGATCGAGCGGTTGAAGATCGTCAGCGAGGAGATGGGCGACCTGAAGACCTCCGGCCAGGCGGTCGGTGCCGAAATCCTCACCAAGCTGACCGACTTCGCGCCGGGGACGATCGCCTCGCAGGCGGCACGCCTGCAGCCCGCCCAGCGCTTCTTCAACCTCGTCGTCACCAACGTGCCGGGACCGCAGTTCCCGCTCTACGTGCTCGGCCGCCGCATGGAGTCGATCTTCCCGATGGTGCCGCTGGCCCGTCGGCAGGCGCTCTGCGTCGGGATCATGTCCTACGACGGCCAGGTCAACTTCGGGTTGGTCGGCGACTACGACGCGATGGCCGACCTGGACAGCTTCGGCCTCGACCTCGAGGCCGCCGTCAACGAGATCGTCGGCACCGTCGCCGCCAAGCCCCGCAAGCGGGCCAAGGTGAGCGCCTCCGCGAACGGCAGCCGCGCCGTCGCCGCCGAGTCCCCCTCTTAAACGCCCGGCCGTTCAGCGGACCAGGTTGGCACGGACCCGGAACGGCACCTGGTCGGTCAGGTACAGCCAGTCGAGGCGGCGGGCGCTGAAGCCGCTTGCGGTCGCATCGGCGTTGACGACGACCGCGGTGAGGCGGCTGAAGCGGCCAGGGTCGGTCAGGCGCACGCGCAGGTCGCCGCCGCCGCGCCGGTAGCGGATCCGCGTCACGGCGTGGCCGTGGCGTTCGCTGCCGAGGCGGCCGACCAGGGCGACGCCGGCGGCGGTGCCGCGCGGCGCGGTGACGTGGACGACGACGGCGCGACCGTGCGGGGCGTGCAGGCGCAGCAGCTGGAAGGTGGTGTGGTTGAGCAGCCGGGTCAGGGTCGATCCGTCGATCGGCAGCGAGCCCTGCCGCGGCATGTCGGGATACAGGTAGCTCTCGCGAAACCCCTCCCCCGTGCGCCACTCGGCGACGGCGGCGGCGAAGAGGGTGAAGTCCCGGCTCAGGGTCGAGGGCCCCGCGGCGCGGATCGCCGCTTCGTAGGCGGCGACCGAGAAGCCGCCGGGACGGGCGTGAATCGCCTCGGCCCAGGTGCGCCGCACGATCGCCAGGCCGTAGTGGCGGGCCAGCCACTCGTTCCAGACCGCCGAGCCGTACATCTTGATCGAGCTGCTGGTCAGCGGCGTGTCCCAGCGCTTCACCCAGCGGCGCACGTAGCGCAGGTAGTCGTCGATGCCGTTGTAGACCTGGTCCTCCATCCAGGTCGCGGTCGACTCGGCGAACCAGGGGTCCTGGTAGGCGTCGTAGCCGAACTGGAGGATGTGGTTGTACTCGTGGGCGAAGGTCACCTCGAGGTCGTGCAGCGCGGTCGTCCCCGGGAACTCGAAGGAGCTGTAGTCGTTGTCGAGCACGAGGTAGCCGTGCAGGCGTCGCGGGATCCGGTGCCCTTTGCCCTGCTGGCCGCGATCGGGCGCCGCGTAGCCGAACAGCTCGCCGCCGATCTGGGAGAGGTAGACGTCGGTCTTGCCGCGGCCGCCGCCTTTGCGGCCGTCGCTCTTCGGCTCCCGCCAGCCGAGCTTGTCGTTCTCGATCGCGTGCACGTGTTCGGCGACCCGCAGCACCTGCTCGACGAAGTTGGGAATGCCGTCGCCGTCGACATCGGCGAGGTTCGGCGCGTCGATCCCCTCGGCGACCCAGTGGATGCAGAAGTTGGGCCCGCAGGCGGGCGAGCGCGGTGCCTCCGGCACGGTGTAGGCGTTGCGGTTGGGGTCGGGGTCGTCGGTTGGGCGCGCCGGGGCTTCCGTGGGCCGTGGCTTCGGCACGATGAACGGCTTCTGCGAGGGAGAGCCCAGGCTCGGCACGGCCGCGGCAATGCCGGTCGCCGCCGTGGCGGTCGCCGGGCCGGAGCCGGCGAGCAGGAGCACGGCGCTCGACGCCCCGGTGGCGAGGAGCACCGCCGTCGAGCGGCCGGCGAGATGGCGACGTCGGCGCTCGGGCATTCGCGGCAGCGTAGCGGTCGCCGCGGGTCGCTCCGCTGCCTGGGACCGCGATACTTCGCGGGTGTTCGACCGCAGAGACGGATGCGCGTAGCCCTCGCCCAGATCGACCCCACCGTCGGCGACATCGACGGCAACGCCGCCAAGATCGCCGAGTGGATCGGCCGTGCCCACGCCGCGGGCGCCGAGCTGACCGTCTTCCCCGAGCTCGCCCTGCCCGGCTACCCGGCGGAGGACCTCTACCTGAAGCGGCACTTCGTCGCGGCGAACCGGCGCGCGATCGAGGAGCTGGCCCGCGGGGTTGCCGGGACGGCCGTGCTGGTCGGCTTCGCCGAGCCGGCCGCGGGCGGCGGCGATGCCCGCCACGCCCACAACTCGCTTGCCGTGCTCGCCGACGGCGCCGTCCAGGCCGTCTACCGCAAGAACCTCCTCCCCAACTACGCCGTCTTCGACGAGCAGCGCTACTTCATCCCCGGCGAGGGCCCGCTCTCGGTCGAGGTCGGCGGCGAGGGGATCGGGCTGACGATCTGCGAGGACGTCTGGCAGCCCGGCCCGCCGGCGCAGGCCGAGGCGGAAGCGGGGGCGCGGCTGATCGCCAACCCCTCCGGCTCGCCGTACCACCGCGGCAAGGGCCGCGAGCGCGAAGCGATGTTCGCCGAACGGTCGCGCGCCTACGGCGCCCACTTCCTCTTCTGCAACCTCGTCGGCGGCCAGGACGAGCTCGTCTTCGACGGCCAGAGCCTCGTCACCGCCCCCGACGGCAGCGTCATCGCCCGGGCGGCGCAGTTCGAGGAGGAGCTGCTGGTCTGCGAGGTCCCCGGCGGCGGGGCGCTGGCGGAGCCGCTCTCCGACCTCGACGAGGTCTACGGCGCCCTCGTCCTCGGCCTCCGCGACTACGTGGAGAAGAACGGCTTCCGCCACGTCGGCGTCGCCCTCTCGGGCGGCATCGATTCGGCCCTGGTCGCCCTCCTCGCCGCCGATGCGCTCGGCCCCGAGCGGGTCAGCTGCGTTGTCATGCCTTCGCCGCATTCCAGTCATGAAACCCAGCAGGACGCCCGGAATATCGCCGCAAACCTCGGCGTCGAGCTGATCGAGATCCCGATCGGGGAGACGATGCGCGACTACGAGCGCGCCCTCGGACCGGCCTTCTCGCGCAACGGCGGTGGCGGCGAGGAGCCGCTGCCGCGCGACCCGACCAGGCGCTCCGAGCCCGACCTGGCCGCCGAGAACATCCAGGCGCGGATCCGCGGCAACCTGATGATGGCCCTCTCCAACCGCCATGGCTGGCTGGTCCTCACCACCGGCAACAAGAGCGAGATGTCGGTCGGCTACGCGACCCTCTACGGCGACATGGCCGGTGGCTTCGCGGTGATCAAGGACGTGCCGAAGACGCTCGTCTACAGGCTCACCGAGCGGCGCAACGAGCGTGCCGGCCGGGAGCTGATCCCGGCCTCGGTGCTCGAGCGCCCGCCCTCGGCAGAGCTGCGCCCCGACCAGCTCGACAGCGACTCCCTCCCCCCCTACGACCTGCTCGACCGCATCCTCGAGGCCTATGTCGAGCGCGACCAGGGCCGCGAGGAGATGATCGCCGCCGGCCTGCCGGCGGCCGTGGTCGACGACGTGATCCGGCTCGTCGACCGCTCCGAGTACAAGCGCCGGCAGGCAGCGCCGGGAATCCGCATCACCCCGAAGGCGTTCGGCAAGGACCGCAGGCTGCCGATCACCAACCGCTTCGGCGGTTAGCGGTCGCTGGGGATCGGCCGTACGGCGATCGTCATCTGGGCCATAGCGCAGAGGCGCTCGTCGGCGTCGAGGACTTCGGCGTCCCAGACCCAGGTAGTGCGGCCGCGGTGGCGGGCCCGGGCACGCACTTCGGCGTGGCCCTGGGTGACCGGGCGGATGAAGGTGACCGAGATCGACTGGCCCATCGCCGCCATGCCCTCAGCGAGGACGACGAGGGCGGTGGCGCGGGAGCAGACGCTCTCCACGAGAGTCGACATCACGCCGCCGTGGAGGAGGCCGACCGGCTGGCGCAGCTCGTCGCGCATCGCCACCCGGACACGGGCATGGTCGGGATCGTCGTCGAGCCACTCGGTGCCGAGGAGCGCGTCGAAGTGGGAGAGCGGGCCGCCCTGGTCGTCGGTCATCGATCGGCACCCTAGCGGCGGTCGAGGTTAAGCCTTCGCGAGAAGGGCGGTGAGCCATTCAAGCCGCCGCCCGGAACCCGTAGGGTTCCTGCCCGGTGGCGCTCAGCGAGGATCAGAAGGCGATGTTGCGCCTGCTTGCGCAGCGCGAGCAGGGATACGACGACCTGGCAGCCCTGATGGGACTGAGCGTCGACGAGGTGCGCGCCAAGGTCAAGGACTCGCTGGCGCAGTTGGAGGCCGAAGGCGAGCCGGCGCCCGACGTTCCGTCCCCCGGCCCTGCCGAGCCGGTCGCGCCTGAGGTCGAGGAGCCGGCGCCCCCAGCGCCCGAGCCGCCGGCCGCCGAGGAGAAGCCGGTCCCAGCGCCCGCACCGGAGCCCGCTCGCCCCGCGGCGAAGCCAGCCAAGCCGACCGAGCCGCCCCAGCCGGCGCCCACCCACCCGAGCAACGGGCGCGCTGGGATCTCCCTCCCCAAGGACCGCGGCGTCCAGGCAGCGATCGGCGCCGGGCTGCTGGCGGTCGTGGCGATCGTCGTGCTGCTGATCGCCGGCGGCAGCGGCGGCGACTCGAACGAAGGCTCATCCGCCTCCTCCGGGTCCGGCGCAGGCAGCCCCGCCAACGTCTCCGAAAACTCCGAACTGACCGAGGCCGAACTGAAGCCGGTCGACGGTGGCGACGGCGAAGGTCAGGCGATTTTCGGCCGCGTCAAGAAGAACGTCGTCCTGCAGGTCGAAGCGAAGGGGCTGGAACCGTCGCCGCAGGGGTCCGCCTACTCGATCTGGCTCTACAAGTCGCCGAAATTGGCGCTGCGGGTCGGCGCCGTGCGGGTGACCGACAACGGCGCCATCGCCGTGCAGCTGCCGATCCCGACCGAACTGCTCGCCTACGTCGCCAGCGGTGCCTTCAACCAGGTCGACATCGCCCTCACCGAAGACTCCGCCTACGCGGCCGAGGTGGCGAAGTCAAAACAGGAAAAACGCCTCCCCGAACACGTCGGCGAATCGGTCCTGCGTGGGGAGATCGTCGGCCCGGCGATCGAACAGGCCGCCGAAGAATCCGGCGGCTAGCCCGGGATCAGCTTGCCGGGGTTCATGATCCCGGCCGGGTCGAGCTGCTCCTTGACCGCCCGCAGCACTTCGACTCCCGTCTCCCCCACCTCGGCCTCCATGTAGGGGATGTGGTCGCGGCCGACGGCGTGGTGGTGGGTGATCGTGGCGCCGCAGGCGACGATCGCCTCGCAGGCGGCCTGCTTGACCCGGCGCCACTGCTCGAGCTCCGCGCCGGCGCGGCGGCGCGCGACGAAGGTGAAGTAGAGCGAGGCGCCGTCGGCGTAGGCGTGCGAGAGGTGGCACCAGACGATGCCCGGGGTGCTCTGCTCGTCGAGGGCGCCGCGGATCGCCGTGGCGACGGCGTCGTGCAGCTCGTGGAGGCGCGTCCAGGTGTGTGAGGTCTCCAGGGTCTCGACGATCGCGCCCTTCTCCATCAGCGCGTCGCGGAGGTACGGGCCCTGGTAGCGCCCGTGCTCCCAGGAGCGGCCGGCCCCCTGACCGAGGTAGACGGCGCCGCCGGCGCGCAGCGCCCGCACGGCGAGGGCGCGTCGGCGCGCCACGGCCTCCTCCTCGCCCTCGAAGCCGACGATCACCAGCGAGCCGCCGCGGCGGCGGCGCAGGCCGAGGTAGCCGCCGAAGAGCTTGGCGGCGGCGCCACGCGGCCCGGAGAGCGCCAGCGAGCCTTCGGTCTCCTCCTCGTCGGAGATGCGGATCACGTCGGGCAGGCCGCTGCCCTGCGCCAGCGAGCGGACGATCTCGGCACCGGCCTCGAAGCCCGCCGCCATCCAGGCCTCATAGCGGCGCAGCCGGGGCGCCGGGCGAACTCGCACGGTGACGTCCGGGATCACGCCGAGGGTGCCCTCGGAGCCGACGATCAGCTCGCGGAGAGCCGGGCCGGCGGCGGTGTGCGGCGTCGCCAGGGTCTCCAGGTCGCCCGCCGGGGCGAGGAGGCGGACCGAGCTGACGAGATCGTCGAAGCGGCCGTAGCCGCTCGAGGCCTGGCCGGCCGATCGAGTGGCGGCGAAGCCGCCGATCGTCGCGTACTCGAAGGACTGCGGGAAGTGGCCCAGGGTGAGGCCCTCGCGGGCGAGCGCCGCCTCCGCCTCCGGCCCGCGCAGGCCGGCGCCGAGGAGGGCGGTCAGCGATCGCCGGTCGACCTCCATATCGCGCAGGGCGGAAAGATCGAGGCTGACGAGGCGCTCGTGGACTCCCCGCAGCGGCTCGACGCCACCGACGACGCTGGTGCCGCCGCCAAAGGGCACGACCGCGATGCCATCCTGCGCGCAGATCTCGAGCACCCGCCGCACCGCCTCCGCGTCCCCGGGTGCCAGTACCGCGTCCGGAGCACCATCGAGCGCGCCCAGTCGTAGTCGCGCCAGGTCGGCGTACCCCTTGCCGGCGGCATGTCGCAGCCGGTCCTCAGCGTCCGTGGAGACGTTCTCCGACCCGACCGCGTCGATCAGCGCTTCCGGCAGCGGCTGCGCCTCGGATAGAGGAAAGTCACCGAGCTCGTGGGCCAGTGGCCAGGGCTCCAGGTCTCCCAGGCGCTCACGAAGCACCGCCAGCGCCGCCTCGTCGAGTTGCGGTCGCACCGACGGGTCGCCCCACCCCCACCAGTTCGCATCCCGCCTCAGGGCGCTCACCGCAGGCCTCCTGGGGCGACTTCTTCCCACCCGTGAGGGACTAAACCGCCCCGCCTCACGTCAGCGCCCTCTCGAGCCCCTCCAGGGCCTGGTCGAGCAGACGGCCCTGGCCGCTGCGCATCATCGGCGACCCGAAGCGGGACATCCCCCGCAGCGTCTGCGATGCGGTCAGGTTGACCTCGGTCGCCTCGCCCTCGGGCCGGAGGCGGATCTCCACTTCGGAGGCGCGCAGGTGCTTGGCGAACGGCGTTCCCTCCAGCTGCTGCTCCCAGACGTAGCGGTCGTTGGTGGCGCTGCTGAGGCAGCGGAAGTCGGCGCGGACGCCGCGCCCTTCGGCGGTCTCGAGCACCTTCGTCCACTGGCTGCGCCGGCCGCTGTCCTTCTGATCTACGTTCTCCACCCTGCTCACCCGTGGCCACCAGCGCGGCAGGCTGTAGGGGTCGGAGACGAGCTCCCAGACCTCGTCGACGGGAGCCGCGATCGTGCGCCGGCGGCTGACGCGGGGCATCGGTGCGCCCTACTCGCCGGCGAGACGGCGCAGGTCCCGGACCAGCAGCAGGTGCTTGAGATGGCTGACGGTCGCCGCCAGGCTTTCCAGGCTCTGCAGCGCCTCTTTGCGGCGCTCGGGGTTGCGCGAGCGCAGCGAAGGGCCGAGCAGCGCTTCCAGCAGGTTGGCCTCGCGGTCGGCCGAGGAGCGGAAGACACGCAGGTTGCGGGCGCCGACGCCGAAGCGTGAGAGTTCGTTGGCGGCACGGACGATCTCCTGGTCGGTCTCGTCGTAGACCACCCTGCCTTCGCGTTTCTCGGGCTGGACGATGCCGAAGTTCTCGAGCTCGGCGATCAGCTCCTCGCGGGCGCCGGTCTCCTCGATCACCTCGTCGAGGGTCAGGTGGGCGCGCGAGGTCTCGACCAGGATCGCCCGGCGCACCGAGCCGCCGCTCTGCCGCCGCTCGCCCTCGCCGAGACCGACCTCGCCGCCGGCGGCGAGCTCCTGGCGGATCACCTTCAGCGGCAGGAACTCGTCCCGCTGCAGGCGCAGGATCGTCCGCAGCCTTTCCACGTCGGCCTGGCTGTAGAGGCGGTAGCCGCCCGAGGTGCGGCGGGGGCTGAGCAGCTTCTGGTCCTCGAGGTAGCGGATCTTCGAGATCGAGACGTCGTCGAACTCGTTCTGGAGGATCTTGCAGACGGCGCCGATCGTCAGCGCCTTGCGGGGGCGGCTGGCCGATTCCGGTGGCCGGGTCGGTTGCTCGGAGAGAGCCACGCTAACGCTCCAGGTAACTCAGCTTGTACTTGCCGACCTGGATCTCGTCGCCGTCGGCGAGCCGGTGCGACTCGATCCGGCGGCGGTTGACGTAGGTGCCGTTGAGCGAGCCGAGGTCGTCGATGTAGAGGCCGTCGCGGCGGCGCACCAGCAGCGCGTGGTTGCGGGAGACGGTGACGTCGTCGAGGAAGACGCCCGCGTCGGGGCTGCGACCGATGCTGACCCGGTCCTCCTCGATGCTGAAGCTCTCGCCGGCGCGGCCGCCGCCGGCGCGGATCACCAGCGCCGCACCCGCCGCCTCGACCACCTCGTCGATGTCGACCGGCTGCATGTCGCCGGTCTCACCGACCGTGTAGGTCATCGTCGTCGGGTCCTCGCCGCCCTCGCTGGGGCCACCGAGATACGCACCGCACTTCTGGCAGTAGTTGGCGCCCTCGGGGTTCGCGAACCCACACTCGGGACAGTGAACGGCCATCGCTGCTCCGCGGTCCTAGGCCGCGCTCTCGCCCTCCGACGACTGCTTCGCCTTGCCGGCGAGGATCTCGGTCAGCTGCTCGACGTCGTCGCCGGAGATGATCGAGTCGCCCCGCTCACGCTTCTGGCGCAGGCGGTTGACGAGCTCCGCCCGCATGATGTCGATCTTGCCGTGCAGCACGCGGCGCTTGTAGGAGATCTCGTTCTCCTCGGCCATCAACTTGTCGATCATCTCTTTCAGCTCAACGTCGCTGAGAGAGCCCAGATCGGGAAAAGTGTCCTCCATCTTGCTCCTTAGATGCCGAGGCGTGGGCGCCTCCGTTTTCGCAAGGGACGGATTATAGGTAGGCCGCGGGGCAAGGTTCAACTGCAGGTTGAAGGTTCCGGCGATTTGGAGCTCAGCTTGCAGCGCGGGCGGCACGCACGGCGCGGATGCCGGTGCGCGCGTAGAGCACCGTGGCGACGATCGCCAGCGCGAGGCCGACCAGCAGCAGCGCCGTCGGCACCCAGCCGGCGAAGACCAGCGCGAAGAAGATCCCGCCCATGATCGGGAAGACGGAGATGCGGCCCGGCCAGTTGACTTCGACGTCGACGCCGTGGCGGAGGCCGTACTGGGCCAGCACCAGCATCGCCAGCTCGCGCAGCGCCAGCAGGGCCAGAGCCCAGCGCGGCAGCAGCTCGAAGCTCCAGCAGACGGCCGCGCCGGCGAGGATCGTCAGCCGGTCGATCAGCGGATCGAGCAGGGCGCCGAGGCGGCTGTACTGGCCGGTGACGCGGGCGAGGAAGCCGTCGAGATAGTCGCCGGCGGCGATCAGCCAGAAGATCGTCGCCGAGGCGACGGTGCGCCCGTCGCCGGATTCGTAGGCGAGGTAGAGGAAGACCGGGATCCCCGCCAGGCGCAGGTAGCCGACCAGGTTCGGGATCGTCCACGGGTTGAGCGGCTCGCCTTTGCGGGTCTGCCGCGGTTTGGAGCCGGTGCGGTCGAGGCCGAAGAGGCGCCGGACCCGGCCACGACCGAAGGGGGCGTTGTCGGTCACCTCGTCTCCCCCTCGGAGTGCGGCGACGGGCAGGCCGCGAGGCTCAGTAGGCCTTGGCGAAGACCGCTTCGACGACCGCCGGCTCGCCGGTCAGCACGCAGGCGCTGCCCTGCTCCAGCTGCTGATCGAAGGGCAGGCAGCGAACCGAGACCTTGAGCTCCTCCATGATCTCCCCCGAGCGCGCCGATTCGCTCCAGGGCGCCCGCACGAAGCCGCCGCTGCTCGGATCGCCGTCGTCGCCCTCGAACCATCGCCGGAAATCATCCACGTTGCGGACGTCGCGTGCGGTTCGCGTCGCCAGGCGGTCGGCCGCGGCCGCCAGGTAGCTCGCCTGCACCTCCTCGAGGAGGCCGGGAACTCTGGCCGCGATCTGATCCCGCGGGACGCTCTCGCCCGAGCGTCCCTCCGCGTCGCGGCGGCGCAGCATCACCGCGCCCTCGGCGATGTCGCGGGGGCCGACTTCGAGGATCAGCGGCACGCCCTTGCGGACCCACTCCCAGCGCTTCGCCGGCGCCTCGCGGTCGCGCCGGTCGGCGAGGACCCGCACCTCCTCGCCCGCGTAGGACTGCTGACCCAGCTCGGCCGCCAGCTCCTCGACGAAGGCGAGGACGGCGTCGGTCTCCTCGCCCCGCAGGATCGGCACGATCACGACCTGCTGGGGAGCGACCCGCGGCGGCAGCCGCAGGCCGTCGTCGTCGGAGTGGGACATCACCAGGGCGCCGAGCAGGCGGGTCGAGACCCCCCAGGAGGAGGTGTGGACGAGCTGGCGCTCGCCGTCGCGGTCGAGGAACTGGATCCCTGCCGCTTCCGCGAAGCCCTGGCCGAGGTAGTGCGAGGTCCCCGCCTGCAGGGCCTTGCCGTCCTGCATCATCGCCTCGATCGAGAGGCTGCTGACGGCACCGGGGAAGCGCTCTTCGGCGGGCTTCTCCCCGGTCACCACCGGGATCGCCAGGATTGACTCGGCGAAGTCCCGGTAGACCTCGAGCATCCGCGCGGTCTCCTCGCGGGCCTCGGCCTCGGTGGCGTGGGCGGTGTGGCCCTCCTGCCAAAGGAACTCGGTGGTCCGCAGCAGCACCCGCGGGCGCAGCTCCCAGCGGACGACGTTGGCCCACTGGTTGATCATCAGCGGCAGGTCGCGGTAGGAGTCGATCCATTTCGCGAAGGACTTGCCGATCACGGTCTCCGAGGTCGGCCGCACGATCAACGGCTCGGCCAGCTTCCCCGCCGGCCGCAGCTTGCCCGGCGAGTCCGGGTCGGCCTCGAGCCGATGATGGGTGACGACCGCCATCTCCTTGGCGAACCCCTCGACGTGCTCGGCCTCCTCCTCGAAGTAGCTGAGCGGGATGAAGAGCGGGAAGTAGACATTCTGGGCCCCGGTCCGCTTGATCTCGCGATCGAGCTGGCCCTGCATCAGCTCCCAGACCGCGTAGCCCCAGGGCCGGATCACCATGCAGCCGCGCACGTGCGCGAGTTCGGCGACCTCGGCCTCCTTCACCACCGCCTGGAACCAGGCCGGAAAGTCCTCGGAACGGGTCGGCGATATTCCCTTCGCGGCCATGGCGCGCGAGTCTATTTACTGAGGGGAGGGCTGGAGATGCGCCTCAGGCGCGGGTGAAACGGCGCCCCGCCGTCGGCGAGGCCTCCTCGTCGAGCAGGACTTTGTCCGACTCGCCCCGTTCGACCGCTTCCTTCTCCATCTGGGCGATCTTCTCGGGGGTCAGGTCGCCGGCGTTTTCCTGCTCGATCCGGGCCACCCACTCGGCGCCCTCGCGCGACTCGGCCTCGTCGAACTCGACCTCGCCTCGGTCGAGCGACTTGTCGATCTCTTCGAAGAGGGTGTCGACCAGCTTCTCCTGCGGCACCTTGCGCAGCGGTTTGCCGCCGGCGAAGATCAGGCCCTCGTTCTTGGCGCCGGCGATCCCGAAGTCGGCGTGGCTGGCCTCGCCGATGCCGTTGACGGCGCAGCCGAGCACGGCCACCTCGACCGGCTCCGCGTAGCCCTCCAGGCGCTGCTCGATCTCGGCGACCACTGAGTCCATGTCGAACTGGAGGCGGCCGCAGGTCGGGCAGGCGATCAGGACCGGGCCGCGCTCGCGCAGCTGCAGGGCCTTGAGGATCTCCCAGGCGACCTTGACCTCCTCCTCGGCATGGAAGGTCGAGAGGCTGATCCGGATCGTGTCGCCGATCCCGTCGGCCAGCAGGGTGCCGAGGCCGACCGCCGATTTCAGCGATCCCCCCCATTTCGTTCCGGCCTCGGTGACGCCGAGGTGCAGCGGGTAGGGAATCTTCTCGGAGAGCAGGCGGTTGGCGGCGATCGTGTTCGGCACGTTGGTCGACTTGATCGAGACCTTGAAGTTCTCGAAGTCGAGACCCTCCATCAGCTCGACGAACTCGACGGCGGCGGCGACCAGCGCCTCGACCGGCGATTCGCGCTCGAGCGCGTGCAGGTGTTTCGGCAGCGAGCCGGAGTTGACGCCGATCCGCATCGGCACCCCGGCGGCGGTCGCCTTCACAGCCACCTCGGCGACTTTGTCGCGACCGCCGATGTTGCCGGGGTTGAGGCGGATGCAGTGGGCGCCCGCGTCGATCGCTTTCAGGGCCAGGGTGTGGTTGAAGTGGATGTCGGCGATCACCGGGATCGGCGATTCGCGCACGATCGTCTTCAGCGCCTCGGCGTCCTGCTCGCGCGGCACCGCGCAGCGGACGATGTCGGCGCCGGCCTCCGCGACCTTGTGGATCTGCTCCATCGTCGCCGCCAGGTTGGCGGTCTCGGTCTTGGTCATCGTCTGCACGGCGACGGGCGCACCGCCGCCGATGGGCACCTTGCCAACGAAGATCTGCCGCTTTGAAGCCATGTGGGAAGCGTATATGGCTCGATCCCCGCGCTCGCTTTGAACCTTTCGCATTGCACGTTCGTATTCTGGAAACGCAAGGGTTTCCAAGGGGAAGGGTTCGAGATGGGACGACCTGGGCTGTTGCGCGGAGTGGCGCCGTTGGGCGCCGCGATCTTCGCTCTGCTGGTGCTGGCGCCGGTCGCGGGCGCGACCTTCCACCTGATCAAGGTGCGTGAGATCCATCCCAGCGCGGGCGACGACGCCTACGTCGAGCTGCAGATGTTCGCCGGCGGCCAGAACTTCCTCACCACCCACTCGATGACCGTCTACAACAGCGCCGGCTCGCTGGTCCGCAGCTCGACCTTCGGCTCTGGGGTCGCGAAAGCCGAAAACCAGAGCACCGTCCTGATCGGCGACACGGGCGTGCAGGCGAGCTTCGGCGTCGCTCCCGATCTGGTCGATTCCGCCCTCAGCATCCCCGCGTCCGGCGGGGCCGTCTGCTGGAACGCCGGTGGGCTTCCCGCCGATTGCGTTGCCTGGGGGAACTTCACCGGCGGGGCCGCGCTGCAGGCCTCGGCGGGGACCGGCGTCGGCACCCCCGCGGCGGCAAGCGGCGTTGCCGCCGGCAAAGCGCTGCGCCGCTCGATCGCACCCGGCTGCCCGACCCTGCTCGAGGAAAGCGACGACAGCGACAACAGCGCCGCCGACTTCGCCGAAGTGACGCCGGCGCCTCGCAACAACGCCAGCCCGATCGCCGAGATGGTCTGCGCCGGCGTGCCGAACACGGCGATCGACGATCGCCCACCTCTGAACTCGAACAGCACCAGCGCCGAATTCACCTACGAAGCGCCGACCGCGACCAGCTACGAGTGCAAGCTCGACGCGGCCACCTTCGCGAGCTGCCCGACCATCGGCCAGCAATACACCAGCCTCAGTCAGGGCAGCCACACCTTCCAGGTGCGCGGC
>Ga0207710_10000504_pt1 | contig 24301 bp, 19 predicted proteins | sample KBSS24metaG_FD_184400 | JGI IMG/M metagenome (GOLD analysis project Ga0207710, IMG submission 184400) | Switchgrass rhizosphere microbial communities from Kellogg Biological Station, Michigan, USA - KBS S2-4 metaG (SPAdes) (version 2) | ecosystem: Host-associated > Plants > Roots > Rhizosphere...
GTCAAGGGCACAGCGATTAGACACCCTGTGAACTACCGAGGACTTCCCTATTTCCCGTGGCCGGATTGACAGCGGTCGAACAACTTCCAGTCTTCGGACGGTCTACCGGCATGGACTGGCCAGTTACCCAAACGTTCCGGGCAGAACTTACTCGCCGTTCAAGCAAAGCAAGTTTGAAAATGTTCATTTAACCTAAGTATCGGGAAAGAGTGGGCCGAGCGATGCTCGCACCCACCCCCTCGCTACCTCTTCGGCGCGAGGATGACCGCCAGGACGACCATCGCGAGGACGATCATTTCCGGCGTCATGGGGCATCACCTCTCACAGGGCAGGGGCGGGGCCCGACGGGTCAGAGGGCCCGGTGATCCGCTGACCCACCCCATACGGCCGCCCTCAGCTGCACGTCCAGCCGCTGTCCGGCCGGGGCGCCCGCTGGGGTCGACGCGGAGATGACCCAGGACGTCGAGGACTGATATCTCACCCGCGGCCCCGGTCCGGCACCCCCGCCGGCCGGGGCCGCGCCACGTCTCCCACCGGACCGCCAACAGCACCGCGGGGATCGAGGAGGATCGGAACGGAAATTGGCGCTGAGCGTGGCTGCGCGGGTGGGGCCGGTGGGTCTATCAGATTGGTGGAGTGCTGTTATTCAAAGTGTGCACTATTCGTCGATCATGAGTGGCGCGGCGATTCGTACTCTCGATCGTCAGCCGGCGGTGCGGGCAGCGGCTTCGCTGGAACGTTGAGCAAGCACCCCGAAGGCATCCTGGAGCTCATTGAGAAGGTGCGCCCGGACGGCCCTGCTGATGCCCAGGGCCAGGACCCGTGAAGCGGTGCCGCCGGTGAGCACGGCGCCGAGCGGCGTACGCCGTTGCGCCAGGCCAGCCGGTCTGCGATCAGGGTGGGGGATGACGGAGATTGCGGTGATCAGGGCCACCGTCAGGACCCGGATCACGGGCGTGGAGTCCGCGCAGGGATCAGTGGCGGGCCACTGGTGGTGTGTGGCCTCCCCTTCAAGCAAGGCCACACACCAGCCGTGGCTGTGCCGGCTCGGTCTTGTTCAGTTGGCGGCTCAGCGGGTCCGCCGCCGGCGGCCGAGCGCGAGGCCTGCGGTGGTGAGCCCGAGGCCGACGGCGAGGGTGGCGGCATTGAGGAGCCAGTAGGTCCCGTTGATGTCGCTGGGGGTGTCCGCGTGAACGACGATGGTCTGCACCGCGAGGACGACCGCGAAAAGGATGATGGTGGCGAGGTAGGCGGTTCGGCGGCTGGCGAGGTAGATGCCGAGCGGAACGGTGAGCAGCAGCATCGCGATCTGGGCCATGACGGTCTCCTTCGCTACGGGTGGGGTTGTCGGCCGGTCCGGTTGGCCGGCCGGCGCGGCGCCGGCAGGCGGCGGGCGTGCCGCGGTGGCCGGGACCCATGGAGTGGCGGCGGCGATCACGCCGTTACCGGTGCACGGTACTACACTTGAAGTGAAAATAACTATGGGTGTAGTGTTCCCTCGTGGCCGGCCGACGGGATGACCTTCTCGACGCGGCGATCGACCTGCTCGGGGAGCAGGGAGTTCGCGCGTTGACACACCGGGCTGTGGACGCGGCGGCGGGGCTAACCGCGGGGTCGACGTCCAACTACTTCCGCACCAGGGAGGCGCTGTTCGACGCGATCGTGGAGCGGTTCGCGGCGCGGGAGCGGGCGAACTGGGAGGAGCTGGCCGCGCACCTGGCACCTCGGACGACTACGGACCTGGCCAGGGCCCTGGCCGTGTTCGCCCGCGACAGCGCGGGCCGCAACCGGGCACTGACCCTGTCCCGGTACGCGATCCTCGTCGAGGCCTCCCGCCGGCCCGAGCTACGGGCGCAGCTCGCGGCCACCGGCATCCGGGTGAGCACCTGGTTCGCCACCTGGCTGCGCCTGGTGGGCTCGACGGACCCCGACCATCACGTCCACGTCGTCGGCAACTACCTGACCGGACTCGTTCTGCACCAGTTGGCGATCCCGGACCCGGATTTCGACCCGATGGCGCACCTCGACGCTCTGCTGGCGTCACTGATCCAGACCCAACGCGAGCGGGGTTCGCGAGACAGCGACTCCTGAAGTACCCAGGCGTAAAGCGCCCCGACGCGTTGGCCGATCACGGCGGCGAGCACGACCCGCGCGCCGTCTCGCCGCGCGGCCCGGATGGTCGCGGCACGGACACTCCACCAGGCATAGAGGGAACGCCCATGAACACCGACGAAGTCTGGCAGGCCATCGACACCCAGCGGATACGAGTCGCCGACCTGCTGGAAAAACTGACCGACGACGAATGGCGCACGCCCTCGCTGTGCGGCGGCTGGACAGTGCGGGATGTCGCGGCCCACCTGACCATGCAACAGACAGGGCTGGGCGGGGCGCTTCGCATGGCGGCCCGGTCGCCGGGTGGGATGAAACGAGTCATCCACCGTTCAGCGTGCCTGCGCGCGGCGACGCCGACCGAGCAGATGATCACCGAGATCCGCGGAATGGTCGGCTCGCGGAAACACAACGCGGGCGTCACCTATCGGGAAACCCTCATCGACATCCTGGTGCACGGCCTGGACATTGCCATTCCCCTCGACCGACCCCTCGAGACACCCGCCGACGCCGCGGCCGTCGCCGCCGACCGGGTCTGGTCCGTCGTCCTCCCGTTCTTCGGCTACCCGTTCTTCCCCAGGAAACGACTAAGGGGGCTGCGGCTTACCGCGTCCGATGTGGACTGGGCCGTTGGGGAGGGCGCGCCTGTCGACGGCCCGATGGACGCGATCCTGTTGCTGCTCACCGGCCGCCTCGCCATCTTGCCACGGCTGTCCGGCGAAGGGGCATACGCTCTGCGCGCCAGGCTCCCGTCCGCCCAGGAGCCCTGATGACGGCCCAAACCACCCCGTGGAGACGCGCGGCGCTGGGATCGGCCGACGTCAGCGACACCCAGCTGGCCGCGATGTCGCGCCGCGCTGTCTCTGGCTCGATGACCTCCTCATCACGCTGGCAGCCGTCCACAGCCACCCGCGGTCCGCCGGCCCGCCGACGCCGTCTTCGCGACCTGATCGGCGACCGCCACGACCTCGATCAGGTCGTTCGGGGTGCAGCCAAGCACGTCAAACAACGCGGCGATGGTGTCCATCGACAGCCGTTGCGGAGGCTGCGTCACCAGCCGGAAGACCTGCTCCCGGGACCGCCGCCCGCGGGATCGAAATTCGCAACCGTCGCGTCAAGCACCAGGTACGCAGCAAGCCCCGAACGCCCGGTTTCGTCGCTTATCGCCGCTCGCCGGATGTTGCATCTGGTTCGAATAAAGCTCATTTGCCGGTGGTGACGTGGGGCAGACCTCGCGTTGCTGGTAGCCGCCGGGGATGTCGGCGCCGACGGCGGTCCAGAACGGCCGGGAAGAGCGGAAGTGGCCGCCGAGGGTGTGCCAGGACACGCCGGGATGGTCGGCTCGCAGGGCGGCGAGTCCGGCGCTGGCGAGTCCGCACCGCTGGTATTTCTCGACGGTGTAGGCCCGCCGGTAAGGAGCGAGCCACAGGGTGCCAGGTACTGTAGCGCGAGCGGTGGCCAACTCCAGACGATCCCTACACCCGGGAACCGTCCCCGCGCGTGCCTGGTCGGAGGGAACTGTCAGGGGAAGTGTCAGCCGGCAGACCCCCCTCCAAAAGGGGCTCCAAAAGGCCCTCCTTGTGGTCCTCCGGCTCTATCCGAAGGGGATGCCAGCGCACACCGGCGCGGGTCTGGCCGGCTGCCGCCCCCTCCGGGCGGCACCCAGACTCCCCGGCGTATCCGCATCTGTCACACCGGACGGCGCCCGGGGGCGTCCTCAAGGGGACCTCGAGCGGGACAGGTCCCGCACACCCCGGGCAACTCCTCGCCCCGGTCCCTGCGCTGGTCCTCCCCCGGTCCCTGCGCTGGTCCTCCCCCGGTCCCGGCGTTGGTCCTCGCGGCGCGGGCAGCGGGGTGCCCGTCATGGCTGCTGGGCGCCGGTAGGCAACCATGGACGCCGCATCCGACATCTCTTCTGCCCCTGCTGACACGGACCCGCGTGGCTGGCCGTTACGGTGTGCGCCGTCGCGGCTGCGCCCGGACCGCCCGGCCGGGTAGGGGGCCCCTGTGGCGCGAGGCCGGGTCAACGATCCCCGGTCACGTGGACCGGCCGGTCTGTCAGGCGGTGGCGCGCTCGGCGCGGCGGATGACGGCCTGCACGGTGGACGCCCGCCACTGGGTTCCGCCGCTGGCGGTGGGGATGCCCTCGGCGGTGAGTTCCCGGGCGATGGTCGTCAGCCCGTCGCCGACGGCCGCGGCCTTCGCCCAGTCAGGGCCAGCCCCCGGCTCGCGCCGCCGCGGCCGGTAAGGGGCGGGCCCGGCCGAAGGTGCCCGGTGGGCTACCCTCGGCCGCCATGGCCGGTGAGGCGCTGCGCTGTAACACCCGCATCGAGCTGACGGTCGACGAGTGGCTGTTCCTGGACCGAGTCGAGAACGCCCGCCAGGCGGTCCCGGCCCGGCTGCACTGCGAGCTGCAGCACGGCCACCGCGGCCTGCGGCCTGCCGCGTGAGCATCCCGGCCTGCACGAGTGGCAGCTGCGCAGCGACCTGGAATACACCCGCACCGCCAACGGCGTCAGCGAGCGGGGAAAGGACCGGCTACGCACGATCCCGGAGCCGACCGAGCCGCTGCTGCGCATCGACCGCTACGAGCGAACCCTGGCGATCCGCTGGCCGGACTGGGACCGCTGGCTGATGATCTGGCCGCCGGCCTACCCCGACCACCGCCACACCTACGGCCACCCGGCCGCGCCGACCGAGTGGCGCGACCACCCCGACTCCGACTTCGACGAACCACCGTGGGCCGACCCGACGCCCGCGGCCGCCCACCACCGGGACCTACCAGAGCTGGCCCAGGCGGTGCGCGACGAGCTCGCCCGCGCGCTGGCCACGGTCGGGCGGACCCTGGACCAGCTCGAGGCCCCGCCCCGGAAACGGCCCCCGCGACCCCGGCCGGAATGGTCGCGGCCATGAGCACGAGGTGGTCACTCGTCTCGTACGCCCCAACCCGCTACAGCACCCCCACCGCCACGAGCACCATCACCGCCAGGCTCAGCGCGCCGGCGCCGCAGCGGGCAGCCAGCAGAACGAGTCGACGTCGTCGGCCTCGGCGAGCAGCGCGTCGGCGGGGATCGGCGCAGGGCCGGCGGGTCGTCCAGGTTGGGCAGGAGCTGTCCGCGCCCGGTGACAGCGATCCATCCCCGTCGCCGGCGTCCTGGGACACGGCGGCCTCGGTGGCCGGACGCAGCCGGTACGGCCGGTCGCCGCCCAGGGCGTCCAGTGTGAGGTCCGCACGATGCGCTGAGAGCAGGAGGATCAGGTCATGAACTCGATGGCACGCCGGATGTTCGAGCTGGTCGAGCCGATCGGTGTCGTCCCCTACACGGCGGACGAACCCAAGGAGACGATGTTCGCCCTGGGGTTCACCAACTACTGGGATACCTACTTCGCCGGACGGGCGGCGCCTCTGGGTCTCGTCCCGGCACAGGTGGTGGACGCGCTCTTCTACAACTTCGCTCCCGGCGAGGTCGCCCGCCACATCCCGAAGGTCTGGGACACGACCACGCCCGAAGCGGCGATCGCCGCTCGTCAGACGGGTTGTGTGCAGGCGTTGCGGCGCATCCTCGGCGAGCACGTCGACTCACCCGCCTTCGCCCGGGCCGCCGACCTGTTGCTGCGGGCTGCGACCAGCGCACCGTTCGAGGGCCGGCCCATGTACGCCGCGCTGCGCGCGCTCCCGATCCCCGATGATGTGGTGGCTCGTCTCTTCCATGCCGCTTCCCTGCTGCGCGAGCACCGTGGCGACGGGCACATCACCGCCCTGATGAGCGAAGGTGTCGGCGGCCTGCAGGCTCACGTCCTGCACGCCCTCGGCATGGGCATGCCCGCGGAGAAGTTCGGACGGATCCACCACCTCCCCCCAGCGCAGCTCGCCGCCGTGATCGACGGGATGCGCGCTCGCGACCTGATCGGACAGGACGGTTGGCTGAGCGACACGGGCCGCGCCGTCAGACAGCGGGTCGAGGCGCTCACCGACGACCTCGCCGCGAAGCCGTACGAAAGCCTCGGGCCCGGCGAGCTCGACGAGCTCGTGACCACCCTCGAACCGCTCGCCACACTGCTCCTCGCCGACCAGCACGGGTAGACCGAACACAGCCACCAGGACGCGGATGGGGCGCAGCGGCGGGACGTCGGCCGGGTACGTCTGCTCGACGCGCGTGACGATGAGCTGTCTGCCGGGCGTGGACCAGACGGCGGTGGGCCGGGGCCCGACGGGTCAGAGGGCCCGGTGATCCGCGGTCATGTCTGCGTTCGGTGGTGGAGGGGTCAGCGGCCGGGGCCGGGGCGCCGCGGGGCTGGCGGTGGTGGGTGGTGCGGGCGGCGGCGCGTAGCCGGACGGCGGCCGGGCTGGGTGTGGGCAGCGGGCGCTGCCCGTGGGGGGTGCGGGCGGCGCGGGTGAACGCGCGACCGCAAGCAGCGCGCCACCTGGGGCTGGCTGGTCGGCGAGCCGACCCTCACCCACCTCGCCCGCTACCCGGAAACCATCGCCTGGGCCGGGCTGCTGCTGTCCGCCACCTGGGGCCCTGCCGCGTATCGGGTCGGCCCGGACGACGCCTGGCGGCCCGACGAGGACGAGTACTGGCACGCCGACGGCCCGACCGGCCCCACCACGAGGACTTCCGCGCCGAGGCGCTGCGCCGCCTACATCTGCCCACCGACCAGGACGGCATCCACTCCGGCGTCGGCACCCTCGCCTACGAAGCCCGCTCCCGCTGGCACGTCAAAAGCCCGGACGGCGACGAGAGGTCCGACGTCGATGCCGACGCCGGACCCGAACGGCAGCTGTCAGCCAGATAGTCGGGACGCCGTACGTCCTGCGGCGGCGAAGCGGGGCGCGAACAGCGCGCTATCCGAATCCGCCGCCACCCGCTCGATCGCCCGCTGCCACCGGTGTAGGTCATCTGGCGTTGCCATTCCGGCCGCGACCATCGCGTCCCGAGCCGCCCAGGGCAGCACACCATAGGAGGCGAAGACGACGTCGAACGCGCCAGCCAGCTCCGCCGGCAACCGCTGCGCGTCCGCCTGGATGAACCGCGCGTCGATCCCCACGGTGGTGGCAAGCGAGCTGGCTCGTTCCACTGCGACCGCGGAGAAGCCCAGGCAGGTTACCCGGGCGCCGAGTCGAGCCCACGACAGCGTGCCCAACTCGAAATGGTACTGCACGTGCAGGAGATCGACGTTCGACACGGACCCGACGGCCGCGGCCATCTGCTCTCGTTCCCGCGTGCTCAGCATGAGCTGACCGGCGAGAAAACCCTCGACGTCGTAGTAAGTGTCCTGCCCGTGCAGGGCCGCGATTTCGTCCCAGCGCGCCCGGTTCAACTCCGCCGCGTCATCCACAGAGGGACAGCGTAGTGCGGCACGTGCCATGCGTCCGGGATGCGGGCTCACACCGCCACAACCGGGACAGCAGGACCTGCAACGGTTCATGCCACGGACCACACTCGCCGGTCGTCGCTACACGACAAACCCCCCTCCACAAGGGGCTCCACAAGTCCCTCCTTGTGGTCCTCCGGCTCTATCCGGAGGGGATGCCAGCGCACACCGGCGCGGGCCTGGCCGGCTACCGTCCCCTCCGGGCGGCACCCAGACTCCCCGGCATATCCGCATCTGTCACACCGGACGGCGCCCGGAGGGGGCGTCCTCGAGGGACCTCAGCGGGACAGTTCCCGCACCCCCGGGCAACTCCTCCCCCCGGTCCCGGCGTTGGTTCTGGCCCCGGTCCTTGCGATGGTCCTCACGGCGCGGGCAGCGGGGTGCCCGTCATGGCTGCTGGGCGCCGGTAGGCAACCATGGACGCCGCATCCGACATCTCTTCTGCCCCTGCTGACACGGACCCGAGTGGCTGGCCGTTACGGTGTGCGCCGTCGCGGCGGCGCCCGGACCGCCCGGCCGGAAAGGGGGGCCCTGTGGCCGACCGTGAACCGACCTGGCAGCCGCTGAGCGCGGTGGGGGTGCTGACCGCCCACATCGGCGAGGGCATCACCCTGGCCCGCGACCAGCTGACGATGCTGGCCCGCGCGCGGGACCGGCCCTACCTCCTCGATGACGCCACCGTGACCCGGCTACGCGCCGCGTTCGAGAACACCCGCGAGGACACCGAGCTGTTCGCCGAGCAGGGCCGGCGCTGGCAGGCCGCGGCTCGATGGTGCCGGCGGCCAGCTCGTCCGCGACGGCGAGGACCTCGTCGACGAGACACGGTGCTCGCTACATCCGACCTGGAACTGGGCCTGGAGGCGCTGTTCGGTCACCGCCCGCCCCGGCCGTAGACGGCGATGATCTAGTCGGCCCGGGGCCTCGGGAACGGGCCGATTTATGAAACCGCCCGCAGGTGCGGCGGAAACGGGCAACACGCCCGCCCGTCAAGGGCGCCAGCGGCGGGCCTGGCCTGGTGCCCCGCGCGGGTTCCCGTGGCGTACCAGCGTGATCGTGGGGCCGGACGTGTGCGCGCGAGGTCGGGTCAAGGGCCCAGGTCAAGCTTGACGGTCAGGCGCTGCCGGCGTTCTCGAACGCGCGGTAGATCTCCAGCCGGTACGCGGCGAACAGCTCGCTGAACAGGATGGGGGTGCCGAGGGTGCCGTCGAGGTCGATCCCGGCGTAGGTCAGCGCGTCGGCGGCCTCGCCGATCGCGGTAGATGGCGGTGCTTCTCTGCCCGCTATTGCGTCGGCGCCGTCGCGGGTTCGGCGCCTGACAGGTAGCGGTGCAGCGAGGTCTTCGGGATGCCGGTCTTGGTCGCGATCGCGCCGAGGCTCTCGCCGTTGGCTTTCAGAAGCCGGGCGTATTCGATCTTGTCGGTGGGGTGGGCGACGGGGCGGCCGGCGTGGCGGCCCTTGGCCTGGGCGACGGCGCGGGCGTTCGCGGCGCGTTCGGCGGTGAAGGTGCGTTCCATCTCGGCGAACAGGGCGAGCAGCAGGAACGCGATGCGGCCCATACCCTCGTCCGCGGTGTTGATCGGCAGCGGGTCGGCCAGGGAACGCACGCCGATGTGCTTCTCGGCGAGGTCGTGGACGAGATTGAGGACCTCGCGCAGGTTACGGCCGAGCCGGTCGAGGGTGTGCACGACGATCGTGTCGCCCGGGCGGGCGTAGGCGAGCAGCGCGGCCAGGCCCTCGCGGTCGACGGTCGCGCCGGTCCTCTTGTCCGTGAAGATCCGCTCGTCCGGGATGCCGGCGGCGGCCAGGGCGTCGAGTTGGCGCTCGAGGCTCTGCTTGGTCGTGGAGACCCGGGCGTAGCCGAGATCGAGTCCACGCGGTGGGGCCTTGTCGGTGGCAGACACGCGAGGATCGTACCGGAAGTCGTCGCCGTACTACGATTTCGGAACACATGTAGTGGAACGAGTTGTGGAACGATTTTGAGGCCCCGACGCGCGCCATCTATGTCGATGTCCGGAGACGGTTGCACGGATGTCCGAACTCGTGTGCACACCTGGTCCGCGGATGACCTTGCATCTGGTTAGTTCCTGCTGGGACTCAGCGCGTGGCCGATGTTGTAAAGGTCGCCTTGCCGTGAGTGCGGTCCGGTGATCGTGAAGATGATGCCGGGTCTTTCCTGCCAGGTGATCGTGTCACGGCCAGCATTCATGATTAGCCGCGCTTCTTTGCCTCCGTGGGTTGTTGTTGGCGAGGCCGCACCCCGGGGCGGGGGCAGGCTGTTCGTACGCGTGGCCGTGATGTCGATGCCAGTGCCGGCATGATCCCGGTATGTGACGGTAGTGCGCACGACGCCGTTCTCGGTTGTTGTGGTGGGGGCGGCCGTGGGACGGAAGCCCGAGGGCAGGTAGGTGACAGCGAGGCCCTCGATGGTCCCGCCCACGGGGGTGGTGGGGTCACCACAGCGACCGGCCTTTCCCGGCGAGCACCCCGGGCAACGGCCCGTTGTCCAGCGGCGCCAGCAGCGCGTCGCGGTCAGTGAGGGGCGGCGGCGGGCTGAGCGGGTCGGCGCCCGCGAACCGGGCGTGCCAGGAAGCCGGATCCGGTGCGGCATAGGTGAATCGCTGGGATGGGCGGACCACGTCGCCGCTCCCGTCGGTCGCCGGGCCAAGACTGGTCAGCCGGACCTGCGCGAGCAGCGACACGCCGGAGAATGCGGCTTGCTCGTAGGTCAGGTCCCAGCGGCGGACGGCCCGCTGCACCCCCGCGTCGGCGACCTCCAGCGTGATCCCGCGACAACGCCGCCGGGTCAGCCGCGGCCAGCCCGCCCGGCCGTTGCGCAACCGGTCTGGCCGGTCCTCGTAGGCGAACCGGACCAGGTACGCCGCCCAGGCGACCGACGTCAGGTACGGCGTCCCCGCCTCGACGTCCCAGGTGTAGGCGATGACGTTGCCGCAGGGGTCGAGGACCTGCTCGGGCAGCCACTGCACGACGCGGTCCGGATGATCGGGGTCGCTGACCCGGGCGGCCGGGGCGAGCCCGAGCCGGACGCTGCTTCCGTCCCGCTGGTGGATGGCCCACCCATCGCCGGTCCGCTCGTACCGGTCGAACGCCGATTCCTTGCGGGCCCGCCACTGCCCCGGTGTCACCTCGACGATCTCCTCGCCATCGGCGAGGTAGCGGGGAACGACCAGGTCGAGGGGATCGCCATCGGCGCCGGCCGCCCCGTCGGTGGGCACACCGAAGTCGAGGCGGCGCTCCACCGTGCGCACCGGTAGCGCCCAGCCGAAGCCGAACGGGCCGTTGCCGGCATTCTGGCTGTAGACAAGGTCCAGCTTGGCGACCTGACCGGCGATGCCCTTGGGCACCGGGATCGGCACCGTGTAGGACGCCTGCCCGGTGTTGAGGTTGAGGCCGAATGCCTCACCGAAGCCGGGAGCGTTACCCGTCCCGGCGGGGGAGCTTACGGCCTGTTCCGAGGTCACGGTGTCGGCCATGTCAGCGCCAGGTGAACGAGTAGTCCTGGTATAGCGAGACATCGCTCAGGCCGGACAAGTCCGGCACCCCCCCAGGGCCGGCCGGCAGCGTTGGGTTGTCCGCCGCCCGGATCTCCACCTGGAACGAGTCGGCCACGGCCCCACCGAGGAGCGAGGCGACCTGAGGCCCCTGCACAAGGCCGTCGGTGTCGGTGGTGAGCACAAGCGTGGTCCCGGTCGAGGCGGGCGTCAGTCGCACGGTGCGCGAGCCGACCGTCGCGGCGTTCCCGGACAGGCGCAGGGTGAACGAGGCGCGGGCCAGGTCCTTCTGGGTGCGCGGCAGGTCGGCAGCGGCGACGGCGAGGACCCCACTGCCCTGCGTGCGCAAGAAGAACAGCTCGTCCGGCGCCTGCAACCGCATCGAGGTCGCCCGCGCGGCCGCGCCCGTAGTCGGCAACGACGCCTTCACGGTGCCCTCGAGGTCGCTGTCGAAGAAGGCGTCGAGGCTGATGATCAGGTAGATGTCCAAGAGCCCGGCGAGGTCGACGTCGTTGGTCCCCAGCGGCAGCTCAAGCCGCCACATGGTCGCCGCGCCGTTATTCTCGAACAGGCGCAACTGCTGCGGATCCGCCCGAAGCACCAGGGAGTCGGCGCGCACCTCGTACATCGACAAGGGCATGACGTCGGCGGGGTAGACCAGCTGGTGGATACTGCCGTCGGCGTTCCGGAACTGCGAGACGCCGATATTGCGAAGCGTGCCGTGGACGCCGGTTCCGGAGCTGACACCGACGAACTGCACCTCGACCGCGCGCACCTTGTGCAGATAGAAGCCCGGGTAAAGCCGGTCCAGTTGCTCCAGCGTGGTGGCAAAGCTTCCGACCCCGTTCTCACGCAACGAACGCAGCGCTCCCGGGTACACTTCCGCGAGCGAGAAGGAAACCTTGATCGGCGCCTTCTTGGACCGGGTGCTGGTGAGGTAGTCGATAGTGAAGAAATCGATGTCGCGCAGCAGAACATCCGATCCAAGCACGTTCCCCGCCCCGGCGTTGCGGTAGTCCAGGCGGATCTTGTTCAGGTCTCGAGCGGTTTCGGCCGCGTAGGCGCGTTGCATCAGCCAGCTCGCGCTGGTCGCCATGTCGAGATAATCACCGCGAGGCCTTTCATCACCTGAGCCATGTCATACCAGTGCCGCGAGCTGAACTCGCGCAGGCTGAGGAACTCGCGGCTGTCCTGGGCCTGGCGCAGTTGCAGCCCGGCAACCGCCACTCGCTGCTGGGCGACGGTGACGCCGGCTTGGGCCTGGGCCACCTGGGCCTGGGCTACAGCCTGGTAGGACTTTGCGGCGGCGACCTCGCGGTTTAGCCGGTCCTGCTCCAGGCCGTCGGTGAGGCTGGCTCGCCGCGCCGCCAGTCGCTGCAACACGGTGTTGCGGGGCTCATGGTCGGCGGAGAACGAGTCGTAGCCGCTGATCGTGAGCTTCACCTCGTCGTCGTGGTCGACGGCCGAGGCTTGGGCCCAGGCGTCGAGCTGGGTCAGTTCCTCCAGTTCCCAACGGACGGAGGCGAACTTGGTGGCCGCGTCCTTGGCGTTGGTCCACTGGGTGGTGGCGTAGTCAAGGCTGCGCTGAGCGACCTGGACGCCGGCCTGGGCCTGGGCGACCCCGTCCGCCTCCAACCGCAGGCTCGCGGCGGCCAGCTCGATCTGCTGGTTCATCTGGTCCTCGCGGAACTCCTCGCTCTCCGCCTGGCTCTTGAACTGGATGTAGGCCTGCTCCATCGTGCCGGCATGCTCGGCCAGGTACCGGGCGCTGGTTTGGAGCGACTCGAAACTGAACGGTGGCAGGTAGTCCGGGGTGAACCCGAGGAAGTTCTGCCCGGCCGCGATCTGGCTCAGCCGTAGCCGCGCCTTCGTCAGTGGCAGCGCCACGGCGGAATTGTCCTCGACGCTCGTCGGGTCCGCGGCGGCGGCGATCGCCGCGGCCCTCGCCCGCAGGCCCGCGAAACGGGGGTCGCCGTATAGCGGCGAGTTGGCCGGTATGGCGCCGTCGGCGCCGATCACCTTGCCGTAGATGGCTGCCGCGTCCGGCCAACTCGCGGCCTGGTCACCGGCGGCGCGGTAGGCCGCGTCACCCCAGGCCACGTAGGTCTGCGCCAGCCGGGTCCACACCTGCACGACCTCGACCGTCTCGTTGAGGTACGGGTACTTCAAGGCGTCCAGGAACGCCGCCTGGGCCAAGGTGTAGTCGCCGGACGCGAGATAACAGTCACCCAGGCTCATCGGGATAATGAAGAAGTAGATATAGGGCAGATATGCGACGAGGGTCGGCGCCGGCACGGCCTGGATGTGCAGGAGGCTCAGGTCGGTCGTAACCTTCATCGTCTTGTAGAGTGCGGTGAGATTCGCCGCCTTGTCACCACTGAGGCTGATCTGGGGGGCGCCATCCTGGTCGCTGATGACCGTGAAAAGGTCGGCGGCCCGCTTCTCCGACACGTACGCCAGGGCCTGGAGCGTTGGGGCACCCGTCTGGCTTGACGGGTCGGGCAGAATGGACGCCGCGGCCGACCGGCCGACGTCGGCGCGGGGCCGTGCGACCCCATTCCCACCGATTCCCCCGATGCGGCCGACGTTGATTCAGCGGTCGAGGATAGTCGAGGACAGCGCGGAGCCCGTCGCCGTGCGAGTCGGTGCGATCTCGAGGTCGTAGACGCCGAACTTGCGACTGATGTCGGTGGCCTCGGCGAGAACCCCCCGCGCCCCCTCGCTGTTGCCCTGGCGGTTGAGCAGGCCGGCGAGAGCGGACAGCGCCGAGACCTGGCCGTCGGCGGAGCCGGCGTCGGTGAAGAGCCTTTGGGCGGTCTTGAGGTGGGCCTGGGCGACGTCAACCTCGCCACTACGCTCCAAGAGCAGGCCGAGATCCTGGTGGAGTTGGGCGGACAGCTCGACGTCGCCGTCCCCGGCGGTTCTGACGGCCTCGGTGTAGGCGTCGACAGCCGCCTTGAAATCACCCTCGGACACCGCGGTGGCCGCCTGGACGAGGATCGCGTGGACGCCGTCCAGACTGCTGCCGGGGCCGGCGTGCAGAAGCGCGGGTCGAGCGAGCAGGGCCCGCGGATCGACCGTACTCGGCCAGACCATACCGGGTGGCACGGCCGTGACCGGTGGACGGATCCGGCTGGCCGACTCGGCTGCCATGGCGATGAAGGCGGCGAAAGCCGCTGGCTCGTACGCGACCTCCCACAGCGGGTGGGACACGATCTGGACCAGCAGGGTGGGGTGGGCGGTCTTGAGGATCAGAGCCTGGAGTTGGGAGTACCGGCGGATCGCGAGGCCGAACTGGTCGTTAAGGTGGGCCTGCCGGGCGGTGGCGAGATCGGCTTGAACGCCATATTCGAATGCGGAGTCAGGGTCATCGGCCTCGTAACGCGATACGGTGCTCGTCGACCGTAGATCCTCCAGATGCGAGTACTTGATCTCGTTTGCGTAAGCCTTCATCGCTGGCTCCTCACCCGCAGGAGGGTTTCAATATGCCACCACCGGGCAGGCCGGTGGCGTAGGCGCGGATGCGCGGATGCGCGGATCGCCTCGATGTCGTGGCGTGGGGTCGTCCCGCGAACGGGTCGAAGCGCCATGCCTCGTCGCGAGGGCCTAGCGGACGTCGAAGACCGGGGCGTTCCCCGGAAAACCACCCGGGCTGCACCTCCGCCGACGTAGCCCATGGGTCGCCTGCTGGGGGGGGACAGAACCTCCGCCGGCGCCGATGGTGGAGGTTCCGACGGCGCTGCCGGACGTGATCCTGCGCGCGTTGGCCAAGAATCCGGACGACCGCCAGCCCAGCGCCGCCGCCTTCGCCCGGGACCGCGAACTCGTCGTCCTCCATCGCGGGCTCCGCTCCCGTCCGGTGCCTGATCACACCGGCAGGTCGGTCAGGCTGTCCGCCGGCAGGACCCACGGGACGACCGGCAGCACCACGCCCGTGTTGGTCGGAGCGGTGTGGGCCACCAGCGAACCCTCCTCGGCCATCGTGAGCAGGTCGGGTAGCTGGTACGGCTCCGCCGCGTCGACATCGACCTGATAGCCGAGGTCGCCGAGGCTGGCGGCGGTCAGCCGGCTCAACGGATTGCCGGGCGCGGCGATGAAACCGGACATGAGTTCGTTGTGGAACACGCTCTCGCGCCAGTGGCCACCCCGGGTGCCGGGGCCGCCGGTGTTCTCGGCCGGTACCCCGCCCCGAGCTTTCCCGCCCCGCAGGTGCTGGTACTCCGCCTTTGCGCCGGCACCGGTGAAGGTCGGGTTGTCCCCGTTCTCGCCGTGGAGCAGGCCCTTGAGCTTCCAGATCGTCCCGATGCCGAGAACGTGACCCATCTCGTGGGTGATGACGTCGTTCAGGGTGCCGACCTGTTCCATGATGGCCAGGTCCGCCTTGTCGAACGACATGATGCCCTTGACCGGGAGGAAGGCCTGCGCGCCGGCCGCCTTGGGGCGCAGGTGGGTCGGGCCGGCCTGGCCGAGTATTTTCCCGGTTCCGTCGATGTCCTCGCCCTGGGCCAGAATGAGCAGGTCGTCGATCGTCTCGCCATCGACGGAAACCGCCCGCAGATCGCCGACGATGAGTTTCACCCAGCGCTCCGCCGCTGCGGTGAAGGCCACCTGCTGGGTGTCGGTCAGACCGCCCAGAAAACGAACCTCGATGGTGAACGGCGAGGTCGTGGCGGCGAGGGCCTCGGCGCGCCCCGAATCGGCCCGGGCCAGATAGGTCTCGTACTTGGCCACGTTTCCTCCTGTCGTACGTGCTGTCGTACGTGGACGCCTCGACCGTAGGCAGGCGGCCGGTGAGGAACATCGGCCGTTCGGCCGATCCCTGTCGGACGGGCGACTGACCACATGCGCCGAACGACCGATCATCAGAGTCAGAAGATCTCGGCGGCGCACGAAGGCGGTGTGCCGGCGTTGCCACGGGGGAGGCAAACGATGGTTTCGGCGGCTCCGCCGCTCCCGTTGACCACGTTCGTGGGGCGGCTGCCCGAGGTGACGATCCTGACCGAACTGATCACACGGCACCGGCTCGTGACCGTGACCGGTCCCGGCGGGATCGGCAAGACCAGACTGGCCGGGCAGGTCGCCCGCCGGATCGGCGACGGGACGTTTCCGGCCGGGCTGTTCTGGGTCGCCTGCGGCCAGATCGCCGACCCGGCCCTGGTCGTGCCGACGGTGATGGCGGCGCTCGGCCTACCGGGCCGCAACATCCCGGCGCCCGCCGAGTGGGTGGCGGACCAGCTCGGCGAACGCCGGCTGCTGATCGTCCTGGACGACTGCGACCAGATCGCGGAGGCGGCGGCGGCCTTCGCGACGGTCCTGCTCGCGCGCTGCCCGGGCGTTCAGCTCCTGACGACCAGCAGGGTTCGCCTCGGCGTGCCGGGCGAGGTGCCGTGGCGGGTGCCGCCGATGGCCGTGAGCGACGCGGTCGCCCTGTTCACGGCCCGCGCCCAGGCGGAAGTGGGGTTGCCCGTCTCCCGGCCGAGCGCGCCCGGCGACGCGGTGGACCCGCGGCACGGCGGCCCCGCCGGGCGGGACCTCGACGAAGCCGTCGCCGCCGAGATCTGCGGCCGGCTCGACGGACTGCCGCTGGCCATCGAACTGGCCGCCAGCCGCACCCGCCTGCTGACCCTCCCCGAGGTGGCGCGCGGGCTGGACGACCTGTTGAGACTGCTCGGCGGGGGCAGCCGGTACGGAACGGCGCGCCACCGCACGATCCGGGTCTGTATCGACTGGAGCGTCAGCCAGCTCGACGAACTGGCCCGGGTGCTGCTGCGCCGGCTCGCGGTCTTCACCGGGGGCGTCCGGATCGCGACGGTGGAGCAGGTCTGCGGATTCGGCCCGCTCCGGGACCGCGCGGTGCTGGACGTCCTGACCACGCTCGTCGACCGGTCGCTGGTGGCCGTGGACTGGCACGAGACCGGCAGCCGGTTCCGTCTGCTGGACACCGTCGCCGCCTACGCCCGCGAACAGCTGGTCGCGGCCGGCGAGCTGGACGAGGTCCGGCGCCGCCACAGCCAGGCGTTCGTCGGCCTAGTGGAGGAGCGGCACGCCGGGCTGATGGCCGGCGACCCGACGGTCCTGGCCGAGATCGACAGGGAGCTGGACAACCTCTACGGGGCGTTGGCGGCCGGCGTGGCCGAGGTCCGGGCCGCGGCCACAGCCGCGGGCACGGTCGAGGGTGAGGCCACCGAGCGGATGCTTCGACTCGCGGTGGCGCTGGGCCGGTACTGGTACCGCCGCGGCCGGCTTGACGTGGGAATCCACTGGTTGCGCGCCGCGCGCCGAGCGACCGTGGGCTGCGCCTCGCCCCTGCGGGTGTACTTGCTGATCGAACTGGCCTCGGCCGAGTTCCAGATCGGCCAGGTGGACGAGGGGATCGAGTCCGCCGACGCGGCGCTGCGCGGCGCGACCCAGGCCGGTGATCGACCGGGGCGGGCGCGCTGCCTGGGCCTGGTCGCGACCGGCCGGACGTTCGTCCAGCCGACCAGCGCGCTGCCGCTCGTGGCCGAGGCGTTGAAGATCGCCCGGGTGGAGGGCAACCAGCCGATCTTGGCCGCCGCCCTGACCCAGGGGCTCTGGGCCCACCTGTCGATGAGCGACTTCGACCAGGCTCAGGCGCGCCTCGAGGAGCTGTCCGGGCCGGGTGAGCGGCTCGGCCAGATGTTCCGGGCGTACGCGAGCGCGGGCCGGGGACTGATCGCCGTCGCGCGCGGCGACTTCCCCGCCGCCACCCAGGCCGCGCGGCAGGTGTTCGCCGAGGACCTCGGGGACCTGATCCCGCGGATGTACGGCGACGTCATCGTCGCGCTGACCGCGGCGGCCGCCGGCAAGTGGGACGAGGCGATCAGCCGGCTGGACGCGCGCACGGCGTCGCTGATCGGGGCGGGCCTGCGGGTCGCGCCGGCCGAGACCATGGCCCGCGCGGCGGAGCTGCGGGCCGCAGCGGGGCTCGGTGACGAGCTCGACCCGATGGTGTCCTGGCCGCGGGGCGATCCCCAGGACGTCCAGGCCACCCCGTTGCTGCGGTCACGCGCGCTGCTCGCCCGGGCCCGCGCCCGGCTGGCCGCCGCCCCGCCCGACGTGCCGAGCGCGTCCAGCGCGTGCAGCGTGTCCAGCCCGCCCAGCGCCTCGAACGGATCTGGGCTCGGACTGTCCGGTCCGGACGAAGCCGCCGTGCGCGCTGACCTAGCCGCAGCCCGGGAGATCGCCCGCCGCAACGAGGACCAGTGGCAGCTCGCGACGGCGGACGAGCTCGAAGGGCGCCTGCTGCGGCGCATCGGCGACATACCCGGCGCGCTCGCGCACCATCACGACGCCCTCGTCTACCGGGTTGACCACCGGCTGCGGCCGGAGGCGGCGACCTCGTTGGCGGCGGTCGCCGGGGTGGAGGTCGACCGCGGCCGGCACCGGCGCGCCGTCGTGCTGATGGCGGCGGCCCACCATCTGCGCGACGTCCTCGGCTGCGAGCCGCTGCCTGTGTACCGGACCGAGGTCGCCGACGACGTCGCGACCTGCCGCCGGTCGACCAGCGCGCGGGAGTTCGACGCCGCCTGGGCCGAGGGATCCGAGCTGGACCTGGCCGTCGCGGCCAGGGTTGCCGGGCGCTCCCGCGGGCCGCGCGGTCGGCCGGCGCACGGCTGGGCCGCGCTGACCCCGGCCGAGCGGGAGGTCTCCGCGGCGGTGGCCCGAGGCCTGTCGAACGCCGAGGTCGGACGCGACCTGTTCATGTCGCTGAGCACCGTGAAGACCCATCTTGCCCGCGCGTTCGTCAAGCTGGGCGTGTCCCGTCGCGCCGAACTGGCGGCCCTGGCCCGGCAGGGCGAAGGCGAAGCCGCGGCGGGATGAGCCGAGTGGTTTGCCCGATCTCGGCGGTTGAGTTCGGGAAACAGGTGGCGCCGGCGCCACCCGTCCGGTCGGCCAACCGGTCGATGTTGTTCCGACCGGCTGGCTCCTACCTTCGTTGGCGGCGGCCGATCTCCGGCTCGGACCGCCGATCCGAATCGCGAGCCGCCACCTGACGCGCGGCCACCATGGAGGTAGAAGGACCATGAGCACCCAGATCGCATCGGCCGAAAGTTTCGTCGCAGCCCTTGAGCTGGAGTCCATCGAACCCGCGGCGCGGCCGCTTTCGTTGGAAGCTCTGGCGGACGACGCATCCGCCGCCGTTGACGCGGCCGCGGTTGTCTCCTTCGTGGACGGCGTGAGCGGGCAGCACAAGGCCGACGTTCTCAACTCGGTGCTGCTGGCTCAGCTGGCCGCGAACAAGAAGTACAACCGGGAGACCGACACCGCCAACTGGTACACGTTCTACCGGTCGGTCCTGGAGTACGTGGGCTGGGTCGTCCCGGCGCTCAGCTTCTCGCGGTTCTCCACCGACGGTGCCCGGTTCACCGTGGACGGGGTCGTCGTCAAGCTTCTCCAGGCGATCGCGAGTGAGCAGGAGATCGCCGTCATCCGATCGGCGATCGACGCCCTGAAGGCGCTTCAGGACCGCGACGGCCGGGTCGTGCTGTTCGAAACCCAGTCCCACAGCGCCGCGCTCGGGAACTTCCAGATCTCGACGGTCGGCGAATCCGCCGACGGCACCGTCGTGATGAAGATCGGCGCATTCTACTTCGGTACGACCGAGACCGTTACCCGGGTGTTGTGGTTCAACTTCCCGCGCAGCGGCACCCGGATGTATCAGGCCGCCCAGACCATGACCCTCGACGATGACGTGTACGTACGCGTCCGCCAGATCATCGTGGACAAGCTCGGGGACCGCGCGGTCAGCTTCATTCAGGACCTGGACATCGAGTCGACCTGGGGGAACCGGCGGGCCGGCACCGGCGGGTGCCGGCCGGGGAAGGCGGGAATGATGGACGGTTATCCGCGACCGTCGGGAAGCAGGTTCCTCGCGGCAGTCGAGCTGGGGCCGGAACGGGCGCCGGCCGCGGCCCAGGTGGCCGGCGGCCCGGCCGGCGTGGTCGACGGGGCGAGCATTGTCTCGTTCCGGAACGGCGTAGATCCAGACCACCAGCGGGATGCCCTGAACACGCTGCTCCTGGCGCAGTTGGCCGCGAGCCGAAAACATGACAGGTATCAGGCCCCACGGGACTGGTACGCGTTCTACGGCTCGGTTCTCGAGCAGGTGGGCTGGGTGGTCGGCCGGCAGGCCGGCTTCGCCCCGGGGCCGCCGGTCGGGCCTCGAACGTCGTTGCCCGCGGCGGTCGCGGCCGCGATGCGGCAGGGTACGAGCGAGCCGGAGCTGTCGGACCTCGCGACGACGCTGGCGGCGTTCGCCGGCCTGGACTGCAAGGACCGGGCGGCCGCCGTCTTCGAGTGCGAAGGCCACGAGGAGACGCTCGCCGTCTTCCAGGTGGCGGTGGTCGGCCCTTCTCCCGCCGGTACAGCGATGACGGTCGGCCTTTTCCAGTGGAAGTTCGACGGAACGATTGGCTCCCTGCGCTCGGCCGAGATCTCCACGGACACAGTGACATTCCTGAACGGCCAACGGACGATGACCCTGAACGAGACCGTCTACGCGCCGCTGCGGGCGCAAGTGGCGGCGAAACTGGGGGACCGGCCGGGTCTGTACGTCGCCGAGTTCGCGGTCACATGAGCTTCCGCGGCGGCTGAGCAGAGGCGCTCGGCGCCGGGCGGGGCGCGGGGGCAGGCCGGTTTCCGGCGTCAAAATTTGAGTGACGGATGAAGTGGTCGCGTCGTCCTGTCCTCGCACGCCGTCGGCGACGTCGTCCGGCACTCCGAACTGTTCGCCGCGATGCGGGCCCTAAAGATCAGCGTCGAACGTGTCGCGAGGTCCTGATCGCCATGGGTGTCAAAGTCCGAACTCCTGTGCACGGCGCCCCCGGGTGGCGCTGGGGTGGTGACGTCGAGTTCGGACCTCTGGCTGGACCGGATTTCTGTGCACGAACTGTCGGTCTGACCGGTGTTCCTGTGCGCGACGGTCCGGTCCGCGTTTCCTGCTCGATGATGAGCAGGTGTGGGGGGTTATTCGTCGACAGGGAGGCGTTCGATGGCGGCTTGTTTGTCGGCGTCGGTGGGCAGGCTGTAGCGCCGCGCGGTCTCGATGGAGTGGCCGAGGATTTCGGCGACGGTGACGATGTCCTGTCCGTCGCGGACGAGGTCGGTGCCGGCGGTGTGGCGCAGGGAGTGGGGGGTGAGGTCGCCGTCGCGGCCGAAGGTGAGGTTGGCGTCGGCGGCGACGGTTTTGAGGATGTTGTAAGCGCCGCGGGTGGACAGCCGTCCGCCGCGGCGGTTGAGGAACAGCGCCGGGCTGTCAGCCGCGCCGGGCCAGGCCAGGCGTGTGGTGGTCCAATCTTCCAGGGCGGTGCGTAGGTGGGGGTGTAGCGGTACCTCGCGGTAGCGGCCGCCTTTGCCGTAGCGGACGATCAGCATGCCTTTGCGGGCGGAGATGCGGACGTCGTCGAGGTTGAGGGCGACGGTCTCGCCGCCGCGTAGGCCGGCGTAGTAGCCGATGTAGGCCAGGGCTTTGCCGCGGGGGTCGGCGCGTTGGGCTGCGCGTAGCCATCGGGTGCGGTCGCGGTCGGGTAGTGCCCGGGGTGCTGCTTGGGGGATTTCCTGGCGGCGGACAACGGCGGGGCCGAGGCCGAGGTGGCGGTAGAGGTCGTCGATGGCGGTCAGGTGGGCGTTGACGGTGGACAGTGTGCGGCGGGCGATGGTGAGTAGGTGGGTGCGGTAGTCGCGGACGGCGCCGTTGCGGGCGTCGGGGTCGGTGAGTGGGTCGCCGTCGACGTCGGCGCTGTCGAGCCAGGCGAGGTACTGGCGGACCCGGGAGAGGTAGGCGCGCACGGTGTCGGCGTCCAGTGGTCCGCCTGGCCGGGAGATCGCCGCGGTGTAGCAGGCGAACAGGTCGGTGAACGTGGCGGGCAGCGCGGTCGGCAGGGCGCCGGGCGCGCGTCGGTTCCCGGTGGGCGGCCCGGTGTCGGGCGGGGCTGAAATATCGGAAGTAGTTTCCGGGGGCTGTCGATCCGCCTGGACGGCAGTATCGGAAGCCACCGGGGCAGTCTACTTCTGATACTGACACGTATCAGAAGTAGCCTTCGTCGTGTCGCCGCCGCGCGACGCCTATCGCCGCCTTCATGCCAGCCATCGTTGGACCGTTGTCGCGCTTCGGCGGTTCACCGTCGAGCTGTGACGCACCAGCGGCAATACTGGTCGCACCTGCGGCATCGAGGGCGCGACGTCAGTCATTCTTTACCTGTTTGATCTTGACGTGTCGGCGTGTGCCGCGCGCACGCTGCACACTCCCCACGCGGCTCAGGGATGCGGCTGGTGGCGGGCGCGGGCGGCCTGGCGGGTGAGGTGGTCGCGTTCGGGGACGCTGGTGGCCGCGGCGGCGGCCTCGGTGTACAGGGCGGCGGCGCGGGTCAGGTCGCCGGCGCGTTCGTGCAGGTGGGCGGCGGCCGCGGCCCGGCGCGGCAGGTCGGCGGGCACGGCGGCCAGCGCCGCCAGCCCTGCCTGCGGGCCGTCGGCCTCGCCGAGCGCGACGGCCCGGTTGAGCCGGACCACGGGGCTGTTATCGCTTAGGCGCAGCAGTTCGTCGTACCACTCGACGATCTGCACCCAGTCGGTCTCGGCGGCGCACGCCGCGTCGGCGTGTAGGGCGGCGATGGCGGCCTGCGCCTGGTACTCGCCCAACCGGTCGCGGGCCAGCGCGTCCTGCAGGACGGTCACCCCCTCGGCGATCAGACGGGTGTCCCAGCGGGAGCGGTCCTGCTCGGCGAGGGGCACCAGCCGCCCGGCCGCGTCGGTGCGTGAGGCGCGGCGGGCATGGTGGCAGAGCATGAGGGCGAGCAGCCCCGCCACCTCCGGTTCACCGCCGGTGAGCGTGACGAGCTGGCGGGCGAGGCGGATCGCTTCGGCGGCGAGGTCGACGTCGCCGCTGTAGCCCTCGTTGAACACCAGGTAGAGCACCCGCAGCACGGTCGCGAGGTCCCCCGGCGCGTCCAGGCGCTGCCCGGCCAGGCGCCGTTTGGCGCGGCTGATCCGCTGCGCCATCGTCGCCTCGGGCACCAGGTAGGCCGCCGCGATCTGCCGGGTGGTCAGCCCGCCGACCGCCCGCAGGGTCAGCGCGACCGCCGACGCCGGTGCCAGGGTGGGATGCGCGCACAGGAAGTACAGCCGCAGTGTGTCGTCGGTGGCGGGGGTGGGGCCGGGGGCGGGTTCGGCGTCGACGGCGAGTTCGCGGCCGCGGCGCGACGCCTGCGCGCGGGTGGCGTCGAGGTGGCGGCGCCACGCGGCGGTGACGAGCCATCCCCGCGGATCACGCGGCGGATCCTGCGGCCACGACGCCAACGCCCGGATCAGCGCCTCCTGCACCGCGTCCTCGGCCGAGGCGAAGTCCACGCCGCGCCGGACGAGCACGCCGATCACCGCGGGCACCAGCTCCCGCACCAGCGACGCGTCCACCCCACTTTTCTCACCCACCGCCGCTCTCCCCTTCCCGTGCCGTCGCGCGTGCCCCGTGGCTCAGACGCAGGCGTCCGACGCGGGGGCGTCGGTGAGGAACGGGCGGACCTCCAGCCACTCGTGGATCGGCGCGCCGCCGACACCGGGCGCGGCCGACAGTTCTCCGGCCAGCTCAACGGCGCGGTCCCACGACTCGACGTCGATGACCATCCAGCCGGCGATGAGGTCCTTCGTCTCGGCGAACGGGCCGTCGGTCACCGGCGGGCGTCCCTCGCCGTCGTAGCGGACGAACGCCCCGCCCGGCGCGAGGGCCTGCCCGTCGACGAACTCGCCGCTCTCGCGCAGCCGGTCGGCGAACTCGCGCATGTACCGCATGTGCGCGTCGACCTCCGCGGGCGTCCACTCCTGCAGGGGCGGGCAGTCGACCACCGGCGTCGGTCCGCCACGGTAGTGCTTGAGCAGCAGGTACTTCATGATGACTCCTCCTGGTCGCGGGCGGCCCGTCCTGGCCGCTCGTACCCCTGGGACGGCACCGGCGCCCCGTTCTCGACACCCACGACGGGCCGATCGCGAAAACTTTCCACGCACCGCGTCGGTGCGACACGGACGTGACGCCGCCAGCGGCGGCTACCAGCTGAGCGACGCGGCCGCTGACGCTCTGCCCGTCTCCCAGCCCACCCCACAGACCTGACCGTGCGCCCACGGGCCCTCGACTGGTAGCGGTCGCGGCCCGCCCCGGCCCCGGACCGGCCGCCGCGCGGGCTCCTGGCGCTCGTTGCCGGCGGGGCGTCGGCCGTGGGGGCGGTCCAGGCGTTGCATGGCGACCAGCGCGATGTCGTCGCTGAGGGAACCGTGCGTCCATTCCAGCAGTGCGCGGA
>Ga0207710_10000506_pt1 | contig 24282 bp, 18 predicted proteins | sample KBSS24metaG_FD_184400 | JGI IMG/M metagenome (GOLD analysis project Ga0207710, IMG submission 184400) | Switchgrass rhizosphere microbial communities from Kellogg Biological Station, Michigan, USA - KBS S2-4 metaG (SPAdes) (version 2) | ecosystem: Host-associated > Plants > Roots > Rhizosphere...
CGGGCGCACGTGGGCCATGATGCTCCTCGCGAATTCACCGGTGATTATTAGGGTGCTTATAGGAACGAAAGAATGGTAGACAGGATTTACAAGATTTTTCAGGATTGACAAGATCTATCTTGTAAATCCTGCTCTAATCTTGTAAATCCTGTCCAAGAGGTGCATATGAAAATTAGTCTTCTCATTGTGATTTTGCTGTTAGCTGTCGCGCAGGACCCCGGCGAGATCCGCAACTTCCTCCGCGTCAACAAAGACTTTTGCACCGGCGGCCAGCCAAAACTCGAACATCTCGAAAAGTTAAAAGCCGACGGCGTCAAATCGATCATCAACCTGCGCCAGCCGAGCGAGCATCGCGCCGCCGAAGAAGAAGCGAGAGCCAAAGAGCTGGGCTTGAAATACTTCAACATCCCCGTCGCTTACGGCAATCCGAACGAGGAACAGGTCGCAGAGTTTTTGAAGATCACTGACGATCCGGAAAATCGCCCGGCGTTCATCCATTGCACGGCCGCGATTCGCGTTGGCGCGTTCTGGATGATCAGGCGCGTGTTGCGCGACGGCTGGAAAGTCGAAGACGCCGAAGCCGAAGCGGTGAAAGTCGGACTGCGCGAGAGTCCACACTGGCTCGAGTTCGCGCGCAAGTACATCGAGACACATAAGACGAAGGCATCTCTTCCTACAGATCCGTTGAGCTTTGGAGTATTTAGAGCTCGTTTCGATCCCGCGGGCACGTTCACAATCGAAGGTGATCGCTGGCCCAAGATCAACGGTACGTACAAAAACCTCGGCTCAGAAGTTGAGCTCCTGATGTCCGGTGGACCGGGCGGCTGCGATGGTCCCGGCAAGTATCGCTACGACACTGACGGCAAGCACCTTTCCTTCAATCTCGTTTCCGACGACTGCAAACCACGGCAGATGATCCTCGATCGGAGCACGTGGCGACCGGCAGATGAGGCTGTTACCAAACCGGCGCGCGAGATCGTCAGTACCGGCAACGGCAAACCACCCACGCGCCCGATGGCAAGCAACAAAGGAAGCTGGCCGTCGTTTCGTGGTCCAAACGCGTCCGGTGTGGCCGAAGGACAGAACCTGCCCGATCAGTGGAGCGGCAAGACCGGCGAGAACATTCTCTGGCACACACCGATTCCCGGTCTCGCACACTCGAGCCCGGTCGTCTGGGGAAATCGAATATTCGTCACGAGTGCCGTCAGCAGTGATCCGAAGGCGTCGTTTAAACCTGGCCTCTACGGCGATGGTGATGCCTCGGCGGATCGTTCGAAGCACCGCTTTATGATCTATGCGCTCGATAAGGAAAGCGGCAAGATCCTCTGGGAACGAGTCGCGTACGAAGGCGAGCCGCGCGAAAAACGTCACATCAAGTCGACGTATGCGAATTCGACACCCGTGACTGACGGTCGCATCGTCGTCGCGTGGTTCGGATCGCAGGGTTTGTATGCTTATGACGTTAACGGCAAGCCGCTCTGGAAAGTCGACCTCGGACGCCTCGACCTCGGCGCTTACGACATACCGACTTACGAGTGGGGCACGGCCAGCTCGCCGATCATCTGGAAAGATCTGGTGATCCTCCAGTGCGACACGCAGGTCGATTCATTCATCATCGCTTTCAACGCGGAAAATGGCAGGGCCGTTTGGAAAACAAGTCGCGACGAGATTCCTTCGTGGGGCACGCCGACAGTCGCCACCACTTCGAAAGGCGAAGAGCTCATCGCCAATGCTTCAAACTTCATTCGCGGTTACGATCCACGCACCGGCAAAGAGCTCTGGCGACTCGGACGCAGCTCGAAGATCACGGCGCCAACGCCGATCTTCGCAGACGACATGCTCGTCGTCGTTAGTGGTCGTGGACCAGAGCGACCGATCTTCGTCCTTAAAGCCGGCGCGCGTGGTGATCTGACGCTGCCGGAAGGCAAGACGAGCAGCGACACAGTCATCTGGAGCCGCACCGGACGCGGTTCCTACATGCCGACGCCTCTGATCTACAACGGTCTGCTTTACGTGCTCGCGAACAACGGCACGTTCGACGCTTACAATCTGAAAACTGGTGCAGAGATCTATCGACAGCGTTTGCCACTCGTGGGCAGCGGCTTCAGCGCGTCGCCTGTCGCTTCAGACGGAAAGATCTACTTATCGAACGAAGACGGCGAGATACTCGTCGTAACTGCCGGTGAAAAGTTTAATCACATCGCGACAAATTCTATGGGTGAGCTGCTGATGGCCACGCCGGCTCTGTCTGATGGAGTGATGTACGTGCGCTCTTCCCAGAGTCTCTTTGCTATCGGCCGGAAAAAGTAATTCATGAGCACCGGCCGCATGGAAGCGTTCAGTGATGGTGTAATCGCCATCATCATCACCATCATGGTGCTCGAGCTGCGCGCGCCGCATGACACCAGCTTAGCTGGACTCCGGCCACTAATCCCGGTCTTCGCCAGCTATGTGATGAGTTTTATCTACGTCGGGATCTATTGGAACAACCATCACCATCTGCTCCACGCAACGGAACACATCGACGGGCGCGCGCTGTGGGCCAATCTGTTTCTGCTGTTTTGGTTGTCGCTGGTTCCGTTTGTGACGGCGTGGATGGGTGAAAACCACTTCGCGCAATGGCCCGTCGTGCTCTATGGCTCCGTACTTTTATTAGCCGCCATCGCTTATTTGATCCTCGTGCGCGTATTACTCGGAGCACCAGGCAACGAGCTGCTGGCGTCAGCGTTGGGATCTGATTTTAAAGGCAAGATCTCGATGCTGATCTATGTGATCGGGATCCTGCTGGCCTTTGTGCGACCGTGGCTCGCCTGCGCGGTCTACGTCTTCGTGGCAGTGATCTGGCTGATACCCGATCGCCGCATTGAGCGCAGAATTAGTTAAGCCTGAACCTGAATGTTGCCGCCGCCCCAGTCAGGAAAGAACCAGTCAGAAAAGAACAAGTCAGGAAGAGGGGCTTGCCCCCGCTCGTCCCATCCAAGCAACGGCGGGGGCAAGCCCCTCTTCCTGACTTGTTCTATTCTTACTGACTTGAACTTCCCTACTGACTTGTTCTTTCCTTACTGACTTGAATTTCCCTACTGACTTATTTCTTTACCTCGTGGTTACCTGCATATCACCGCCTGCGTATTTGAACTCGAGGAAATCATGCGCGGAGCCGGGAATGCTCTTGCACTGCACGAGCTTGCTCTGCGGCATCTGAAATCCCACATCGTCCTTACGCTCAGCATCCGTCGCCCACCACGTCAGGCTTGCGCCTTTGTCGTCGTCACGCTCGGCATCAGTCGGAATCCAACCCTTCGCCGGCTGTTGATAAATCCCCCATGTAAGCCGATCTTTCGCGCCTTCGACTCCATTGTCTTCAACCACCAGCAAAACTCGCTGTCCAATATTAGCCGGAACATTCGAGTCGAAAATCTCTCCACCCATGATCGCCACGTTTTTATCAGTTTCCATACAGTCGAACTTCGCTCTGACTATAATGCCCGGCTCGGCCCGTTTCTCCGAATCATCCGGATTATCAACCGGGATAGCCGCCGGATCGCTCAGCGTCATCTCACCTTCACCGGTGCCGTCAGCGAGCTCGCTCGCTTTGAATTCAACGAATCTCGTTTCGCCGTCGTCCAACATAAACTTGAATGAACCGGAGGCTGTCGCTCCCTCGGCGCCTGCGAAAACCGAATTTGGTAAGGCGATACATACGGCGATCACTGCCATAATGAAAGCGCCTATAATGATCTTCATTGAGAGGTCTCCTCGTGGATAAGGGTTTTAGGTAAGTCGGTGTATGAGGACTTTGGACTTGCAAAGTCTGTACGCACAACACGACAAATGAACAAAAATCAGCACTACAAACTAACGCGTATTTTTATCCCCTTTCTGGTCATCGTAATTTCGGCCAGTACGTCGGGTATTGTCTGGGGGAAGATGCTCCAAACCGGCAGCATCAGAGGCAAGGTCGTGGCTGATATTCCGGATCAGCGCAAACCTCTGTCGGGAGTGACGGTTACTTTAAGCTCAGATCGCCTCGGTGACAAGAAAATTCAGAGCATCAGCGACATGGAAGGTCAATATGACTTTCCCGATCTTCTCGCCGGTGACTACATTGTGACTGTCGAATTTTCGGGTTTCAAGAAGTATGAAAAGAAACTGAGTCTGCAGATCGATGCGACTGTCGAGCAGGACATTCTCCTGCAGCCTCTTCCGATCAGTGAGAATGTTACGGTCACCGATGATCGCGTCGATGCTGATAAAACAGAGACGACAACGCCTTCAGTGATCACACAAGCGGCTCTGCGCGATGCGCCGCTCATCGATCAAAAGTTTCAGGACGCGCTGCCTTTACTACCCGGCGTCTTGCGTGGTCCGGACGGAAGCCTGAACATCAAAGGCACGCGCCCGAGCCAGAGTGGCATTCTCGTATCTAGTTTGAACGTGACGGATCCGGTCACCGGCGCGCCCGCAATCGAGTTGCCGCTCGAAGCGGTCGACACGGTGCAGGTGCATTCGAATCCGTACTCGTCGGAATTTGGGAAGTTCAGCGGCGCCGTTACGACGATCGAGACGCGTTCGGGAAGTAACGATCTGCGTTACCTGTTTCTCGGCGTGTTGCCACGACCGCGCTGGCGCGACGGCAAGCTCTACGGCATCGGCGCTGCGACACCGCGAATCGCTGTCGGCGGTCCGATCAAGAAAGACAAGCTCTTCTTCTTTCAGAGCGTCGAGTATCGTTTCGTGCGGACGAACGTGCCGAGTCTCGAAGCGCTCGACGAGCACCAGCGCGATATCAAGCGCGAGAGTTTCGATTCGTTTACGCGTCTCGATTGGGTCGTGAATAAAAACAATCGACTCACGGGAAGCTTCTCGATCTTCCCGCAGAAGTTTGACTACTTCAATCTGAACACTTTCAACCCGTCAGACACGACCGCGAATTTCCATCAACGCGGCTGGTTTGTCGCTTTGAACGAGCAGGCGACGTTCGAGTCGGGCGCGTTGCTGCAATCGAGTTTCAGCGTGAAGCAGTTTGACGGCGACATCTTCGGCAACAGTGCCGCGCCTTACGAGATCACTCCGGATCGTAATTTTGGTGGCTGGTTCGATCGCCAACATCGCGAGAGTCGTCGTTACGAGCTGCTGGAGATTTTCAACTTCGCACCGTTGCAGACGGCGCGTGGCTCACATGCGTTCAAGGCGGGCGTCAATATCAGTCGCACCTCGTTCGACGGCACTGATCGGAGCGTTGACGTTAGTATCCTGCGCGCCGACGGAACGAGATATCAACTGATCGACTTCGTTGGCGACGGTGCTCTCGAGCTGGCGCAGAACGAGTATTCGGCGTTTGTGCAGGACAAGTGGATCGTGAACAACCGTCTCGTGTTCGACATGGGCCTGCGCTATGACCGCGACGGTATCGGAAGGAACAACAACCTCGCTCCGCGTGTCGGCTTTGTGGTTACGCCAACTGATTCGGATCGCACTGTCGTGCGTGGCGGTGTCGGCCTGTTCTACGACAAGATCCCACTGAACGTCGGCTCATTCGAACAGTATCAGAGTCTTCTCGTAACAACCTTCGCTGCCAACGGCGTCACTCTAATCGACGGCCCGCGCTTACTGCTCAATTCTGCACCTGACGATTTCAAAAACCCGTACAGCCTCGCCTGGAACCTGCAACTCGATCACCAACTAAACGATCGCCTGCTGCTGCGTCTCGGCTACGAAGAGCGCAGCACACGCCGCGACTTCACGCTCGAGCCAACCGCCGATGCGCTGTTGCTTCAAAACAACGGTCGCTCACGTTATCGCGAATTGCAGGCTGTCGCGCGCTTTCGTTTCCAGGAAGGCCGTAATATCTTCCTCTCGTACGTGCGCTCGCAGGCGCGCGGCAATCTGAACGACTTCAACACCTACTTCGGCAATCAAAAGCATCCCGTGATCCGTCCGGACGAGTACGGCCGCCAGCCCTTTGACGCGCCACATCGCCTCCTCTTCTGGGGCGACTTCGCGGTTCCCTTCAACATGGTCCTGACGCCCGTCGTCGATTACCACAGCGGGTTTCCGTTCTCGATCATAAACGAGAACCAGGATTTCGTTGGACCACGCAACGAGGGCGGGCGCTTTCCGCGTCTCCTGACGCTCGATCTGCTCGTGATGAAAGCATTGAAAATTCGTTTTCGCGGCAAAGAGTACAAAGGCCGCGCGGGCTTCACCGTCTTCAACATCACGAACCACTGGAACCCGCGCGACGTCCAGAACAACATCGCGAGCCCGCAGTTCGGCACATTCTTCAACAGCGCCGACCGCAGTATCCGATTGAAGTTTGAGTTTGTAAAATACTGAACCGGTCTTAAAATCCGTGTAATCCGCGGTTAAGGAAACGCCACTATGAAAAACCTGCTTGGATTCGCCCTCTTACTACTACTCTGCCCAACCGTGATGGCCCAGAGCGAGACGCCGTCGAAATTCGACACCACCAACTACGGTTTCAACTACGAGCGTCGCGCCGTCATGATCCCGATGCGCGACGGTGTCAAACTACATACCGTCATTCTCGTCCCCAAAGGCGCGCACAACGCACCGATCCTGATGACGCGCACGCCATACAACGCCGACGAGTTGACGACTCACGTGAACAGCTCCAATCTCGGTCCAGCCCTGAGTGGCTACGACAACGCCACCGACGTGATCATCGAGGGCGGCTACATTCGCGTGGTCCAGGACGTGCGCGGCAAGTACGGCTCCGAAGGCGAGTACGTGATGAACCGCCCGCTGCAAGGCCCTTTGAACCCGACCAAAGTAGACCACGCCACCGATACCTACGACACGATCGACTGGCTCGTGAAGAACATTCCCGAGACGAATGGCCGCGTCGGTATCATCGGCATCTCCTACGATGGCTTCCTGCCGCTGATGGCGCTCATCAATCCGCATCCGGCGTTGAAAGTCTCCGTGCCGATGAATCCGATGGTCGACGGCTGGATGGGCGACGACTGGTTTCACAACGGCGCGTTTCGCCAGCAGGGCATGAGCTACATTTATGATCAGGAAGCCACGCGCGCGAACGATATTCGATGGTGGACCAGCCACTACGACGATTACGACATGTTCATGGAAGCAGTCTCGGCAGGCGAACTGGGCCGGCTTCGCGGTCTCGAGCAGGTCGGCTTCTGGCGCCAGCTACTCGCGCACCCGTCGTACGACGCTTACTGGCGCGAACAGGCGGTCGACAAAATTCTCGCGAAGGAACCGCTGAAAGTTCCGGTGATGCTCGTTCACAGTCTGTGGGACCAGGAAGACATTTACGGCGACATCGCGGTGTACAAAGCGATCGAGCCGAAGGATACGAATAACGACAAAGTGTTTCTCGTGCTTGGTCCATGGCATCACGGGCAGGAGATTCGCGACGGCAGCGCGCTCGGCGCGATCAAGTTCAACAGCGATACCGCGATGACGTTTCGAAAGGAAGTTCTGCGACCGTTCCTCGATTACTATTTGAAAGACGGCGCGCCAAAGCCTGACGTCGCGCCCGTGACGGCTTTCGAGACCGGAACAAACAAGTGGTATCGCATGTCTGCATGGCCCAGAGGATGTGAGAACGGCTGCGCGATCAAACCGACACCGCTGTATCTCAACAAAGGGTTAACCGCAGGCTTCACAGCGCAATCGTCGGAGGGTTATGAGGAGTACGTATCGGATCCGGCGAAGCCTGTTCCATTTCGCGCGCGTCCGATCGATGCGGACAGTTGGTCACGCTGGCTGGTCGACGATCAGCGCGAGATGTCCGGGCGTCCCGACGTGCTCGTTTTTACCTCCGATGTTTTGAAAGAGCCGGTGAAGATCAGCGGCGAGCCGATCGCGAACTTGATCGCTTCGACGAGCGGTACGGATTCGGATTGGGTGGTGAAGCTGATCGATCTCTACCCGCCCCAGGTTGCGGGACAGCCGAACATGGGTGGATACCAATTGATGATTTCTGCTGACGTGTTTCGCGGGCGTTATCGCGAGAGCCTGGAGTTTGCGAAACCAATCACCGCGAATGAGCCGCTGAAGTATCGTTTCGCGATACCGACGTCGAATCACGTCTTTCTGCCGGGTCACCGCATCATGGTGCAGATCCAGTCGAGCTGGTTCCCACTCTACGATCGCAACCCGCAGACATTTGTGAAGAACATCTTCTGGGCCAAACCCGAAGACTTCAAGAAAGCAACACAGCGGATCTACAACACGAGTTTCATCGAACTGCCACTGGTAACAAAGTCTTAGACAGGATTTACAAGATTTTTCATGATTGACAGGATCTCAATCTTGTTCATCTTGTAAACATCTTGTAAATCCTGTCATTAATTGAGGAGCCCATCTATGCGCCTGATTGCATTCATCCTCTGCCTTTCGATGTTGGCAGTTGCATCTCAGCCCTCAACGCCAACGAACGACTACAAAGCAGCGGTCGTCGCTGACGTCAACGCCATGGCGAAACAATCGCAAGTGATGGTCGACATGGTCTTCAGCTTTGGCGAGCTGGGCTTCCAGGAAGTCGAGACCTCGAAATATCTCACTGGCATACTCAAGAAAGAAGGCTTCAAGATCGAACAAGGCATCGCCGGTATTCCCACCGCGTGGATCGCAACCTGGGGCTCGGGCCATCCCATCATCGCGCTCGGCTCTGACGTCGATTGCATTCCACAAGCCTCACAAAAGCCCGGCGTCGCATATCACGATCCGTTGATCGAAGGCGCTCCGGGTCACGGCGAAGGCCACAACTCAGGCGTGCCGCTCAACATCACTGCTGCGATTGCCGTGAAGCGCCTGATGCAACGTGAGAAACTTCCGGGCACGATCAAGATCTGGCCGGGCATCGCGGAAGAGCTCGTCGCGGGCAAGGCATTCTTTGTTCGCGAAGGGGTTTTCAAAGACGTCGATGTGGTCCTGTTTACGCACGTCGGCAACAATCTCAACACCTCGTGGGGCCAGTCATCCGCGACCGGGCTCGTGTCAGTCGAGTACACGTTCAAAGGCGAGAGCGCACACGCGGCCGGCGCGCCATGGCAGGGACGCAGCGCGCTCGACGCCGTCGAGCTGATGGACGTCGGTTGGAACTTCCGGCGCGAACACCTGCGCCTGCAACAGCGATCGCATTACGTCATCACAAACGGCGGCGATCAGCCCAACGTCGTGCCGCGTCTCGCGAGTGTCTGGTACTACTTCCGCGAGCTCGATTACGAGCACATCACCCAAATGCGCGCGATTGGCGACGCAATGGCGCAGGGGGCGGCGCTGATGACTAATACCGAGGTAAGCTCGCGCGTGCTTGGCTCCGCGTGGCCGCAACACTTCAACCGGCCCGTGGCCGAAGCGATGTACGAAAACATCAAGCAGGTTGGCCTGCCGCAATGGAGCGACGCCGATCAAACACTCGCGAAGGCGTTGCAAAAGGAGTTGAAAGCGCGTGAACAGGGTTTGGCCACGCAGCTAATGCCGCTGGCTGGTCCAGTCACGGCTGAGCAACAAACGCGCGGCGGCTCGGACGATATCGGTGACGTCTCGTGGAACGTTCCGACAGTGTCATTGCGATTTCCATCAAACATTCCTGGTCTACCGGGCCACAACTGGACCGACGCAATCGCAATGGCGACGCCGATCGCACACAAAGGCGTGACCGCGGGCGCGAAAGTCATCGCGATGACGATGATCGATCTATTGACTAAACCTGAGCTCGTGAATGAATCGTGGAAGTATTTCCGCGAAGTGCAAACGAAGGATACGAAGTACCAGCCGCTCATCGGCGCCGGCGACAAACCTCCAACGTACCTGAACCAACGCACGATGGATACTTACCGCGAGCGCATGCGTAAGTTTTACTACGACCCGTCGAAGTACGACACGTATTTGGAGCAGTTGGGAATCAAATATCCGACGACACGTTAGGAGATCACGCATGGCCGAATTGAAAACCAAACCGACCAACGAGAGCGTTAAGAATTTCCTTAACCAGATCTCTGATGAAGAGAGGCGCGCGGACTGTTTCGCGGTCGCAAAGATCATGGAGGAGATTACGGGAGAGAAACCGAAGATGTGGGGTCCGAGCATCGTCGGTTTCGGCAGTTTCCATTACAAGTACGCGAGCGGTCGCGAAGGCGACTGGCTGATGATGGGCTTCTCACCACGCAAAAAAGATCTGACCCTGTACTTAATGATGGGCTTCGAGAAACATGGCGAGCTGATGGAGAAGCTGGGCAAACACAGCGCCAGCAAGTCGTGCCTTTACATCAAACGACTTTCAGACATTCACGTACCAACACTGAAGAAGCTGATAAAGATATCGTTGAAAGACTTGCGGGAGTACACGAGTTCAAAGAGTAAGTCTTAGACAGGATTACAAGATTTTCATGATTGACAGGATTCATCTTGTAAATCCTGTCAATCTTGTAATCTTGTTCAACGACTACCATCAGCCATGCGGATCTTGACGGAATTCACAACCACCGAATCCCCATCAATCTTCGGCACTCCTCTATCAGAAACCTGCACGCTCCATCTGATCGTGCGCTTAGTCTGCTCCATCCTCACTACAAAGGCGGTCTCACCCACTTCATAGCAAATGAACACATCACCCTCATGCTCGAGAAAATAAACCTGCTCGATGCGTCCCTTCACATTCAATCTAAACACCCGTCTCATCCCCTTCGGCGAGGTAAACTCAGCCATCCCATCCTGGCGGACGATGTAGTTCCCAGCCGACGTCGAAAACAGAAAGAACGAGCGTTCCCCCGGCTCACCAACACGATCCGCGAGCGCAAAAGTCTCGGCCCCCAACGCAACCGTCGAAAGCACCAGCACGCCCAAACACACTACGAGGAGCTTCTTCATTGCAATTCCTCCTTTTTGCGGGGCGGTGAGGTAGCCATCTTACTACAATTCGGCGCATAATCTCCGCAATCCATCCCCCAACAGCTCAAAATGGGGGGAAATCATGGACAAACGCCGGTTAGAAGAGATCGAGAGATACGTAATCAACTTCATCCAGGAACAACAGCAGTCACGTATCCTGGCCAAAGACCTCTTTGACAGCACGACCGCCTACGCGAACGCCGACATCGTCAGGGCGCTCGAAGATCTGGAGAAGCGCGAGCGTTTACTGGTGCGTCACACGACCGAAGGCAACGACTACATCTCGCTGACGTCACTCGGAATCGCACGCCTCGGACTCGAGGAAAAGGACATCGAGAATGAGGCTGCTGCATTGCCTCATCCGCCAAAGAGCGCCACGAAAGCAATATGAGTTTTTGTATTACCTGGATTCAAAACTCTGAAATAGAACAAGTCAGGAAGAGGGGCTTGCCCCCGCTTGTCCAATCCAAGCAGCAGCGGGGGCAAGCCCCTCTTCCTGACTTGTTCTATCTGAGCGCGCCAATAGTTCTTGTTCTGCTCTTCTGTTTTTCTGCCGCCGCGCAGCCCAACCCCGATTTCGGCAACTCGCTCGAAGAAGTGCGCGACAAGCACAGCGTGCTGTTGGTGGTCTATAAATCACGCGTCATCGACGCCGGCGATCAGGAACGCGCCGTCATCGAAGACGTTCTCAAAGCCGATCCCGAACCGAAGGGCCGTTATCGGTGGGTCTACACACAGCTCGCCAAAAAGCTCAACAAATATATTCACAAATACAACAGCATCAGGGCCGCAAGAGAACTCTCAGAAGCCGATTACGTGATCTTTTTTAATGTGGTTGAGTTTCGCCGGATCCTCAACACGCCTTATCCTTACGGAGAGCTATTCGTAATCATCAAAGGCTCGCCGGAAACGCTGAAACCGCCGCGCGTCGTCTGGCGTGCGAAGAAAGTTTTGTACGCCGAAGACGCGATCGGCGATCTGATCAAAGACCTCAAAGCCATCCGCGGCGAAAGCTAGCGCAAACTTTGCAACCTCGACCGGGCCTTAACGTGTAAGCGCTGTGCAACTTTCTGGTTGCTACGTTCACTAACGTGGATAATCCGCAAATCTGCGGATTAGTTTTCCGAAACCTCTTGATCGTAAGGGATACCCGATGCTCCTCAGAATTGTGTGTATTGCCTCGCTCTTGCTGGCCCAGCAAAACACCGGCGCGCTGAAAGGCACCGTTACCGATCAACTCGGCAGCCTCATAGTCGGGGCCAAAGTGACGGTGCGAAATTCCCGTGGTGTCACTACTACGGCCACGACAAACTCGTCCGGTGTTTATGAATTTAGAAGACTCGAACCGGGAACTTACGAGATCAAAATAGTCTCACCCGGATTCAGCATGTTCGAACAGAAAGAGATCGAGATTCAGGCACGTGAGCTCAACACACTCAACGCACAGCTCGAAGTGGCCGTCGAAGAGCAACAGGTCACCGTCGACGATCGAAACATCAGCACTGACTCTGACAACAACCAGAACGCCCTCGTGCTGCGCGGACGCGAGCTCGAAGCCCTCCCGAATGATCCACAGGCGCTCGCCGCGGCGTTACAGGCGATGGCTGGACCAACCGATCCCGAGGCAGGAGGAAACGCGCAGGTCAAAGTCGACGGTTTCTCAAACGGGCAAATTCCGCCGAAGGAAGCCATCCGCGAAGTTCGCATCAACAACAATCCCTTCTCGGCTGAGAATGAATTTCCCGGATGGAACGGCATCGAGATCTACACGCAACCGGGCGCCGATAAGTGGCACGGCGCCTTCGCGTTTGACTTCTACGATGAAAGTCTAAACTCACGCAACCCGTTCACCACCACGCGCGCGCCTTATCAACTACGCGGCTACAGCGCCAATCTCAGTGGTCCAGTCGTGAAGAAGCGCGCGTCGTTTTCTGTCTACTTCAGCCGCTATCTCAGCGATGCGAATTCAATCGTGAATGCGACGATACTGGATCCGGTAACGTTGACGCCCGTGAGAGTAAACGAGTCGTTTGTGACTCCCGAGGTGAGCCACTACGGCAACGCGCGCTTCGATCTCAAGATCAACAAGGTGCACACGCTTGTCGGCCGGTTCAACTACAATGAATCGAAACAGGATTTGCAGGGCGTCGGCGGCTACAATTTGCCGACGCGCGCATATCGCGGCAAGCGTAACAGCTTCATTGTTCAATTCACCGAGACTGCGCTCATCAACGAAAAGACAGTCAACGAAACGCGCTTCCAAATCGTCACGGGTCGTAATTACCAGACGAGCGTTGTCGACGCCTTCTCTCTCAACGTGCTCGACTCGTTCAATGGTGGCGGTTCGCAAATCGGCTCGGCAACGGATGCGCGCGATCGCTACGAGCTACAGAATTTCACTTCCTGGACTTCAGGCAATCACTTTTTGAAAGTCGGCGCGCGGCTGCGACACGCGAAGATCGACAGTATCTCGCCGCAGAATTTTGGTGGTGTTTACACGTTTGCGGGTGGGCTTGGTCCAAAGCTCGATGAGAACGATCACGTCGTGAATGGTCCAAACGGCCTGCCGGAGATCATCGAGCTCAGCAGTCTCGAGCGTTATCGACGCACGCTTGCGTTTTCGCGAGCCGGTTTGAGTGCAAGCGCGATTCGTGTGCTCGGCGGTGGCGCAACGCAGTTTACGATTGCGGGCGGCAATCCCGAGGCGAATTTGAAACAGACTGACGCGGCGTTCTATTTCCAGGACGAATGGAAGGTGCGGCCCAACTTCACGCTCTCGCCCGGGCTGCGCTACGAGAACCAGGACAATATCAGTAGCCATTACAACTTCGCGCCCCGTATCGGGTTTGCGTGGTCGCCCGTCTTTGGGCGTAAGAAAGCTGCGGCTCCGGCTGGTCCACCGAAGACCGTCTTTCGCGGCGGCGCCGGTATCTTCTACAACCGCATCGGTGAAGACATAACGCTGAATTCGATTCGCTACAACGGCTCGAATCAACAACAGTTTCTGGTCACGAGTCCGGCCGTGCTGGACCTGTTCCCACTTGTTCCACCAATCGAAATACTCGATGCGTTTGCACAGCCGCAGAGTCGCAACGTCAAGAACGACGATCTCGAAACTTCGCGCTCCCTGCGCTTCATGTTCACCGTTGAGCGGTCACTCCCGGCGAACGTCAAACTCTCACTCACTTACACGCACGCGCGCACCAGCCGCACGATGCGCATCGTCAATATCAACGCGCCGCTCGGCGGCACGTTCATTCCCGGCGTACCGACCAGCGGCGTGCGACCACTCGGCGCTGACGCAGGCAACGTGTTTGAGTACCAGTCGACCGGCCATGCCGTCGGCAACATTCTCAGCGTCAACATAAATGGAACGGTGAAGAAGGTTCAGCTTTGGGGAGGCTACAATCTCGCCAAATCGCGCGGCACGGACGGTGGTCAGAGCGGCGCGCCTTTCGATGCTTACGATTTCAGTAATGAGTTCGCGCGCAGTAATTTCAGCACGCTGAGTTTTGTTTACGCCGGCGGCAGTTATACCGCGCCGGGTGGGATTAACCTGAACATGTTTTTCATCGGAAACTCCGGTCAGCCGTTCAACATCACCACTGGCCGCGACACAAACGGCGATACGCGCTTCAGTGAGCGACCCGCGTTTGCGACTGATCTGAACGAGCCGGGAGTTGTGGTTACGCCGCTCGGCGCTTTTGATCCGACACCTTCACCGGGGCAGGCGATCATCCCGCGTAACTTTGGTCGTGGGCCGGGTTATGTTTCATTGAACGTGAATATCGGGAAGGCGTTCAAGTTTGGAAAAGCGATCGAGCCGAAGTCGCCGCCGCCCGGTGGGCCAAGCACAACACCTGCAACTGGCGGCGCTCAGAAGCCACCAGAGAAGCCTGCGGTCCAGCGACCATACGCAATCAGCTTCTCGGTGAATGCGACGAACGTCTTGAACCGCACCAACAAGAGTGTGCCGGTGGGAAACATGTCGTCGCCGTTTTTCCTGCAATCGCCGTCGGGGTCGAGTCAGTTCTCCTTCGGGCCCAGTAACGGTTCTGCCGGCAATCGCGTGATTAGCTTGCGCGTCAGACTTAGCTTTTAAAATCCATCCTGTAAATCATGTTAATCTTGAAAATCCTGTCTACAAGATTGGCAGGATTTGCAGGATTAACATGATTTTGAGGCGCTCCAAAAAGTTCATCCTTCTGGTCATCGTTATTGTTCTGCTGGTCTCGCAGATTCCTTTTGCATATCGAAGGTTTAAGCTACGCCGTCTGAACGCTGCGATCCAGCAACTCCAATCACAACGCACTCCGCAACAGACCAGCGGTTTCACCGAATACAAAGGCGTGGTCCATGTGCACTCGTTTCTCGGTGGGCACAGTTCGGGCACGTTCTCGGAGATTATTTCTGCGGCGCAGGCAAATCAATTGCAGTTCGTGATCATGACCGAGCACACCGAGAGAGACTTCGATACTGCGGCGATGACGTTGCAGGGCGTGCATGGTGGAGTGCTCTTCATCAACGGAAATGAAGTCAGTGCCGAGAATGGTGACCGATCGCTGGTGTTGCCTGGTGATGTTTCGATTGCTGCCTATCCGGAAGAGTTCAAAAACTGGGACACGGCGCGTATCAACGGCGTCGAGGTTTATAACGTCTTCACGAACGCGAGGCGCATCAATCCGGTTGTCGCGTTTTTCGATGTGCTGTGGTCGCACCGGAGTTATCCGGATTTGATCTTCGCGTTGTACTTGCAGCGTCCTGATGAGAGTCTGAAGAAATGGGACCAGGCTTTAACACGCGCACGACTGACCGCGACGAGCGGCAACGATGCGCACGCGAACATCGGCGTGAGTCTCAAAGACAGCTCCGGCAAGACGCTGCTCGGGATTCAGCTCGATCCGTACGCGACGAGTTTTCGGCTAGTGCGACTGCACGTATTGATCGAGCAGGGCAAAACGCTTGATGCAACGACTTTGATGGAGGCTATTCGCGCAGGCCATTGTTACATCGGGTTTGATGTCCTCGGTGATACATCGGGTTTCGTATTTGAAGCAGAGAATGGGAAGCTTCAGGGCGATGAGATCTCACTCGATCCGGAGACGCGCCTGCGAGTGCGAAGCCCTGTTCCGGGCCGGATCGTGATTTTGAAGGACGGTGTGATTTGGACCGATGACAGCGGGATCGCAACCAGGGAGGTCGCGATAACTGAGCGAGGCGTTTACCGGGCCGAGGTCTACCTGCCCCAACTCGGAAACCTGCCGTGGATCATTTCAAACCCCATTTATGTCCGGTGAATAGGACCCAAAGGACGAATAGGACCTATTTATGTCTGGGAAAGCGGGCCAAACCCTTAAAAACGGTTTCGCCCCACGGGGTGCCCTGCTAGCGGCCCTGTGGGGCGACGAACCTCGTCGGAAAGCTCCGACTTCACTTGTTTTCGGAAGCGGTGCGTACGTTCACCGGAGTACTGTTGGAGGTCTAGTAGTTGACCCCACGCTCCTCTCAAGCTCCAAGTGTTAGGAACTGAGGAGTACAGCCTTCCACACACTGTTTTTTCAAGTCCGTTCAGTCTAAATGTGCGCTTCCGAACTGTCAAGATTCAGCTTGACCGAACGTGAACCATACAAGGCAGCAAATTGCTAAAATGCCCCTCACCAATGGAACTCAAAATACCAACACCGCGAAATTTCAGCTTTCGCCGCACTGTCGCCAGCCATGGCTGGTACCAACTGCCGCCATTTGCCCTCGACACCGCGAAGTGGGAACTCTCGCGCGTCATCGATGTGGGTCAGAAGCCACCGGTCACGATCTTCCTGACCTTCATGACCGGGCGCAAAACGCACGTCCGCGTAAACACCGCCCGGCCACTCACGAAATCCGAGGAGGCAATCGTCCTGCGCGACGCCCGGCACATCCTCCGGCTCGACGACGACCTTGCCCCGTTTTACCTCAGCACCAGTAACGATCCGGAGTTTTCCTGGATCGGCGAACAGGGCGCCGGACGCCTGCTCCGTTCCCCGACCGTCTACGAAGATCTCGTGAAGATGATTTGCACCACAAACTGCTCCTGGGCGCTCACGTTGAAAATGGTGAACGGGATCGTCAATAACCTCGGACGCGAAAGCAATGACGGCCGTAAGTCATTTCCGAACGCCCAGACGATGGCAGCGATGCCGCTGAAGTTCTTCGTAGACGAGGTGCGAGCCGGGTATCGTGCGCCTTATTTGAAGGAGCTGGCGGACCGTGTCGCCTCAGGCGAGTTGAACGTCGAAGAGTGGCTTTCCAGTGAACTTCCCACGCGCGATTTGCTGAAGCAGATGAAGGGCGTCAAAGGCGTCGGAGATTACGCAGCGGAGAACCTTTTGAAGCTGCTGGGGCGTTACGATGGACTGGCTTTGGACTCGTGGACGCGGGCGCGATTTTTCGAGCTGCGAAATAAAGGCAGGAAGGCAAACGACAAGAAGATCGAGCGCTACTACGCGAGATTCAACGAATGGCGCGGCCTCGCGCTCTGGTGCGACGTTACACGGGATTGGCTATAGGTCCTATAAGTCGTATAGGACCTACAGCGCTGTTTGAACTACTTATTGAAGACGAGCGTCGAATCCTGCGCGCCGCGCGGTGATTCCGAGTGACGAACGACCGTCAACGATTTGCCGTCGGCTGACAGCGTGAGCTTGTCAGTCGAATTGGTCGTGACTTCCTGGCCATCCGGTGTCTGGAAAGTCACCTTCGACACGAGCTCCAACGTCTTGCCATCGCTCGAGAGCGTCGCCTTACGAGCAAACTTTCCACGTCCCATTTCGCCCGTGGTCTCGCTGCCGTCAAGGTTGTAAGTTCTGGGACCGCCACCCATCATTCCACCCATCCCGCGACCGCCACCTTGACCGCCGCCCGCAGGAGGACCACCCGCCGCCGGAGCGCCACCCGGAGGAGGACCGCCAGGACCACCACCACCAGTTACTTTTTCATCGATAGTGATCTCTTTTTCGGTCTGAGTAACGTTCCAGGTAACGCTCTCGGCGTTTTGCAAACGTTGATTGAGACCCTGGCTCTTGCTCTTATCAAGCGTCCAGGTTCCGGCGAAGTTTGGCGCAGCAGCATGCGCAGCCAGGGCAAACACTAGTGCGCTTGTCAGGCCAAAAGCAAAAATCAACTTTCTCATTCAAGATCTCCTTCAGATATTTGTGATTTCGTACAAAGGAGCGGTGAGTCTACCAAAACGCTCACCACAAAACTGTAAGGGAATGCAAAGATTTGTAAAGAGTAGGTAAAGAGGGAACCTTTAGGCGTGGGGGCGCGTAAGCCGACTGGTTGCAGGGAGACTCGATGCGGCGCCAACGAATATTTGATGTGTTAATGATAATTGTGAGGCAGCGTTAATTAAGTAGAAGTTTTTGTCATAAGGCAACTGCGAGTGGTGTTTAGTCGCAGAGAGAGCAATCAACGATACAGAATCTACCCAAGAGGAAAGCAAGGAGAGCAGTGATGAAGTCAATCGTAAGTAAAATGGTGACGGTGGTAATGGTGGGCGCGCTCACAAGCGTGGTTGCGTTCGCTAAAGTGCATAAAGAAAAAGTGACCTTCGACAGCGATATCAAGGTGAATGGCACCGTCGTTAAGAAAGGCTCCTATGATGTCAAATTCGATGACGAGAGCGGCCAGCTTTCGATCGTGAAGAATGGCAAAGTTGTGGCCCAGGCAACGGCGAAGCTCGAGCAGCGTGAAAAGAAGGCCAACGATTTTCAGTTGAGATCGACGACCGACGGTGGTGAAACAAATCTAGTCGGCGTCACGTTCGGTGGCTCTGACAAGAACGTCGTGATCACCAGCAGCGGTTCGACAACAACCGGCACCAACTAACAATCGAATAAAATTGTTCCCCCTGCGCCTCGAAGCCTTGATAGGTTTCGAGGCGTAGTCGTTTATGGATTACTATGTGGCGGGGGAAAGCTGAAAATGAAATATCGCCGCTTTGGTCGCACTGGCTGGGAAGTCAGTGAGATAGGTTATGGAATGTGGGGGATGGCCGGTTGGACCAACTCCAATGACGACGAGTCGTTGCAATCGTTACAAGCCGCTGTCGATCGTGGCTGCAATTTCTTCGACACCGCTTATGCCTACGGCAATGGTCGCAGCGAAGGACTGTTGGGCCAGATCGTAAAATCAAATTCCGGCAAACGACTCTACACGGCGACGAAGATCCCGCCGAAGAATCTCAAGTGGCCCGCGCTGCCTGAATACACTCTGATGGATTCATATCCACCGGATCATGTTGAAGAGTACGTTCATCGCAGTCTTGAAAATTCCGGGCTCGAACAGTTTGACTTGATGCAGTTTCACACGTGGAGTGATGACTGGATGCGCGACGACCGCTGGTTCTACCGGCTCGACGACATGCGCAGCCAGAAACTGATCAATGCGATCGGGATCAGCATCAATCGCTGGGAACCGTGGAACGGCATACGAGCAGTGCGCAGCGGGCAGATCGATGCCGTGCAGGTGATCTACAACATCTTCGATCAGAATCCGGAGGATGAGTTGTTTCCGGCGTGTCGTGAGATGGACGTGGCGGTGATCGCGCGCGTACCGTTTGACGAAGGCACGTTGACCGGGACGTTGACGAAAGACAGCACGTGGCCCGAGGGCGACTGGCGCAATACTTACTTCGTTCCTGAGAATCTGATTCCGAGTGTTGAGCGAGCAGACGAGGTAAAGAAGTCGCTTACCGAATGGAATCGCGAGCGCTCGACAAACATCTCGATGCCCGAGCTCGCGCTGCGTTTCATACTCGGTAATGAGGACGTGAGCACGATCATTCCCGGTATGCGAAAGCTGCGCCACGTTGAATCGAATATCGAGGCGAGCGATGCCGGGCCACTACCCGCTGAGCTGCAGGAAAAGATGCGAGGCTTCCGTTGGGTACGCAAACCCGCCCCGTGGTCACAATAATTTTTAGCCACAAAAAGCACAAAAGCTGAATAAAAGAACAAGTCAGGAAGAGGGGCTTGCCCCCGCCGTTGCTTGGATGGACGAGCGGGGGCAAGCCCCTCTTCCTGACTTGTTCTATTGTCGGCTAGCTTTTCATTTCCAGAGTTTTGACGAGGAAGGCCCAGCGGTCGGCGAGCTCTTCGATGATCTTGGTGGTTGGTTTGCCCGCGCCGTGGCCCGCTTTCGTTTCGATTCGGATCAGCACCGGGGCGCTGCCGGCCTGCGCGGCCTGGAGCGCTGCAGCAAACTTGAAGCTGTGTCCGGGCCAAACACGATCGTCGTGATCTGCTGTCGTGATGAGCGTGGGCGGGTACGACGTTCCCGGCTTGATATTGTGCAGCGGTGAATACGCATACAACGCCTTGAACTCGTCCGCATTGTCCGACGATCCGTAATCCGAAACCCAGGCCCAACCAATCGTGAACTTTTGGAACCGCAGCATGTCCATCACACCAACCGCCGGCAGCGCTGCCCCAAACAGATCCGGTCGCTGCGTCAACGCTGCACCGACAAGCAATCCACCGTTGCTGCCACCGCCAATCGCGAGCTTCGGTGTCGAGGTGTATTTGTTATCGATCAACCACTGCGCCGCGGCAATGAAGTCGTCAAACACATTCTGCTTCTGCAACTTCATCCCGTGCTGGTGCCACTCTTCGCCATACTCACCACCGCCGCGCAGGTTCGGTTGCGCGTAAACACCGCCCATCTCCATCCACACCAGATTCCCGACCGAGAAAGCCGGCGACATCGAGATATTGAAGCCACCGTAGCCGTAAAGATATGTCGGATTGTTGCCGTCGAGCTTCAAGCCTTTCTTGTGCGTGATGAACATCGGCACTTTCGTACCGTCTTTGCTCGTGTAGAAAACCTGCTTTGTCTCGTAATCAGCAGGATTGAAATCGACTTTCGGCTGACGAAAGACAGTGCTCTTCCCGGTCGTCATGTCGTAACGATAGATCGTCGTCGGCGTGGTGAAACCTGTGAACGAGTAAAACGTTTCTTTGTCAGTCGCCTTGCCGCCAAAACCGTCTGCTGAGCCGATTCCCGGAAACGCGACTTCATTCACGAGCTTGCCCGCCGTGTCGTAAACCTTGACCTGCGTGTACGCGTCCTTCAGGTAGTTAGCCACGAACTTATGATCGACAAAGCTGGTCGATTGCAGTGTTTCGTTACCTTCAGGAACGACGACTTTCCAGTTGTCGCGCGCCGGTTTATCGACGTCAACTTCGATCACTTTACTGCGCGGCGCCTGCAGATCGGTTTGGAAGAAGAAGCGTGGTCCATCATTGCCGATGAAGTTGTAAGCCGCATCGAAATCGTCGAGCAGCTTCACAACCGGGGCTTCTTTCGCTTTCAGATCTTTGTAGTAGACACGGCTCTTCACGTCCGTGCCCTGGTAGATCGTCAGGATCAGGTAATTGCCGTCTTCAGTAACCGTGCCGCCGATCAACCAGTCTTTCTGATCGGGACGCTCGTAAACGAGAACGTCTTCAGACTGCGGCGTGCCGAGTTTGTGGTAATAGACTTTTTGAAAGTAGTTCGTGGCCTTGAGCGCGTCGCTTTTTGGCTCGTCGTAGCGACTGTAAAAGAAGCCCTTGCCATCCCGCGTCCACGACACTCCGGAAAACTTCACCCACTTCAAATCATCTGAAAGATCTTTGCTCGTCGCGACGTCGCGAACTTTCCACTCCTGCCAGTCAGAACCGGACGCTGACAAACTGTAAGCCAGCAGTTTTCCGTCAGGACTCACTTGCATACCCGAGACTGCGACTGTCCCATCGGGCGAGAGTGTATTCGGATCGAGCACCATCTGCGGCTGCGCTTCGAGCGACGTCACGGTGTAAAGCACGGCCTGGTTCTGCAAGCCGCTGTTGCGCGTGTAGAAATAGCGATTGCCTTCCTTGAACGGGATGCCGTACTTCTCGTAGTTCCAGAGCTTGGTCAGGCGGTCTTTGATCGCCGTGCGCTCCGGAATCGACTCCAGAAAAGCAAACGACAACTTATTCTCAGCCTCGACCCAGGCGCGTGTTTCGGCTGAATCCAGATCTTCCAGCCAGCGATACGGGTCGGCGACCTTAACGCCGTGATAATCGTCCATTTGATCGCTCTTCCGAGCCACAGGGTAATTATTTGTTTTAATCATCTGTTGCGCGATACCTGCCATTAAACAAACAAGGAGAGCAATGCGAATGGGTGGGTGAAAAGACATGACAAACGCTCCCTTCTGGTTTCGAACCCGACAGTATACATTTTAGGTTGACAACCGGACACTTCATGCGCGAATCTAACGCCACGTTGTCGCCCCTCGACGCGTAGTGGCATTAGTCCTGTAACTCTTCCTGAGAAATAAATATGAATACCCGTACCCGTCTCGTTCTTTTTGTCGTTGCCATTCTTTTTGCTGCCGTCGAGATGAGGGCGCAGGAGAGTAGCACCGCAGTTCGACCACGCGTTGTCACCCCTGTCGTTCAGGAAAAACAGGCGCCTTCGTTGCCGGCCGCCCCACAGGCCAAACCGGCTGACCTCGGACCCGCGTTGCCGTCCGTTGAAATGGACGAGCAGAAAAAAGTCTCCGCGCCGATCACGCACCTGACGCCGTCGCTCATCCAAAACCGCATCACGGAAGCGCAGCGCATGTTCAAAACGCGCCCGAAGGCGACCGCGATGACTGTCGGACAGATCGACTTCGTCACGATTGCGGCCCTCGATCGCGATACCGCGCGCACGCATTTCATCACGGTTTTGAAGAAGACTTTTCTGACCAAGGGCTCTGTGATCAATACCACGACGTCTGAGGGGGCGAGCGTCACGGTTAACATCGTGCGCGCGAACGGCGTCAATACGGCGATGACGATCTTCACGCCCGACGGCAAAGCACTCACACCGCTCACGATCGAATATCCGATCGAGCGTGGCGGAAAGTTTCTCGAAACCGCTTATTACACTTCGGCGCATCCGGCCTTGCTTTCACCGGATCTCGTGCGCTCCGGACAATCTTACGTGCGTAACATGCTCGATCTTGCGGCGAAGCGTTTACGCGACAAGGGCGTCGCGATCTCGCCGCAGCTCGTCGATGTAGCTGAGCGTCTGTGCGTGGTCGAACACGTCGATCACGAGCGCTTCCGTGCCGAGAACCGGCTCGCGCTTTACGAAGAGATCTATTCGTTGTTTGCGCTCAACCAGATCGATACGTATCGCTTTTCAGTGAGCTCAGCGGGAGCGGGTGGCATGGTCCAGATGATTCCGTGGGCTTACAACCTCGAGCGCGAGCGTCATCCGGGTGTTGGGCTCATTCCTGATTTCGTCACGGGAATGCGGAATCACAACAACGCGCTCCAGGCGATGCTGCTCTACATGCAGGACACCTGGAACGAGATGACTGCCAACGATGAAGTGAAGTACGCGCTCGCCGCGAAGACCGCGACGCCGAGTGAGCTGCTTGCGGCAGGTTACAACTCAAACGCCGCGAAGCTGCCGGGCTATTTGAAACGCGGTGGCGATAGCTGGCGCATACTCATCCCACGCGAGACGCAGATGTACTTGCAGATCTATAAATCCTTCGAGGGCCTCGTGCCAATGCAGACAAGAGCTAACTAGCTGCAATAAGCACAGGCCGAACAAATAAAGGAAACCAAACAAAGAACAAGTCAGGAATTGTTCTTTGTTCAGCTGGCTAATACTGATCCAGAGTCCGCGTACTGTAGTTTGTAGAGCTTCCAGTAAAGTCCACGCTCGGCCAGCAACTCTTGATGAGTTCCCTGCTCGCGAATCTCGCCGTGATGGAGGACGATGATCCGGTCGGCGTTTTGAACTGTCGAGAGCCGGTGTGCGACTACGATCGATGTGCGGTCGCGCATCACGCGCTCGATGGCGCGCTGGATTAGCTGCTCGGTTTCGGTGTCGATCGAGCTGGTCGCTTCGTCGAGGATCAGAATCGCCGGGTCAAACGCGAGCGCCCGCGCGAAAGAGATCAACTGCTTCTGCCCCACCGACAGACCCGCGCCACGCTCGCGCACCTCAGCCCCGTATCCACCCTTCAAGCGACCAATAAACCCGTCGGCATGAACTTCCTGCGCCGCCCAGCGCACGCGATCTTCGTTGATGTCTTCGCGTCCGAGTCGAATGTTGCCTTCAATCGAGCCGCTGAACAGAAACACTTCCTGAAGCACGACCGCGAAGTTCTTCCGCAACGCTCGCAAGTCCCAGTCGCGCAGATCAACTCCGTCGAGCAGAATCCGTCCACGCTGGATATCGTAGAAACGCATCAGTAGGTTCGTTATCGTCGTCTTGCCTGAACCGGTGTGACCGACGAGCGCGATCGACTGCCCCGGCTCGACGGTGAACGACACGTCCTTCAACACCCAATCTTCGCCGATGTAAGCGAACCAAACGTTCTGAAACTCG
>Ga0207710_10000509_pt1 | contig 24244 bp, 21 predicted proteins | sample KBSS24metaG_FD_184400 | JGI IMG/M metagenome (GOLD analysis project Ga0207710, IMG submission 184400) | Switchgrass rhizosphere microbial communities from Kellogg Biological Station, Michigan, USA - KBS S2-4 metaG (SPAdes) (version 2) | ecosystem: Host-associated > Plants > Roots > Rhizosphere...
AAAGCAATACCGGTCCAAACTCGCTTATCGTTGCCCGAAGTCGTACTCCTTTTTCATTACTTAATGTAAGCATCTCAACAGGAAACCCTGTTGGCTTATATTCAATACCGATCTTTTGACAACGTTCAATTATTTTATCATTTACAGTCCCTGCTGCTGCAATACCACTCAAGTCTCCTTTTATATCCATTAAAACAACGGGAATACTTTGATCACTCAATGCTTCACTTATGACTTGCAATGTTTTCGTTTTTCCTGTGCCGGTTGCACCGGCGATCAATCCATGACGATTCAAGGTTTTTAATGCAAGCTTTACATTAGCTCCAGCCACTGCCTCACCATTTAACATGCCGACTCCAAGTGTTACAGCATCTCCTTTGAAATTATAACCATCTTTAACTGTTTGCAGAAATGAGTCTTTATTTGCCATATTGTTCTTATAAATTTATTGACGAAGAACTTCCAATGCTATTTTCCAACCATCCTTTTCATGCCGCCAGATGTGTTGATAATTTTCGGTTTTACCATTTAGAATTGTTCTGCCATATATATAAGCCATATCCATTGCCGGCGCCATATTCCAGCCATCAATTGTAAACTGAATAGAAGATAATGTCGAACTGATTACTGCTCTTTGATCATCGGGAGTTATAGCAGGAGCATGAGCCATCCTGTTCAATAAACTTTGTTTAGATAAATATTTCTTATAAGCTTCTGCAGGATTGCGATTAAATAATTCAATAAAATCTTTTTCTGCTACTATTAGGGAAGACGTATCTTTTTTATTTATACTTTTTTTATCAGCAGTGAGCTGTGTAACATCTTTTAATGAATGAGCCGGTGCATTTCCTACTCCAAGGTCAATCAGAAATTTCCATTCTCCATTTTTATTAATATGCCAGACTGTTGTGTATTGACCTCTCGCAACTACAGTATCATTTTTCGTTGGCTGAAAGGCCCATGGACCAGCAGTATAACCAAAATCATTAGAAGAAGATATTTCAGCATATTCGGGCCACCAGTTTAAAATGCCGGGTCTTATTTCTCTTGCATTCCATAGCTGCATTCCATTAACGGCCTTTGCCTGGTCGAAAACAATACCGTTGCTATCTAGATAGTGAAGAAATGCTTCTTTAGTACTATGGGCTACTGAATAAGCAGCGAAGCTTTTTTCTGCATTGATCAATCCGTCAATTCCTTTTTGTGCATGACTATTTACGCAAGAGAACGATAGAACCAGAAAGAAAAAATAAGTCCTTATTAAATGCATGGACAAAATAATTTAATCATTTAGCAATTCAGCAATCAGAGTTCTTCTTCCCTTTCTAACATCAGTATTGCACTTTGTGATATAATGAAATATTTTTCTTTCTCATACATCACTTCTGTGGCGCCACTTAATAAAAAGATGGCAAGATCTCCTTCTTTTGCCTGCAATGGTACATATTTAACCTGTTCTTCTTCTCCCTTCCATGGCTCATTTTCTACCGGCATTGGAATCGCATAACCAGGCCCGGTTTTTATTACATATCCCTGTTGTACTTTCTCTTTTTCCTGCACACCGGGAGGCAGATACAATCCACTGGCAGTGCGTTCATCCGGTCTCGTTGGCTTTATGAGTAACCGGTCGCCAATCACTATTAATTTTTTGAGACGATTATCATTTGTGAGGTGCATAGCCATGTATTGAAATGTTTAATTTGCAAAGTTAACCGGTGAAAGCAAATAGCAGCGGCATTATAATTGCAGTTCTTATTTTTTACCTTTTAACAAATAATTCATCCCTGGAAATACGAACCCTGTAATTGCTTTATCTTTATTTGCTGATAACTTTAAATTTAACCTCAAACATTGAATCATGGAAGGAAAAAAAAGCAAAATCTTATTGTGCGAGGATGATCCGAATTTAGGAAGTGTATTGAAGAATTATCTTGAATTAAACGACTATGACGTAACGCTGGAAAGAGATGGCCGGCTTGGGCTTGCCGCCTTTCAACGGGAAAAATTTGATCTCTGCCTGCTTGATGTAATGATGCCCAATATGGATGGCTTTACATTGGCAGAAGAAATAAGAGACGTTGATCCTGATATTCCATTATTTTTCGTTAGCGCCAAAACGATGAAGGAAGATGTGATACAGGGATACAAGCTGGGCGCAGATGATTATATCACCAAACCATTCGACAGTGAAGTGCTGCTACTGAAGATAAAAGCAATACTGAAACGCAATGAAGAATTGAATAAGGAAAGTGAGAATAAAGAATTTGATCTTTCCACTTATCATTTCAACCCTAAGCTGCGCCAATTGATACATAAGGGCATTACCCAAACTCTATCTCCGAAGGAAAATGAATTACTGAAAATGCTGGCGGAACATTTAAATGATCTTTTGCCAAGAGAAGCAGCTTTGAAAAAGATTTGGGGTAGCGATACTTACTTCAATGGCCGCAGTATGGATGTGTATATTGCCAAACTGCGTAAATATTTAAAGGATGATGAAAAGATCGAGATAGTGAATATTCATGGAAATGGATTCAGGCTGGTAGTGCAATGATCTGAACCATGATTAATAAGATTTATGGGATTAACAAGAAATGGTTGATCCCATTTTTATTTAAGAAAATAAAGTGCCACCTGATACTGAGTTTGGATTGATTTTCCCCAAATGTTCGTAGGCCTTAGCAGTCGCTTCTCTTCCTCTTGGTGTACGCTGCAGAAAACCTTCCTGTATTAAAAAAGGTTCATACACTTCTTCCAGTGTTCCGCTTTCTTCACCTACAGCAGTTGCAATAGTAGTAATACCAACAGGGCCGCCTTTGAATTTTTCTATGATGGTAAAAAGAATTTTATTATCCATATCATCCAATCCATGTTCATCTACATTCAAAGCTTTTAATGCGTGTTGGGTAATACCAATATCAATTTGTCCATCATTCAATACCTGTGCAAAATCTCTCACTCTTCTTAATAAGCCATTTGCAATCCTGGGAGTACCACGGCTTCTACGACCGATTTCTTCTACTGCATCCTTTGAAATGACAACATCAAGGATCTTTGCTGAACGATGAATGATCTTATTTAATGTAGCAGCATTATAATATTCCAATCTTGATTTAATGGCAAACCTTGAAAGTAATGGAGCCGTTAATAGCCCGCTTCTTGTTGTTGCACCAATCAAAGTAAATGGATTCAGAGTAAGTTGAATGCTTCTTGCGTTGGGGCCGCTGTCTATCATAATATCAATCCGATAGTCTTCCATCGCTGCATAGAGATATTCTTCAACTACCGTACTGAGCCGGTGAATTTCATCAATAAATAAAACATCCTTGGCCTCAAGATTGGTGAGCAAGCCAGCAAGATCCCCCGGCTTTTCAATAACAGGTCCTGATGTTTCTTTAATATTTACCCCAAGCTCATTGGCTACAATTCTTGATAATGTTGTTTTACCCAATCCCGGTGGCCCATGAAAAAGAACATGATCCAATGCTTCATTCCTGATCTTAGCTGCTTTGATAAATATGCGAAGATTCTCAATGATCTGCTCCTGCCCGGCAAATTCTTCAATATGCGCCGGCCTGATATTATTCTCAAATTCTTTATCTGCTGCGGTTAAATCTTGCTTATCACTGGAGAGATTGGGATTTGCCATGAACTTTTTTGCCTAATTTTTGTAAAGCTAATTAATCAAAAACAATTTTATGAGATATACACTCACCGGCGCTGCAGGACATATTACAAAACCAGTTGCAGAAAAATTAATAAAAGCCGGACATGAAGTAACTGTTATCGGCCGCAATGCAGAACACTTAAAAGTTTTAACTGACCAGGGAGCAAAGGCAGCCATTGGATCATTTGAAGACGTAGGTTTTTTATCCAAAGTTTTTTCAGGAGCTGATGCTATTTATACAATGATATCAACGCCTTTTAATGTAACTGATCTCAAAGGTTATCTTGAACAAATTGGGAAAAATTATACCGAAGCCATTAAAAATAGTAAAGTAAAATATGTTGTGAACCTAAGCAGCATAGGGGCACATCTTCCGGAAGGTTGCGGGCCAGTTAGTGGTCTTTACAGAGTGGAGCAATCATTAAATACTTTAAAAGATGTCAATATTAAACATATTCGCCCCGCCTATTTCTTCAATAATCTTTTAGCAAATGCCGGGATGGTAAAACATATGAATATTATAGGATCTAATTTCGGAGGTGAAAATATTAAATTGGTGCTGAGTGATACCAATGATATTGCGGAGGTTGTATTTGAAGAATTGTCTTCTCTTGAATTCTCGGGACATTCAGTAAGATATATTGCAAGTGATGAAAGAAATACAAATGATATTGCAAAAATATTAGGCAATACTATTGGCAAGCCGGAACTTCCCTGGGTTCTTTTTTCAGATGAACAGGCAAAACAAGGAATGCTGCAAGCAGGGCTGACCGAAGAAATGGCAAAAAATTATACAGAAATGGGGCATGCTATACATGATGGCAGCATGCAGGGAGATTATTGGAAAAACCATCCAACACTGGGTAAAACAAAACTTGAAGACTTCGCAAAAATATTTGCTTCAGTTTATAATTCAAATTGAGGATTTAATTCAAAAAAAATAATTTATGAAAATAGGTGTAATTGGGTCTGGTGAAGTAGGCCAGGTGCTTGCCTCCGCTTTTTTAAAAGAAGGGAATGATGTTATGCTTGGTACCCGCAATACATCAAAAGATGAAGTAATAAAATGGAAAAATAAAATTGCCTCCGGAAAGGTTGGCACATTTGAAGACACCGCAAGGTTTGGCGAATTACTTGTTTTAGCTACTGCCGGTGATGTGATAGAAAAAGTTATAACTATGGCCGGTCCTTTCAATTTTTCAAACAAAACAGTTATTGACGTTACCAACCCGATCGATAAACAGCCGCCGGTAAATGGTGTATTGAAATTTTTTACAAGCCTGGATGAATCGTTAATGGAAAGACTCCAAAAAATAATTCCTGACGCCAAACTGGTAAAAGCATTTAATATTGTCGGCAGTGACCTGATGTATAAACCAAATTTTCCTGATGGCAAACCAACCATGTTCATTTGTGGTAACGATGACGAAGCAAAAAAAACAGTTACAGGCATTCTTACTTCTTTTGGTTATGAAACAGAAGACATGGGTAAAATAGAAGCAGCAAGGGCCATTGAACCACTTTGTATTCTTTGGTGCATTCCGGGTTTTATACGCAATCAATGGACACATGCTTTCAAACTGCTTAAAATGTAATACATGACATTTAATGAATTCAGAACAAGCCTGGCAAACGAAACCCCTTCCGATATATCGCCATACTTACAATCACTTTGGTATGATGCAAAAGGAAATTGGGAAAGAGCTCATACGATAATTCAGGATATCGAAGACAAAGACGCCTCCTGGATACATGCCTATCTTCATCGCAAAGAAGGTGATATAGGAAATGCAGATTACTGGTACAGATTAGCAGGAAAAAAAAGACCTGCTGTTTCATTGGAAGAGGAGTGGGAGAATATTGCGGAAACACTTCTTCATAGAAATTGATTCATCTGCACGATCAGGTCCGGATCGGGGCAATTATCTAAATATTTTTCCTTCTCCGAATATTTACAAACGCCTGGATAATCACCTTTCCATTCTTCTATATCTATAATAACCTGGAAATGCAAATGTGGCGGCCAGTGGCCGTTTTCAAGAGGAATGCCAAACTCTGCAAAAACATCACCCGCATTTATCTTATCTCCTTCATGAATATTTTTTATGGAGCTTAAACTTAAATGCCCATATAAAGTATGAAATATAAAACCATTTAATGAATGAGTTAAAATAATCGTCACACCATAATTTCCAAACCCATCATTGAAAGCATAACTATGAATAATACCATTTAACGGAGCCATTACTTTCGTATAAGGCTTGCCCCATACATCAATCCCTAAGTGTACTCGTCTTGGCTCTTCCCCTGTTTTATCCGCATCAAAGATCTTACTCCGGCTATAAACTGTTCTGTTTTCAGCATAACCGCCAATACCATATTTCGTATTTGCAGTATTTAATTTATTGATTATATAAGAAGTGAATCGGGCAGTATTATTTAAAATTTCATCTGCCAATTCATGATTATTTTCTGTAAAATCAAGATTCAATAATTTATCTTTTGCCGGATCAAAAGGAACAACACTATGAAAATCCTGTTGATTATTTTTAAGCAATGTGATAATCTCCTCTTTATTCATCCGGCAAAATTACCTTGTAGTTACTTCTGATAAAAAAAACATCCCGCTTTATGCGGGATGCTCTTTATTTAATCACTTAGATAAATTAATGTCCTACCACAACAACCTTGAAGTATTTTTTAGAAGTTCTGACTCCATCGTCATAATAGAATTCAACCATGTAAACATCTGTAGCCAGATTTCTTAAATCAATTGGTATCACAGTCCCAAAATTAAGACTATTGAATTGCTGTGTTCTTACCAAAGCTCCATGCGCAGTATATACCCGCATACCAAGATATTTATACAGTGTGCTATTGATACGAATAAAGAAACGACCGTGGTTAGGGTTGGGATATAATATCACAGCAGTATCTCTCAATAATATTATACGTTCTTTACAATCTTCAACTTTCGCAATGGTAGTTGCGGCTGCAGAACAACCGGAAGCATTGGTAAATGAATAGGTAAGCGTATATGTGCCAGCTGCAGTAACAGCTGGAATAAAATTGAAACCTGATACACCAACGCCGCTCCAGTTACCACCTACCGGGCTGCCTGACAGGGCTATTGGCTGGTCACTTAAACATATCTTGTTTGGCAAAGGAGTGACAGTAACAGTTGGTGATGCATTAACAGTTAGTGTAGCCACATTAGAAGTTACAGTGAAACAACTATTAGTTATAATAACCTGGTATTGATTCGTGCTAAGTGATGTGGCAACTGCTGGCAATATCAATGATGTGCCATTTGCACCCGGAATATTTGTAAATGCACCTGAACCTACTTTAACCTGCCATTGATAGCTCTGGAAATTACCACCCGGTAGTAAAGCTCCAGGTGTAACCACTGAGAAAGTTACATTAACTCCCTGGCAAACTGTTTGGCTTACAGGTTGTGTAGTAATTGATATCGGTTGTATCACACTGATCGAATCAGTGCCGGCAAGTGAAGTACATGTAGCTGTGGAAGTAGTAGCGCTATACTTTATACTTGTTGCAGGTTTTGCATATACAGTATTTATTTGCGTTCCGGCCACATATGGGATCGTAGCCGCAGCATCGGTATATAACCCGGTAACAGGTGTCCATATCGCAGGTGTCGGACCTGCTGATGAAGTCAATGTAACAACAGATCCCGGGCAAATATTAATTGTGGATGGTGTTATAACCGGAGCCGCTGGCGTAGCGTTAACATTAACTGTGGTTGTATTTTGACAACCTGTAGCTGTTATTGTGCCAGTAACTGTATAAATGGTATTAACAGTTGGATTAGCTATTACTGTCGCTCCTGTTGTTGCACTTAATCCAGCTGCCGGCGACCAGGAATATGTATTAGATGTACCTGATGCGGTTAAAGTAACAGGGCCGCATTGATTATTGGGGCTTACAGAAATTGTTGGCGGAGGATTTACTGTAATAACTGCGGTACCGCTTAAGCCTGCACCAGAACAACTATTTGCACCGGTAACAGAAACTAAAGTATAAGTGGTAGTTGCTGCAGGCGAAACAGGAATATCGGTTCCGCTTACATATCCATTCACAGTAGTATTGGTTGTTCCATTTGAATAAACAACGGTATAAGGTGAAACACCGCCGGTGATCGTTACTTTAATATTTGCAGTACCGGAAGGACATATTGCAGTCGTGCCACTTAATACAGCAGTTGATGCACTACCTAAAACGTTTGCCGTTCCCGTATTTTGACAACCTGTTGCTGTAACTGTTCCGATAACGGTATAAGTTGTATTTGCAGCAGGTGATGCAGTTACCGTGGTTCCGGTTGTTGCACTTAAACCCGTTGCTGGCGACCAGGAATATGTATCAGCGCCTGATGCTGTTAATAAAACCGGCGCACATGATCCATTAGGAGTTACTGTTATTGTTGGCAATGGATTCACTGTTAGAGTTCCGGCAGCTGATGTTGCCGAACCACAAGTATTTGTAACAACAACTCTAAAGGCATTTCCATTGTAAGCTATCGTTCCACCAGTAATAGTTAATGTAGCAGTAGTTTCTCCGGAAAATATCGCATTACTGACAATGTTTACAAAACCGCTTCCCTGGTCTATTTGCCACTGATATGTTGGAGCTGGTGTTCCGGTAACTGAGGATGCAGTAAAGGTTGTATTACCGCCATCACATATTGTTTTATTGGTAACAGCACCGACCGTTGGCGCTATTGGTTGTGCATTAATCGTTACAGGGTTTGAACTATAAGTTGCTAAACATACAGGACTACTTTGTAAACGAACAGAAATATTATAATTGCCAGGCACAAGCCCGTTAAATGTATTTGATGTTTGCCATGTTGTTCCGTTAATGCTGTATTCCAGTGTGCCAATACCTGTTGCGTTTACAACTATTGTTCCGGTTGCTGTTGCACAATCAGGTTGTGTAACAGTTGGCGCATTTACCACCGGTATTGCTGGTACTGGATTGATCACAGCAGGGTTGCCACTGTATGCAGTAACACAAGTTGGGCTGCTTTGCAAGCGAACTGAAATATTATAATTGCCCGGGGTTAATCCAGGAAATGTATTTGACGTTTGCCATGTTGTTCCATCAATACTATATTGTAGTGTTCCGCTTCCTGTTGCATTTATTACAATTGTTCCTGTAATCACTGCACAAGTTGGCTGAGTTACTGTCGGTGCATTTACTACGGGAGGAATTGGTACTGTATTAATCACTACAGGATTGCCTCCGTAATTAGTAACGCAAGTAGGATTGGTTTGTAAACGTGAGGAAATATTATAATTGCCCGGAGCAAGACCAGGGAATGTATTTGACGCTTGCCATGTTGTTCCATCAATACTATATTGAAGCGTTCCGCTTCCGGTAGCATTTACTACAATTGTTCCTGTTGGAACGGCACAGGTAGGCTGCGTTACTGTCGGTGCATTTACAGTTGGAGCTACTGGTGGTACTTCAATATGTACAGGATTTGCACTGTATTCGGTAAGACAAGTATGACTGTTTTGCAAACGAACCAAAATATCATAATAATCAGTTGCAAGGCCGCTGAATGTATTTGAAGTTTGCCATGTAAAACCATCAATACTATATTCAAATACGCCGGTACCCGTTGCATTCACAACAATAGTTCCACTTGGTATTGCACAAGTGGGTTGGGTTACCGTCGGTGCATTTACCGTTGGTGGGGTTGGAACAGGATTTATTACTGCAGGATTGCTGCTATAATTAGTTATACAAGTTGGGCTGCTTTGCAAACGAACGGAAATATTATAATTCCCTGGAATGAGACCAGGGAATGTATTCGATGTTTGCCATGTTGTTCCATCAATACTATATTCAAGCGTTCCGCTTCCTGTTGCATTCACAACGATAGTACCCAATGGATCAGCACATGTGGGTTGTGTTATTGTTGGTGCATTAACAACTGGAGTAGGGGGGACGGCATTGATCACAACAGGGTTTCCACCATATGCAGTTACACAAGTTGGACTACTTTGCAAACGGGATGAAATATTATAATTACCAGGGGCTAATCCAGGAAATGTATTTGATGTTTGCCATGTTGTTCCATTAATACTATACTCCAAAGTGCCACTGCCGGTTGCACTTATTACAATTGTGCCTGTTGGTACTGCACATGTAGGTTGAGTTAGTGTTGGAGCATTTACTGTTGGTGGTATCGGAACAGTATTAATAACAATAGGATTGCCACTGTATGTATTTACACAAGTGGGACTACTTTGTAAACGTGAGGAAATATTATAATTACCCGGAGCAAGGCCCGGAAATGTGTTCGATGTTTGCCATGTCACTCCATCAATGCTATATTCTAAAGTTCCACTACCGGTTGCATTTACTGCAATAGTACCTGTTGGTATTGCGCAAGTTGGTTGTGTTGTCGTTGGCGCATTTACAATTGGTGGTATTGGAACGGCATTTACAACTGCAGGATTTCCTCCATAATTAGTAACACATGTAGTGCTGGTTTGCAAACGAGCTGAAATATTATAATTACCAGGTGTCAATCCGGGAAATGTATTTGATGTTTGCCACGTAGTACCACCATCTATGCTATATTCCAATGTTCCGCTACTGGTTGCATTTACAACGATAGTGCCAGTAGGAACTGCGCAAGTGGGTTGTGTTATTGTTGGTGCATTTACTGTTGGCGGTATTGGAACTGTATTAATAACAACAGGATTTCCACCATATGTACTTACACAAGTTTGATTTGTTTGAAGTCTTGCTGAAATATTGTAATTACCAGGAGCAAGGCCAGGGAATGTATTGGAAACTTGCCAGGAGACACCACCGTTAATACTATATTCAATTGTACCAACTCCCGTTGCGCTTACTACAATTTTGCCTGTTGGCACGGCGCAGGTTGGTTGAGTTACTGTTGGTGCATTGATCACCGGGGGCACCGGAATGGGATTAATAATAACAGGATTTGTACTATATACAGAAAGGCAAAGTGGATCACTTTGCAACCTTACTTCAAGAGTATAACTACCGGGGGCAAGATTGGGAAATGAATTTGAACCTTGCCAGTTAGTTCCATCAATGGTGTATTCCAATGTATTTATGCCGGTAGCGAATATTACGATGCCACCAGTTGGAACAGCACAGGTTGGCTGTGTTACCGTTGGCGCATTAATTACCGGGGGAGTACATTGAGAAAATGCGGGTCTGGAAATAAGCGTTAGTAAAACAAAACAGACCGCTTTAAATAAATGGGATAGGTTTAAATAGTTAGCAGGTATAGTTTTTTTCATAAACAGGAAATTGGCTGCGTAAGCATGGTGGTTTAATGAGGTTATGGACTTAATAGTAACACCTTTCTACAAAGTATTTTTTCTACTTCATAAAAGGGTGCGGCTTGTATTCAGTTTTCAAAATTAGATAATAAATAACTCAAAATAAAGCTGCTGCATTGTATTCTTGCAAAATATTTCACCCCTAAAAAACGTTTATAGCAAAAGTACTCCCGTAGTTTTCCTATATTTTGAAAAACCATTATATACTATATACAGCTTCCTTTGTATTTTTCTTCTCTATAAATTTTGCGAATGCGCAAATGATCACAGGTGCATGGAAGGGTAAGATCAACAAACAAAAGGTCGAGATCAAGATCATTCAGAATGGGGATAGCCTGACCGGTTCATCATACTATTATGAATCAGCTAATAATTATCGGCGCTATTCCATTAAAGGATATTTTGATCCCAATACAAATGCGGCGGTATGGTGGGATGATCAACTGATAGAAGAAAAATCAGGAAAGATGAGTGTTTCTATTCCCGGAAAGGTCCCTTTATTGTCAAGAGCAGATTTTAATTGTCCTGGCGACGGTAAGATGATGCTGGATGGCAAAGCTGCAAAAAAAGAAGATGATAGAGATACGAGAGGCGACGTTCATTTGGACAAAACAGATGTTCCCTTATTTGAAGATGAATGGGATTATGTAATCGATAATTATACAGTAGGAACCAATGATCCCGATATCATTGATAGCATTTCGAAATTTTCAGAACGGCCGCTTTTAGATAAACCAATTGTTGTTACTTCAGAGGAACAAACCCGGATCATCCATACACCTGAACCTGAAAAGAAAACAGAGAAACCTAAAATTCAAACCGAATCTCCTAAAGTCACTCAGGCACCTGTCGTTAAGATTCCTGAACCAACTATTGAACAAAAATTTATCACAAGAAAAAAAGTATTGACAAAAGAAATTCCTATCACTGGCGATTCGATTGAACTTCGTTTTTATGATAATGCAGAGATAGATGGCGATTCTATTTCTTTATTCCTGAATGATCAACTCATCTTTCAACATATTCGTCTGACCGGGAATGCTTATACTATTAAACTTGCAGTTAACGATTTAAAAGAAACCAATGAGTTAATAATGGTAGCAGAAAATCTTGGCTCAATTCCACCCAACACTTCTTATATGGTAGCTGTTATGGGTGATAAACGATACGATGCAAGATTGGAGAGTACAGAGGGGAGTAGTGCGATGATAAGGTTGAAGAAGTTATGAGTTCAGAGTTTCAAGTCTGATTTTTTTACACCACCACATTCACCATCTTTCCTTCTTTATAAATAATTTTTTTAGGGGGCTTTCCTTCCAGCCATTTCTGCACTACTGCATTTGCCAGCACTATTTTCTCCACTTCAGATTCAGAAATACCTAAAGAAATATCAATCGTTGTTCTCATTTTACCATTAATAGAGATAGGATATTCCTTGATGCTTTCCGTAACATATTTTTCTTCAAAGATTGGGTAAGAAGTGCTGCTTAACTTATTCGCTTTTGACGGCTCTATTAAACTGTATAGTTCTTCTGTAATATGCGGTGCATAAGGCTGCATTAAAATCAATAAGGGCAAAAGAATTTCCTTTTTATGGCATTTCAGATCCGTGAGTTCGTTCGTTGCAATCATAAATGCACTGACGGCAGTATTGAAACTAAACCGTTCTGTATCTTCTTCAATTTTTTTAATAGCCTTATGTAAAACCTTTAATTCTTCTGCTATGGGTTGGTCATTGGTTACAATCGAACCCTTTGCTTCATCAACAAATAATCTCCAGAATTTTTTTAAGAAGCGGTGCACACCTTCAATGCCTTTGGTATCCCAGGGTTTGCTCATTTCTACGGGACCCAAAAACATTTCATACATGCGGAAAGTGTCGGCGCCGTATTTTATTACCAAATCATCCGGGTTAACAGTATTGAATTTCGATTTGGACATTTTTTCTACTTCAGTGCCGCATATGTATTTTCCATCTTCCAAAGCAAACTCAGCACTTTTGTATTCTTCTCTTTGATTCTTAAATGCCTTAATATCTAATTCTACTCCATCAACGATATTTACATCAACATGAATTGCGTTTAAATGTGCACTTGTTGAATCTTCTATAAAAGCAAGATCATAAAAATTGGGAATTAGACCATTCACATACTGAGCTATCCTTAACGTATCTTGACCAAGTTCAGCGACAACTTTATAATGCTTTTGAGAAAGGTAAACACTTGAATAAACAGGAATATCTAACGCATCCGTTCCTTTTATTTCTTTTGCAAGTTTTAAACTAAGTCTATACACAAACCTGCTACTTCCCTGTATCATCCCCTGATTCACCAACTTCTTATATGGCTCGTCATATCCTATATATCCTCTGTCAAATAAAAACTTAGTCCACATGCGGCTGTATAATAAATGGCCTACTGCATGTTCCGTTCCGCCAATGTATAAATCAACCTGGTTCCAGTAATCAGATACTTTACGATTACAAAATTCTTTATCGTTATGCGGATCCATGTAGCGAAGAAAATACCAACTACTGCCTGCATAGCCAGGCATTGTGTTTGTTTCTAAATTTCTATCTGTCCATTCTTTAATATTCGCCAACGGTCCCTCTCCATCAGGCCCCGGTTTATAATTTTCAACATGCGGCAACTCCAGTGGCAATTCACTTTCATCTAATGGATATGCAATACCGTTTTTCCAAACAATGGGAAAAGGTTCACCCCAATAACGTTGCCTGCTAAAGGCCGCATCACGCATTTTATAATTCACTTTGCGCTTGCCCAATCCTGCTAATTCCAATTCTGCAATTACTATTTCAGCAGCCTTTCGCATTTCAATGCCATTTAAAAAATCACTGTTCTCTAATTTGGCATCGTAAGTGGGATTAGCTTCTTCGCCATCGTAGTAACTGCCAATGATATTTGTGATCGGAATATTAAAATGCTTTGCAAACTTGTGATCTCTTTCATCGCCGCAAGGAACACCCATAATAGCGCCGGTGCCATAACCTGCTAATACATATTCGGAGATCCATATCGGAATTTCTTTGCCGCTTAATGGATTAATAGCATAGGAGCCAGAAAATACGCCGCTGATCTTTTTTTCTGCCATGCGTTCTCTTTCGCTTCTGCTTTTTACATAAGCGAGGTATTCGACAACATCAGCAGTTTGTTCTTTTGATTTTATTTCATTGATAATTTCCAATTCAGGAGCTATCACCATAAAGTCAACGCCAAAAATTGTATCGGGTCTTGTTGTGTATACTCTTAATTTTCCTGAATAGCCTTTTATTTCAAAATCAATTTCTGCACCTGACGACTTCCCGATCCAGTTGCTTTGCATCTCTTTCATGCTTTCGCTGAAATCAACTTTTTGTAATCCTTCCACCAAACGATCAGCATATTCAGTGATACGGAGATACCATTGCCGTAATTTCTTTTTCACAACAGGATACCCGCCTCGTTCGCTTACTCCATTGATCACTTCATCGTTGGCCAATACAGTTCCTAATGCTTCACACCAGTTCACTTCACCGTAGCCGCAATAAGCAAGACGGTATTCCATTAAAATATCCTGCTTTGTTTTTTCATCAAATTTTTTCCATTGTTCAGCAGAAAATTTTCCATTCAGTTTTGCAAATTCAGGATTGCGGTCTTCAAATTTTGCATCTGGTACAGGGTAATTCTTATTCCCTTCCTTATCAAAAGCCGTCACCAGGTCCTCAATTCGCTCTGCTTTGTTAGAGCTACGATTAAAAAAGCTATTAAATAATTGCAGAAAGATCCATTGCGTCCATTTATAAAATCCGGGCTCTGATGTATTCACTTCTCTATCCCAGTCAAATGAAAAACCGATCTTATCTAATTGACTTCTGAAGTTCTCAATATTTTGTTTTGTAGATACAGCAGGATGAATGCCATGTTCAATAGCATATTGCTCAGCCGGTAATCCGAATGCATCATATCCCATCGGGTGCAATACATTAAACCCTTTTAATCTTTTAAACCGTGCATAAATATCGGATGCGATATAACCTAATGGATGCCCTACGTGCAGGCCTGCGCCGCTTGGATATGGAAACATATCCAATACGTAGCACTTAGGCTTTGAAGAATCATTCGATACTTTATACACCTGCGATTCTTTCCATTTCTCCTGCCATTCTTTTTCTATTCTTCTGAAGTCGTACTCCATTATCAACTATTGATTCTATTTTGATTTATTTTTTATGTTATCATCGTCCGGTTCCCTGCTCATCGTTCCTTCCGCCTCAGGCGGACACTTCGGCTTTTGTAATACTATTGAGCAATGCAGTTGATTCAATAATGCTCAGCAGCGAACCGAACGCTGAAGTGTGCGACGCAACAAAGCTCATAGTAGCAATACGGCTTGCTAAAAAATTCTTTTAACAAATATCTTTTGCTGCACACGGCAATATGCCACAACGACCGCCGTTTAAATGAGCGGCAAAAATACTGATTGTAAAGTTGAATTGGCTATTTTTGCCCACGCATTCATCTAAAATTCAATAGCATGGCTCAGTCAGGTAAGGCTTCTATCAAGCGGGGAAAACCATCTTACTTTATGTCCATTCTTGGCGTTACTCTCGTACTTTTTTTATTAGGGATCATTGGTTGGCTCATCATCAATGCAAATAAGCTGGGTGATCACTTTAAAGAAAGCGTGGAAGTGAATGTGTACCTGCGCAGCGATCTGAACCCGAAAGACAGCGCTACTCTTGTTGATTATATAGCATCGCAGCCTTATGTAAAAAGCTATTCTTACACAACAAGAGAGATGGCCAAGAAAAAATTCAATGAAGAAAATAATGAAAGCTGGGACAAGATCCTTACGGATAATCCTCTGCCGGCCAGTATCGATTTTAAAATAAAGAAACAATACCTGAATACTGATACGTTGGCAAAAATCAAGGCTGATCTTACGCAAAACGTATATGTGGATGATGTGCGATATCCTGAAGCGCTGATCGGAACCATGAGTAAAAATATCCGGTTAGTAAGTGTCGTCCTTTTAGGGATTGCACTGATCATTGCTATCGTTGTTATCTTTCTTATTGATAATACGATACGGCTTGCTATGTTCAGTAATCGGTTCCTCATTAAAACGATGCAGATGGTTGGAGCAACAAGAGGATTTATTGCCCGGCCTCTTAATCTTAAAGCAATTGCAAACGGAGCTATAAGTGGCGCCATTGCATCGGCCATTCTTTTTCTTATTATCATGATCGTGGAAAGCTATGTGAGTTGGTTCAAGGCTGTACATGATAATGGCTTGCTTTTTCTTTTATTCTTTGTTTTAATTATTCTTGGAATCAGCATTACATTATTCAGTACTCACAGAAGCGTATTAAAATACCTGAGAATGAAACTGGATGATCTGTATTGATGCCTGAGGTCAGAAGCATGAAATCTGATTTCCGACTTCCGATTTCTGACATCTGGATTTTATCTATATTGCATTTCCAAATTTTAAAAAATGGCAGAAAAGAAAACAAGCTCCTCAACTTTTTCAAAGAATATTTCAATTTTTTCAAAAGATAATTATAGGTGGATGCTCATAGGCGTTGTTGTCATGGTTATCGGTATGTTCTTGCTGGCTGGTGGTAAAAGTTCTGATCCGGCTGTATTTAATAAAGATGCAGTCTATAGCAGCACCCGTATCACTGTTGCCCCCTTACTTATACTTGCAGGCCTCGTTATCGAGATGTTTGCGATCTTTAAAAAACAAAAGACCAGCTGAAACCTAATTGCTTAATATGTAAGCGATCTTCAAAAAGGGGATCGCTTTTTTTATTTTATAATTAAATATCTTGCTTCCTGCTAACCAAACCAATTATAATCAATGAATATTATTGAAGCAGTTATTCTTGCCATAGTGGAAGGGCTAACAGAATTCCTTCCTGTTTCTTCTACTGGTCACATGATCATTACCAGTTCACTGCTGGGAATACAAAAAGACGAGTTCACCAAATTATTCGAAGTGTCTATTCAATTTGGAGCTATACTGGCTGTAGTTATTTTATATGGAAGAAAATTTTTTCAATTCAGCCGTTGGCAATTTTATGCAAAACTTATTATAGGCGTAATACCCGCATTGGCGCTTGGTTATTTATTTTCCGATAAAATAGATGCCTTATTAGAAAGCCCTACTACAGTTTCGATCACTATGCTTGTCGGGGGAATCATCCTTTTATTTATTGATAATGCTTTTAAAAAACCCGTTATTGAATCAGATGACCAAATAAGCTATGGTAAAGCTTTTATAGTTGGTATTTGGCAAACAATATCTATGATTCCGGGAGTAAGCCGTAGCGCCGCAACAATTATCGGGGGTATGCAACAAAGATTCACCCGTTATCTCGCTGCTGAGTTTTCTTTTTTTCTTGCCGTGCCAACTATGTTTGCAGCTACAGCGTATTCGTTATTTGTAAAAAAATGGATACATGAAGGTGTGGCACGAAAAGGTTATACCATTATTATGGAGACTTCTCAAAACACTACCAATTTTATAGTGGGTAATGTTGTGGCTTTTATTGTAGCGATGTTAGCCATTCGTTTCTTTATAAATTATCTCAAGGTTTATGGCTTTAAGATCTTTGGTATTTACCGGATAATTGCCGGTATTGCTTTGCTGATACTTTTGCTGACCGGCACAATAGATCGATAAGCTAAAACAACCTATTTCGTTGCCTGTATTCTGTCATTTTACAAATCCTTATTTTTATATTTCAACCACTTGCTTATGCAAACAGCTTCGAAAAAAGTAGTGAACGGCTGGGCTATGTATGACTGGGCCAACTCTGCTTACAATCTCGTTATCACCTCTACCATTTTTCCTGCCTACTTTGAAGCGGTTGCTGTAGATGATAAGAATGTTTCTAAAACTGCTGTTACATTTTTAGGAAGGCAATTTGAAAATACGGCTTTATATAATTACTCGTTGGCTCTTGCAATGTTCATTGTTGCGGTAATGTCGCCACTTTTATCTTCTATTGCCGATTATAAAGGAAACAAAAAGAAATTTCTCAATTTTTTTATGACGATGGGTAGTTTGTCATGTGCTGCTATGTTTTTCTTTGAAAGAGATACATTGTGGCTTGGCATTGCAGCTATCATCATTGCCTGTATCGGTTTTTGGGGAAGCCAGGTTTTTTATAATTCATTTCTGCCAGAGATAGCAGCACCTGAAGACAGGGACAGAGTTAGTGCCAAAGGTTTTGCTTATGGCTATGTAGGCAGCGTATTGCTTCAGCTTATTTGTTTTGTTTTTGTTTTGATGCATGATACATTCGGAATTACTGAAGGCAGGGGCTCACAAATATCTTTTTTCCTGGTGGGTATATGGTGGTGGGGCTTTGGCCAGTTTGCACTAAAGCGATTACCTAAACCTATTGCAGCAGGAAGCAGTGAGGTGCAAAAAGGAATATTAACCAAAGGATACCTTGAGCTGCAAAAAGTTTGGAACCAATTAAAAAATATCCCTGCTTTAAAACGTTTTCTTGCTGCTTTTTTCTTTTATAATATGGGAGTGCAAACGGTAATGCTTGTTGCTGCATTATACGGAAAAAGTGAACTTGAAATTCCCACCACTAAACTTATCATCGCTATTCTTATTATACAATTGATCGCTATTCCCGGCGCTATTGTTATTTCCCGCTTATCCGAAAGAATTGGAAATATTAAAACGCTCATGACAGTTGTTGTACTTTGGATATTTATCTGTTTCGCAGGATTTATTATGCCGAAAGGAAATCCCAATCTATTTTATTTATTGGGGGCAGCTGTTGGTTTTGTAATGGGAGGTATTCAATCATTGAGCCGGTCCACTTATGCCAAGTTGATGCCTGAAACAAAAGACACTACTTCCTTCTTTAGTTTTTATGATGTGACAGAGAAGATAGCCGCTGTGATCGGTATCTTTCTTTTTGGATATATAACTGAATTGACCGGTTCACAAAGGAACTCCGTATTGGCGCTGGCAACATTTTTTGTTATTGGATTGTTGCTTTTATGGTATGCAGCTTCCTTGAAAAAGAAAAGCTCATAAGAAAGTTTTCAAATTATTTATTAAGATATAGTATAATGAAGCTTTACACGATCAATACTGGTTATTTCAAATTGGATGGTGGCGCTATGTTTGGCGTAGTACCTAAAACCATCTGGAATAAATTAAATCCCGCTGATGAAAATAATCTTTGCTCATGGGCGCTGCGCTGTTTGCTTATTGAAGACGGCGATAAATTAATTTTAATTGATAATGGTAATGGGACAAAGCAGGATGAAAGATTTTTTAGTCATTACTACCTGCATGGCGATGAGATTCTGGAAAAATCTTTGGTTAAATATGGATTTACAAAAGACGATATTACCGATGTTATCCTGACGCATCTTCATTTTGATCATTGTGGTGGCTCTATTGATAAGGTAAATGACAAGCTGGTACCTGCATTTAAAAATGCTATTTACTGGAGCAATGAAAAACACTGGAATTGGGCAGTTAATCCAAATGAAAGAGAGAAAGCATCTTTTTTGAAGGAAAACATTTTACCAATAAAAGATAGCGGTCAATTAAAATTTATTGAAGTCGCTGATTGGGAAAATAAAAAATTGGGATCAACGATATTTAATGAGAATATCTCTTTACGTTTTGTAAACGGTCATACAGAAAGTATGATGCTGCCGCAGATCAAATACAAGGACAAAACAATTGTATTCATGGCTGACTTGCTGCCCTCCTCAGCACATATTCCCATACCATACGTAATGGCTTATGATATGTTTCCTTTAACATCAATAAATGAAAAAAGATCTTTTTTGAAAGAGGCTATTGAAGATGATTATATCCTTTTCTTTGAGCATGATCCTAAATATGAATGTTGCCATCTGCAACAAACTGAAAAAGGAATAAGACCAAAAGATTATTTTAAATTAGAAGAGATCTGACCAACTACTTTTTCCTGATTAATGAGGACAGCGGATGACGAAGATTGTTATGACTCATCATATCAATCTTTATTTTGCCAACTACCAACGGGCTTTCTACTCTTACCGGTATATGGTTTGGGTCATCCGTTACCCAAACGGTCATATCCTCTTCCCCGTCAAAAATACTACCTTTCAAAAGCAAGGGTTTGATTTTTAGCGTATTGAATTTACCATACCTGGTTTTGATTGTTTCCCTGCCCAGGTAGCGGATGTACATATTATATACTTCATTATCCAGAAACATCGAGAAAGGTATCTTATCATCTTTTCTTAAAAGCGAAAAATTAATATTGCGGGCATAGTACATAGAACTTACTACGTCCTGTACACATTCTGGAACCTTAAACACACCATCGGTTGCTATGGCAGTATTGGCAGTTTTATTAAATGTAATATTCTGATATTTTTTATAACCGCCTTCATTTACATTCCGGATAAATTTCAATGGTTGCATAGTTGCTGTATCCACATAAGTTTCATACTTATCTCTCACCTTGTATATCCAATCATAAGAAGAATTGGTCTTGCCTTCTCCGGTAATATGATAAACAGGTCGGTTATTCAGGTTTTCCAATATACTTGTAAAAGTAGCTGTCCCTGCATTGACGTAGATCCCTGCTACAGCATAATAAACAGTAAAGGAAACTTCTTCACCAACATTGAATGAAACATTGCGAATGCCGCAAAAACTATCGGGTGGCATCTCATTGGTTTTTGAAAAGCTGAATAAGCCAATTACAAGCGGTGCGAGGAGCTTAAGTTTTTTCATCCTTATTGGTAAAAATTTTTTTAATACTCAAAATTAGTAAACTACCTATAATAGCCGGAACTATAAGGTTGATAAACCAAATGCCCGCTGTTGTAAATGTTATACCAAGCTCATTCGCACTGTACAAACCTACAAGGGTTGTTACAACCATTCTTCTCTGAAACAATTCAATAAGCGCAATTGTTGGAATGATCGCTAAAATCAAAAAAGAAACGCTTATTGTCCAAAGCACCTGCCACCATGAAATCTGTACATCAAATAAACGAAACAACAGGTAATATTGCACTATAAAAACAATAAAACGAACTGCAGATAAAGACAATAATTGCAAAAGCAGCGTTGCATTAAAATCTTCCAGGTCTTTTACGAGGTAAGCATACCGGCGGCTTCCGGGCAACCGATCGATCCATTTTATAAGTAACGGAAGCCTGAAATAAAATAAAGTTAAAAGTAAAAGAGTAGCTATCACACCATATAATATCACCTTTACTCCTATAGAAGAAATGATCTGTGCTCCGCCAATTTTTGGAAACAAAACAATAATACCGATACAGCCTGTGATCAATGTTATGATTAGCTGGCTCAGGTTTCCGACAATTGTGATCGAGATCGTTTTAAGACGATTACCTTCACTCATGTATAACAATCGGCCAAGATATTCACCCACCCTGTTAGGAGTACTCACTGAAAATGAAACACCAGACAGCACGGCCTTAAATGCTTTTAAAAAACTTATTTTTTGAATTTCTTTTATAGATAACCGCCATTTGATCGCTTCAATTGACCAATTAATTATCATTAAAGTAAAAGCGCCAACAAGATTCCAAAGTAAGGGACTATGAAATGACTGAAGTATGTGTTGCCATGCCGATTTAAGATGAGGTTGATTTTTTATTTCACGATAAAGAGACCAGGATAACCACAAAAACAATAAAGGACCGAGGAAGTAATTGATAAAGATTTTGATATTTTTGTTCAGCTTCATTAATCTGCCCCGCTAAGGGCGGAGTCTTGTAAAAATACAGCCTGTTTGCAAAAGCCTGTTAAAATAATACTTGGTATTGACCCCGGTACATTAGTAATGGGTTATGGTATTATTGAAATAAATGGAAATACCATAAGAATGAAGGAAATGCAGGTACTAAAACTTTCCGGAAAGAAAGACAATCATGAACGTTTACATCTTATTCATGAGAAAGTGCAGCAGCTGATTAAAAAATTCGCTCCCCATGAGTTTGCCATTGAAGCTCCTTTTTTCGGCAAAAATGTACAGAGTATGCTGAAGCTGGGAAGAGCACAAGGTGTAGCCATTGCGGCTGCTATGCATGCAGGGTTGCCTGTTACAGAATATTCGCCTAAGAAAGTAAAACAATCCATAACCGGTAATGGGAATGCAGATAAAGAACAAGTATGGAAAATGCTCCAGCAGTTATTGATATTAAAAGATCAGCCTGTTTATTACGATGCTACTGATGCATTGGCAGTAGCAGTTTGCCATCATTTTCAAATGAATTCAGTGTCAGGCAAGGTTACAAATGGTTTTAAAGGCTGGGATGATTTTATAAAAAAGAATCCCGCGAAAGTGAAGAGATGATTAATAAATAAGATCATTATTTCAAATAAGCCAATATCTTTTCCTGCGCCCTTTTCAAACTTTCTTCAGAAGCTTTTGGTTTGGATTGTGTAAAATTCAGGTCATTGGATGAATTGATGGGAATTAAATGAAGATGTGCATGTGGCACCTCAAGCCCGATGACACTAATACCGCAACGATCACATTTAAATGCTTTTTCAATAACATGCGCAATTGGCTTTGCAAACAATAACATTTCACCAAGGTATTCATCAGGAAGATCAAATAGTTTATCAACTTCTGTTTTTGGAACAACAAGAACATGTCCTTCTCTTAATGGAAAGATGTCAAGAAATGCGAAGAATCTTTCATTCTCTGTTATTTTATAGCTGGGTATATCGCCTGCTATGATCTTTGAAAAGATTGTCATACTCGAAAAAATTTTAGATTTCAGGTTTATGATTTTAGATATTAAATGTTACCATTTCATAAAAGCCTAAACTGAATCTAAATTTAAATAAAAACCCTGCTTAATAGCAGGGTTTCATTTTTTTATTATCATACTGGTCACGCAGTAATGTTTTCAATCTTGAATTTCATTATACCGGCAGGCGCCTGCACCTCAGCTGTTTCACCAACTTGTTTGCCCAGTATCCCTTTGCCGATTGGGGAAGTAACAGAAATTTTTCCTGCTTTGAGGTCTGCTTCTTTTTCGCCAACGATCTTATAAGTCACTTGTTTTTTTGTACCAAGATTAGTAAGTGTAACTTTTGTAAGAATAGAAACCTTACTTGTATCAATTGCAGATTCATCCAGCACACGAATATTCGCCATCAAGCCTTCCATCGCCGCGATCTTTGCTTCCAGCAACCCCTGTGCCTCTTTAGCAGCATCATATTCTGCATTTTCTTTCAGGTCGCCCTTTTCTCTTGCCTCAGCAATAGCACGGCTCGCTGCAGGCCGGTCAACCCCCTTCATCCGCTGCAGTTCTTGCTTCATTTGTTCAAGCGTTTCTTTGGTCACGTACTGAATATCACTCATATCAACCTCCGTTATTTACGTTATAAGACAAAAAAAATAACAACGCCTCAGTTTCGTCGCTGAAGCGTTGCATTAAGTGCTGTAAAGATAAGAAACAAATTCACACAACATCTGCAAGACTTTTGTTCTATTCATTTTTTTAATACCGAAAATATTCATTACCAAAGGTTTTTTAGGTGCCTTAGTTATTAAAAATTTAATGACGATTGAATCATCAGATCTCACCTGCGGCATTTGCAAAGACCGGGACCCGCGGATATGGATCAGTAGACACTGGCAGTAAGTGAGTCAATCCAGTTTGTGCGAAATTTTTTTATGTCCCCAATATTTTATCCAATAAAATTTTCGCCATTTTATAAAAAGCTTCATTGCTATAACCGGCGATGTGTGGAGTAATAAGTACGTTAGGTTGTGCAAGTAACCATTCCAGTTTTTCCTTCTCAACTGAAGAATATGAATCAAGTTTTTCATTTTCTAAAACATCAAGCCCGGCACCCCTTATTTTATTTTCTTTTAATGCCTTTATCAATTGATCCATGCTTACCACTTTTCCTCTTGAAGTGTTTAATATAAATGGTCTTTGTTGTAATGAATTAAAAAAGTTTTCATTTGCCATATGAAATGTTTCTTCGGTAAGCGGCACATGAAAACTGATAACATCTGCATAACGGAATATCTGTTCCAAACTTGCTTCTTTTATGTAATTATGGGCAAACCCGAATTTATATTTATCATAAGCCAAAACAGTAACATCAAAAGGCTGAAGCAAAGAAGCGAATGAGCTGCCGGTGTTCCCAAACCCTATAATACCAATGGTTTTACCGTTTAACTCAA
>Ga0207710_10000514_pt1 | contig 23898 bp, 16 predicted proteins | sample KBSS24metaG_FD_184400 | JGI IMG/M metagenome (GOLD analysis project Ga0207710, IMG submission 184400) | Switchgrass rhizosphere microbial communities from Kellogg Biological Station, Michigan, USA - KBS S2-4 metaG (SPAdes) (version 2) | ecosystem: Host-associated > Plants > Roots > Rhizosphere...
CTACTTTCTGCACTACCGGGAAGCGCAGACGCCTGGCAGTCCTCTTATCGAATATCGTAATACGGACCACAATCCGCCCGCACTGCGATTGCGGGGCCTCTTCAACTGGGGGCATCACGGCTTTTCGGTCTCTCCGGCCATCAACTTTCAAAGCGGCTACATGGATGTCGACAGCTTCCCGAACCGGCCGGTGAGCTCGTGGATGACCTGGGATCTGGTGCTGGGGTACGAGCTGAGGCCTTTCGACTCGGCGCCGGGCGGTGAAACGAAGGTGTCCTTGCGCGGTCAGAATGTGTTCAACAAGCAACCGCCATTTCTCAACAACAGTCTGTCTGCCGTCGGTTATGACCCGGAGAACGGCGATCTGTTGGGGCGGCGTGTCAGTATTGCGATTCAACATCGCTGGTAAATGGTGGCCGCAGCCGCACATCGATCTGTGCGGCTGCGGCCGTTTCGATGGTTAGTGGTAGATGGTCAAATAAAATGGCGGGGGAGCGCCTTCCAGAAAGAATCCGACCGGCATGCCTCGCGTCCGCCGTGATACTGATCCGAGGTTGACGATCAACAGTCCAGTAGCTGACTTCTTCATTCTCGTCTCCTTCCATGTCCCTAACGATGTGTTTCTTGGTGTCAGGATCGGCAGTCTCAGCCGAGAACACTTTATCAATATCTGCGCGGGCAAAGTAAAACGTGCATTGCAACATTAGTTAGGATGCCGAAATAGAATGATCCCGGTTCTGTGGCAATGGATGGCGACGTTCACCGCCGGGCTCGGGACGCTACAGGTTCGTAAATCCAATGACTGGCACCGCCCCCAAAAAACGGGGCCATACCGAGATCTTGACACCCCCGATTCAAAGAGCATGATTGCTGCCGTTCCGCGAAGGAATGCGCAGGAAATGTCGTCATGGAACGAAAGACGAAAAAGACAAACCACCCCGAACCCATTTCCGCGTTGCCTGTGTCTCGCGCCCGCTAGGGCTGCAATGCACTTGACGTAGCCAGGATGGACCACAAGCGATGGTGGGCTGCCGGCGCGATGCTCGCCGCCTTGGCGCTGTGGGAAGTTAAGCGCAGTTTTTTCCCGTCTGCGGAGCCTCCGCGGCTGCTTACCGCACCAGTCAGCGTGGCCGATGTTGAGCAGACGGTGTTGGCCAGTGGGACGATTCAGCCATTCAAGCTGGTCAGCGTCGGTGCTCAGGCGTCGGGACGAATTTTGGCCATGCACGTCGGACTGGGAGACCAGGTGGCCAAGGGCCAGCTGATTGCTGAAATCGATCCTTCAACCCAACGTAATGCGCTACAGAATGCTGAAGCCAACATGGCTCAGGACCAGGCGCAACGCGCCGCTCGCAGTGCCGCCCTGAGGCAGGCAGATCTCGTATTCAAACGCGCCGCAGCAACCTACGCTCAAAGGCTTACGTCACGGGCGGACTATGACGCGGCGGAGGCTGCCTTCGATACCGCGCAAGCAGAGGTCGTAGCGCTCGACGCGCAGATCCGGGCCGCAAAAATAGCGGTTGATCTCGCGCGCGTAACCCTCGGTTATACGAAAGTGATCGCACCAATTTCCGGTACGGTTGTGGCCATCGTGACCCCTGAGGGGCAGACGGTGAACGCGGTCCAGACGGCCCCGACCATCGTCAAATTGGCCGATCTCGAGACGATGACTGTGAAGGCGCAGATATCCGAAGCGGATGTCCCGCACGTCCATCCAGGTCAAAGCCTATATTTCACCATCCTTGGCGACCCCTCACATCGTTACTACGCGAAGCTTCGCGCTGTCGAGCCCGCACCCGAGTCAATCGCTGCCGACACTGCGATGGCGCCCGCCGGGGCGACTAAAGACAACACTAGCTCTGCCATTTACTACAACGGTCTGTTCGACATTCCCAATCCCGATCACGTCCTGCAGCCATCGATGACTGCGCAGGTAAATATTGTGCTGGGAGAGGCGAGGGCTGCATTGAGCATTCCGACGTCCGCTCTCGGCGAAACCGATGCCGACGGACGCCGATTGGTACGCGTCGTGGATGGCAAGCGCGGTGTCGAGCCTCGCTGGGTGAAGGTTGGGGTCAATAACACTGCTGTCGTCCAAGTACTGGATGGGTTGGAGTCCAGTGACACCGTGGTCCTGGGAGACTCGGCGACGGTCGAAGCCGCTGCGGCGGCTGCGAAGGGTGCGGCGGGAACTACCTGAATGGGTGCTCCTCTTCTGGACCTTAGAGGAGCGTGCCGGGAATACCCCTCAGGGGAGGGGATGTTCGTCGCCTTAAAGGATCTCGACCTGACAATTGAACCTGGCGAGATGGTTGCGATCGTAGGCGCGTCTGGTTCGGGCAAATCCACGCTCATGAACATACTGGGCTGCCTGGACCGGCTGAGTAGCGGCAAGTATTACTTTGCAGGGCAGGACACAGCGCAGATGGATACGGATGCTCTTGCGGCACTGCGCCGCGAGCGCGTGGGCTTCATATTCCAACGCTACAACCTCTTGCCGGACCTTACTGCATTGGAGAACGTCGAGATTCCGGCAGTGTACGCCGGTTGCCCGCGAAGGGTGCGTAAGCAGCGCGCGCGAATTCTTCTGCAACGGCTTAAGTTGCAAGAGCGGCTCAACCATCGGCCGACTCAACTCTCGGGAGGACAGCAGCAGCGTGTCAGTATTGGACGAGCGCTGATGAACGGTGGCGAGGTAATCCTTGCGGACGAGCCTACGGGCGCACTGGACAGGCACGTTGGCGAGGAGGTGCTGACAATTTTGAAGGAGCTGCATGCCGAAGGCCACACCATTATCGTCGTCACCCACGATCCTAACGTCGCGCGCCATGCAGAGCGGATCATCGAGTTGAGTGATGGGAAAATCGTCTCCGATGTAACGAGCACATTGACCAGGAGATCATCACCCCAGTGCCAGAAAGCGGCAGCTCACAACGCCTGTAATTCGTTTGCGGCCGTGTGGGAGCTATTTGTCGAGGCTTTCCGGATGGCGCTGCTCTCCATGGCCTCACGCCGCTTACGCACATTCCTGACGATGTTGGGAATTGTCATCGGGATCGCGTCGGTCGCATCCGTTGTCGCTTTGGGCCGGGGCGGACAGGAGCGCGTTCTGGCGAGCATTCGGATCATTGGAACAAATACCATCGATGTATATCCTGGCAAAGACTGGGGCGATGAGAAGGCCTCGAGCATTCATACGCTGACGCCGGCGGACGCGGAGTCCATCGCCCAGCAGGGTCATATCGACAGTGTGACACCGACGGTGTCGAAGACCGCGTCCGTGCGATTTAGCAATGTGTCTGTCGCTAGTACCATCAATGGTGTAGGTGAGAACTACTTTCGTGTCCATGGAATCGGATTCTCGAGAGGAGATGCGTTTTCCGCTGCCGATACGCTTCGGCTCCGCCAAGTAGTGGTGATCGACGACAACACGCGCAAGGCGCTATTTGTCAACGGAGAAGACCCGATCGGCCAGGTTATACTGTTGGACGTTGTGCCTTTTCGCGTGATCGGGATCACGAGGACTACGGAGAGCATGGAGTACCTGGGATATGGCCTCCATGTGTGGGCTCCCTACACCGCCGTTTTGGGACGGATGCTGGGCCAACAGCATCTGAAAGGTATTTCCGCGCGTGTTAGCGATGACGCACCCACGGATCTCGTGGCCGACGTGATTACCCGGCTGCTGACCCGCCGCCATGGACGGAAGGACTTCTATATTTACAATACCGATACCATCCGGAAGGCAGTCGAAAACACGACGACAACAATGAGGTTGGTTGTTGCCTCAATTGCCGTGGTGTCTTTAATCGTCGGCGGGATCGGTGTCATGAACATTATGCTGGTCTCGGTGACGGAACGGACCCGGGAAATCGGTGTCCGAACGGCCGTAGGTGCCCGACGAGCAGATATTTTGAGGCAATTTCTGATTGAAGCGGTGCTGGTGTGCCTCATCGGCGGGGCGCTCGGTATTTTATTGGCGTTCGGGATTGGATTTGGCTTCTCCCGGCTGTTCGACGACTTTCCTATGATTTTCTCAGCTGGCTCGATTGTCGCCGCGGTTGCGGTCTCCAGCGTCATTGGCGTGATATTCGGATTTTTACCCGCGCGACACGCGGCGCAACTCGATCCCGTAGAGGCATTGGCTAGGGAGTAACCTAGAAACTCACCTGTCGCCCGGTATGACTCTCCGGCGGGCGCTATCTGTGATTATCAGATCCGACGAGATAGATGGTCTCCGCGCTAGACTTTGCCGCTTTCTCCGGAATCGCCCGTGCACGAACGCCAAACGTGCTTAGCGCTGCAACAAAGCGATCCAAATCCGTAGCTTCGAATCCGCCGCTGATGAACAACCCAGCGATCGCTGGATCATCGATCACTAACTGCCTGCGGTTGTACCGATTGAACTCGGCCACCGCTTCAGCAAGGGTTGCCCGCTCAAACCAGATTTTCCCCTGAGTCCATGCCAATTTATGAGCTACGTGCTCATCGTCAATGCTCTGAGCGCGAAACAGCCGTCCCTTGATCGATGCCATTTCCCCGGCAGCGAGGCTGGACCCCGCGGGATCCGCATGCGACGCATCTGCGGGAGCGATTGCGACGCGACCCTCAGTGACTATCACATCAAGCTGGGTCTGAGCTCTCAATTGGACGCAGAATGCTGTGCCGACCGCCCGTACTCGAGTACCTGCCGCGGTCACGTCGAATGGTCGCTGCGTGTCGTGTGCCACGGTGAACAGTGCTTCGCCTCTATCGAGCTGTACTTCCCGGCGAGTCGAATTCATTCGCACGCGAATGCGGCTATCCGTGTTCAACATTAGGGTGCTGCCGTCGGTTAGAACCAAGCGCTGGAATCCGCCCAGCCCGGTCTCGTATATCTCCCATGCTGAGCGAGAAATGCTGACCCAGGTCGCAATGCTGGCGGCAACGAACATTAATAGCAGAGCGACGGTCAGCAACTGCTTCTTGCGCTTTTTCTTCGGCGCGTCGGAAATCGGGGTTGGGGCGCCAAATTTATCGAGCACCCGCGCGTCAACGGCGCCGTCCAAGGGGCGTAGCCTTTTGAGTATGTCGGCGCGATTCCAGGTTTCCTGGAGGCGTGTGTAGGCGGCGTGATTGCGGGCGTCGGCGGCCAACCAGGCATCGAATTCAGCACGCGTCTGCTGGGATGGCTCTCCCTCGAGACGGATCAGCCACCGGGCAGCTTCAGATTCGATGTCGTTCGCGGGCATGTTGCGGCCGTTCAAAATCGAAAATCGAGGCTCTCAAAAGGATGACGGCCAGGACGGAAAATTCCGCTATCACGTTGTTTCGACAAGCCTTTGGGGCCGCAATTGCGGCAGGCATCCGACGGAATCTCGCGTTCTTGCTTCTTCGCTGAGCGAGCCAGGGCCGGCGCAGGCTAATTATACCCCGGCGTGTCGGCGGGACGACAAAGGTCAGGGATTCCCTGAGTCATCACCGCCTGCCATCGCAATGACGTTCCCGGCAAGTCGTTGGCGCCGCGAAAACCTGTTGTTTGGTGTGCGTTGCAACAACAGACAGGTGAGTGATCCTGTACAGCCTGACTCGAGAACCTGACTGTATGTTCCTCTTGCTTGACGCCAGAGGATGTCGAGCGCATTTTGAATGTTCGTGTTTAAAGTATCGTGACGGGGAGTCAGTCATGTCCAAAGGAAAAGTGCGGGTTGAATAACGGAAAAACAATCATCGCACGACTCTCTTAGTGGGTGCCTGAATATAGGTGTTGTATGAGCAGGCTGAAGTCAGGTTGGCAGCTCCGCAAGGGAAGCAGGCGATGCGTGATTTTCGCCCTGGGAGTCATTGCTTTCCTGCGGGTTGATTCCGACCAGTGGGTTCCTCATCCAAGTCCTGTATGGATGCGCTATGCAACCAACGTAGGTGAAATGCAACAAGCCACCTTGCAAGATGGCACTGTGATGCATCTCAACTCGGGTAGTGAGGTCAATACGAATTTCCTTCCCTGGCAGCGTCAGGTTTTGCTAACTCACGGCGAGGCCCTCTTCACGGTGATGAGTAACCCGAGCTGGCCCTTCCTGGTGGAGGCCGGCGGTGTGATGCTCCGTACCACTGACGCGCAAGTCTCCATTCGAGTGCACGAAAACGGCGAAACGAACGTGCTCGTCATCAAGGGGCACGTGGCCATTGATAGGGGGAACCCGGCCGCGATTGCGAACGTTCCGCGCTCACAGGAGGCGCCGCGTTGGGGCGGGCGCTCAACCGCAGCAACCCCGTTTCACTTGATTTTGACTGCCGGCGAATCAATTGCCATGAGCTCCACGAACGTACTGGTGCGCGAGCAACTGTCTCCTGCCGTCCTGAAGCGCCGAATAGCCTGGACGGACGGCTGGATCTGGTTCTACCAGGATTCCCTTACCGAGGCGGTGGCCGAGTTCAACCGGTATCATTCCGAGCATCTCGTGTTGGTGGATCCGGCGCTTGGGCGTCTGCAGATCGGCGGCCGGTTTCGCAGCACCGATCTGGACAGCTTCATTGCCACCCTCGAGCACTCTTTCGATGTCCGCGCGATGCCCGCGATTGTCCCCGGGACAGACGCCCCTACGATCTACCTGACCGGACGCTGCGGGCGAGCACAGCAGCAATGCAATTGGCCCATGGTCCAATAGACAGAAGTGGGTCATTTAGTCCCACCTGCGGCCGGCGGAGTCGAGCCGGCGGATTTTGTGTTAGCACTACTTGACGGACGAAAGACTTAGGCGCAGCGTGCGTGGGCCAACCGATCACTGGCATCATCCGTCGAACCTAACCTGACAAGGAGCGTGAAGTGGGCGCAAGCCGCGTTGATGGACCGACGTACAAGCGATCGGAATGCTTTCGTCAGGTTCGACATCACGACTGGAGAGGACTCATGGGCACGCTGGAAATTGAAAGGAAAATCAAGAACACAGTGCAGGCCACGGAGGCGGTTGAGATAATCGACTGCGGCCGCGCGTCGGAACGCACCCAGGGCGTTTCATTCCTGATCTTGTTCGAGATGGGCACCCCGCCCCAGAACAAGCTATTCCTCCTTTGAGGCGGAACAGCTCGAACCCATAAGAACAACGCGCTGCCTCGCTCCGGTGCGGACCCAACCGCGCCGGGCGGGGCACGCTTCGGCGGAGGAGGGGTCATGGCGCGCTATGCGCTGGCTGATCATGTCTTCGTGTGCCTGAATGGCGAGCACCTGGTGTTACTGGACCTGAAGGAAGATCGTTACTGGGCCCTGGAAGCTGCCCAAACGGCGGGATTGGGCGCGCTGGTGGACGGCTGGCCGGTCGCAGGCCCTGACGGGACGCAAAGTGCGGATTCGCCTTCGCCCGAGGCGGACGCGGCAATCGAGGTCCTCAAGGGGCGCGGTCTGGTGACCGAAGGCATCCCGCCCGGCAAGGTTGCGACACCGATTACCGCCATCAGGCCCATGAGGGAATTGGTATCCGAAACCGAGACTTCCGCGGGACCTCGTTCAGGAAGCTGGCTGAAGTTCTTCACGGCCTCGGCGTTCGCCAAACTGGCTCTGCGCACATGGCCTTTCGAGCGCGTTATTCAGCGGGTCAAACGGCGCAAGGAGCTCGAGGGACGCACGGCCAGCCCGCTTGATGCAGAGCGGGCACGGAAGCTGGTGGAAGCCTTCGCGCGCTACCGGGTGTTCCTGTTTTCTTCCAAAGACGAATGCCTTTACGATTCGTTGGCACTCCTTGAATTCTTGGCCCGATACGGGATCTATCCGGATTGGGTGTTCGGAGTCCAGACCCGGCCCTTTGCAGCGCACTGCTGGGTCCAGCACGGCGACATCGTTTTCAATGACACGGTTGAGCATGTCAGCGGTTACACACCCATCATGGTTGTCTGAAGCCTCAGGAATGAGCCCATGTATCGGTACTTCGTCCTGGTCTGGAATCCCCGGGATCTGACAGCTGCAGGGAGCGCACGGGCGCTGTCCGAGCGGATGATTTCGGTAGGGTCCGGTTGGGCCCGCGCCTTCGAGGCACAGGGCATTTGCGCATTTCACTCAGGCTTGGGTGAGGGTGCCAGCGAGACGCTTCTGCTCGATCACGGTGCAGGAGCCGTGTTCGGACGGATCTTCAATCGGGACATCGACAGCGTCGTCAGCGCTCGTCGTGTCGAGTTTGATCACATTGAGAGCCTGAAGATCGTTCAAACGGGCGGCCGCAGACTAATCGAGCGCTATTGGGGGCGTTATGTCGCCCTCATACAGGACGCGGCCACCAGCGAGACCTGGGTACTTCGCGATCCGTCAGGCGGGTTGCCCTGCCTCATGACGACTCACCAGGGCATAAAGCTCGTGTTTTCCGACCTGGAGGACTGCGCCGCCCTGGGAATCCGGCACTTTACGGTGAGTTGGGATTACATCCGGGGATTGCTCGCGTACTCGGGGTATCAGTCGCGGGAAACCGCGCTGAATGAAGTATCTGAAGTGCAGCTTGGAGAGCGCGTGCGGTTCTCCGGGGATACCGTGCACCGCTCGCTCGAATGGGATCCTCTCGCGATCGCACAAACCAATCCCATCTCGGATCCGGAAACCGCGGTTGCTGAGTTGCGCCGCACAACGCGTGCTTGCATTCATGCGTGGGCCTCGTGCTACAGCGACATCGTCCACAACCTGTCCGGAGGATTGGATTCTTCGATTGTGTTGAGCTGTCTGAAGGACGCGCCGTCCAGGCCCAACGTTACTTGTTTGAACTATTTTGCCACTGGGCCGGATGAGGACGAGCGCAAGTACGCCCGGATGATGGCGAACCTGCTCAACGTGGAGCTGATCGAGCGTCAGCTCGATCCGCAGGCAGCCAAGCTCGACTACGTTTTGAGCCTGCGCAGGTCGTCGCGGCCGTGGTTCTACATGTATGAGCTCGAGCACGGCAGATTTGAGGGCCAACTCGCCGCGGAGCGGGAAGCGAAGGGGCTCTTCTCTGGCGCCGGTGGCGATGGCGTGTTCTTCCAGGCTCGCGCCGATCTTGCTGTTACTGACTATCTGTTCGACCACGGGGTGGGCCGAGATCTCCTGCGCGTTACGGTGGACGCAGCTCGTATCTCGCGGAAATCCATTTGGCCGTTGCTCTTCAATGCACTGCGCGCACGCGCGATTCCGCGCAAATGGCATCCGCTTAGCATCGGCGGGAGGCCGGAACGGACGCTCGTCGCCCGCGATGTGCAGCAAGCTGCCATGCGAAATCCGAGACTTCTGCATCCGTGGTTTGCAAGTCGGCGGGTTCGCGGCGTGCCTCCTGGGGTGCTATGGCATGCGCTGTCGGTTTCTGCGGCTCCTGCGTATTACAGCTCGTTCGAGTCCGGGCCTTACCCGGAGCGAACACTGCCGCTGATGTCACAGCCGCTCGTTGAGTTGTGCCTGCGGATACCGACGTATGTGCTCATCAAAAACGGCATGGACCGTGCGACTGCAAGGCGAGCATTTGCGCCGGACCTTCCACCGGAAATCGTGAAGCGGCGCAACAAAGGCCGCATAGATCAGCACATCCGCAACCTGCTCGACGCTAACCTGAATTTCGTGCGCGATCTGCTCTTGAACGGGCGCCTGGTGAAGGAGGGCTTGCTGGATCGGCGCAATCTCGAGCTGTATCTGACGCGCGACCGCTCACCTGCGGACTTTCAATATGCCGAGATCCTGCAGGAGCATCTGTGCATCGAGGCGTGGCTGTCGCGATGGCTGGACCAGCGTGAATCAGCCTCCGAGCCCGACCGATTCCAGGGCTCGCTGTCTCACCAGGTTTTGCGCACCTGAAGACTGAGCAGCCGGCCATCCGGATCGGCATTCTCCTGGTCGTAGCCGATTCCAGCGATCTGATTGTTCAGAAACGGCGGGCTCACATTGAAGACATTGACCGCGTCCAACTCGAGGAGGGTGTTTTGCAATACGCCCGTGCTGAAAGGGGCGAGGTTATATTGCAACTGCGCATCGAAAGTGGTGAAGGACCTGATATTGCGGTGAGGATCGCTTCCCGTGTCGGTGTAGTGATTCTGGAAATTGACCCCGACCACGGCTGCCCAACGCGGCTCGCGCCATGAGGCAGTGCTGTGCAGCTTGATATCGATGGGATTGTTCTGAGTGTTGAGCAGCTGCGCCGCTGGCACGCCCGGGCCGGCCTGCTGGGTGAAATCGAAGAGATACGTCCCGTCGAAGCGCAATTTCAAGGTTCCAGGCGACCAGCTGCGCTCATAGATCGAACTCAAGTCCACTCCCTGCGTCCGCAAACTCTCCCGGTTCTGACTGCGGATATCGAGGATCGCGGCCGCGGGAAATTGCAGGCAGTCCGCGTTCGAGCCCGCATAATATTGTCCGTTGGCACACGCGGCAGCGATCTGGGCCGGATTGAGGTTGCGCGTGATGAGCCCGGCGAAGCTCGGGTCGCCAAGAATGTTGGCAAGCTGGTTTTGGCTGACGATGGGGTCCTGGATCCGATCGCGAAAGTGAATATTGAAATACGTTGCGCTGAAGGTGAGCCCCGGAATTCGATCCTTGGGGTCCAGGTCAAATCCAACCGTCCAACTGCGAGCCTGCTCGACCGTCAGATGGGGATTCTTGCCCGACTCGATCAGGACCGGCGACATACCCTCAGGGGATGTCTTATCCGCGAGCACATAAGGAATGACAAAGTTATGGCTCGCATCGAGATCCGCAAGCGTCGGTGCACGCACAGAGCGGCCCCACGTTCCCCGGAATGCAACTGCGTCGAATGGTGACCACACCAGTCCGAACTTTGGCGTCGCGGCATGCCCGAAGTCGCTGTAGTTTTCGTATCGGCCAGCGAGCGAGAATTCAAGTCGCCGCAAGCCCATCCGTGCGTTGTCTTTCCCGAACAGCGGGACGCTGATTTCACTGAATGCCGCGGTAACGCTGCGCGCTCGGTCGGACTCGATCGCCGGGGACGTGGATGTTGCCGTCAGTAATGATGTGAACACCTGGTAGCGGCGATCGGCGCCGAAGGCCAGTTTTACCTCGCCACCCGGCAAATGAGCTATCGGGCCGTCTGCGACCGCGGACCCCGATTTCAATTTCGAGTTCGTGTAGTAACGGCTGCCCGTCGCAATTGAATTGAGTGTCGCGGGGTTTGTATGGGAGCCATCGCCGAAGGGGTTGAAGGCGGTATCCGGATTGGGGTCCGCGAGAGCCGCGGCCAGGTCGGCAAAATCGACCAGGCCACCAGTGAATTGATCCTCCCTCTCCTGCGCGTAGTTCGCATACAGGTTCACCTTCCACGTCGAGGTGACCGCGATATCCAGGCCCAGGGTGACATTGAGACTATTCACCAGGACGTCGGTGCTCATGGGCCCGATGTCATCGAGAAAGTTGTAATCGACGGTCACCGGGTCTGTGCCACCCGCGGGATTGACGTAAAAGGGGTTGGCACTGGTCACTGTAAACGGCCTGATAAAGCCGCCGCTGCGTTGCACCGCATCCCGCTGACTGACCATCGCGTTACCAAAGACAGCCACGGTGTCGTTCAACGCCTGCTTGCCGGATCCGTATGCGCTCCAGCGCTTCTGACTCGGGAGCAGGTCGGCACCCGCATATTTTTCTGACAGGTTCTGGGTGCCTGCCACGAAATCCGCGGCCGTCAGTCCGGTGCCGTTTTGCCCTGCGGGAATTGCGTAGCTCTGTTGCCCAACGACGATATTTCCTGGATTCGACATGAATGAATCGAAGTTGCCACCGCCCAGCGAGGTGAGATTGCTGGTCGCGTAGCGCCGCGCGTTCGCCGGTAGAGCGGCGCGTTTGTAGAATTCCAGTGACAGCACTCCGTTCCCAGAATCCCACCGCGTTCCGAGTGTCTGGGCCACCCGGTATTCCCTCAGGGTGCTTTGGGTGCCGGATCCCCCACGCATCAGTGTCTCGCCGCCGGTGAAATTATCCCGCATCACGAAGTTCACAACCCCACCAACAGCGTCGGCGCCATACATCGCCGAGGCACTGTCAGGGAGAATGTCCACCCGCTCCACTGCAGCCAACGGAATGTTCTCAATATCGGCAAATGCAGCTTCGGTGCCGCTGGGCGCAAGGCGTTTCCCGTTGACGAGGACGAGAGTGGCCTGAGTGCCGAGTCCGCGCAGATTGACTCCGGAACCCAGGCCCGAGTTCGTGGGGGTTTCCCCGAAGTAGTGGGTGTCCTGGCTGGGCCCGCCTCCGAAAGTCTGTGGCAGAGCGCGTAGGAGGTCCCGCACAGTCGCAGCGGGGTTCGCGTTGATGTCGTCGCGGTCCAGTGAGGTTACATGCTCGCCGACCGGCGCCTCGCCGCGAAGGAGGGTACCGGTTATGCGGATTTCCTCGAGCTCGGGCGCTTTGGGGTCCGAGGAAAGCTCATCGGTGCCTGGTGCGTTCCGCTCGACGCTCTGACTCTCGGCGGAATAAGTATGGCTGCGGCGGGTTGCAGATGGCGCATCGGCGATGGCAGACCCTGTCCCCGCGTGAGTGGGCAACGTGACGGCCAGCGTTCTGTCATTGACGAAATCGAATATCAGCCCGGTATCGATCAGCATCTGCTTGAGGGCTGCCGAGGCCTCGTATTCGCCCGTTACAGCGTGGGTCTTGCGCCCCCGTACGATGTTGTAGTCGAAGAGGAGTTGCAGGCTGGATTGCCGGCTGAATTCGTTCAGCGTGAGCGTTGCATCCCCAGCCTCGATATGGAACGTCTGCGCCTTTGACGTGGCGCGCGCAGGCAAACTTACCAGGAGCATCAGTGCGAGCAGCCCGCACAGGTTCAAGAACGCTACCGCCCGATTGGTGTTTTGGCCCGATCCGTGCGAGCAGTGAGAGCGTGAGTCCATTCCTGTCCGCTTCTAGTTATTACCTTCCCTGTGTGCCTCACGGCGAGCCTTACGGCAAACCCTTACTCATGGAGGTTTGCCTCCGGCAAATAACCGTATGTTGCCGTTACGCTCCTCAACATGCACCCGGATACCGAACGAGCGCTGCAATGCCGCGATGAAACTGTCGGGATCTGTCGTCGAGAAGCTCCCACCCACCTGTACCTTCAGGATCGATGGATCGGCAATCGTGATTTGACGCTGGTTATACCTGTTGAATTCCTGAACCGCATCGTCGAGCGTCTCACCCTGGAAAGCAAGCTGTCCTTCCGTCCAGGCAAGCTTCCGGATGACATCTTTGGGATGGACCCTGTGCACGGCGACGGAGTTACGACGCACATTGGCGGCTTCACCGGCCGACACCTTGGGTGCTGCCGCGAGCAGCGACGGATTCTCGAAGTTGGCTTCCGTTCCGGGCGCTCCAACGGCTACGCGTCCCTCGGCCACCAGCACATCAACGTGCTCCGGGTCGCGGATGCGAACCGAAAATGCGGTACCGACAGCGCGCACCACAGTCCCACCCGCCACGACATAAAATGGCCGATTTGAGTCGTGAGCGACGTGAAACAGGGCTTCGCCGCGCGTCAGCATGATATCGCGGCGGCTGTCCGTGATCCGCACATCCAGGGCGGTGTTGGTGTTGAGATCAACCGTGGTGCCGTCCGTAAGCCCGATCTTTTCGCGGGCGCCAAGGCCCGTCTCATATGATTTCCAGCCGTGGTGATAAGCGCCAAACCAAGCGAAGACACCGACCGCTGCGATCGCCGCTGCAGTTGTCAACACGCGCCTCCGGTCCGGCATGAAGAGATCTTCGAGCCCTTTGCGCGGACTGCCTTCCAACGGCTGCAGGCCGTGAATCAACACCTTGGCGGGGCTGATGTTCTTCCTCGACAGGAGGTCGGCATTGATGGTTCCATCCACCGGCCGTACGTTCTTGAGACGATCGATGCGGTTCCAGCCCACGCGCAGCCGAATGAATGCCGCACGGTGCCGCGGATCCGCATCCATCCAAGCTTGCAACGCGTCCCAAGTCTGCGACGAGGCCTGTCCAGCCTCGATACGGATCAGCCACTCCGCGGCCGCGTCCGAGATGTCACTGGCCTTGGACATGTGATCCCTTGCGCCTGCGAAAGCGGTCGAACAGCGTCGCGGGCCGTTCGGCAATAGGTTGATCAAACAGCGCCTGGGCGCAACGGCGCGCCGACTTCGTCAGGTGCTGCTCAACCGTGTTCTCCGAAATATTCATGCGCGAGGCGATTTCTTTCTGTGAATACCCGTAGACCTTGCGCAGCGTAAACACCTGGCGGCAGCGCTCCGGCAGCTCTTGTATCGCACCGATCAGCTGCGCGAGCTCCTGGTGGCTGTTCACAATCTCATCGATCTGCTCGGCTTCGTCGAGAACTTCGAGCGCTTCCATATCGGCCACCAATTCGATTGGAACAACCTGCCGGTGACGCAACCAGTCGAACGCTACATTGCGGGCGATGGTGAGCGCGAACGCGCGGACGGAGCGTATCTCGGGCTCATCCGCGGAGCCCGCCAGGAGAACTCGTGCGTAGACTTCCTGCAACAACTCATCGACGTCGGAGTTGTTTCGCGTGTAGCGGTACAAACATGCACGCAGCACGCATTCGATATCGAGCGCCTGTATCAGGTAACGTTCGTCGTTCTTGGACAAGACCGGGACCTCGCCTTCATGCCCGTTGCCTTCCTTGAGGACCGCTCGATACCACACCCCACGTGAGCGGCTTGGTCCCTGTGTGCTGCGATATTACGCCTGTATTGATCACGTTGCGCAACGGAAAAATGCGCTGCGCTGCACTGCATGGCTTTCGCGAAACACCTAACGGAAATTCCGCGCGCGCCCGTCTTCATATGTCAGACGGGACAAATTCACGATAGCCGCGGTCTGCTCCTTGTCAGGATCGGTAAGGTGACCGTGGTGAGACGCCCGCTGCAGCGATGGTCTGCAGCGGGCGTTTGACTATCTGTGATCAAAAATGCAGCCGGCGCGCCGCCATGGTGGGAGCAGCGATGAACCGCGCTCACGTGTTGTGCTGAAGCCGCTGGAAACCGGGCGCAACTAACTTCGCGTAGTGGTGGCGCCGTTCACCACCAACAATGTTCCGCAAGCGGTGCCACGGCCGGCCGTCTTTTGTGAGATCGCATATTTGATTGAAGTGTTCAACGCTGCCCTGGCAACCAAACACGCATAATCCCAAGAAGCAGTCAACGGTCGCCGACCGAGCAACTCCTGTTGGATTTCAGCATGGCGAAAATAGCGAATCTCCGCTGGGCGGACATTGGGGTTCCCGCCCTCGACACCCCGTGCCGTCGCCGCCGAGCCTGACCCCCAGTAATACCCAGACGAGCCGTGTTCCTTTATCCAGTCTTGCCGGGTACGAATATTAGAGGCTGAAGCGCCGCTATACGAGGTCTCGGGTAGTGCGGATTCGGGGCAGAATCGTTGTGCCGGGGTCGGGCCGCCCTCAAATCCCAGGTGTGGTAGTGATTTACGTAATAATCTCACGGGCGAGGCAATCCACCCCTTAGGACTGCGAATTACGGGAGATTTCGATTGCAGACGCAACGGCGCCCCAGAGTCGTCATAGTCGGATGCGGATTTGGCGGGCTGTTCGCCGCCCGTGCTCTGAAGCACGCGCCGGTGGACGTGCTGCTCATCGACCGCAATAACTACCACCTCTTTCAGCCGCTTCTGTATCAGGTCGCTTCCGCCGCGCTGGCGCCGGCCGATATTGCCCAGCCAATCCGGCTGATTCTGCGCAGCCAGCCGAATGCGCTCGTCATGCTGGCCGAGGTCACGCGGATCGATACCGCTGGCCGGTGCGTATACGCGGGGGAGCACCCGGTACCGTATGACTACCTGATCCTGGCCCCTGGGGCTGTGGACAACTATTTCGGGCACACCGAATGGCACAAATTCGCGCCGGGAATGAAGGAGGTCGAGGACGCGACGCTGATCCGGTCGCGCATGCTGCTTTCGTTCGAAATTGCGGAATTTGAGACGGATCCACAGAAGCAGGCGGCCCATCTGGCCTTCATTATTATTGGTGGGGGTCCGACGGGGGTGGAGCTGGCGGGGGCCATCAAGGAACTGGCGGTCGACGTGGTTCCGCGGGATTTCAGGATGGCTGATACCCGGAAAGCGCGGGTCATTCTCGTTGAGGCCGGGCCGCGTTTGCTGCCGGCGTTTAGTCCGGACTCCTCAGAAAGGGCATTGAAACAGCTGCACGATCTGCAGGTTGAGGTTCGGGTCGGGAAGCCGGTCACCGCTGTTTTCGAGGACGGGGTCGAAGCGGGTGGGGAACGGCTGTATAGCTACAACGTCATATGGGCGGCGGGAGTTCGAGCTTCGCCGATCGTTGCCACTCTTGGCGCGGAGCTGGGGCCGGGCGGGCGCGTCAAGGTGGGGCCGGACTGCTCCGTTCCTGGCCAGCCGAATGTCTTTGTCATTGGCGACGCGGCTTACTTAATTGACTGGAAGACTGACAAGCAGGTGCCGGGGGTCTCGCAAGGGGCGCTGCAGATGGGGCGGTATGTCGCTCGCGTGATTCAGCAGGAGATTTCGACCAACGATCCCAGTCAGCGCGGAAAACTGCGGGCTGAGGGGTTTCACTACAACGATCTGGGGTCGATGGCGACCATTGGTAAATCCAGGGCGGTCGTTGAGCTGGGGCGGCTGCATTTTGGAGGGCTTTTGGCCTGGTTTGCGTGGCTGGCCTTGCATGTGACCGTGCTTATTGGCTTTCGGAATCGGGTTTCTGTGCTTTTGTCGTGGATCTACAGCTATCTGTTCTTCCGCCGGGGTTCGCGGCTGATTACGGGGCTGAGCTCGGAGCAGATCGCGGAGCTCAGTGCCGATGCCATGAAAGGGGCGAGCGCCACGCCGGCCGGGTCAGCTGCGAAGGTCAGTACGGTGGCGGCGGGCGCTTTGCCGGCGAGCAATCCATCACAGACCACCGCTAAAGCAGAATCTTCCGTGACAAAAGGGTAGGTCCACTTGGTTGAGCCGGCCGAAGGCCCAAAATAGCGGACCACATGTCGTCCGCCCCGCAACGAGAAATTAACGCCCGAACTGGCCGAACCGGCTCGCGACTTGCACCGCCTGGTGCGGGCGGGCTTGGTGGAGTCCCCGCGACTGGCGCGCCCGGGGCGGGAACCGCGGGAGCGGGTGGTGGTTCGGGGGCTGGCGGTGGGGGTTCACCCGGCGCCGGTACGGCCGCGGGTGAAGGGCTGACGGTTCGCGGGTTTTTTGGCGTCTTTCGGTATAGCCATCGTGCGATCCAATTGGTCTGGAGCACCAGTCCTGTACTGACCGTTTCGCTCGGCTTACTGACAATCGTCGCGGGCGTGTTGCCTGCCGGAATTGCGTACGTTGGGTCGTTGATTGTTGACGCGGTCGTAGGGGCGATGCGCGCGGGTGGGGGCAATCCTGCTCGTGTTATCGAACTGGTAGTTCTCGAGGGTGTGTTGGTGGCGGCTGTTGCCGCGGCTCAACGTGGGATCTCCTTGTGTCAATCGCTGTTGCGGGCGCAGCTTGGTCAGCGCGTGAACGTGATGATCCTCGAGAAGGCTCTCACGCTGGAATTGCAGCACTTCGAGGATTCGGAGTTTTATGACAAGTTGACGCGGGCTCGACGGGAAGCGTCCAGCCGACCGCTCAGTTTGATCATGAGGACGTTTGGGCTGGGGCAGAATGGAATATCCCTCGTTAGCTACGGTGCGTTGCTAGCACACTTTTCACCTTGGGCTGTCGCGGTGCTTCTGCTCGCTGGGCTTCCGGCGTTTATTGCCGAGGCGAAATTCTCTGGGGATGCGTTTCGGCTGTTTCGGTGGCGGTCGCCTGAGACTCGGATGCAGATTTACCTCGAGACGGTGATTGGGCGTGAGGATTACGCGAAGGAAGTGAAGCTTTACGGGCTTGGGCCGCGGCTGTTGGATCGGTACCGGGATATCTTTCGACGGCTGTATAAGGAAGATCGTGCGCTCACCATTCGTCGCGATGCGTGGGGGTTTGGGCTTGGCCTTGTCGCGACGTTCGCTTTGTACGCAGCGTATGCGTGGATCGCTGTCAGCACCGTGCGAAGCCTGATTACTCTCGGGCAGATGACGATGTACCTCGCGTTGTTCCGGCAGGGGCAGTCCGCGGTTTCGGCAATGTTGTCCTCGGTTGGGGGTATGTACGAGGACAATCTATATTTGTCGACTCTTTACGAATACCTCGAAACGGAAGTGCCGGAGCCGGCCGGCAATGCGAAGTATGGTCCGCATCCGGAGGATGGGGTCAGATTTGAGGATGTGGGGTTCAGGTATCCGGGTGCCGAACAGCCGGCGTTGGAGCACATCAATCTGCATTTGAGGCCGGGCGAGAGTTTGGCGCTTGTGGGTGAGAACGGGTCGGGCAAGACGACCCTGATCAAATTGCTCACGCGTCTGTATCAGCCAACTTCGGGGCGCATTCTGCTGGATGGTCAGGATCTTTCGGAATGGGATGAAACCGCGCTGCGACAGCGGGTGGGCGTGATTTTCCAGGATTTTGCCCGCTACCAGATGCTTGTCGGGGAGAATGTTGGGGCTGGGGATGAGCAGTTCTTCGAGGACGAGCCTCGCTGGCGGGAGGCCGCGGAGAAGGGGAGGGCTAGCGAGTTCATTGAGACCCTTCCTGCGGGATATAAAACCCAACTAGGCAAGTGGTTCAAGGATGGGCGGGAGTTGTCGGGGGGACAGTGGCAGAAGATTGCGCTGTCGCGGGCGTTTATGCGGACTCGGGCGGATGTGTTGGTACTGGATGAACCTACCGCTGCTATGGACGCCCAGGCTGAAGCCGAGGTGTTTGAGCATTTTCGCCAGCTCGCGCAGGATCGGATCACGATTCTGATTTCGCACCGCTTTTCCACGGTGCGGATGGCGGATCAGATCGCTGTGCTTGACCATGGGCGGATGGTCGAGTACGGGAGTCACGAAGAGCTGATGCGTCAGGACGGGCGGTATGCGCACCTGTTTACCTTGCAGGCGCGCGGCTACAGATGAGCGAGGAAATTCGTACTACCAGTGATAGTCCACTGATACCGCCAACACCCTCTGCGTCCTCCTCTCCACCAACGGACTATGCGCCGGACTTCCCCTTACCTGACTTATGGCAGCGTCCAGGTTCAACAGGAAGTGCTCCGTAACAAACTTAGTCGCGCTAAACCCCACCCCCGCAGCACTGGTCCCCGCGTGCGGAATCTCATAAACCGGATGCCCCGATGCCGCGGACTGCGCCGGCGTCACGCCGTACAGCGTTTGCAGATAGTGATGTGTAGCCATCGTAATTGAAGGCCCGGCAAACATCACAAACGTCTTCGAACTCCCTGGGAGCGGCAGGTAAACCGCAGCATCCCCCACCAAGCCCTGCGCCCCACCCAGGAACTGCCGCGCGTCAACCCTCAGTATCAGCGGAAACTTCCGCGACAGCACCCACGACCCATACATCTTGGCAACCGCCGCCGCTGAAATGTCGCCCATTCCCTGCAGATTACTGCGGTCATCCTTCATCTTGCGCCCGAGATCGTAAGTCACTCCCAGGCCGACCTGGTAGTGATCTCCCCGCAGGAAGTTGAATCCGAGCCCTTCTCCCACGGTCAAGAAAGCGACATCACGATAGTGAATGTTGATAACGGGCCCACCCGATACGCGGTACGCACGCGCGCCGTCGTAGATCGGTTGCACTTCGGAAGCGACACCGAGAATCGTTCTCCATTTGGGGAGATCCGGCTGAAACAACCGCGCGAGGATGATGCCGCCGGAGTACTGCCACTCCTGCAGCGGCGAGGGGGTTTGGGCCAGCACGGGCCGTGAATTACATGCGATCAGTATGAGAGCCAGCAAGGTCAGCTGACGCAGAGCGTTGGCGATTCTCACCTTTGGATCGCACTCATCGTGAAACCACTCCTGTAGGTCTCGCAGCCGAGACTGATCGTGTAGCGATGAAACCCAATATACATCCGAACAGCTGCAATTCGCTGGCTCGTGGGCGTCGCGGAAAGCCAACGAATTACAGTTTCTTGCAAATTTCTGTGGAGAAATACAAACGCTCAGCTTGCGCGTTTGTTCACATGCGGGCTGCTAAAAATCAGCGTGAGCCGGAGCCTTGGCAGTTACCGGGTGCCTCGACGGTGCTTGTCGATGCGGCAGCGCTAAGACTGAGCCTTCTCGGCTTTCTCAGCCTTCTCCCCGGCACGTTCTTCCCGCAAATCCTGCCTCAGTCTCTTATAGTCAATCGGCCGGATCTCTGTGATCTGGCATCTCCATCCCTTCACGAGAACCGCGTCGAATTTGGAGCTGATCGTGTTCGCGGTCTGCGTGATCCCCATCCGCTGCGCGAACTGAAGATTTTCGCAAGGCGACGCGACTGTAATCAGGTAGGCGTCGTTGATGCCCGTCCACAGCACTACTTGATTCCGCGATACTGGCTGCCAGTTATCGTAGTGCCCGAGATAGGTAACGTGATCGACCGGTGGTCCGGCATATCTCAGATACCGATCCAGTGTCTCCTGATCCCGCTCACGCCGCGGAATCCCCGAGCAGGCGGCGCTGATCAACGCCACCGACAACAAGACAAGCCCATTCCAATGGTTCCGTTTCATGGCTGCACCACCGTCCCCAGTAATCCAACCGGAAAATGCGCCAGCGCATCGGCCACCCTGACAGTCACCCGGTTGCCGACCCTGGCAGCCGGTACTGTCGTCCCGTCGAGCACGTTTTTCAACTGCACGGCCTCAGCGCATTCCTTAGGCAATTCAACCGCCGTGTCTTCCCAAACGCTCTCGCCCAGCGGCGGATCGTCCCGATCAGGTCCAAGCAACCGCAGGTACAGCCGCGGAGCAATCGTCACTGCGAGCTTGCCTTCGTGTCGCCGTGCAAACGCGCACACGTTTGAAGCATGCTCGCCGGTTACACGTAGCGGAAGATACTCTCCATCGCGAAACAGCGATTCGTGGTCGCGGCGAAACTGCAAAACCTTCCAGGTGAGGAACAGCTTGCAGCGCCCGTCACGAATCCCATCGACCAGCGATTTCATCAGCCCGCGATCCACGCATGCGTCCATGTCTATGCTCTCGAGCGAAGCCAGCATTGTACGCCGTCTCTGGTAATCCACTTCACGCCGATTGTCCGGATCCACCAGCGAGAAATCCCAGATCTCGTTTCCCTGGTAGATGTCGGGAACGCCCGGGGCGGTCAGTTTGCTCAAGGTCTGGGACATTGCGTTCAGTAACCCGAATCGGCTGATGCGCCGCTGGAAGCTCAGGAATTCCGACAGGAACATGTTTCCTTCCCGTCCTTCGAGCGTTACTCGTATGAACTGCAACAACGCATCTTCGTAGTCGGCGTTGACGTTGGCCCAGCTGGTACGCGCCTTCGCTTCGCGTGCCGCCTTGATCATGTAGGCTTCGATGCGTTCCCGGTAGGCGTTCAAGCCGGCCTCATCGAGCTCCTCGAGAGGCCAGCTTCCGACCAGTGTCTGATAGAGCAGATACTCGTCGTTGGGGGAGGGCGCCGGTTGTCCCTCTACTTCGCGCTTGCGAAGCCGATTGATTCGTGCCCAGCGCTCAATTGTCTTTCGCCAGACCTGCGTCATTTCTGACAGCACGCTGATGCGGGCGCGAACGTCCTCCGAGCGTTTGGTGTCATGGGTAGACGTTGCCAGCATCTCGTGAGGCCAGAATCGGGCGCGGTGTTGCGAATCCGCGTGAAATGCCCGCACCGCCGCACCGTAGGCGTCTGGCTCGCCCCCAACCTCGTTCAGCGACACGAGCCGGTTGAATCGGTAGAGGGAGGTGTCTTCGATACCCTTGGCGGTGATGGGTGCGGTGATCTGCTGGAACTTCATCGCGAAGTTCCGCAATTGGCGGCGCAGCGACTCCGTGGCGACGGGTAACTCCAACAGCAGTGCCGCGCGCACGAAGTCGAACGATGGCGCCTCGCCGGCCGAACGGCGCCGGCGAGCGGAAGCAATTGCCCAATCGATATAGCGCCTGTCGGTGTCCGAGACGCCGCCGTTGACGTATGTCCGGTAAACCGGGAAGCAGGCGATGACTTCCGCCAATGTCTGGCGGAGGCCGTTGAAGGTGAAGTCACGGGTGTGCCGGTCAGCCTGGGCGATGCGGGTGAGTAGATTCACAACCACACTGAGCTCTGAGGCCAGTGAACGGCGCAGAATCATATGCTGCGCTTCGTAGGCCACATTCGGCCAATCCTGGGTTTGGTCGATGAATGACTCGTAGACCCGGTCCATGCGCGCTTTCGTCGCGGCATCGACGAGCAGCCTGTTGACCACGTTGAGGAAGTGATATCCGGTCTCACCATGTACTGGCCAGGTCGGACGCAAGTGCTCGAAAGATGCGGTGATCTTTTCGATGACCAGGTAGATGGGCAGATTCCGTTTCTGGCCTGCCACTCCGAAGTCAGGTGGATCCGCATTGGCGAGTGCGGACGCGGGAACTGCCCCAGGATTGACGGACGCGCCAGTCGCCTCCCACGAGCCCGCAACCCCGTGAGCGGCACCTCGCAGAGTGGCAACGCGCCCCTGCAGCCTGTGAAAGTACTGCTCTGGGTCACGCAAGCCGTCGGGATGATCGATCCGCAATCCATCGATCTTGCCTTCGCTGATCAGCTCGAACAGCAACCGGTGGGTGTTCTCGAACACTGTCAGATTCTCAACGCGCAAACCCGCCAGGTCGTTTACGTCGAAGAATCGACGGTAGTTGATCTCATCGGGAGCGACACGCCATGAGGCCAGTCGATACGTCTGCTTCTCGAGTAACTCGTGCAGTGCATCAAAGGACGCACTATCGCCGGGGGCGCCCGCGAAACTTCGCACTACGGCCTCGATAGATTCACAGACCGGCGGCTCGTCGTTGCATAGCGCAGCCAGTCGCCGCTTCAGATTACCCTTCGCCTCATCCCGCTCGGTGACCTGCTCGTCAGTCGGGTCCTGACGATCCGCGAGCGCTACGAACCCGCGACGCAAGGACCCGAGCTCAGGGCTATGAACGGAACCCACCACGCGATCGAGGATGTACGGGTAGGTTTTCGGATCAATGGGCAGGCGGTGCTCGTGATAGAACACCGCGAACGAGCCAAACTCGCGCTCAAATCGCAACTCCAGCTCGCCGCGTTCGAGCACTACTCCGTAAGGATCGCCGAGTACCGGCACGAGCACTTTGCCCTTGAGTGCCGGATTGACGGGATTCCACTCGATGTCGAAGTAATCGGCATACTTCGACGCCTGCCCATTCTCGAGTACGTCCATCCACCAGGCGTTGTCAGCCCCCATGATGCCGACATGGTTGGGCACGATGTCGAGGATGTGGCCCATGTTGTGGGCGCGCAGCGCGGCTACGAAGGTCTCGAGGTCCTCACGTGTACCGATCTCCGGATTGATCTGGTTGTGGTCGACGACGTCATACCCGTGCACGCTGCCTGTGCGGGCCTTGAAGTAGGGTGAGCAATAGACGTGACTGATACCCAACGTGGCGAGATACGGAATGATGGCCGTCGCATCTTTGAACGTGAATGACTTGTTGAGCTGTACCCGGTACGTGGCGCGCGGTATCTCGGCTCCCATCGCCGGCTTCGGCTCGCGCACGATCGAGAGCACTGGTGCCTCTTGTATTTCGCCTACATCCGCGACCCCCGGAGTCGGCGAATTGGACTCTTTGAGGTCAGCCTCCAATGACACCTCGCTCCAGTAACCAGGTGACGCTCCACGGTGCGAGCTCGTTCTTTGTCACCGTGGCGCGAATGTTTGGGTGTGTAGCGTAGATCAAACGGCCCGCGGTGCGCCCCACCAATCGGGCGGGCTCGTCCGCCAGGTTGGCTATCAGGTGCAGGACCGATCCTTCCGCGAGTGCCCAGTCGACTGCAAAAGCAGCCCCCGACTCGAGCTTGCTGCAGGCCCCGAAGCGGATCTCGGGGATCAGGGGAACAATGTCCTGCTGGCGTATGGCCAGGAGGCGCTGGTACAGGTCGAGCCAT
>Ga0207710_10000517_pt1 | contig 23823 bp, 20 predicted proteins | sample KBSS24metaG_FD_184400 | JGI IMG/M metagenome (GOLD analysis project Ga0207710, IMG submission 184400) | Switchgrass rhizosphere microbial communities from Kellogg Biological Station, Michigan, USA - KBS S2-4 metaG (SPAdes) (version 2) | ecosystem: Host-associated > Plants > Roots > Rhizosphere...
AGTTCCCGAGAAATGGTTTCCCGGTCCTCGATTGTCAACGGCTCGCGCAGGCCCATCCACCGTCCACTCTCTCGACGCTACTGATACGATCCTATCGAAGCGTCGCTACGACCCTTTGACCCCGCCGGGCCATACGCCATGACCAAGCACGCCTCCATTGATGGCAACGACCCTAATGCAGCGGGGGCCACCACAGCAGCGGGAGCCGCCGTCGTCGGACTCTTCGCCTTCATATATGCCCTGTCCGTCTTCTTCTGGCTGGTCAAGACGTTATCCGCCTGGCTGAGCGGCCGCGGGTGGCACGGCTCGCCGCCGAGTGATCCAGTCCTATTGTTGCGCACGGCAGTCGAGCACCCGACTGGGCTACCTGAGGCCAGCCGCGATCCTGCCCTGCCTTCCGGGCCGGGTTGGCTCGATGATGTACTCACTGCACTGGCCATGCTGCTGTTCGCCGGGCTGGCCGGGATCGGAATCTGGTTCTGGCTGAACTGGCGGCGCCGCCGTGGGTTCCGCCTGTTCCGGCTGGGCTACGCGTCCGGGCATGAGATCAGAGGCATGCTTGGCAAGGCGGCGGTGCTGCGCAAGGCGCATTCCGTCCGTCCGTCTACCAAGGGGAAGAAGGGGCTCAAGCCACGGGATGTCGGGTTCTTCCTCGGCCGGGACATTCGGTCTCGACAGTCGCTGTTCGCGTCAGTGGAGGACGTATTCATCATTCTGGCCCCACCGCGCCAGGGCAAGGACGTTCATTTCTGCACGCCATTCACCATCGACGCACCGGGTGCCTGCATAGTGACCTCGACCCGCGCTGACGCTTTCACCAACACCTATACGATGCGCAAACAGTTCGGCGACATCCACGTCTTCGACCCCAACGGCCTGATCAATTGGCCCGAGCAGCTCCGCTGGTCGCCGATCAACGGCTGTCATGAACCCATGGCCGCCGCCAACCGGTCTACATCCCTCATCCTCGGTAGCGGCCTCGAGATCGTCGGAGAGTCGGCGCTGTTCATTGCCTCGGCAATCACGGTAATGCGGTGCTACCTGCACGCGGCCGCACTCGGTCGGCGCACATTGCGGGATGTCGTGCGATGGACCTCCCAACCCACGAATCCAGAGCCGATCAGGATTCTGCGGGCGGAGGAGAGCGCGGGCCGGGCTGCTGAAGGCTGGGCCAGCGAACTCGAATCACTCTCGACACGAGATGGCCGGATGCGTGGAGCAGTCTGGGCGAACGTCGCGCAGGCGCTTACCTGCTTCAGTGACCCGGCCGTACTCGAAGCATGTTCACCCGGACCCGACGAGACGTTCGACCTGGCGACATTTCTATCCGGACGGAACACGTTGTACATACTGGGCAAGGAGAAGAAGAATGGTAGCATAGCCCCGGTAGTCACTGCACTTATGGAGGATCTATTCGACGAGACACGTCGGATCGCGGGCCGAATGCTTTCTGGCCGTATCGACCCCCCCTTGACGGTCGAGTTGAACGAGGCGGCACACATCGCGCCGCTACCGAGCCTGCCTTCGTACATGGGTGACTCGGGCGGGTTCTCCATCGCACTCCACGTCTATTTGCAGTCCCTGTCTCAGGCCAGATCGCGGTGGGGAGAGCATGAAGCAATGATCATGTGGGATAACGCGGCAGTCCGGATCATTATGGGAGGCGCCGGCAATGTAGACGATCTAGAAGATATCTCTCGACTGATGGGAGAAGCCGATGAAGTGCGAAGCACCGTCAGCTCGGGCCCAGGTGGGCGGCGAGTCTCGGAGAGCACCGCGCCGCGCAGGGTGCTGTCCTCGGAGGAGATCAGAACCTTGAAGTTCGGCTCCGCGTTGGTTGTCGCACGGGCCGCACGTCCGGTCGAGGTGCGCCTGACCCCTTGGTGGAAACGATCGGATGCTGATCAAATTGCTGCGGGCAAGGCGGCGACCGAGCGGCGCATCATTGAGTACACAAGAATAGATTCCGGCGCGGCGAACGAGGGTGGCCCGGCTGCTGTCACCGAAGCGTCATGATGACCAGCTCCAGTGACCATCGAGACAGGCGGGCTACACAACGGGCACTCGCGGCCGCGATAACTTATCCTTCGAGTCCGATCGACTGGTTTGCCATCGCACCAACCGAGGAAACCCTCGTCTGGCGGGGCCTCGCGGCCTTCGTCGAGATGATCGTCGTTCGGTACAACCTGGCGGCCGAGATACGGCCGTGTTGGTGGCGCCATGACGAGGCAGTCGACGAGCTCACCGCACTGTGGCAGACGCGGGCGTTCCACTATCAGGGCGGCGCGGGGCTGAACGCCGCGATGTCCTGGCTGGACACGCTGGCAAAGAGCAGGGGGAGACTACGCGACTGCTTCGTCTCTTGCCGTGACTCCCACGTCGACGTCACCATGATGCACTGGGCGAGTGATGCTGAACGCCACGAGTTTATCGAGTTCGTCGGCCCCGTAGACTGCGATGCCGTTCAGCCTAGCAAACTTGACAAATCCGGCTCGTGACGATGGTGGAGGCGCGGGCAATACCACGTAGCCAAAGAAAATCAATGAGGTTGGGGGTCGGGTGAGCGCGGCCTATGGGGTTAGGAGAGCGCGAAGCAGTTGTTATGAAGGCGCCGAATGTCGGCGGTCCCACCCCTGTCGCGTGAGGCAGGATCACGGAGAGGTTCCTCCGGAGATTAGCGGAGGCGAGCCCCTAGCTCCTCCTCCAGGGTGTGCAGGAGATCTGACCGGATGGCCAGGATCTCCTCGCGAGTCAGCGTCTTCTCGATCGGCTGCAGGGTGACGCGGAAGGTGAGGGATCGGTGCCCTGGCGGCAGAGTGGCCGCATGGTATTCCTCGAGGTAATCGACGGCGCTGACCAGGTCGTGTGCCTTCCGCACGAGAGATGCGACCATGGCCCAGGTGACGTCGTCTCGCAGAACGAGGGATAGGTCGAAGTCGGAGCCGGGCAGCTCGGGGATCGGGACGAAGATGTTCGTGCGCGAGCTGTACACGGTCACCGTGGTGAGGTCCAGCTCCGCGTAGGCGACGTGGACGCCCTCGATGCCGGCGGCCCGCAGAGCCCGAGGGCGTACCAGCGCGACCGTTCCCACCTGCTGCCCGTCAACCTGGATGCCGACCCTGGCGGACGGGTCCGACCAGGCGGCGTCAGTGGGTCCGGCAGTGGTCAGGTCGAGAAGGTGACAGCGCCTCCGGAGCATGTCCAGAGTCCCCACGGCACGCCGGAACAGTAGCGCCCCGTCCCCATCCCCGACGAAGGCAAGGCCGAGCGCCTTCGGCTGTCGGGGCATCACCTCATACCGGCCCTGGTAGGCGGTCCAGGGGTCCCCGGAGAAGACTGTCCCGAGTTCGAAGATCGCGAAGGCGGGCCGGTGCCTGAGGTTCGACGTGATGGCTTCGAGCAGGTTCGGGAGCAGCGCCGGGCGCAGCGAGTCGTGATCGGGCGAGGTTGCCCCCTCGAAGCGGACGGTCCGCTCCTTCGAGAAGCCACAGGCGGCCAGCGTCTGGTCCGCGGACCAGGGGTAGGTGATGACCTCCTGCAGGCCGCCGCGGATCGCCAGCGCTTCTCGTAGTCGGCGGTCCACCGACCCCCGGTTCAGGCTGCGCACCGGCCTGAGCGTCACCGAGGTGCGGGCCGTCCGGAGCCGGTCATAACCGTGGATCCGTGCGAGCTCCTCGAGCAGGTCATGCGGAAGTGCGACGTCGCCGGTGGAGCGCCAGGTGGGAGTGGTCGCGCGGACGGCATCGGGTTCGACGGTGGCGGCGAAGCCGAGGGCGGTCAGGGTGCTGGTGATCTCGTCGTCGTCGAGATGCTCGCCGATCCGATCGTCCAGGAAATCGCGTCCGGCGACGATCTCGGTCGACGAGGTCGGTGCCAGGGTCACGTCCTGGAAGCCGGAGACGACCACGTCCGGCACGGCACGGCGCAGCAGGGCCAGGAAGAGGCCGATCGCCAGGTCGACCCGCTGGGTGTCGAGGCCCTTCTCGAAGCGTGCTGAAGCCTCGGTGCGCAGCCCGAGTTGCTGGGACGCTCGGCGGATCGTCCGCGCGCGGAAGGTGGCGACCTCCAGCAGGAAACGGCGAGACGAAGGCTGGACCGAGGCCGCGGAACCACCCATGATGCCCGCAACTCCGAGCGCCCCGTCGTCGTCACGGATCACCGGAGTCGCCGACGGCAGCTCCATGTCCGGGCTCGCGACCATCGCGAGTCGCTGGGGCCGGTCGCAGGTGGCCGCGCTGAGCGGTAGCCGCACCGCGTCCTCGTCCCAGACGTGGTTCGGCTGTCCAACGGTGAACATCACGTAGTTGCTGAGATCGACGCACAGGGAGATCGGCGCCGCGCCGATCCGTTCCAGCCGTCGGCGGATGACCTCTGGGGTCGGCCGCTCGTCGTCCAGCGAGAACTCGACGACGGTGAACCGGTCGCAGAAAGATGTGTCCACCGAACCGATCAACCGTTCGACCTGTGCCGGCCGCGGCGCGGAGTCAAGCGGGCGGAGCGGGAGCCGGTAAATCGCCGCGAGTTCGCGGGCGATCCCATAGTGACCCCACAGGTCGGGCCGGTTCGTCAGCGACTTGTTGTCGATCTCCAGAACGACGTCGCCGTCGACCTCTTCGACCTCTTCGACCTCGACGGTCTTGAGGGTGAGATCGTGCGCCAGCTGGGCCGGGGCGAGGTCATGCGGAAGGTTGATGAAATCCGAGATCCACTCGAGGGAGACCTTCACTGGAACGCTCCTATGCGAACTGGGTCAGGTAGCGCATGTCCGCGGTGTGCATCAGGCGGACGTCATCGATTCCGTAACGCATCATCACCAGCCGGTCGAGGCCGACATTGACGTAGAAGCCCGTCCAGTTCTCCGGATCCAGACCCCCCGCGCGTAGCACGTTCGGGTGAGGGCAGCCACCGGGCATGATCTCCAGCCAGCCGACGTAGCGGCAGGTCTGACAGCCGCGTCCGGAACACACCTGGCACTCCATGTCGATCTCGAAGCCAGGTTCGACGAAGGGGAAGAATCCGGTCCGCATCCTGGTCCGGACGGGACGCCCGAAGACCGTGTCCAGGATGGTGTCCACCAGGAACTTGCCGGCGGTGAACGGCACGGAGCGGTCGACCAGAAGGACCTCGTACTGGAAGAAAGCGCGTTCGTGGCGTGCGTCGGTGGTTTCGTTGCGGTAGACCCGGCCGGGATACACGAACCGCAGCGGCGGCTCATTGTCGAGCATGTACCGGATGCTGGCCCCGGTCAGATGCGGCCGCAGACACAGCCGCTGCCCACCAGACATCCCCTCCATGCCCTTGAGCCAGAAGGTGTCCATGCTTTCCCGGGCGGGATGCTCGGGCGGGAAGTTCATGTTGTCGAACTCGAAGAGCTCGGAGCTGATCTCCGGTCCTTCGTAGACCTCGAAGTTCAGCGCGGTAAAGGCGTCGTTGAGGTCGTACATGAGCTGGATGGTGGGGTGCAGCCCGCCGCCGGACTCCGGGCTCAGGCCGGGCACAGTCGCGTCGAGAGGCCTGGGGAGCGCGGTCTGGGAGTCTCGCAGCTCCGCCTCGCGACGTTCGACCTCAGTGGTCACCCGCTCGATGGCCTCGTTCAGCGCACTTCCGACCGTCTTGCGGTGCTCGGGTGGCAGCGCGCCGAGTCCGCGCCGTAGCAGGAGCAGTGAGCCGGACTTGCCCAGGAACTCCCGGCGCGCCGCGACCAGGGCCTCCGCCGTGGTGCACACGTGGAGATCGTTGATCGCGGCGGCGGCGGTCACGGCGATGCGCCGCAGCATGGCGTCGGCGTCGTGTTCTGTCATCAGTCATTCACATCCCGGGCCGGGTGCCAGACAGCAGGGACGACCACCTGCTGCCGTGCAATGGAGATGGTCAAGAGCGAGTGCGCCCCCGGCGGCGCCCGGCTGGCCCGGGCCCGCGACGAGTCCAGTGACCTCGGCCTCAGGCCCGATGTGCCGTGGCACCCCCGGGGCCGAGAAATCGGCGCGGAGGATGGAACATGCCGCAAGGCTAGCACCCGCCGGGCTCGCGGCCGATGTTCGGGCCGCCCTGCGCCCTACCCTTCGGTGCGACGGGATGCGCTTTGCCCCGCCACGGCTGCGGTATGACGGCTGGGATTGTGACGGTCGGGATACTGGGAGGACGGCGATGGGAAGGGTGTTGGTGTGGACGAGCACGAGGTGCGTTCGCTGATCGATCAGGTGGCGGCCACGGTGGTCGGCGCGATTGATCGAACGCTGCCCGAGGCGGCCGGGGCGGACCCGGTGGTGCGGCCGTCCGAGCGCGCCGATTTCCAGTCCAACGCCGCGCTGGCGCTGGCCAAGCGCGCTGAGAGGAGGCCTGCGGACCTGGCTGCGGCGGTCGCCGACGAGGTGCGTGGCGCGGCCGGTTCCGCTGTGGTCGGTGTCGAGGTCTCGGGGCCGGGGTTCGTCAACCTCACGGTGGCCGACGCGGCGATCTGGGGTCAGGTGGCCGCCCGGCTGGTTGGCTCCCGGCTCGGTATCGGTGCGCCCGAGCGCGGACAGCGCACGGTCATCGACTACTCGGGGCCCAGCATCGCCAAGGAAATGCACGTCGGCCACCTGCGGACCACCATCATCGGTGACGCGTTGGCCCGCATCCTGAGCTTTTTGGGCGCGGAGGTGATCCGGCAGAACCATCTCGGTGACTGGGGCACGAAGTTCGGCATGCTCATCCAGTACCTCGACGAGCATCCCGACGCGGCCTGGCACCGGGACCAGCTTGCGGCGGGAACGTCGACGGTGTTGGCTCTCGACGGCCTCTACAAGGCGGCTCGCCGGGAGTTCGACGCCGACGCGGCCTTCGCGACCCGGGCCGGCGCCCGGGTGGTCGCCCTGCAGGCCGGGGACGAGGCGACCATTGCCCGGTGGCGGGAGATCGTCGCCGAGTCCGAGTTCGCGTTCCGGGAGATCTACGATTGGCTCGGCGTGCTGTTGGAACCGGACGATTCGGCCGGGGAGTCGACCTACAACGACCAGCTCGCGGATGTCATTGCCGAGCTGACCACGCGGGGGCTCGCCGTGGAGAGCGGCGGAGCGCTGGTCGTCCTCTCCCAGGAGATCACCGGGGGCCCGACGGTGACCCGGTGACGCTCATGGTGCGCAAGTCCGATGGTGGCTACGGCTACGACACCACTGATCTTGCCACCATTCGCCACCGCCTTGTGGACCTCAAGGCCGACCGGCTGCTGTACGTCGTGGACGCGCGCCAGGCCCTGCATTTCCGGCTCGTGTTCGAGGCGGCTCGTCGTGCTGGCTGGCTCACCGATGGCGCCGAGGCGACGCATGTCGCGTTCGGCACGGTGCTCGGTCCGGACAATCGGCCCTTCAAGACCCGCTCTGGCGACACGGTGAAGCTGATGGATCTGCTCGATACGGCCACGCGGAAGGCGCGGGCCACCGTCGCCGAGAAGAATCACGATCTCACGGGCGACGAGCTTGACCAGATCGCGGAACAGGCGGGTATCGGCGCGGTCAAATACGCGGATCTGTCGACCAGCCGGACGAAGGACTACGTCTTCGACGTGGACAGGATGGTGTCCTTCGCTGGCAACACCAGCGTGTATCTCCAGTACGCGCACACCCGAATCCAGTCGATCCTTCGCCGGGCAGGTGAGGTGGGAACCGAGGGCGCCGCTCCGCTCGTCGATCCGACGTTGCCGCTGCATGCGGCGGAGCGCGCGTTGGCGCTGCGGCTGGACGGCTTCGGCGACGTGCTCGTCGAGACCGGCCAGCTGCTGGAACCGCACCGAGTCTGCGGCTAACCTGTACGAACTGGCCAAGGCGTTCTCCGACTTCTACGAAGCCTGCCCCATCCTGTCCTCGCCGGTCGCGGTTCGGGCCAACCGCCTCGCGCTCTGCCAGCTCACGGCCAGCACTCTGCGCCTCGGGCTGACCCTGCTGGGCATCGCGGCACCCGAACGGATGTAACTGGCGGACCCATCGGCGGCGGGAGTGTCGCCCGAGGAAGGCCTTCCACCCTCCCGGCCATGCGGGTTGGGCTTCAGCTGTCCCACTTCGGTGACGATTCCTGCACCGAGTGGCGCCGAGGCGTACCATCACAGTCGCTCTGGGTTGATACCAGGACGAACCGGTGGTCTCGGACCTGGCAGGCGTGTGGACTGTCTGCGGCCTACATGGGTGGAGTGGTGCGGTGAAGGGCAGTCGCACGATGGTCCTGGTTGGCCTCCTTGCTGCGGCTGGACTCGTGGTCGCGGCCTGTTCGTCGGGTGCGAGCGAACCTGTGCCAGCGGGGAGCGGCGGCTCGGCCCGGGCTTCGGCGACGCGGCCAGCGGCGTCGCCGTCGCCGAAGCCGTCCTCGACCTTCAGGAGCACCGGGGATCCGATCAACGACGCCTACGTCCAGTTCTGGCTGGGGTTCATGAACGCGCAGTCCTGGGCTCAGCCGAACTACCCGTCCCTGGTGAACCACGCGACCGGGCAGGCGTTGGCCTGGGCGCAGGAGACGATTCGCGCCGACAGCACGTACGGATGGGTGCGGGACGTGCAGGCCGGATATGGCGTCAACTCCCACGTCACCCGCAGGTCGGCCGAGACGGCGCAGGTGACCGATGCGCAGGACTGGACGTTGTGGCCGCTGGTGGTCGACAAGACGGGTCAGATCGTGTCTGGATCGACCGGCCGCCGCTGCATTACCGCTGGTCTGTCCAGGCGGAATGGTGGGTGGAGGGTCAACACGATCGTGGTCGCCCAGGGTGGCTGCCGACACGGAGGCGAAAGATGCGCTCGCTGCCGTTCTTCGGCCTCGTCCTTCTTGCTCTCCTGGCATCGAGCGTGAACACCGCGTGGGCTTCGGTCCCGGCGGATCCGCCGCTGACGTGCCCGGACGGCCAGACCGCGACGGTCATCAGCGGAGGCTACCTGGTATGCACCCACACTCGTAAATTGGCACCCGCGGGTCCAGCGCGGCCCCCTGCCAGACCGGTCGGCCCGACGGTCAGGCCGTCATCCAAGCCCGCAACGGGGGGTCAGGCTGACACCTGCGCCCGGCCGCGGAGCTGGGATTCGGATGTGGTGAACGGTACCGCCATGCCGGCCTATGGTCCGAATGGCGCGCCGCCGGGTCCGCGTGGTTGGTGGATATATGTGACGTGCGGTGACAGTAATGAAGCGCTCGCGGCGCAGGGCGGTTCGTGGGTCTGGACGGACCCCGGAGAGGATCCGGTGCGGATTCCGCCCGAGGATCCGAGGGTGTTGGCGCAGGAGGCGTTCGAACAGCTGCGCCCGGCCGTGCCGGTGGTGGATTTCCGGCCTCGTTTCCATGCGGGTGGGCCCGAGTCGACTCTGGTGGGGTTGCGGACGTTTCTGTGGGTCGATCGGGGCGGGCTCGGATCGACGTCGAAGCGGGTGACAGCGGGGGCGAGCTGGGCGGAAGTGACCGTGTCGGTGCAGTCGGTGTCGTTCGATCCCGGTGATGGCAGCGCGCCGGTGACCTGCCCGAACGGGGGCACTCCCTATGATCCCGCGCTGGCCTATGACCAGCAGGTGGCGGACTGCTGGCATGTCTACACACATCTCTCCTCCACCTCGCCGTTCCAGCTGCGGGCCACGGTGACCTGGGCGGCGACATGGACCGGATCCGGCGGGACCGGTGGTGCCCTGCCCGCTCTCACCCTGACCGGGAATGCCGCCGTGCCCGTCCAGGAAGTCCAGACCGTGAACGAGAGCCCGGCACGTCGCTGAGTGCGAGCTCGGACGGGCAGCCTTCAGTTGTCCCAGGGATGTACGGGGGTCCAGCTGCCGCCGGCGGATCGGAGGCGGACGGTGGCCTCTTGGCTTTCGGCGATCACGCCGTCTGCCTGGGCGCCGGTCCACAACAGGGTGACGTCGAGCTGAGCAGGGCCGCCGTGGGGTGAGACGGCGGCAGAGGTCACGGTGGCCGCCTGGATGTGGACATCGTGGTAGGCCGGCTGGAAGGTGCCGGACGACCAGTACCCCGGAAAGGCCGCTCGGCCGACGCCGGTGATGTCCGCGACCAGCACCTGGCAGGCTGTGATCAACGCGGCCGCGACGGTGCCGGGTGGAATGCCCGCCGCGGCGGTCGCATCCAGGCCGGCCTGCAGGACGGCGTCGCTCGGCGGCCCATCGCCCGCGAGCGCCGCGTCGGGGTGGGCGGCCGCTGACGACGCGTCCGCGCGTGTCGTGGTGTGTCGGTCGACGCTGCCGCGGCCATCCGCTCCTGGCGACGAGGCGGGCGACATCGGGCGCGCGGCGGCGGGGTTGGAGATCGGCGCCATTCCATGATGGGAGTCCGAGCCCTGACGCGAGTCCGAGCCGCCTGATCGCGCGGTCGCGAACGTTCCGGCCGGGCCAGAGACGAGGACGAGCAGCAGGAGTCCGAGGCCGATCAGTGCGAGCGGACCGCGTAGCTCCCGGCCCTTCCGCGGCCTGGGCCTACTGGCCACGCGTCGGGCCGTCGGAGCTCGCCTACTCGCGCGCGGGTCAGGGCTCGGCATCTGCCCCGACTCCGATGCGGCGCAGCATGTCGGGGGTGGCCGCGACGTGGACGTGGTTGTGGTGTTGGGCGGCGACCGCCGCGTAGACCGCGTTGCAGGAGACGACCGCGCCGTCCTTGACGCAGGTGCCACCGGGGCCGGTGTAGATCAGTTCGCTCAGCCCGGTGGCGTATCGGGCCCAGTACTGGTTGATCGCGAGAAGCTGCGGGTTGTCGGAGCCGGGCATGGCGAAGTCGACGGCCTCATGGAATGCGTGAAAGCTCTTGTGAGGGCTGTCGGAGTTGTCGGGCCGGAACGTGGAGGTGACGGTGTAGGGCAGCCCGGACTTCGCCATGATCGCGATGATGGTTGCAATGGTGTTGCCGCCGACTGGAGCGGGGACCGCGCCGGGAACGTCGTCAGAGGCGGCGGAGCCGTCGGCCGGGGCGCCGAGGACCGCGAACATGTCGATGGCCTGCAGGACGTTCGCGACGTAGGCGTCGCTGGCGTTGTACCCGAAGATCGCGCGGGATAGCTGGGCCCGGTCGGCGAGATTGGTGGGACCCCGCCCGCACAGGTGCACCACGGTCCCCGCGGCGGCGTCATAGATGTTGTTCGGGTCGGTGACGCCGTCGCCGTTGCCGTCGCGGCCCATCGACACCCACGTGCTGGGGATGAACTGCATGGGCCCGACGGCGCGGTCGAGCACGGTGTCCCCGTCCCAGCGCCCGCCATCGGTGTCCGCGATGCGCTGGGTGCCGTCGCTGCCGTCCAGACGTGGCCCGAGGATCGGCGGCGTGATGTCGCCGTTGGCTGCGATCTGGTGGCCGGCCGCCTCGCCGGATTCGATCTTTCCGATTCCGGCGAGGATCGACCAGCTCATCCCTGTGCAGCCGGGCGCGTATTGTTGGCTGTTGCGAGCGGCCCGCGTGTAGGCATCAAGCACCACGCGCGGTATTCCCGTGACGGACGAAGGTGCGGGGGCGGTGGAGTCGCCCCCGCCGAGGAAGTGGGGTATCAGCGCGGCGGCGGCCGTCGCGATGACCAGTCCGGTGATGATGACGGTGAAGTTGCCGCCGACGACCACCAGCAGCGCCAGCATCCACCACGGACGGCCCTGAGCTTTCTCGGCATCGTTTGACGCGACCGCGGCCCGCGGACCGGGCAGGTGCTGGTGGGTCGCCCGAGCCGATCGCAGCGCCGTCCGGCTGGCGAACCGGCTGACTCCTGACCGTGCCGCCTTGACAACGATCGTCGGCATGGTCATGACCGGCCGCCTTTACCCGAACCATTGGATCGTCTCGGATTTTTGCGGTTCGGCCGTTGTTGTGCGGTGTTCGTCCCCGCGGTTCCGCGCTGGCGGGCGGCTGACTGTCGGAGTCGCCGACTCGCGACGGCGGGCTTCCGCTGCTTCCGCTGCTGGTGGCGCTCTTGCTGTTGCTGTCGTCGCTGTTGCTGGCGTTGCCCGGCGACGGGCCTCGGGCGCGCTGTCCTGGAGCGGCCTTCGGGAGCGGGCCCGCCGGCTGAACGCCTGACGGCCCCCGTGGAGGCACGGCCTTCGGCCTCGGCCCGACCGGCGGCGCGCCGGCGCCGCATGCGAGCGACCCTCTCGGCGCGTCGGATCTGCTTGGCCTCGGTCGCACGTGGCGCGCTCGTGTGAATGATCACGTTGCGACCGATGTGCAGTCCGCCGCGGGCCGCGCGGTCGTTGGACCCGGTCGATCCGGAGCGTCGAGCCCGGCGGCCCCGTTGACCAGCACCGCCCGCGGAGCCGGAACCCTTCGACGATCCTGAGCGGGTGCCGTTCCGACGAAGGGCGCGACGCCAGTAGAGGGCGCGTTCCGCGACATCGAGCGGGCGTGGAGCGAAGGAATCCTTCCCCATCTCCCAGGAGGTCGATCCACCGCCACTGCCGGCCGCGGCCGGGCGCATCCAGGGGGCTGCCGGGGCGTTCGCGCCGGGCTGGAATTTCTGCATCCGGCTGCCGAGTTGGCGGCCGACACGCTCGCCGGCACGGCGCATGCGCCGGTAGAAGATGAACGAGGTCGCGGCGAGCAGGTCCAGCAGGCCGAATTTGACGATCATGGGTTGCTGTTCGGTGGTCCGCAGCAGCTCCACCAGGAAGTACAGGTAGACCGACAGGAAGACGATGCCGATCAGGACAGCGGCCGCTGCCTTCAGACAACTGGTGATCCAGGAGTAGAAGACCGCCCGCCCCGGCCCCGGGGCCTGGCCTGCGGCGACAGCGAAGAAGGTCAGACAGACGAGGGCGACGAGCACTAGCTGAGCCACCAGCAGACCGCCACCGATGAATATCAGGAGCACACAGACGAGGAGTGCCGCAAGCTCGACGAGAAGTGCTCCGACAAGACGTTCGGCTGTCATCTTCTCGTTCCAGTCAGCCATCTTGTCGCAGACGTCGTGGCCTGCTCCGTCGACCTTGCGTAGGAAGTTCTTGCGCGGATCTCCCTTCGTGTTCCAGGGGCCCTCCGCGATAGCGCCCCGGTAGGCGTCGAGGCATGGGTTGCCCTTGGCGAGTACCTGGCCGGTGTTGAGTACCTCGTTCGGCTCGATGATGAAGGCGACCTTGATCTCCGCGACCAGGGGGCGTGCGATCGCGGCCGGATCGCCGCCCGTGGCTGTGTCACAGCCCGTCGTGGTGGCGGCGGCGACACACAGTCCGATGTCCCTGGTCGTGCTCAACAGGCCGTGGTCACCCAGGATGGTCTGGCTCGGAGTCATGAGCAGTCCGGTCGCGAGGGTGGAGATGAACAGGCTCGTCGCGGCCTCGGCGAAGCCCCGGGACAGCCGCCCGCGCGCGATCTGGAACGCTGACCAGATCTGGGAGGACGACAGGCAGAGCAGAGGAATGCCGAGCCGCACCAACGCATTGCTCTGATAGAGAGAGGCGGCCCTTCCTGCTGGTTCGGCGAATGCAGCAGCCAGACTGAACTGCAGGGAATACGTGATGATCCAGATTCCGACGCGGATGGTGACGCGAGCGAGCGCGAATGTCCACTGGGTAAGGGTTCCGGTGACCTTGGTATCGATCGCGGACCAGCCGCCGGCGTCATACCAGATATCGAAATGGTCGATGGGGATGCACTGCAGGTCGGGGGTCTTGCTCGGTGGGCAGGACGGATCGTCCCCGAACAGCGCGTCGTCGACGCCCACGGGCGGCTTGCTGTCGCTGTCACCGTCCGGAGTGTCCGTCGTCGGATCCGCCGGAGCCGAGGTCATGCCGCTCGGCGCGGGCGATGAGGCGGAGGACCGTGGGGTCGGCGCGGACGTGGTCAAGGCGGCGGCTGGGGTCGCGGCGGAGGCTGGCGAAGGGGCGGTCGGTGTGGCGGGGGCCGGCGATGCGGCATGCGCGGGTGTGGCGCCGGCGAGGGCGAGTAGCAGTCCGCCGGCCAGCAGGATCGCAAGACCGACGAGTCTGCCCAGCCCGCGGAACCGGTAGGTGGCGAGGCCTCCGCGCGATCGCCGCGCTGGTTCGCGGATCATCGTGGGCTAGGCGCATCCGGACGCGGGGGCGATCCGCGTCCGCTGGCGGTGGCGTGCCAGGCGGGTGGAAGGGGCTTCCCCAGCAGTGTGCCCCTGCCGGCGGGCGCCGCCTCCGCTCCTGCCGCCGGGTGGGTCGCGGTGGGCGCGGCAGTGGGGCTGCCGGGCGCGGACGCCATGCGCGCCGTGGGCTGGTGTGCCGCGACAGTGGGGGAGATCGGCCGTCGGGGGGCCGGAGTCGGAGTCGGGGCGGGAGCCGGGGCGGGAGCCGGGGTCGGGGCCCGGCGGGTGGATGCGCGGGGGTTGCTGTCCCAGGCGGCGGTGAGGCCGGCGACGGGCGGCGGGACGACCTGGAGGAAGCCGACGCGCCCGTCGAGGTCGCGCAGGTAGCACTCGCCGACCCGGTCGGGTTGGCGTTCCGCGTCCGGGTTGATCTCCTGCAGCGCGGTGACGTGCTCCTCGTCGGCGTCCATGCCGAGCAGTTCCAGGGCCTGCTCGGCGGCGTACCGGCTGCCCTGGCGGCCGGCGATGCGGATCGGGATGAGCGCGCGCAGGCGGGGCTCGCCGAGGGAGGCGACGTCCTGGGCGGCGACCCAGACGGCGGCGTTGGCCCGGCGGGACTCCCGCAGACCCTCCTCGTAGAGCTGGGCCCCCTCGACGCTGGCGGTGAGGAAGCTCGCCTCGTCCAGGCACATCGCGCCAAAGCGGCTGCGGTCGGTGAAGGTGATCTTGCGCATGGCGGCGGCGGCGAGGTAGACCATGGCCTGCGCGAGTAGCTGCTCGCCGAGCAGCCGCTTAACGAGCTCCGGGCTCAGCAGGACCTCGCGTGGCGGCGGTTTGAGACCGGGGGTCCAGAGGATCACCGAGTCGGCGCGGGACAGCCGCAGGGGCGGGGCGTCGCCGAAGACGACCCGGGCGAGCTTCTCGCTGATCCGTCCGCGCAGCCGGCCGGCGACCAGCTCGGCCGCGTCGCCGAGCCGACGGCCGCGGTCCTCGCGCGCCCGTTCCTCCAATACCTCGACGAGGCTCGCCGCGCGTGGCCGCCGGTCACCGAGAACGGTTTTGATCGCGGCGGTCAGTACGTCGCCCTCGGTCTCCTGGATGCCGATGCCGAGCAGCAGGCACAGGAAGCCGGTACCGAACTGCAGCGCCTCGTCGCCGCTGAAGATCTGCAGCGGGTCGATGCTGACGGCGGCGTCCGAGGTGAGCGTGACCACCTCGGTGCTGCCCGGTGCGTTCTGCGCGAACTGCACCCATTCGCCGTGCTCGGTGCGGTCAAGGGTGGCGAACTGGCCGCCGCGGGCCAGGACACCCCAGGCGAGGTGCTTGAGCGTGAACGACTTGCCGGCGCCGAGCGCCGCGGTGATGGCGATGGAGCCGGATCGGTCGGTGGCCGGCCCGCGAGCGGGGTCGAGCAGCACCGGACGGGCACTGCCGCCGTCCAGGGAGAAGCCGAGCAGCATGCCGGCGGGATCGCCGAGGTCGCCGCCGGCGAACGGGTTGCCCGCGGCGAGCTGGCGCGGGGTGAGCATCTGCTCGAAGTCGCGGCACGCCCGGGGCGGCGGGTTGCCCGGCTTGCCGCCCTCGTAGAGGGCCTCCTGGTCGCCGATGGGCCGAGCCAGGCGGTACTCCCCGCCGCGCAATACCGCCTGGAGCCGGGCGATGCGCCGGTCGGCTTCCTCCGCGCTGTCCGCGGCGACGGAGAACACCAGGGTGGTCGCGAGCATCGGGTCGGAGGAGGAGCTGAGTTCGGCCTGGGCGTCGTCGAGGGCGTCGATGGCGTTGCCGAGGCTGGTGGGCAGCCCGGCGGTCTCGCCGACGTACTCGTCCTTCTGCGCGACGAGCTGGCGCAGTTTGCGCCGGGCCGTCCGGCGGGCCTCCTCGTTGGGGATCACCCGGAGGCGGGCGTACCAGTCGACGGGTTCGTCGACGGCGTCGTCGACGCCGAACCATTCCGCGCCGTCCGGGAAGGAGAACGCGTCCGGCATGTCGGCGAGCGCGCCGAAGGCCTGGTAGCCGACGCCGAAGGCACTGGTGAGCTGGACGAACCGACGCAGTCCTTCGCGTCGTTTCGTGCCGCCGCGTTCGCCGCCCTCGAAGGCGACCGCCTCGTCCAGCACGGTCAGGGCGGGGCCGCGAAGGTAGCCGTCGCGCACGTGGGACTCCGCGGCAAACCGCTGCCCGTCCGGGTCGTGGTGCGGATCGCCGTGCTCGAGGTCCGCGTCCGGGCCGTCCAGCGGGAGGTCGAACAGTCCGCGGCGGTAGGCCCGCGCGTAGATCCACGCCACCTCGGTCGTTGTGGCGCGTCGCAGCAGCGGGCCGGCTCCGAGCCTGGTCAGGTAGTCGGCCTCCTGCTGGCGGCGACGGCGCGTCTCGGCGGCTGCCGGCGGGCGGGCAGGCAGGCCGAACACGCCGGTGACCCGGGTCGCGGCGGACGCGGCGATCGTCCGAGCGCCGACCAGCGCCTGTGTGGCGGGCAGTTCGGCGACGAGGAACCGGGCCCGGTCGTAGAGGTCGCATTCCACCAGCAGGTCGAGCGTGGCATCCACGGCGGCGACCCAGTCCGGCTGAGCCGCCAGGTCGACGCCGTCGACCATCCGCTGCGCGGTGGCGATGGGGTCGATCGGCATGGTGAGCGACAGCAGCATCGCGTCGGCGCGCAGCTGGGCGAGGATGCCCCGGGTGGCGTGGTACAGCTTGAGCTTCTCGGCCCGCGACGTGTGCAGATAGCTCGCGGGCCGCACCCGCCAGACCGCCAGCACCGTGCCGTGCGCGGTCCAGACCAGGTTGCCGGCGATGTGTCGGGCGGGCGCGGTCATCGTCGGCTCCTCGTCGGGCCGGCGGCCGGCAGGAGATCGACCAGGGAGGCCGGGGGTGCGGCAGGCTGAGCCTCCTCCTGCCACCAGACGGCCGCGGGAGCGGCGGTGGGCGTGCGGCTGGCGGCGGCCGGGGGACCGGCGGGGGGCGCGGGAACGTCGAGGTCGCGGATGAAGATCCTGCGGGGCGGACGTGGCGCCTGACGGGAGACGGCCGGTCGGGCGCGGCCATGCCGACGACCGGCGCGAGGCGCCAGGGCATAGCCGACGAGGGCGACGACGGAACGCAGCGGACTGCGACCCTCCGGGCGGACGAAGCGCTCGGCCATCGCGAGCCCGAACGGCACGCCGATCAGCAGCAGGATGTCGAACGTCGCGCCGAACCGCATCCACACCTCACGCGTGAGATAGAGCGCGACGACTCCGCCGACGAACAGCCCGATCTGCGTCAACGTGTAGGGCCCGAAGGGGATGGCATGGCCGCCGGGCAGCTGCCCGATGACGGTCCCGTGCCGGTGAGCCTTGGCGTAGTTGCGGAAGGTGAGCCGCTCGTCGCCGTTCGGCCTCTCGCTCGTGTCGCTCATGCCCGGCTCCGGGACGACCCTGCCAGGCCGAGGCTGCCGACGTCGGGCACGCCGGCTGGCCCGCCCGTGACGACGGTGACCACGGGCGCGCCCTTGATTTCCTGGTCGGTACGGTCGGAGTTCTCCCTCACGTGGGTGGCGAGCCAGAAGGCGACCGCTCCGGTCAGTCCGGCCATCACGACCTTCGCGATGCCGCCCTTGCTCACATGCATGGTTGTGAGGATGGTGACGACCACCACGAGACCCAGGGCGGCTAGGGCGAGCGTCTGCGCGTGACTGACCAGGTTGTTGAACGTGTCGAACCATCCGCCACCCGCGGCCAGGACGGGATGGGCCGGAGGCGGGGGTGTCGGGGACGCGGGCATGGGTGGCTGACTCCTTCTCAGCTGGACGTGGGTTCCGGAAGAGCCGGCGCCGCAGCGTCGTTGGGCGTTGCCTCAGGGCTGTCCGTGCTCAGTGAGGCCGGCGGCGGGTTGGCGTCCGACCCGGTTCCCTCCGGCGAGGTGGGCGCCGACGGCGCGGGCGTCGGGGAGGCCAGCGGCGCGGTCGTGTCCTGCGGGGTGGGAGCCGGCGCCACGGGGGGTTCGCTTCCCCGCAGTGGCGGAGTGCTGTCCAGCGCGGACACTTCCCAGCGGCCGGCCCGGGCGGTCAGCCGCAGCGGGTAGGAGAGCATGCGGATGCCGTCAGGCCCGGAGACCCGGATCGTGGCCAGCACCCGAAGCCGCTGCCCGTCGCCGGGCGCCGCGGCCTCGGTCGTGTCGCTGGTCGTTGGAGATGTCGTGTCCCGGGCCAGGCTGACCAGCTCGACGCCGGTGTAGGGCGCGGGGAGGATCGGTCGGATGCCCGCGCCGGGGCTGCTGTAGCGGCTGACCTCTCCGTCTCCGGTCAGTAGCGCGGCCAGGAAGCGCCGGACCACGTCGTTGACCGCATCTCCCTGGTTGACGTCCGTCTCGCTGAGCGCGACGTTCGGCGGACCCGCGAGGGTGGGTGGGCAGGAGACCCTGCTCGGCAGTCGGGTGGCGGCGTACCCGGTGGGCGAGCCGGTCGGTTCGACCCCACCGGCAGCCGCGTCTCCCCGGGCCAGCAGTGACACCTGATAGCAGGCCATGGCGTCGCCGGAGGATCCCCGGTTCCCCCCGGAGTCCCCGGGCCCGGCGGAGCTCGCGGACCCGTCGCCGGAGGATGCCTGGGTGCCGTCGGAACCACCGGCGGCGCCAGCAGTGGCGGTGGCGGGTTCGGCGACGGCCACCGTCACGGCCCAGTAGCCGGGCGACGTCTCGGCGGCGCGCAGTGCGTAGGGACCTACCGTCGCCTGCGCGCCGGAGGCTGGCATCACTTTGTCCAGGGTTGGGACACCGGGATAGAACGAGTGCAGCTGACCTTCCTGGCCTTCTCCGACGCGCAGGTAGGTGGCGATGAATGCCTGCGTCCAGCCGATGGGGCCCGTGGGTGAGCGGACCACGGAGGGCGGAGCCGAGGCGGCTCCCGCCGGTCGGGTGAACCAGGCCGCGAGGCCACCGATGGCACCCCCGCCGACCAGGAGCCACAGCAGCACCGAGGCGGCGGCGGTCAGCCGGGCCGCGTGATGTGACGAGCGGACGAAGGCCGGTGCGTGATCGTCGTCCAGCCCGGCGGAGTACGGGGCATCGTCGGGTTCCATCCGCGGCTGCGCGGATACGCCTGTTCGGACTCTCGCCATCGCGTTACCGCCGGCGACTCGGCCAGCGACGGACAGATCTCATGGACGTCTCCTGCGGGTCAACGGTGAGGCAGAAAAGGAAAGGAACGAGGCTCTCCCTCGGGGCGACTGCTCAGAGCCGGTTGACGACGTCGATGCTGGCGGCGTCGAGCAGGCAGTCGCCGCGACGATCGCCGGGCTGGCGGATCGGGACGAGACGAAGCACATCGGCAGCGATGCGCCGGTCGAGGTACCGGCTGTGCATCCGGGCAAGGAGGCAGCCTGTGACCACAAGGCTGACGAAGATCCCGAGCGCCGGCCAGGGGGCGATGATCCCCCGATGGCGCAGCGGCGCCAGCACGAGGAGCGCGACGGGGTAGACGGACGCGGCCATCAGCCAGCCGAGCCGATCCCGAGTCTCGTAACCGCGGCAGGCCCGCACGATTTCGCCCGCAGCGTCGTCGATGCTGGCGTGTATGCCGATCTTCAGCCGCGTCACCCGTCCCCACCAGGTCAGGTCCGACGCGGTGGTGGTGCCCGGCAGCCAGGCGATGGGCGGGACCCTGCTGCCTTGGCCGGCCAGGACGGCGACGACGTTGTCGAGGAGGAGGTCGGGCCCGGCCGGCGCCGCCGGTTCGCGCGAGGGCGCCAGGGCAACGGGATTGTCAGGGTACGGCGAGAAGTCGGTCAGGTCGGGAACCCAGCCTGCCTGCGGTGTGGGTGACATGGGAAAGCGCTCCTTTGTCGGATTGATCTGTGCCTGTGGTCGGCAGTGAGGTGGGCCGAGCCGCCGGTGGACAGTGCTCTGGCAGGCCGCGCCGCCCGCGAGGACCGTGTGGCCTGACGACAGCGGCGATCTCGATCGGTCAGCGGCCTCGGTCAGGCGGCCTCGGGGAGGGGCCAGCGGCCGGCGGTGCGGGCGGCCTCGGCGAGGGTCGCCTCGGCGCGCTGGCGGCGGCGTCGGACGCTCGCGGCCGCGATTCCGAACTCGTCGGCAAGTTCATCCGGGCTGTGGTCGGCAATGCGGGTCCGGGCGATCAGGCGCACCGCGTCGGCGGACAGCACGCCAGCGCGCAGCGCCCAGCGGAGAAGGTCGATGAGCGCCTCGGTGTAAAGGAGATGCTCGTCCGGCCCGGTGGAGGCGGGGATCTCGGCCAGCGCGTTGTCGTCCGGGCCGGAGAGACGGAGGGGATGGTCGCCAGCGCGGGCATGGGTTACCTGGCGGGTCAGCCGCGTCCGGACGTCGTTGAGGAGATTCAGGTTCGCCGGGCCGCGGCGGGAACGCCAGTGGTACCCGCGAATACCGGAGATGAGGAGTTCCAGGGCGATGGCGGCGCACTCCTCCCGGTCGGCGAGCAGCCAGAGGCTGCCGCCGTCGGGAAGCTGGTGCATCCAACGGGAGCGCCCGCACAGCGCCCTCAGGCCGGGCAACAGGATGTGCACCAGAAGGCGTGCCGCAAGGTCCTGGTCCGGGTCGCTTTCGGGCTTGCCGTGACTCATTCCGGTCGCGGCTGATTCAGGAGCGTCGGACGCGATACGGGTGAGAGCGAGGGTGACGGCGCCGACCCGCTCGTAGTCGGTGAGGTCCCGACCGGCTGCGAGAATCAGGTCGGGCGACGTCAGGCCGCCGAAACCGGGGTCGGTGGCGGCCCAACGTCGGGTGGCGTTCCGCAGCCGGGCGCTGTCGGAGAGGTGCGTCCATTCATTGTCCAGCGCGTCGAACACCGCGATGCGACGTCGGGTGGGAGAGGTGGATGGGAGGACCGGCACCTGGGGGCTCCGTTCTCGAATCGGTCGAGGTTGTGGAGCCACCGTCGTTGGTGGAGTTGCCGGTCTGATTGCTTCCGGGGTCGGTTACCTTCGATGGGATTGTCGGCAACGTCGTCGCGGCGCTGGTTATCCGATGTAGGCAATCTTGCCGGTGGCCGCGGGCAACATTGCCCGCGGCTACCACCGCTGCTCGGGATCATCGCGATTTTCGTGGCTCGTACGCCCTGGCCCTGGCCCGGATCAGGGCCAGGGCGAAATCGGCTTTATCGTGATCCAGAACTACCTGGCTTGTCTGGGAGACGCACCGATCGCGTCGATGTTGCCGACGGCGACGTCTGTGGTGGCGATCAGCCGCACCGGCTGCAGCGGTAGTGGTTCACGAACGCCGGCAAGCGAGAACGTTCCTCTCCACGTCACCGCCAGAGCGACGCGGAAGGACCCGGATCGGCGATAGCGATGGGTCGCGTCGGCCGCATCCCGGCCCTGCGCGGCCAGGGTCATGTTCGAGGTCTCCACCGTCGTACCGTCACCGAAGTCCCAGTGATACTGCGGGGTGGCGTGGATGAGGGCCGCGAGCGGCTGCGCGTTCTGGGTCGTGTTGCCCGAGTAGGTCGACGGCCCGGGTGCGTGCAGGCGAAGGTCAGGCCCGGTGCGCTGAGGATTCTGATCCGTTACGATGATCGACGCTTTCGGGAGCAGCTTCTCGCGCATGCTCGTGGCCAGGGCAGTCTGGACCTGGCGCAGCGGAATCGGGTCATCGGCGAGCAGGTAGTTCCCGCAGCCGGAAATGGTGCGGTCATACGACGCGCGCTCCGCCGGGCTCATCATGGGATCGGGGCCGACCGCGGTGAGCAGGTCGCAGACCGCGGCTGGGTCAGCGGGACAGTTGACGTCGCAGGGGGCCGTGATGGAGGCCGGCGGAACCGGGACTGGTGCAACCATTCCGTCCTTGTAGCTGTAGCGATACCGGTATCCGCCGGGGGCTGACTGGAGGGGGCACGCTCCCCAGAGCGTGCCGGCACACGGTGTTGTCACCTCCGGTGGTGTGTCGGCTTTGGCGGGGCCGATGAGGATGGCCGTCCCCGCCGCCGCCCAGGCGACGACGATGGCGACGGCCTGACGTCGTCGTAGGCGGTGGTCCGACATCAGATCGACCTGGCGCTGAATCCCGTGCGGTCATGGGCGCAGCTATGAGGAGTGGTTGTGGTCATGGCGGAGGAAGGCTCCAGGCAACTATCGTCCGCGACATGCCGAGGACGCGGGAACGGGCCGGTCAGCGGCGGCCGCGCTCCTGGTTGCCTGCCGAATCGTCCTCAGGTTGCCCTGGTTGCCTGCCGCGGGGAGGCAACCAGGGGGCTGCTGGGCAATGTTGCCGGAGGGGCCGTGACCAGGTTGCCTGCTGCGGTGGTTGCCCGATCGGGCGGGTCGTCTCGAGGCTGCCCGTGCCCGGGTGAGATCATGGAATTCGGGCCGGACTGGTCCCGAGCACGAAGGCGAAACAATCAGGGAACGAAAGCATCGGCTCCGGATGGCGGGTGTCGATCTCGTGAATCCCCTCCTCGATCGCGTCGTCGTCGAACGTCGAGAGGAGCGACATGTACCGGCCGCGGACCATCGCCAGGTAGCGGTCTTTGGGAATGGTCAGTGGGTATTCGTGATACTCGATGCTCGTCGGCAGGCCGGCCCGTCGGACATGTGCGGCAATCTCCGTCGGATCGGGCTGTAACTCCTCGAATCTGCGCAAGGCCGAACCGAAGAGTGGATAGAGGATCCGAGTGGGTAGCATGATGACGAGCAGGCGGCCGCCGTCGGCAAGCAGATTGCCGAGGCCGGCGAGGGCCGGTCCGCGGTCAGATGGTGCCAAATGGTGGATGGATTCCTTGACCAGGATGGCATCAAAGGATCCTGGCGATGCTTCGGGCAGCGTGGAATCCGGTCGTGCGCCGCCCAGCTGCTCGGCGGAGGCCAGGAGGGGGCGAAGCCCGGCAGTCGAATCCAGACGGCTGAGCATGGCCGCGGACGGATCCGCGCACAGAACGGGCTTCTCCGGTCGCACGGCATCGACGATACGGCGGGAGTACAGGCCCGTTCCACAGCCGACATCAATGATCCGATGATGAGCTCGGAGAGCGAGCGCATCGACGATTCTCGCGGTCATCCAAGTGGCGAAGACGTCGCTATGATCCCAGTGCTGGTCATAGGTAGCGGCGAGTCGTGCATAGTGTGCCGCATTGTCAGGCGTGGGCACGCTTGGAAATTCCCTTCGGCGATGATTATGTCGGCTTATCCAGGGCTTCCCCTGAACGTGAAGGGGTGGAGTGGGAGGCCGCCTCAGGGTGCCGTCTCGCCGAGAGTGATCAGCGTGAAATCATCCTCTCGTTCATCCGTGGAGGCGAGCCCGAGAACAGCTTCCTGGTCTGGGTCCGGATCGCCGCTTTCATTGTCCGTTCCAGCGAAGCCGTAAACGATCGATTCGAAGAGGGAGCCGTCCTCCCCGGCTCTCTCGGTGAAGGTGTCCTCCGTTTCCTCCTCCTGGGCGGAGTCCGCCAGGGTGGGAAGAACATATTCCTGAGCGCGACCGGCGAGGTGGAGAGGTAGCGGCGGGGAGAGTGCGTCGAGATAGTCGGGTGCCTGACGCAGCTGATGAACAGCGAGTGCCAGAGCATGCGGATCATCACCATGGTCGATATGGCAGCCGAGCACCATGATCTCAACGAGGCCGGGGTTCCACGCGGGGACGCCGGTGTCAATCGTGAGCTGGCCCTTGCGCGGCCCGGCGCGTAGGGGGCGGCCGGCCAGTTTGTCGGCCTGCACGGCGGAAGCCTTGAAGGTCCCTGCCTTCTCGGTGGTGCTGTAGAAGACGCGCTCCGCGGGGGTGCGTCTTTTCTGGGGGCGTGTCATGCCGGGACATTCAGGTCACACGGCGGCCCGGGTAAGGGCCGGCTGAGGCCGAGGTCCGGGATGCTGGCGGCGTCGTAGCGGGCGAGATGGTGCTCGTCG